>Ga0129315_1000069_pt1 | contig 106158 bp, 109 predicted proteins | sample Cm827metagenome_FD_94432 | JGI IMG/M metagenome (GOLD analysis project Ga0129315, IMG submission 94432) | Eastern black-and-white colobus group fecal microbial communities from Wisconsin, USA - Cm827 metagenome | ecosystem: Host-associated > Mammals > Digestive system > Large intestine > Fecal...
ATGATATAAAAAATCTGTATACTTTGCGTATACTTGCATTAAAAATGTACTCTCTCATACCCCCAGAAAAGCCCGAAAATGCGTTGTTATTGGTATATTAAATTGCAAATCCTTAACAACATCTTAACACCCATCCGAATTTTTTCTGCTACAATAAATAGCAGTTGATAAAAGGGAGTAACCGGCATATCCGTATGGATTTTCGGCGTCAATCACGATGGTTTCCATCCGCTGAAGATTGAAATGGTAAGACTTTTATCACAGCATTTTGCTGTGATAAAGGTCTTTTTTTATGCCGCACACTTCCCAGGCAAATACGAAAAGGAAAGAGGTAACTGTATGGATTTCTTAATTTCCGGCATTCTTGCCATCACCTGGAAACAGGTGATTATGTATCTGGTAGGTCTTGTCCTGATCTATCTTGCAATCAAAAAGGAATATGAACCGTCCCTGCTGCTCCCTATGGGCTTTGGCGCCATTTTGGTAAACCTGCCTGCAAGCGGCGTCCTTAATCAGATGATCGAAGGCGTAGGGGAGTCAAACGGTATCATTGAATGGCTGTTCTCCATTGGAATCGAAGCCTCTGAAGCGCTGCCCATTCTTCTCTTTATCGGGATCGGCGCCATGATCGACTTTGGGCCGCTGCTTTCAAGGCCCGTTCTGTTCCTGTTCGGCGCTGCGGCACAGTTTGGTATTTTTGCCGCTCTGCTCCTTGCCGTGATCCTTGGCTTTGACCTGAAGGATGCTGCTTCCATCGGCATTATCGGCGCTGCGGACGGCCCCACCTCCATTCTGGTATCCCAGATGCTCCATTCCAACTACATTGGGCCTATTGCTGTTGCCGCTTACTCTTATATGGCATTGGTTCCCATTGTGCAGCCCTTTGCCATCCGCCTGGTAACCACCAAAAAGGAGCGCTGCATCCATATGGAATATCATCCGGGCCAGGTATCACGCAGCGTCAGGATTGCCTTTCCCATTGTGGTGACCTTTATCGTAGGGCTGATCGCTCCTACCTCTGTTGCGCTGGTCGGCTTTTTGATGTTTGGAAATCTGCTTCGGGAATGCGGGGTTTTAGGCACACTGTCCGAAACTGCCCAGAATGCTCTTGCCAATCTGATCACACTGCTTCTGGGAATTACCATTTCCTTCAGCATGCAGGCCGAGGCCTTTGTTACCTTAGACACCCTTCTGATCATGGTCATTGGACTGTTTGCCTTTGTCTTTGACACCATTGGAGGCGTTGTCTTTGCTAAGCTTATTAACCTGTTTTTGAAAAAGAAGGTCAATCCCATGATCGGCGCTGCCGGGATCTCCGCCTTCCCCATGTCCTCCAGAGTGGTTCAGAAGCTGGCCCTTTCCGAGGATCCCAGTAATGTTCTGATCATGCAGGCTGCGGGTGCTAACGTTTCCGGTCAGATCGCCTCTGTTATTGCCGGAGGACTTGTGATCAATCTGATCAGCAGCTATCTGTAACCTATTTACCATTTAAAAGGAGGATGACCATATGAGTCAAAATGTAATTATTGCCTTAAAGATCATGGGCCAGGGCATGGCAGGGATCTTTGTTTCGATCCTGCTGATCATGCTGGTGATCTCCCTGATCCAGAAATTTTCCAAAACAGAAAAAGAGTCCTAACCCAAAAAGGGACGCCTGATCTCTCAGGCGTCCTTTGCATTTTGTATGTTTCTTTTCCATTTTCCCTGGAAGTAACGGGACATATTAAACAGCCCTGCAAGCATCCAGGTCAGAGCCGTTGCAAGCCATACGCCCCACACCCCTACGGAAGGGATCAGGGTTAAGGGCTTCGCCAGGCAGATGCGCCCCAACATTTCCACCAGGCCGTTTGCAAAAGCAAAGGCCGCATCCCCTGCTCCGTTTAAAAGGCCTCTGGTCACATAAATGGAACCAAGGAACAGATAAAACCAGCTTGTGATCTTCAGTGCATGAGAGCCAAACGCAATGACCTCTGCATCCTGTACAAATAATCTCATAATAAAATCCCCGCCGAACTGTGCCGCTGGGATCATGATCATTGCAAATACTGCCATGATCAGAAGGCCCCTGCGGTAGCCCTGGCGTACCCTGTCGATCTTGCCGGCCCCAATGTTCTGGCCTGTATAGGTGGAAACCGCCATGCCCAGGGAATTATAAGGCTGCTGAACCACCTGCTCAAAACGGCTGGTTGCCGTAAATGCAGCTACTACCACAGAACCGAAGGTATTTACAACGCTTTGCAACGCCACGCAGGAAACGGCGATCAGGGAAGTCTGAAAAGCAAGAGGCACTCCCATTCTGGTACATTGCCAGATGATCTCCATATCCATCTTCCACTGCTGCCTTTCTATCTTAAAGAAGGGGTTCTTTGCAAAGGCAAACATCAGGCTTCCCACTCCGGATAGGAACTGGGCAATGATCGTTGCAATAGCAGCGCCTGCCACTCCCATGCCAAGGCCGCGCACAAACCAGATATCCAGCCCTACGTTCAGAATACTGGACATGATCAGGAAATAAAGAGGAGTCTTGGAATCCCCCACTGCCCTCAAGATCGCTGAAATACAGTTATAAGCAGCCGTTGCCAGCACCCCTGCACAGACGATCCTCATATAGAGCGTAGCGTCTGCCAGAATATTGTCGGGCGTATTTAAAAAGATGAGAATAGGCTTTGCAAGAAGCACCCCAAGGCCTCCCATCGCAAGTCCTGCCACCAGCATAATATAAGCCGCATTGGCAATGGCCTTTTTCACATAGTCACTGTTCCCTGCCCCAAAATGCTGGGAAATGACAATTCCGGTACCGTTTGCCATACCGCTGCAAAGGGAAAAGAACAAAAAATTCACAGAACCGGTTGCCCCCACTGCGGCCAGAGCGTCTGCACCTACGAACTGTCCTACGATCATGGAATCCGCCATGCTGTAAAGCTGCTGGAACACATTTCCAATGACCATCGGCAGCATAAAGGAAAGCAAAAGTCCTGTAGGCTTTCCCACTGTCATGTCTTTTACATAAGATTTCATTTCCAAACTCCCCGTTCCGGAACGCCTCTTTTGGAAAGATGTCCTTTCTGTGCAACGTTCCCACACTAATAACTTCTTCTATGCCCGTTATAGCATAATCCTCTTTTCAGGACTATAATAAACCGCTCTAATAGTTGTAAAATCATCTTCCTAAACTCGGATTTTTTTAATATAATGGGGGTAGCTGTAAATGAATTTCAAAAGAAAAGTGAGAAACCTATGGACGGAAATAAATTACTGATGAACTTAGGCGAAATACCGGAATTTCCATTAAATTCCATTGAGACCTTCCGGGAGACCTTTGCCAATTCCAAAAAACTGATGACCTATTACAGTTGTGCTCTTTTAGAGGTGGAAACCAAATTCAAGGTGTTAAACCAGCAGTTCTCCTTGGAGCAGGAGCACAATCCCATTGAGACCATCAAGACCCGTGTAAAATCCATTGAAAGCATTATCGAAAAGCTCCGCCGCAAAAACCTCCCTCTTGAGGTGGAATCCGTTGAAAAATATCTGACAGATGTAGCCGGCATAAGGATCATCTGCCCCTTTCTCAACGATATTTACCTGCTGGCAGACTGCTTTTTAAAGCAGGATGACGTGACCCTGATCGAAAAAAAGGATTATATCCAAAATCCCAAACCCAACGGCTACCGCAGTCTCCATCTGATCATTGAGATCCCCATCTTCCTTCAGGATGAAAAAAGACCCATGAAGGTAGAGGTCCAGCTCCGCACCATTGCCATGGACTTCTGGGCCAGCCTGGAGCACCGGATGCGTTACAAAAAGAACCTCTGCGAGGAGCTTTCCCAGATGCTTTCCGCCGAGCTGAAGGACTGTGCCGAGACCAGCGCCAGCCTGGACAGACGGATGGGAAAGATCAAGGATACCATTGAAGACCACATGGAGGAGGAACACTCCTAAGCCTTTTATCTGAGCTTTTCCAGTGACATAAGGAGAAAGCTCACAAAAAGAAGCAGACAGGAGATCCAGATCACGCGCATGCCATAATGTATGGAAAGGATCCCGCCAAGTCCTGCGCCTAAGGCAAACACTACGATCACTCCAAAATAATACCCGGCCTGCCGGAGCTGTTCCCATTTATGTTCCCTGAAATACATGGAAAGGGCTGCCGTACCGCTCCGCAGATTGCCAATGCACATGGTGCTTGCATAGGAATAGCCGCCTACCTTCCGAAAGGTCTGAACCTGCATGGCACAGGCGAAGGACACCAGTATCGTAGCTGCCAGGTTACATTCCTTTGGCAGAAACCCTACCGCAAAAAGAATACCGATCTCCAACAGTAAGATCCCCTGTCTCCAGTGGATCTTCTTTGCATAACGAAACCGTTCCTGTATATTTTCTGCGATCAGCACCCCAAAGGCAAAGGCCAGAATAGGAAAGAAATATCGAAGTCCCTCCTGCCATCTGCCTTCCATGAAATGCTGACTCATCAGCACCACATTTCCGGTCTGCGCATTGGAAAACACTTTGTCTCTGCAATTATAAGTATAAGCGTCCTGGAAACCTCCTGACAGCGCCAGAAACAGGCTGTTGCTGAAGGCCTCCGACATCTGATGCCTGGACAGCAGACGTGCTGCCAGTCCTTTTTTCTCTGCCATAACGATCCTCTCCTTTTCCAAGGCTATCCTACAGCAGACCGCTCCCTTTTTCAACTCCAAATTTATCTGCGTTCCTGCAGGCGCACCTTTGGATCCCACTTACAGCTTCCGCACATGGCATATTTCCCATCACAGCAGCAGCCTCCTGCGCCCAAAGTCTTCGTCCGCTCAAATCCAACGTTCATATAATGAGAGATCATATAATCTACCTGGCAGATCCCCGGAAGCATGCCCTCCGCCTGATAATGCCTGGCATATTTGATCCTGGGAGGATGGCTTTTCTTTCTCCCTTACACGAAGGAAGCCACGCAATAAATTCCATAAATGGCAAGCAGCAAAACTCCCTGCACTCTGGATGATTTTTTTCTGATCAGAATAGGCACGAACAAAACCACCATTACCAGGATGGCAAGGGGAATGTCCACCAGTACCGTAGAACGTTCCACTGGAATTCCCTGGATCGCTGATGGAATGCCGATCACCAGAAGAAGGTTTAAGATATTTGCCCCCAGCACATTGCCAAGACCTACGTTTCCGTATCCCTTGATCAGAGACATAACGGAGGTCATCAGCTCCGGCAGGGAAGTGCCAAGTGCAATAAAGGTCACGGCAATTACACGCTCCGGCACGCCAATGGCTTCTGCCAGAATAATCCCATTATTTACAAGCAGGTTAGCTCCTATAAACAGGCACACAGCACACACGGCAAGTTTTAACAGTTCCTTGGGAATAGAGATCTCACCCGCCTTTTCTTCTTCCTCTTTTGAACCGCCCTCCGAGGAGGATCTGATCACATTTAAGTAAGCATAAACCACAAACAGAAGAAGCAGCACTATACCGGTGATATGTCCGTAATTACCGGTCACATAACCAATGATCTCCATACCGATGATGGTAGCAAAGAAGAACAGGCTTCTCCAGGACAGGGAAGCATATTCCACCTTTTTAGCCGGTCTGATAGTCTGAGTCAGTCCTGCGATCAGAGCAGTGTTGCAGATCACAGAGCCAAATGCATTTCCTGCCGCAATAGCTGCAGATCCGTCAAAGGCTGCTGTTGTAGATACCAGGATCTCCGGAAGGGTTGTCCCAAGGCTTACAATGGTTGCTCCTACCACAATCTGGGGAATTCCCAGCTTCTTTGCAATCGCAACGGCCGCATCCACCAGCCTGTCCCCTCCAAGACAGATCAGCACCAGTCCTACTGCAAATAAAATAATTGCCTGTAACATAACGTTTCCTCTTTTCTTTTTTCTGTCAACAGGGCATTCTTAGCATTCTTCTATAACTGCCCCTACCGCCTCGGCAAAGTAGAAATATCCATAAAAATATGCTTCATCTGCGTACGGCTTTTATCCCTCAAAAATATAGCTCCTGTGTGAGGAGTTATTTTCGTATCTATGATACCATATAAACCGCCTTTTGTGACATCCTTTTTGAAATCAAAAAAAACCTTCTGATCATCCCCAGGTTATAACACAAACATGATCCATAAGATCAGATACGTTTTATAAATGTCACGGTTCACTAGCAGATAAATGCTTCCATATGCCAATCCGGAAATCACACACAAGATCCCGGTCAGAAAATCCTGGGTGAAAAAGTGCCCAATCCCCCATGTGAGCGCTATCACAATTCCGCCATAGGGGATATCCGCTCTCTTAAACCACTTTTCACATGCTTTCTGGCCGAATACAAGGATCAGAGTTACCAATCCCATTTCAAAGAAATAATAAAGATACTGAAAAGCAAACCGCACGATACCAAGTCTTTGAAATTCTGCAAGCACCTTGGAGCCATTCCAGTCCCTATAGGAGACTGCCAGACTTAAGACGATCAAAGCAGCAATCAAAATCCATTGCCATGCTTTGACTTTTTCCCCTTTTGCAAAAAGGTCAAACCCGTATCTCTTTTTTGCAGAACGAACAAGTAAAAAGCATATCACGCCCCATATCACACAAATTATGATCCAGTGAATGATAAACTGCATTTCTGACCATTCTTTTATCTGGCTCCCGTATAAAACAGGCTCAATTCCATAACCAAGAACCACCTCCAGCATTAGCCCTAAGGCTGCACCCAGTGCAAGCAAAATGTAACTAACTCCTGTTGCTTTTTTCATCAGATCCCTCCACATTTTTTTATTCTTTGATGCCGATAAGCAATAGCCACCTATGGTCAAACATGATCTCCGTCCCCTTCATATAAGGTGAAAATCCTGTTTTTTCTCCCCCTGCCAGATCATTTTTCATAAGATCCACAATTTCATTTTGAAGCTCCTCCGGAGTGTCTGTCAGTTCCATCCAGCTTTTAAGCTTTACCGGAACTAAGGTTGTCTCCTCGCATTGCAGCCAAAAGTCCTTTTCAAACATTTCCTCAAATTCTTCCCGGCTGAGAATCCTGGTGTGTGACGGATCACGCAATTTTTCAATCTTATCATCGATCTTTCTTAAGGGCTCTTCTGTGGCCTCCATATCCCAGACCACCAGCTTTCCCCCTTTTTTCAGAACTCTCTGCATTTCCCGAAAAGGGATTACAGGATTTATAAAATGATGAAAGGAAAGTCTTGTTATTACCAGGTCAAAGGTTTCCTCTTCATAAGGCAGCTTCTCTGCATTGCCTGTCCTAAAATAAATATTTTTCAGACCGCTTTCCTCTGCAAGCCTTTTGCCCTGCTCCAGCATTTCCTCCGTCAGATCCAGGCAGGTAATGTCCTCTACAAAAGGCGCCAGGGCTCTGCCGCAAATGCAGGTTCCTGCGGCCACTTCCAGTGCATGTTCCTTTCCCCCGGCCCCGATCTTCTGTATCAGATAATCGGTATACTCCGCTTTTGACATATGATAGGCCGCAAATTTCTTTGCCTGTATTTTAAATGACTGCTTCACTGTATCCTCATGCTTCACTGTAAGACGCCTCGTTTCTGTATTTTATCGGTTAAAGAGCAGTTCCCTTCCTTGGAACAAAGAAGCGGCTCATATCTGCATGCTCCATCTCAAGCAGCGCCACTTTCTTATCAATTCCTCCCGCATATCCCGTCAGGCTGCCATTTGTTCCCACTACACGATGGCAGGGAATGATAATGGAGATCCCGTTATGCCCTACCGCGCCTCCTACTGCCTGCGCAGACATGTGGGGAACATTTTGCATCCGGGCCAGTTGTTTTGCAATCTCTCCATATGTCATTGTCTGGCCATAAGGGATCTGTAATAAAATCTGCCACACTGCCTGTCTGAATGCTGATCCTGTGGGGTGGAGCGGCAAAACATCTTTCGGTTCTTTCCCGGAAAAATACACGTCCAGCCATTCTTTTGCCTTACTTAAAATGAAGCTCTCCCGGCAAATATGCTCATCCGGAAGTGTATTTGCAAAATACTTTTGTCCTTCAAACCACAGACCTGTAAGCCCGACATCATCAGCAGCCAGCAAAAGATTGCCAAGGGCTGATTTATAGGTGCATGTATATATCATGGTTTCCTGTTCCTTTTCATTTCTTTTTGTATTGCAATGCTGTCGACAAAATATTAAATCCCGCTCTGTGGTCAGGGCCGTTTTGCCTTTTTCTGCTTCTTGGGCGCATAATCTTTCATATCCTCAATGGCGCCGCCTGACACTGCCCACAAATAGAGACTTGCCACACTGCAATAGGGGCTGAATCTCCGGCGGTACTTCTCAAACAGCTTACGGTCAATATTGCGATGATGATAAACCATGCGCAGTCCACGCTGAATGGCAAGATCATCATAGCTGAAAATATCAGGCCGCTGCATGCAAAACAGCAGGATCATCTCTGCCGTCCAGACTCCGATCCCTTTCAGCGCGCTTAATTCCCGGATTGCATCTTCATCTGACATCTGACCAACAGCCTGCAGATCAAATGCCCCGCTATGCACTTTTTCCGCAAAATCTGTGATATACTCGGCCTTGCGAAAGGTCATCCCCATGGACTGCAGCCTTGTAACACCTGCCAGAAGAATATTTTCAGCATTTACCTTGTCTAAAGCATCCTGCATTCGCTGCCAGATGGTAGCCTGCGCTTTTGTGGAAATCTGCTGTCCGATGATGTGGTGTATCACCGAAGAAAATAAATCCGTATCAATCTCTCTTTTGACATAGCCTACCCGGTCGATTACTTCTGCAAGCTTTTTGTCTTTTCCGCGCAGATATGAGATTTCCTTTTCTCCATATTCAAAATACATCCTTCACCTCTCGTCAATCTGTGGCACTCCTATGTTTCGCCATTTCTCATTCTCTCACGATCTGCCTTGTTATGTACTTACAACAAAGCCACACACAGCCATGCGATCACGGCACAGATCGGAATGTAAATGATAAAATGGACGATATGTGTCTTTTTGTTATATCCGAATTGATGCGGCCCAACTATCCCCTTAACCTCTGGATAATAATGGGGAAAGAAGTTTGAATGGCAGAGCAGCACCCAGTCAAAAAACACAATGTCATAAATTTCCATACCATAGAGCATCACAAGAAATCGCACAAAGAACTGCAGGAAACTGAAATTATTTCTTGCCCCATCCCAGGCTCCAAGGACAGCCGCTCCTATAAACATTAAAAGTGCGATTACCATTATGCACCAGCCAATTATATGAGCGCCGGGAAATCTTTCTTTTCTGTCGGGAATTACAGCCAGGTTCTCTTTCGGCGCTGAGGAGAAAAATCTTTTATCCTGAATAAACGCCACTACACTGTATAAAAGAAGAAAATACGCTGCCATAATGATCAGCGTCGCAATAATTGTTATGATCATTTTGTCTTTACCTCCGCACATTTGAATTTAATTTGTAATAATTTCCAAAATCAGCAAGTGCATCAATAATCGGCAGCATCTTTTTCCCAAGCTCGGTCAAGCCATACTCAACCCTTGGCGGCATCTCCTGATAATCATGACGATACGCAAGCCCATCATCAATCATTTGACGCAGACTGTCTGTCAATACTTTCTGAGATATTCCATCCAGATCCCTCTGTAATTCGTTAAATCTCCACGGACGTATTTTCAGATTGCGAAGGATCAGAAGTTTCCATTTCCCTCCGATCAAAGATACTGCGGTTGCCACCGGACATGCCGGCAGCTCGTCCTTTGTTTTCATTTCTTTCCGCCTCCTATTTTGCTTCATCATAGCACATTCCTTTTTGCATGTACAGTTACAAAAAGGTGCGTACTTGTTTTTAAATGTGTAGTCCTATACTCTTTAATCAGACAAATAAATTTCAATTATTTCTAGGAGGTTTTAAACATGGCAAACTATACGAAAACAAACATCGGAAATGAAGGAAGAACAGAGCTTCACGAAAAACTGGCATTAACCGGCGCAGAAATCAGCATCAATCAGCTCCCCGCCGGCGCCTATGTCCCTTTTATCCACTCCCACAAGAAGAATGAGGAAATCTATGGAATTATTGCAGGCAAGGGAAAAGTTGTGATCGACGGCGAGGAACTGGCTCTTACCAGCGGTGACTGGTTAAAGATTTCCCCCGCAGCCAAGCGTCAGTTTTTTGCATCTGAAACATCCGGGATCACCTATATCTGCATCCAGGTAAAGGAAAATTCACTTGAGGGCTTTACCGCAGATGATGCTGTTGTCTACTAACAAGAAAAGGGAGCCTAGCGCTGTTATGCCTGGGATCCCTTTTAAATTTATCTTCATATTACAATATAGCCAGCCAACTCAAGAGCTATATCAAAATGCTGGACATTCCATTTCAACAGAAATACCATTATCATTACGATCTTTCCATCACAAACCGGGCAAGTTCAACATTGCCGTCTTTTTCCTTGGATACGATCTTAAATCCGCATTTTTCAGTGTAAAACTTTACATTTTCGATCTTATCTATGGGTGTTACTAAAGTAAGCTTCTTCCAATCCTTGTAAGGTGTCTTTACAAATTGAATGGCCTGTGTCCCTAATCCTTTGCCTTGAAGCTCCGGAACAATGCCTAAACAGCCAACCTCATACACATTGCTTTCCAGTTTCATACAGGAAACGCAGCCTACAGGCTTCTTATCACATAGTATAACAAATTTCGGATATTTACTGATTGACTCTTCCTTCAGTTCTTTTCTGGTAACTATCCTAATTGGAAGCATGGGTAAAGCACACTGCTACTCCGTTTCAATTTGTTCCATCGCCTTCTGAAGAATTTCGTCAGGATTATTCCCTTCAATATCCAAGTACTCTGCATAAATCAGCTTCGCATCCTTTATTCCAAACCTGCTCAATGCAAGCTTCCTGATATACCCATAACTGTATTCAGGCTCGTATGGCCCTCCTGCAGTGGTAACATAGTACAACTTTTTTGCTTTGCATAATCCATGCAGGACCCCATCTGCACCGTATTCTGCAACGATCCCCATCACATATATATTCTCAATATATGCTTTCAAAACGGCAGGAAATGAGGTATCCCAATAGGGAGCGGAAATAACTATCACATCAGCGTTGGCAAACTGCTTTGCCAGGCAAATACTCTCATCATCAAAATCACCCTTTGCAAGCAAGGCCGCCCGATAGTTCAGTCTCTCTCTGTTTAGCGGTTTTATCTCCAGCTCTTCTAATGCGACCTCACTATACTTCCCCAGCTTATCAAGAAGCGCCCTGGCTAATTTATCAGTTCTTGATTCTTCCCTGATACACGAATTCACATATAATACCATCTGTTTTGTCCCCCCTTTTTAATTACATAAATCGATTATCTCCTTTGCACGATGCAACACTGGTAATTCTCTGTTCGCTACAAGCTTCCCTAATCTTGTATTTGCCCTATATTCATACTCTTTGACCGCTTCCTCATAAGATAATTTCAATGTTGATAAATGAAAACTATTTATCTCATCTTCCGTCAAATCTTTATTGCCAAACTCTTCGGCCCTGCACAAAAAATAATGATTAATATTATGTCTGTGGATCAGATTATAATAATCACTTACCACTCCAATCTTGCAAATTACTGTTACCTTTACGCCCAATAATTGCCATTGTGTATCCTGCAAATCGATTTTAATTTCTGTATTCACAATATCTCTCCCCATATTTAATTACAACCTGCTATGCATATAAATCACATCATCCATAGGATTATGATAGTACGCTTCGCATTCCTCTTGCAGCAGGACGGACATACAATCAAAAGACAAAAACAGGGCGGTATTACCGCCCTTACAATCTACGTTTTGTCACTGACACATCTATGATATCATGCGGAACGTGGGACTTGAACCCACACGCCTCGCGGCACAAGAACCTAAATCTCATTTTATTAGTGTCTGATAATCTAGCGTGCTTGTTTTTTCCTTAAACCGCTTAAATACTGCATTTTCTTAAAAATACAATCTAACAATCTGTAAACATAGCATACTGTTTACCGCCTAAGATTAACATATTTTTATATTTTTTTCAATAAGCAAAAAATATATTTTTATAATCAAGAGGATATGAGAAAAAGCATCTCATACCCTCTTTTAAGATTTTAATATTTAGCTGTTTCCGCCGTGTAAAGGGGTAAAATGTATGCTTGTAAACAAGCACCCCTTGACACGCTACAATTAAACAAACTGGAATTTATAAGCCTACATATTTTCTATAATTGTACTCCCTGTTTTCAACATCAAATGTTTCAATGTAAGGAACGCCGTTACTATATATCCACCGTTCAAGAAATATCGGCTTTATAACAAAGAGTCGTTCGTTCTTTAATGATGAATAGGCATCAAATGACCCTTGAAAGCATTTTTTATATAGGTTGCAGAACTGACCGTTATCCAACGGATGACCTTCTTCTTCGCAGACTCCCTCGATTTGAATATTATCTATACACAAAGCAACATTTCTATTAGATTCGATTTGACGGTATTTTCTCATAGTAATGTCTGTCTGAAAATAAAAGCTACCATCTATTTGGATAATACTCATCATTCTTGACGACACTCTATTATTTTCAGAAGTCGAAAGGACCATTTTCCTTCCGTACCCAAATTCTATAAGAAAAGCGTTATATTTATCATCGAAAAGGTTCATATAGTATCCCTCCAAATCCCGATTTAACTAAGTATATCATCCATACAATTATTTTACAAGACAAAAACAGGGCGGTGTTACCCGCCCCTACAATCTATACTTTATAAATAATGACTTATATGAAGTTAATGGAAAAACTTCCCCTTTCTTCTATATGGTAGCTCATTAAATTTTGAGAATCAAGAGTTTTACAAAATTATTTGAGATAATGTGCTATTGATGTGTCAACTCGGTTATGCCCCAACGCTTGGGATATAATATATAAATCATCCCTGTTATAAATGTTTCCCTCTCTGTCCTTATATGTTTTAGTTTTAATCTCTTTTGTATAAACTACCCCGTCTTTATTCTTCTGTGTTTTTAATTCTTTCCGCATTGGATATTGTTTTAAATACTCTTCCCGAAGAACTGCATCCCTTTGAATGTCATGATATAGATTTTGAGCATATTCTCGTCTAAGGGAATGTACATCAATCTTCCGTGGTACTTTATCAAACACCTTTTCTTTGCCTTCTATTTGCCGTTTTAAGAAGATTTCCTGTACCTGTTTAACATATTCTCGTCTGACAGGACTCAAGCGGTTTCTACCGCCTTTTGAGCCTTTAAATGATATGTATAAATTGCCATTTTTCTCAATCAAATCACTTGTATGAAGGTTGGTTAAATCCTTCCGTCTACTTCCAGATGCAACTGCAATAATAAATACATCCTTGTACTTTCCTTCTCTGCTGTAATGTCTGTCGTTTTCCGTTGCCTTGCGTGAACGCACAATCGCTCTATTATTCCTTTTGGGCAATGAAATATCTATCTGTTTACTATAAAGCATTGATAATGCAGAACGTTCCATTTTAAGCGTATATACACTTATTCCCTTATCCAACCTGTATTGCAAGTATTCTTTTGCATACTGTTCCGTACTTCTTAAATCTGTTGCTTTAGAAATACCTTTTTCTTCCCTTAACCACTTTGCATACGCCGTTAATTCTTTCAGATAAGTATTATATGTACTGTAACTATATATTTTGTAGCTACTTTCCCCAAATTCAAGAGTTTTTTTGTCCTCATGTTTATTATTACCAAATGCAATCCTCGAAACTAATTCATTGTGAATTAGATGTTGTATTGTCTGTTTCTTAGCCATTGAAAGCACCTCATTTCTTTAATAGCAACCGCAAGGTTGCTACATCAATATATATGTGCGCCGGAACGGCGCACATAATTAACTGTTCATGCTTTCATCATCCTGTCACTTGTTAAAACCTACCATGTAGGGAACAGGAATTTTTTTAGATGCTTACCATTGCATCTTGGCTACGTTCTTCTCCTTTCTTCGTTTTTATTTTTCTATCATTTACTTATGAAACTCTATACTATATAGCTTAACTATATACGGATATTATATATCTATCCTCTTCAAAATCAAAAAAGCTCGTTTACATACCACATAAGTGGTATGTAACCAGCTTTTTCTGATTTTAATGATATAGATAATTCTTTCTGTGCAACGCACGAAAGAATTATCAGCATTGATTATTCAATCCGAATGGATTGCTTTCTGTTGGTCCGAAACCCTTGGGTGGTACTGAAATGTCCTCTTCCCTTGGTTGCTGACCGCTTGCGTTCTGTTCTTCGATTGACCTTATAGTCTTTGCCAGTTTTTCTCTGCTTATTTGCTCATCCAGTTCTCGTTCTGCTTGTAGTAACTCTTTAACCTTTTGTTTTCTTTCGATATTCTCAGCTATCTGTTTTTGTTCCTCTTCCGTTATTGTGTCAGTTGCATAATGTTGCTTTAATTCCAGTATCTGCTCTTTAGGCATATTATTTAGTATTTCCAGTAAATCCAGTTCTTCTACCAGGTCTGATATGTTGGGTTTCTGTAGTTCTTTATGTTGTTTATAAAAGTCTGTTTTTAATACCAGTCTGCTTTTATTATCCACGATAGCTGATAAGTCGATAATGTTCCTATCCTTTGTAGCCGTATTCTTCGCTTGCTTTACATATTCTTCTATTAAGCGTTTCTTTTGACTTGCTGAACAGCTACACGCCACCTGTGGATTGATGAAGTAAACATTGTTTCTCTGATATTTCATAATAACTAAGAAATTATTATCAACCAGTGAGTTGATTGCTCTATCTATAGAACGTATACTTTTGTGAATACATTCTGCTAATTCTTTTTTAGAAACGATATAAGTGTTGTTTCTCTCCATTCTGGAAATGAATAACAGGAACAGTGTCATAGCTGTTGGCTCTTGTATTGCTAACTGCATCAGTTCTGCTTGATGCTTTACATTGATTTGTACGAAATCTTTATTTTTATTTATCTCTGTTTTCTCGTCATAGTAAACTGATAAGTCCTCATTTAGTTGTTCTTCGTATGTCTTTTTCTTTTCCATTAAATTCCTTTCTGTCCTGTATATATAATAGATATAATAGTAGTTTACACTAAAGTGCCTATTTTACTGTGTTTTTCGTTATTAAATACGACACACAATGGCGCATTATCACGACATATAATGTCGTGCTTTTGCTCCATTATGCATCGTATTTCTTTTACATTGTACCGCCCGTAGGGCGGTTGCGATAAAAAACTACTGCATTTTTCTTGCTCTACGCTTATTTGCAGGTTGCGAACTTGCCATAAACTGCCGTTGTGGGTTATATGCCACACTATTGGAAGGCGTAAGTCCTAAATCTCTGATGTAGTTCTCCGTTGTTGTAATGGTACTGTGTCCCAGTATCTGTTGCAGACTATATATATCCTTCGTCTGTGCATAGTAATTTTTAGCGAAAGTATGTCTCATTAAATGAATTGAAGTTTTTTTAACTCCTCTCGCCCGATTGTAGGTTGCTACATTATCTTCTATTGTGCGCCGCTTTAGCGGTGTCTTATTAGCTGTACAGAAGATATAATCACTTAAATCTAAATCAAAGAGTTGAATATATTTATTGAGTATGTTGCACATTTCATCATTCAGAAAGAGCTGTTGACCCTTTCTTTGCTTAGTTTTCTGCACATAGAGTAAATGCTCCCTTTTAACAAAATCAGATACTTGTAAATTGAGAACCGACGATAAACGCAAGCCTGTGCACATAATAAGATTGATAAATACCCACGTTTGGTATGTCACTTCGCTACATCCCTTTTCAGGCTTTTCTAAAAGCGTAGCTATTTCTTCCTGTGTATAAGTTTCCTTTACTGTCTTATCGAATTTGGGTATCTTTAACGGCTCTTCCTTCATGTAGCCATTATCCATAAGCCAGTACAGAAAGGCACGCACGCTTCTACAGTAACTTGCTATTGTTGTATCCTTCTTCCGACCTTCTTCTTGCAGTTCTGTAATGAAATATGTGTAGAAACTCTTATCTAGCATTGCCGTAGTAAGCCACTGACAATCAGTAATATCCATAAAGCACTCTATATGTAACTTATAAGTATCTAAAGTGTTGTCACTTGTATTTTTAGCTTTATGTTCTTCTAAAAATTCCTCAAATGCCTTTTGTACCTTAATGTTTTTTAACTCCATAACTTTCCTTCTTCTCATAGCGTGCTTTCTCCTTTCGATTTAGCACGCTAGACTCTTTTTTGGTGATGTCTCTATTTTATTACAATTTACCAAATAAAAAAAGACCTTTCACCCTAATAAAATTAAGATAAAAAGTCTTTAATACTGCGGAATAAGGGACTCGAACCCTTACGCCTCTCGGCACGAGAACCTAAATCTCGCATGTCTGCCAATTTCATCAATTCCGCATTATAGACGCATTAGAACCTAAATCTTGCATGTCTGCCAATTCCATCAGTTCCGCCTCTTTTGCCCACAGGGCAAAATCTCATGTAAGCTATCTTATCATCCCGGCATAGCACTGTCAAGCACTAATCTGCCCGGCTCGGGGTACATAACCTGCCTAAGCCTCCGAGCTTTCGCCGATCCTGCTTATCACCTTGCGGTTGATCCTGAACATGAAAAACACCGTTAAGGACAGAGAAACGATTTCTGCAATGGGAAATGCCCACCACACCGCTTCTACCTTTCCAGAGAGGGAAAGCAGATAGGCTACCGGCAGCAGCACCAGAAGCTGTCTTGCAATGGAAACCACCATACTGTATACACCGTTTCCAAGCGCCTGGAAAAGGGAGCCGCATACAATACAAAAACCGGCAAATATAAAGCTTAAGCTGATGATCCTGAGCGCCGGAATGCCGATGGCAAGCATGGTTTCCGAAGCGTCAAACAGGGCAAACAAAGGGGCCGGGAAGAGCTGGAAGATAATAACGCCAAGCAGCATCAGACCTACTGCATAAATGATGCTGAGCTTTAGGGTTTTGATCAGTCTGTCCTTTTTCCCTGCTCCGTAATTATAGGCAATGATCGGTACCATTCCGTTATTCAGCCCGAATACCGGCATAAAGATGAAGCTCTGGAGCTTGAAATAAACGCCAAACACCGCTACCGCCGTGGAACTGAAAACGATCAGGATCCTGTTCGTTCCATAGGTCATCACAGAACCGATAGCCTGCATGATAATAGAGGGAATTCCCACCTCATAAATCTGGGCAATGATCTTTCCATCCGGGCGGAAGCCCTTCAGCTTTAACTGGATCTCGTCATTTTTCTTGATGTTGATCACAAGGGCAATGGTTCCCGCAACGATCTGGCCGATAACAGTTGCAATGGCAGCGCCTGCCACTCCCATCTTCGGAACCCCAAAATATCCGAAAATAAAAATGGGATCCAGAATGATATTTATGATCGCACCAATGCTCTGGGTGATCATGGTATAAAAGGTTCTTCCTGTTGACTGTAACAGTCGTTCAAAGATAAACTGCCCATACATTCCAAAAGAACAGCAGCAGATAATCGTCAGATACTGCTGCCCATAAGAAAGGATCTGGGCATCCTTCGTCTGGCTTAAGTAAAAAGGCGTTGTCACCAGAATTCCAACCAGCAAAAAGACCAGATAATTAATCCCGGCCAGAAAAATGCCGTTTCCGGCTGCCTTATTCACCCTGTCATAATCCTTTTCCCCAAGGGATCTGGAAAGCAGGGCATTCACACCTACTCCGGTTCCCGCTCCAAGTGCGATCATCAGAGACTGAATGGGAAATGCCATGGAAACTGCCGTCAGGGCGTTTTCATCAATCCGGGATACAAAAATGCTGTCTACCACGTTATAAAGCGCCTGTACCAGCATCGAAATCATCATAGGGAGGGACATGTTCATTAACAGCTTGTTAACCGGCATGACCCCCATTTTATTTTCTTTTTCTTCTACTAATTCCATAATCTTCAATCCTTCCTGTATAAATGCATGCCTTCCTATTATACAGGATTATGTAAAATATGCAAGTCGGCCTTTACTACTCTGCTGCCTTAGGTGTTTCTCGCCAGGTCACAGATCACCTTTGTGCAGGTTTCAATGCCCAGGTCTGAGGTTTTCAGGCAGAGGTCATAGTAACGGGCGTCCCCAAACTCCGTGTTGGTATAATAAGCGCAATACTTACGGCGGCGTTTGTCAACGGCTGCAAGCTGGTCTGCGATCTTTGCGTCTGTCGCATCAGGAAATACTTCCAGGGAGTGCTCGATACGCCATCTGATGTTGGCTGTGATAAAAACATGCAGGGCATGATCGAACTCGCTTAAAATGGCATTGGCGTTACGCCCTACAATCACACAGCTTCCCTTTTCTCCGATCTTGCGGATCACTTCCTTCTGTGCCTCAAAAAGCTTTTCATTAAAGGGCTTGTTATAAAAGTCAAAGAGGCTCTGGGCAAATCCGAAATTAACGGGCACGCTTTCATCCCAGCGATAGCCGCTTGCCACATCAATGTTGGCCTCCTTTGCAGCACGAAGGATAATCGCCTTGTCATAATATTCATAGCCCAGCTCACTGGCAACAGCCTTTCCGATAGCGCCGCCTCCGGCGCCAAATTCCCGGCTGATGGTAATGATCTTTCTCATGCACACACCTCCAAAATGATCCTGTCTGTTATAAAACCTTATTTAAAAAGTCGATGGTTCTGGGCTCTCTCGGATGGTTGATCACCTCTTCCGGCGTTCCCTGCTCCACAATGTAGCCTCCGTCCATAAATACCACACGATCCGCCACTTCCCTTGCAAAACCGATCTCATGGGTAACCACCACCATGGTCATGCCATCTGCCACCAGCTCCTTCATAACGGCAAGCACTTCTCCTACCATTTCCGGATCCAGGGCTGAAGTCGGTTCATCAAAAAGCATGATATCCGGGTTCATGGCCAGGGCTCTTGCAATGGCAACCCTTTGCTTTTGTCCTCCTGAAAGCTGGCTGGGATAGGCGTCTGCCTTGCTGTCCAGTCCCACTCTCTTAAGCAGCTCCATTCCTTTCTTTTTGGCTTCGTCCTTGGTCATCAGCTTCAGTTCAACCGGAGCCAGCGTGATGTTTTCCAGTACATTCTTATTGTTAAAAAGATTAAAATGCTGGAACACCATTCCGATGTTTTCCCGAACCTTGTTAATGTCTGTATGCTTATCCGTTACATCCTGTCCGTCTACCAGAACGGTTCCGGAGGTAACTGTTTCCAGCTGATTTAAGCAGCGCAGGAATGTAGATTTTCCACTTCCGGAAGGCCCGATCAGTACCACAACCTCCCCTTCCATAATATCAATGCTGAGGTCTTTTAATACCTCCAACTTTCCAAAATTCTTTTTCAGGTTCTGTACATGAACCATAACCTTTCTATTTTCCACGATTAACACTCCTTTCAATGCGCTTTGCGATCTTGCTGAGCGTAATGATCACCATCATATAGAAGATCGCTACGATAGCCCATGTCTGCAGCACCTTAAAGGTATTGCCGCTGATGGTCTTACCCATATTGGTAAGTTCCGGAAATCCGATAACAGAAAGGATCGACGTATCCTTAAGGGTAATGATAAACTGATTAATAATAGAAGGGATCATGGTCTTTACTGCCTGCGGGATAATGATCAGGCGCATGCTCCTTCCATAGGTAAGTCCCAGGCTGCGGCTTGCTTCCATCTGTCCCTTGTCCACGCTCTGGATACCGGCACGGATAATTTCCGCCATATATGCGCCGCAGTTCATGGCAAGCGCTATGGTACCGCCCTGCAGGGCTGAAAAACGGAAGTTTGAAAAGCCCAGCATCTGTGCTCCCGCCGGAATACCAAAGTAAATAAAATAAGCAAGTACGATAAGGGGCACTCCTCTTACCGCATCCACATACACCGTACCGATGCAGTTCAGCACACGGCTCTTGCTCACATTCATCAAAGCAAAGATCATACCAATGACCATGGCAAAGAGAAGTGACAGCAGGGTAAGCAGCAATGTTTTTCCAAGTGCTGCCCAAAGCATTCCGCTATAGTTCTGAATAATCGCTAACATAGTTCTCCATTCTCCTTATCTTTTATCGTTCTGTTGTCCTCACGCTTTTTCATAGCAGCAAAGCTTTTCTTTTCCTACTATGAAAAAGCGTGAGGAATTCTAAGAATCCCTCACGCAAATTTCAGACGGATTATTTCAAATATTTATCCAGGATCTCCTGGTATTTGCCATTTGCCTTAATGTTGGCAAGTCCCTGGTTGAACATATCAAGCAGTGCCTGATTGTCAGCATTCATGATTGCCAGTCCGTAAGGAGCTCCTTCACTTTCCATTCCCTCAGGGATCTTCAGGTCAAGGCCGCCTTCCTTAATAGATACTGCCATGATCGGTGTATCTTCTACACATGCAGCGGAGTTTCCAAGGATAACATCCTGATACATGGTCGGTGAATCTTCAAATACAGTAACGGTAAAGCCATACTGATCCTTTAAGCTGTTTGCAAAATCCATACCTGCAGTACCGTTCTTTACAGCTACGTTCTTTCCTGCAAGATCTTCAAAGCTCGCAATATCGCTGTCACCCTTTACAACAAAGGTCTGGGTTGCATCATAATATCCATCGGAGAAGATCCAGCCGGAGTCAATTCTTTCCTGCTTAATGGTTGCGCCTGCAATGATAGCGTCTGCCTGGCCTGACTGAACTGCTGCTACTGCGCCGTCCCATCCAAGGCTCTGAAGATCATACTCAAATCCCTGATCCTCTGCGATTGCTGCTAAAAGGTCAACATCAATACCAACGAACTCGCCGTTTTCATTGGTGTACTCAAAGGGCTTGAATACCGTATCGGTTGCAACAACCCACTTCTTATCAGAAGCAGTTGTGTCTGCTGCTGCGTCTTCAGTTGCTGCTTCCTCGGTTGCTGCATCTCCGGTTTCCTCGGTAGCTGCTGCAGCCTCTTCAGTTGCTGCTTCCTTGGAACCGCATCCTGTGAGCATACCAAAAGTCATAGCTGCACACAGTACAAGTGCTAATGCTTTTTTCATAATACTTCCTCCTTCTCGCAGGTCATACCTGCATTTACTTAAAACAACATTAATTTTATAGGATTTCTATTCTCTTGTCAATTCATCTGCATAATTATTCAGCTTTCAAGCATAGAAAAATCCGTAAAAAATGCAAAAAAGTTCTAAAAAAAAGCTGTTGACAGATCTTTAGGGGTATATTATAATGTATCTTGCGTTGCGTGAGAACACAACAGGACATGACCGGCGGGGTGTGGCTCAGCTTGGCTAGAGCGCCTGGTTTGGGACCAGGAGGTCGCAGGTTCGAATCCTGTCACCCCGATTTCACGCGAACCGATATGCGGGTGTAGTTCAGTGGTAGAACACCAGCCTTCCAAGCTGGATATGTGGGTTCGATTCCCATCACCCGCTTTGCATTTTTCAAATGCAAGGCAGCAGCTATGCTGTGTGTCCGTAGCTCAGCTGGATAGAGCAACGGCCTTCTAAGCCGTGGGTCGGGGGTTCGAATCCCTTCGGGCACATTGAAAGGGTTGTTACCCTTTTCTTTTATATTATTCGTTGTATGGTGGGTATGGCGCAGTTGGCTAGCGCGCCAGATTGTGGCTCTGGAGGCCGAGGGTTCGAGTCCCTCTATCCACCCTATACCAAGGCCTGTTTCTGAAACAGGCGCTAGCTTGGTGTTTTAATGGGCTATCGCCAAGCGGTAAGGCACAGGACTTTGACTCCTGCATTCGCTGGTTCAAATCCAGCTAGCCCAGTTCTTTCATACGGGCCACTAGCTCAGGCGGTAGAGCACTTGACTTTTAATCAAGTTGTCCCGGGTTCGAGTCCCGGGTGGCTCATTTAAAAAGAACTCTGTAACTTGCAGAGTTCTTTTTTGATGTATCAATTCTTTCTATAAATAATTGATTGTAAAGTGTGCCTCTCCCTTCCGGTCAAGCTCCATGATCACAAAGGAAGGTCTTCTGCCCTCCTGCCTGGGATAGGTAAGGCTTCCGGGATTAACCGCTACAAGACCGCCCTCGATATCCACGACCGGTCTGTGGGTATGTCCATACATCACAATGTCCGCACTTCTGGCCCGGGCTTCCTCCTTCAGGTACTCGTTTCCCATGGAAACGTAGTAGGTATGCCCATGGGTCAGCCACACCTTATATTTCCCGATATAAAATTCTTTTTCTCTGGGAAGGTCTGAAAAAAAGTCATTATTTCCCACCACCATCTCTACCGGACAGCCGGCCGCCTGTGCAATCAGATATTCGCTTCCCTCTATATCGCCGCAGTGTACCAGCATGTCAATGGGGGCCACTCTTTCCAGAACCTTCAAAAAATTTTCATTCTTCCGATGTGTATCGCTTACGATCAGTACCTTCATTCAGGTCTCTCCAAGTTCGTATTTTACTTTTTTCGTATGTATTTCTGCTTCCGCTTTTGTCTCTCCTTAAAGGACGCTGCACAGCTTCTCCTTCATGGCGCGGAGAGCCTTTCCTCTGTGGCTGATCCGGTTCTTTTCCTCCTCCGACAGCTCTGCCGTGCTCACGCCGTACTCCGGCACCATAAAAATAGGGTCAAAGCCAAAACCGTTCTTTCCTCTTTCCTCGTAGCCGATCCTTCCCTCAATGGTCGCCAGCTCTGTAAGCATTCTTCCATCCGGTAGGGCACAGGCAATGGCACAGACAAACCTTGCCGTTCTTTTTTCCTCAGGCACGCCGCTAAGACGCTCGATCAGATTGGCATTCTTGATCTGATAAGAGGTGTTTTCCCCCAGATACCTGGCGGAATAGATCCCCGGCTCTTTATTTAAATAGTCGATCTCAAGTCCGGAGTCATCTGCCATCACAATGGCGTCCGGTGCGAGGGCGGCTACTGCTTTCGCCTTGATCACCGCATTTTCCGTAAAGCTGCTTCCATCCTCCACAATATCAGTCTGGATGCCCGCTTCCTTCATGGAAAGGATCTCCACCTCTTCTCCCTGTAAAAGGCTGTCTCCCCAGATTTCACGGATCTCTTTCATTTTTCCCTGGTTTCCTGTCGCAAAAATAATCTTTTTCATTTTAAATGACTGCCATACCTTTCCAAAACCTGCAGACCTTAAACTATGGATGCAAGGCCGCATGCATTTTTTATCATTCTTCTTCATAAACCTGCAGAATTGCATTGTATATTCCTTCTGCGATCCTGTCCTGATACTCTTCTCTTTGAAGAAGGCCTGCTTCCTGCTTATTGGACAGGCAACCCACCTTAATGGCAGCTGCCGGGATCGTAATATGCAAAATAGCATAATCTCCGTCTTCCGCTTCTGCAAGTCCCAGGGCCTTGCCCTTAACGCTGGTGACCACCTGCCTCTCCAGCACATCTGCCAGCTCTACGCTTCCAAAGCCCGGAATAAAATAGCTTCCGTTATAAAGCGCCGTGGTTCCGTACTGGCTGCTCTCCTTCTGATAATCCGCTTCTATGCGGATATACATATCCGCCCTGGTTTCATTTGCAAGGGCAACCCGTTTTTCTTCCTCCGGGCCAACATCATCCATCCGGGTGTAATATACCTTGATGTCCGTCTTATCCAATCTTTCTTTAAGTTTCCTGGCAATTCCAAGATTAATATTCTTTTCCCAGATGCTGCCGCTTATCTCTCCCTTGTCCTCTCCGCCGTGAGCCGGATCAATGACCACGATCTTATCATAAACCTCTCTGGGGCTTAAAAAATCAATATAAAGGTTTCCATCCTCTAAAATGGACTGGCATTCAAAAACACCTTTCAGCTCAAACTTCAGCCTGACGCCGTCCTCTGCCTTCTCAAAGCTGCCCTGCCTGATATTTTTGCGTTCACCGGACACTGCATTGTCACGGTAAAAGCTTTCCTCCGCTCCCTTCAGGAAAACATAAAGCTCCTGATCCACATAATGATTTTCGATCACAATGGCTTCAGAAGAAATCCCCTCCGGCAGCGGGATCCGCAGGTAGCTGGTATCTGCTTCCCCAAGCTGGAACGTGAGCATCTGGGATGTTCCCTGCAGCTCCATCTGCTCCTTCCGCCCCTTCATATCTACCTCGTCCTGGGTCACATTGGAAATCGTCACTACCTTTGTAGCGGAAACATATAAAATTGCCCCCATGGAAATCGCCGCAAACAGGCAGGTCCAAAGGGTCATGCCCTTCATCAGATTTCGTTTCATTTTTACCTGCTTTCCCGTTCCCCAAAGGGCTCTTTTCGCTTCGGCGGCTTCGGGCCGGGGAATTGATAGAAATACGTTTTCATCATTCCATTATAAATTTTCCTGTTCTTTGCAGCCTTCATCCCCAGCGCTTCCTGTGCCTTTTCATAGGAAGTGATCAGATACAAAGACCAGTCATCAAGCGCCCGGTATCTTTCCCCTATGGTCGCATATAACGCCGGAAGATTATTCTTGTCTTCAATCCGTTCCCCGTAAGGCGGGTTGGTAATAATAAAGCCATATTTCTTACTGTGGCTTAATTTGCTCACATCCCTTTTCTGAAAGTGGATCAGATGCTCCACCCCTGCCAGTCTGGCATTTTCGCGGGAGATATTTACCATTTCTTCATCAATATCATATCCCTGGATATCCGTATCCGGGCACGGGATCACCTCTTCCCTGGCCTCCTCTACGGCATCCTTCCAGTATTCTTTTCCGATCAGATGGTTCCATTCCATTGCCGTAAAGGAACGGTTCATACCGGGAGCCATATGGGCCGCCATCAGCGCCGCCTCAATGGGGATCGTACCGCTTCCGCAAAAAGGATCCACCAAAATCCGGTCCCCCTTCCAAGGCGTAAGCATGATCAGCGCCGCTCCCAGGTTTTCCGCAATAGGCGCCTTGGCCGTAAGCTTCCTGTATCCTCTTTTATGTAAGGATTCTCCTGTGGTATCCAGGGCAGCCGTCACCTGATCCTTCAGCAGAAAGACCCTGACGGGAAAGGACTGGCCACTTTCCTCAAACCATTCCACATGGTAGACCCTTTTCAGCCGCTCCACCATTGCTTTTTTCATAATAGACTGAATATCGGAAGGACTGAACAGTTTGCTCCTTACGCTGGCAGCCTTCGTCACCCAGAATTTTCCGTCTGCGGGAATAAAGTTTTCCCATGGGAGCTCCTTTGTCCCCTGAAAAAGCTCTTCAAAGGTTTCTGCCCGGAAGCTTCCCACCTTGATCAGGATCCTCTCCGCACTGCGCAGTCCGATATTTGCCCTGCACACAGCCTCCTCGTCCCCAAGGAAGGTTACTCTTCCGTCCTCTACAAGGGTTACATCATATCCGAGATCTGTGATCTCTCTTTTTAACACCGACTCCAGCCCAAAATGGCAGGGAGCGATCAGTTCATATCTATTCATATTTTCAGCTTTCCTGTTGTTTCTTTTTCAGAAGATATCACAGAAAATTATAGCATAGACAGGCTCTTTTGTACAAGAAAAAAGGGATGCCAAGGCAGCATCCCTTTCTCCAAGTTTCTTAATACTCGTTGTTCTTTTTGTTGTTGGAACAATTAGAAGAACTGTTCTTCTGGCTGTTCTTTTCCTGGCTGTTCTTTTCCTGACTGTTCTTCTCCTGATTGTTCTGGTTGTTCTGACTATTCTGGTTATAATCGTTTTTGGACATATTTCCTACCTCCTGTTTCTTTAGGTTACAAAGGTAGTATTTCTTTTCCTGTCCAAAAATATTCCAATTCATTTTTAGTACTTTGGTACTGGTTTTTTATTCATTATGCACAAAGAAAAGCCCGCTTTGGGTTAGTACTTTTGTACTAATTCTGCATTGATTTTCTGATCCTGCGGCATTATAATAATTACATAGACAGGAAACCCTTCAATTTCTGTTTATAACCCTTATTTAAATTATTTTACTCCCCAGAAAAGGATTGCATTCCCCGCAATCCTTTTCGCTTTGTCATTTTCTTTTTTATGTCGGAAATCGTTGGAGTATAAAATTTATTCTTCAAATTTTGCAACTTTGAATTTCCGGATCATTTTGCGCAGGCTCTCTGCCTCATTACTCATTTCCTGACTTGCAGCCGCACATTCCTCAGAAGTTGCGGAATTGGTCTGTACCACATCATTGATCTGTTCAATTCCTTCATTGATCTGCTTGATTTCTGCTGTCTGTGTTTCCAGTGTTTCTGCAATGTTGGAAACCGCTTCTGTGATCACTTTGGAGTTTTCGGTTACCGCTTCTAAGTGGGTAGCAGTCTGCCCGGCGATGGTCATACCCTTTTCTACCGCCTTAACAGATGTCTCGATCAAGGTTGCAGACTCCTTTGCCGCCTGGGCGCTCTGATCTGCCAATACATTGACCTGATCTGCCACAACCGCAAAGCCTTTTCCTGCTTCTCCCGCTCTTGCCGCCTCAATAGAAGCATTTAATGCAAGCAGATTTGTCTGGGATGCAATATCGTTGATGGTTGCAATGATCTTATCGATCTCCCGGGACGCCTCATTGATCTCATGCATGGACTGAACCATTTCATGCATCTTGCCATTGCTTTCTGAAATGGCATTTCCAAGCTCTTCTACTCTTCCGCTTATCTCATTTGCAGACTTGGAATTCTGTTCTACCTGTTCCGAAACCCCTTCAACTGTTGCTGTCAGCTCTTCTACAACTGCGGCCTGATTGGTAGCCCCATCTGCAAGATCGTTAGAGCTTGCTGCTACCTGCTCCGCCCCGCTGGTAACTTCATCTGAAACACGCTGGATCCCTTTCACAGTATCTGTCATGCTCTTTTCAAATGCCATAAAGGAATCTAAGATGCCGATAAAATCACCCTTCCACTCCACTTCAGGCTGGGCGTCAAAATTCCCTTCTGAAAAGAGCTTCATAACACGGTCAATATCTTCTACATAAGACCCCAGGATGCTGATAGATTTACGCATGCTGTGTGCCAGTCTTCCGATTTCATCCTCTGAATGATATTCCAGAGTACTGTGCAGGTTTCCTTCTGTTAATTCCTTTGCCACATTCTCAATGGCATGTAAGGGCTCCAAAATTGTCTGAAGTACCTTTTTGCTTGTCTTCTGGGTCAGGATCCATGCAAAGATCAGGCAGGCAATAATGCCTGCAAAGCCTACGACTGCAGAAACAAAAGTATTTCTAACGGTCCGATTGCTCACCTCATCGGTCAGTTCATCCAATCTTATTGCAATTTCTACGGTTTTATTTAATGCCGGTGTGCACTCATTGTGGATGGCGTCAATGGCTTTTTCCTTGTCACCGCTCATAATATCCTGCATAATGGAATACCCCACATTTCCCCAGTCGGAAAGAGAGGTGGCATATTCCTGATAATCTGCATCAGAAACAACACCGGTTCCCTTTAAGATTTTCAGCTCTGAGTCAACCTCTGCAAGCAGATTTTCTACTGTCTGCTTGTAACCATCGTAAGTGGATGCATCATCATTTAATGCCATTTCCCTGATATTTCTTGCTGCTGCATTCACGTTGATCCTGCAGATTTTAACTGCCTGATCTGCAGCGTTGACATTCTGAACATAATTTAACATGTTGCCAAACAGCATTCCTATGATCACTATGGACAAGAGGCCCGAAATCAGCATCATAATAATGACTTTTCTGTAGCCATAGCTTATCCTTTCCTTCAACTGCATATTTTCCAATTTCTTCTTTGTGCTTTTCTGCGACAACATAATTATCATTTCCTTTCTCTCTAGTTTTCGACATTTATATACCAAAATCGAATTATCAAGTCAAGATGCTTTCGCTAATTTTTTCCAATTCTCCCTTTTTCACAATTTTTGATTATTCCGGTTTGGAAAATTAGTACTTTTGTCACGCTTATTATTTCAGGGAATTTTTCTTCTCAAAAAATATAAAGGGCTGCATTTTGCAACCCTTTTCTGATAAATCTAAATCCACTTTATAACTCTAGTTTATTGACTACCTACTTTATAAATATCTCATGAATAACTCTATACATCTGTTGTTAGTATATACTATTCAGCCGCTAAATACAACTATTCTTTTAGTTTTATCTAAAAGAGCTGCCGCACTAATGTGCGACAGCTCCCTTTTTATGCTCTTATTAAAGTTCAGTCAAACGACTTACTGTGCCTTCCAAGCGTCATACTGTGCCTGGAACTCAGCCAGTACATCCTGGTATCCAGCCTCATCAAGAGCTGCCTGGTATGCTTCGATAGTAGCATCGATATCTGCTGCTGCAAAACCACCGTTCTCAAGAGGGAAACCATAGGTTTCAAATACGTTCTGGCATGCTGCGAACTGAGCCTCTACAGGAGTCTTGTCGAAACGGAAACCTGCTGCAGGAGAGGTCTTAGCACCACCATTGAATGCCTCGTACAGGCTAGCCTTATCTGCAGGCTCACCAGCAACAGGAGTTACGATGGTAGCAGATGCGGACTCCCACATGGAGTGGTTGTACTTCTCGGAAGTCTGAGCAACCTGGCCGTTCTCATCATAAGTAAAGTCTTCACCTTCGATACCGAATGTCCAAAGATCAGCAAGCTTGCTGTCTGTGTAAAGAAGACCCATGAAATCAATACAAGCCTGTGCCTGCTCAGGTGTGCTGTTTGCAGTTACGCAGTAGCAGGAACCAAGAGCGGATGTAGAGTGAGCCCATCTGTCAGTAACAGGTGCCATAACAACTTCCTGATTATAACGGCTGTTAGCCTCTGCATTAACCGGGATATCTGTCCACCAGGAGAATGCCCAATCCTGTGTCTGAGTTGTGGTATCTGTTGTGGTCTTTGTTACATCATCTTCAGAGATGTATCCCTTCTCAGCCCATTCAGCCATCAGAGTACAGAACTCTTTGTACTGAGGAGTAAGAATGGTATCAACAACTTCGTTTGTGTTCTTATCAACTGCTACCCAGTTAGCTTTAGCATCAGCGGTGAAGAAATCAAAATCGTTGATGTATAATCTGTAGAACATAGCAGTCTTCTGTGTTAACCAGGGATACTTAAGTCCTTCTGACTTAGCGTCCTCAAGCATGGGCTCGATGTCCTTCAGAGACTTAACGGAAGACATATCCCAACCATACTTGTCAGCAAGATCCTTACGAGCCATGATATCATAGCCTTCTACATTATCCTTGTAAACAGGGATGAAGTAGTTCTTGCCGTTGTACTTGGTTGCTTCCCACTGACTTGCGTCCATGGAGTTGTAAAGGTCTGTTCCAGGAAGAAGATCTGTCAGATCATAAACTGCGTTCTGAGGAACCAGATCGTTAGTACCGATAACGCTCTCCCATGAAGCTGTCCAGAGAAGGTTGATTTCGTTGTTAGCCAGAGCAAGGTTAGCCTTGTCTGTGTACTCACCGGAACCGATATCTGTAAGCTTGATCTCAACATTGATCTTGTCGCCGATGTAAGCGTTTACAGCATCCTGAACCTTCTGTACCTGAGCGGAATCAGGAGTTGCAAGGTTGAAGGTTGTTCTTGTTACGTTGATGACAACCTTATCACCTGATGCAGCGTCTGTGGTCTCTGCTGCTGTAGTATCATCTGCTGCAGTTGTGTCCTCTGCTGCTGTGTCAGTTGTTTCTGTGGTCTCTGCTGTAGTGTCAGTTGCTGTGCTGTCGCTGCTGCCGCCACATCCTGCCAGAAGTCCAACAGCCATAGCGGCTACCAGAACTCCTGAAAGGAGCTTGCTAATAGATTTCTTTTTCATTTCTGAAAAACCTCCCTTTTTTTGATATATATTCACTAAGATGCTGCAGGAATTGCAGTCACCCGGAATACCATAATAATGTGAAATTTGTTTTGTATCAGCCCTTTACGGAACCTACGGTAAGACCCTTTACAAAGTACTTCTGGAAGAAAGGATATACTACCATGATCGGTGCGATAACGACTACTACGGTTGCCATAGTTGCGGAATACTGAGGAATGTTTCCTCCCATTGCCGCTCTTGCTGCTGCAGGAACATTGGAGTTGTTCAGCAGGAATTCAATACTCTTCTGGATATTTACCAGTAACAGCTGCAAAGGCTTCTTGCTATCTGTGGTAATGTACAAAAGTGCGTTCTGCCAGTCATTCCAGTATGCGGTAGCCATCATGAAACCAACGGCTGCCATGGAAGGCTTTAACAGCGGCAAGGTGATCTGGAAGAAGGTTCTGTACTCACCTGCACCGTCGATCTTAGCTGCTTCCATCAGTTCTGAAGGAATGCTGTTTACTATGTACGTCCTCAGTATAATAACATTCATTGTGCTGACGCACAAGGGTAAAATTAAAAGCCAGAGGCTGTCTTTCAAGTGATAATAGCTTGTAAAGACGATATATCCGGAAAGCTGACCACCATTGAAAAGCATGGGGATAAGCAGATATACGGATAAAAACTTGGATAAACGGAACTCCTTACGGCTGATGGAGTAGGCAAACATTGCCATAACCAAAAGTCCGAGGAAAGTACCAAATACTGTAATGAAAATGGTAATTCCATATGAGGTGGCAAGCTGCTTGCCGTATTTCAGCACCGCATTGAAACCTGCCATGGACCACTTCTCCGGGAAGAAGCTGAAACCATTCTTTGTAATTGTCTTTTCATCTGTGAACGCTGCGATAAAAACTAATACAATCGGCAGTCCACAGAACAATGTATAAAGTAAGAGGAAAAATCCTAAAACAATCTGTCCAAATCCCTTTTTCTCATGTCTGGAGGGAGCCAGATCTGCTGAGTTGCCTTTTTTCTTGCTCATGTCATCTCCTCCTTCCTAGAACAATGCATTCTCAGGTGCAATCTTACGAACCATACCATTTGCAAACAGCATCATCAAAAGTCCTACAACAGACTGGAAGAAGCTGGTCGCAGCCGTAAATCCGAAGTTCGAGTTCTTAAAGATCGCATTGAGCACATAGGAGTCAATAACCTGGGTGGTTGAGTAAAGCACACCGCTGTTTCTGGTAACCTGATAGAAAAGACCTGTATCAGATCTCATAACATTACCTACAGAAAGCAGTAACATAACGGTGATCATGGGAACCAGTGCAGGAATGGTGATATGTTTGATCTTCTGCCATTTGTTTGCACCGTCAATTTCAGCCGCTTCATAAAGGGCTGTGTCAATACCTGCCAGCACTGACATGTAAAGTACGGAACCGTAACCAACGCTGTTCCACATCTTAACAATGGTTAAGATTGCCGGCCACATGGACGGCGTGGAATAAAATCTGGTGGATAATCCCAAAGCATGGTTTAAAATACCGGTATCTGTACTGATGAATGCATATACGATAAACTGTACTGCCGCATAAGATATGAAAACCGGGATGATCATGATGGTCTGCATGGTCTTCGCCATTTTCTTAAACATGAACTGATCAATGGCGATTGCCAGTACAACATTCAGAAACGTTCCAAGTGCTGTAAATATTACATAGTAGATCAGTGTGTTCTTTGTCATGTTGACAAATGTTGTTTTAGATGCCAGCAGATACTTGAAGTTATCAAGACCGTTCCACGGGCTGGCCCATATGCCTTTCGTATAGTCGAAGGACTTGAATGCCATTACAAGACCTGCCATAGGCACATACATGATAAAGAATAAAATCAAAAAGGCCGGCAAAGCCATAACTACATGTGCCCTGTGCTTCCAGGTATTCTCTAAGAAGCCTTTCATAATCATCTCTCCTTTTTTATTAGTTTCGCTGCTGCATATCCCCACATCACAGCTCGGATTCATTTCCGCTAAAGTCTTTTAACGGAGTTTCCCTTGAATACCGTTCCCCCCACAACAATCTGCTCTGTCAGTGTGGTTCTTGGAGTTTCGATCAGATCGATAAGCTTATGCGCCGCTTCTTCTCCGAGTCTCCTGGTATTCTGAACGATTGTTGTCAGCCTTGGTTCAAAGTTCCTTGCGATCGTGATACCGTCATATCCCACAACTGAAATATCATCAGGTATCTTCAGCCCCTTCTCATTGATCGCATTCATTCCTCCAAAGCAGGAAAAATCGTCCGGATAAAAAATGCAGGTCGGCGGTTCTCTAAGCTCCAGGAGCTTTAACGTTTCCTCATATGTCCCCTGCGTGTTCCTGTAAGGCGCTTCCCTGATATATTTGGAAGGAATGCTGACCCCCAGCTCTTCACAGGTTCGATAAAAGGAAGATAACCGACTCTGTGTGACCGCCGAATCAAGTCCATGTATGTAAGCGATCCTGCGGTGCCCCATTTCATAAACATAATGAACCAGATCCCTGATCCCTTTAATGTTGTCCGATATAATGGAGCTTCTGTTGTGAAACAGGTGGTCGATGGTCACTACCGGGATATCGCTTCTGACAAGCTCCTCCACCTCCGGATCCTCAAAATCCACGCAGGCGATCACCACACCATCAAAGCCCCTGTATCTGCTGTGCTCTAAGTAGGACATTCTTTCTGCCCTCGTCTTACAGCAGTTGATGAAGGTGATATCGTATCCCCGCTCTTCTGCGGTGCGTTTGAAGCTGTCAAGAACATGTGCAAAATAATCGTGTGTCAGACCACTCTGCTCATCATCCACAAAAAGCACTCCCAGGTTCTTGGTCCGTCCTCTTTTCAGAGTCCTGGCTGCGGAATTGGGGGAATATCCCATTTCCTTCGCCACCTGCTTGATGTGCTCCTTTGTTTCTTCTCCAATGTCCTTGTGATCATTCAGCGCCTTGCTGACGGTCGCGATCGATACGCCACAGACTGCTGAAATATCTTTCATCGATACCATGTTTCAAAACGCCCCCTCTGCTCCCCTGCCTGGTACTTATCTGTTTTCGTTTATTCAGTTTGACCGGCCCTGTTCAGACGAGCGTTTTGTATTACTAATTATGTACGAAAACTGTTTCATCACTTAATCGTTTTCGTGTTTTAACTATATAACATTTTTTATACCTTTGCAATACTTTTTAGAAGTTTTTTTATGCACATTTTATACTTTTAGCAAACTTCTACATATTTTTGTACTATTTTTTTGCAGTTTTTTACAATTGCATTTTATTTTCCACTCAAACTTTACTTAAATGTAATTAAGTATAAGCTAAATAAAAACGTTTTAATTAATTTTTATAAAATTTCAAACAGGCAAGGCCTTTTTATGACCTTTAAAATAATATAAATTGCACAATATTTCTGTTGCACTCCGCATATGTTTTAGGTATAATTTGGTTTGTAGGATTACTTAATCGTTTTCTTAAAATTTACTCATCAAATATTTAATAAGGAGAAGGAGCTATGAAATTTGGTTATTTTGATGATGCGAACCGCGAGTACGTCATCACCACCCCCAAGACACCGCTTCCTTGGATCAACTATCTTGGATGTAACGACTTTTTCAGTCTTATTTCCAATACCAGCGGCGGATATTCCTTTTATAAGGATGCAAAATTACTTCGTCTGACCCGTTATCGTTACAATGACGTTCCCGGTGACGTAAATGGTAAATACTTCTATATTAAGGATGGAGACACCGTTTGGAATCCCGGATGGCAGCCTACCAAGACAGAGCTTGACTCTTATGAGTGCCGCCACGGTATTGGCTACAGCCGCTTTATCTCTTCCAAAAATGGTGTGAAGGCTTCCGTCCTTGCATTCGTTCCTATGAATGACACCTGTGAGATCCAGCAGCTTAAGCTCACCAACGGTTCTGCCGAAACAAAGGAGCTTTCTGTTTTCTCCTATGTAGAGTGGTGTCTGTGGAATGCAGATGACGATATGAAGAACTTCCAGAGAAACTTCAGTACCGGTGAGGTTGAGGTAGTAGGCTCTACCATTTTCCACAAGACCGAGTACAGAGAGCGTCGTAACCACTACGGTATCTACTCTGTCAACGCTGATATTGCCGGATTTGATACAAACAGAGAGTCCTTCCTTGGTGCCTACAGAGGCGCTGATGATCCGGAGGCAGTAGAAAAGGGTGCCTGCACAGGTTCTGTAGCACACGGCTGGTCTCCCATTGCTTCCCATCAGCTCAAGGTATCCTTGGCTCCCGGTGAAACCAAGTCCTTTATCTTCGTGCTTGGCTATGTCGAGAACCCCGAAGATGACAAGTGGGAGTCCTACGGTATTATTAATAAGAAGCCTGCTTACGCAATGCTTGACAGATATAAGACAGACGCTGATGTTGACAAGGCTTTTGCCGAACTGAATACATACTGGACCAATCTTCTTTCCAAGTATTCCATCAAGTCCTCCAATGATAAGGTAGACCGCATGGTTAATATCTGGAACCAGTATCAGTGTATGGTAACCTTTAACATGTCACGTTCCGCTTCCTATTATGAGTCCGGTATCGGCCGTGGCATGGGCTTTAGAGATTCCTGTCAGGATCTGCTTGGCTTCGTTCATCTGATCCCCGACCGTGCAAGAGAAAGAATTATTGATATTGCTTCCACACAGTTCCAGGACGGAAGCGCATACCATCAGTATCAGCCTCTTACCAAAAAGGGAAATTCCGACATCGGAAGCGGCTTTAATGACGATCCTCTCTGGCTTATTGCTGGTACCAGCGCTTATGTAAGAGAATCCGGAGATACCTCCATTCTGACAGAGATGGTTCCTTTTGATAATGACGAGTCTGTTGCACAGCCTCTGATGGAGCATTTAAAGCGCTCCTTTGACTATATTGTAAACCACAAGGGTCCTCACAATCTTCCTTTGATCGGCCGTGCTGACTGGAATGACTGTCTGAACCTGAACTGTTTCTCCGAGCATCCCGGCGAGTCCTTCCAGACCTTCGGCCCCAGCGAGGGACCTGTTGCAGAGTCTGTATTTATCGGCGGTATGTTCGTACAGTACGGCGAAGAATACGCACAGCTCTGTGAGCTTATGGGCGATCAGGCCGAGGCTGACAGGGCACGCAAGGAAGTAGAGATCATGAGAGCCGCTGTTATGAAGGACGGCTGGGACGGCGAATGGTTTGTCCGCGCTTATGATGCTTACAGCCACAAGGTTGGTTCCAAGGAATGCGAGGAAGGCCAGATCTTCATTGAGCCCCAGGGCTTCTGTGTACTGGCTGGTATCGGTGTTGAAGAAGGACTTGCCAAGAAGGCTCTTGACTCCGTTAAGGAAAAGCTGGATACCAAGTACGGCGTTATGATCCTTCAGCCTGCTTACACAAGGTATCACTTAGAGCTTGGTGAAATCACTTCTTATCCGCCCGGCTACAAAGAGAATGCAGGTATCTTCTGCCACAACAATCCCTGGATCTCTATTGCAGAGACCGTGATCGGCAGAGGCGACCGCGCTTTCGAGGTTTATCAGAAAACCTGTCCTGCTTATGTAGAGGACATCAGCGAGATCCACAAGACCGAACCTTATGTTTACTCACAGATGGTTGCAGGCGCTGACGCTTACCTGCCCGGTGAAGCAAAGAACAGCTGGCTTACCGGTACTGCTGCATGGACCTTCGTTAATATTTCCCAGTACATCCTGGGTATCTATCCTACCCACAAGGGTCTTAGCGTAAATCCTTGTGTTCCCAAGGACTTCGGCGATTTCCAGATCACCAGAAAGTTCCGCGAGGGAACCTATGACATCAAGGTTGTAAATCCTGATAAGGTAGAAAAGGGCATCAAGAGCATTACCGTTGACGGCGCTTCCATTGAAGGCTGCGTGATCCCTTATGTAAAGGGCAAAGAACACTATGATGTAGTTGTGACCATGGGCTGATCCCTAAAAGGAAACCTGATATTCTGATGTGATCATCAGAGCTCATAAGACAAAAGCGGGCGGCTCCGCAGAGGAAATCCTCTACGGAGCCGCCCGTAAATGATATCATTTACATAAGCGGTGCAAAGAACTTAAAGATTTTTCCGATCATCTTCTGGTAAATAGGGATCTTTTTGTAATATTCCATGGTAACCTTCTGGCAGTCTTCAAGGGTTTTCTGGAAGTCCTCTTCTACCTTTTCCACTACTGAATTTTCATAGAAATATACCCCACACTCAAAATGATGATAAAAGCTTCTGTAATCCAGGTTCACCGTTCCCACCACTGCCGCTGTATCATCTGCGGTAAAAATCTTTGCATGGACAAAGCCGGGGGTATACTCATAGACCTTGATCCCCGCCTCCAGAAGCTGAGGATAAAAGGTTCTTGCAATGTAGTAAACCGCCTTTTTATCCGGGATGTGGGGAAGGATCATGGAAACCTCCACGCCCTTCTGGGCTGCATACCGCATGTTGTCAAAGAACTCCCTGTCCACAATAAAATAAGGAGTCATAATGTGCACATAGCTTGTAGCGCTGCTGATGATGGATGCGTAAACAGTCTTTGCCACCTCCGCATGTCTGGTAGGGGTATCCCCGTATGGGATCATAAAGCCGTCCCCCCTTGGCACCTGGCTGTAATCAATGCCATCTAAGTAGCGGCTGTAATCCTCCTGCTCCTTTTCGTAAACATTCCACATCTGGAGGAACATCACCGTAAAGCTCTTTACCGCTCTTCCGTTGACCCGGACTGCCACATCCTTCCAGTGTCCAAATCTTTCCTTTTCATTAATATATTCATCGGCAAAGTTCACGCCGCCGGTATAGGCCACCTTTCCGTCGATGACCAAAATCTTGCGGTGGTCACGGTTATTCTGGCTGGTGGACAAAAAGGGTCTGATGGGAGAAAACATTTTGGCCTTGATACCGTAGCCCTTAAGCTCCTCCGGATATCCATAGGGCAAAAGCAGAATGGAGCACATGCCATCGTACATCACCCTGACCTCCACGCCTTCCTTTACCTTTTCCTTTAAGATATCCAAAATGGCATTCCACATGATCCCGGGTTCCACAATAAAATATTCCAGAAAGATAAATTTCTCGGCCTTTTTCAGTTCCTCCAGAAGATCCCGGAACTTTTCCTCCCCGCTCGGGAAATAGACTGCCTTGGAATTATGATAAACAGGAAAGCCTGCCGTCTGTTCCATATAATGGGCAAAGCCCTGGAACTGCTTGGAGCTTTGCGTGATTGCAAGGCCTGTCTCCTTGGAGGTTTCTACCAGTCCTTCCGTTTCCCTGGCACATTCCTGCAAACGTTTTTTCAGTCCCAGTCCTCCGAAGTTGCCCACTACCAGAAGGTAGATCAACGCACCGAGCACAGGGAGCAGGCAGATGATGATGATCCAGCTCATCTTAAATTCTGTAGGCTCATCCTTATTGATGATATGAATGACCAGGAGCGCCCCCAGCACATTCATGATCTCCCAGATAAAGCTCATGGATCTTCCAAGCCAGGTAAAGCCTGCCAGTAAAACCATGATCTGCAATAAAATCATTACAATAATGATCAGCGTCCGGCTGAAAATAATCTTAAATGCACAATCAATAAACTTTTTCATACTGCCTTCAAACCTTCTTTACACCTTCAGTTCATCCAGGAGTTCTTCAAAGCACACTCCATTTTTTTCCGGTATTTCCAGCTCCACAGAGCGGGCCATGCAGGCTTCTATAAAATCTGCAGCCTTTTGGATCGACGTGGCAAAATCCACTCCGTTTACGGCATCCGCTGTGATGATGGCCGCAAACACATCCCCTGTTCCGCAGCGCTGCTTTCCAACCTTTTTGTTTCTGATAAAGGCAGGTTCCCCGCCCTTTTCCCAGTAATAATTTGCCACCTGATCATCCTGCTCTATTCCGGTGATCACAATCTTAGAGGGGCCAAGATCCTGCAGCCTTTTCATGACGGCTGCAAGCTCATCCTCACTGAGCTGTCCCTTTTTGTAGGGTGTATCCGTCAGCTTGCATGCTTCCGTAAGGTTCGGTGTGATAATATCTGCCTTAGCCACAAGTCTTCTCATCTGCATGCACATCTTTTCCGTATAGGTGGTAGCGATCGTTCCGTTATCCCCCATAACCGGATCGACTACAAGCAGGAAATCCCTTCTGCGGAATATCCTCATATAATCCTCTACCCTGTCAATGGTCAGCTCACATCCCATAAAACCTGTCAGAACCGCATTGAACCTAAGCTCCATCTGTCCCCATCTGGAAAGATAAGCGGTAAGGTTTTTGGTATAATCCTCAAAATAAAAACCATTATATCCCGTGTGGTTGGACAGGATCGCAGTCGGCACAACGCAGCACTGCATCTTCATATGTGAGATGATCGGCAGCGACACTGTCAGTCCACATCTTCCGTAGCCTGTCAGGTCATTAAATACAGCAATTCTTTTTTGTTTCCCCAGATTTTTCAATTTTCCACTCCATTCCGCAGACACATTTTATTTCCAGGCCATAGACCTGGCTGGCATCAGCATCACTTTTCGCACTGGTTTTCCTCCAGCTTTGATGTACAGTGAGGACACCTGCTGGCCCCGATCTGAATGATCTCCCTGCAGTAAGGGCAGATCTTTGTCACTGCCGGCGCCGGTTCTGCTTCTTTTTTCCTTGATAATTTATTCAGTCCCTTAATCAGTAAAAATATAACAAATGCAATGAGCAGGAAGTTGATCACGGCTGCAATATCCATTACGTTTCCCCTTGCAATAAACTTCTTAAATTCTGCAAAAAATGCTTTCATCCATCCTATCCTCTCTTTGATTATTATTACTACTTTAGCATGGTTTTGTATTGAATTCAACTTTCTTTCTGGAAAACAAATCCATTCAGGAGTACAATAGGTTTATAGCACAAAAAAGGATTTCCTTATGAATATCACAGGCGGCTTTATGCCTATGGCTCAAAGTCTGCCGTTTCGGAAAGGCATGGTCATTTTATGAAAACAGAACGTTTTTCTCTATCCACAACGGGATCTGTAGGAGATCCCCATCTCACCACCTACATTCTGGACGACAGTCCAAGCATGAAGATCAAAAAACGCCCCTTTATCCTGATCTGTCCCGGAGGCGGCTATCGCTTTGTATCTGACAGAGAGGGGGAGGTTCTTGCTCTGCAGTTTTCTGCCATGGGTTACCACACCGGCGTACTGACCTACTCTGTTGCACCGGCCGTCTATCCCGTGCAGCTAAAGGAAACCGCCCTGGCATTTTCTATTATTCAGAAAAATGCCCAGAGCTGGAATGTGCTGGGTGACCGCATTGTAATTGCCGGCTGTTCTGCCGGAGGACATCTTGCAGCTTCCTACAGCCTTTTTTATCGGGAAGAGCTTGTTTGCGGAGAAACCGGACTTGCTCCCGAAAAGCTGCGTCCTGCTGGAATGATCCTCAGTTACCCGGTGATCTCTTCCGGCGAATTTGCACACCAGGATTCCTTTGCCGCTCTTTTGGGAGATTCCTACGAGCATTTGAAATCAAATTCTCTATTTGGCAAGCTTTCCTTGGAAACCCAAGTCACTTCTGATACGCCCCCTGCCTTTTTGTGGCATACCTTTACCGACAACCTTGTTCCGGTGGAGAACTCCCTGCTCTTTGCCATGGCGCTGCGCCGCGCAGATGTGCCTGCTGAGCTTCATATTTTCCCTGCGGGAGGCCATGGCCTTGCGCTGGCAAATGAACTGACCCTGGATCAGGACGGCTACGGCATCCAAAAGGAATGCCAGATCTGGATTGATCTGGCAAAGGTATGGCTGCATGATCTGGTAGGCGTTGGACTGTAGACACTAAGCTGACTATTATGCAGAAACCGGAAACGATACATCGTTTCCGGTTTTCTTTGATTAAAGCTATGGATTGCCTATTCGACCATGTTCGTTTTGTCAATTCAGCATATATTATCCGCTTACGCTGATCTTGCTCACGTTAACTCTGACATGACAATATTCTTGATCTGGCGTATCAAAATTCCCGTGCGCCCCACGCCAACCTGCTGAACCCCAAACACTAGCGTAATACCATGGGCAGGTTCATTGGAAAAGAAGGTTCCAAGCCAGCCATCCCATCCGTATTCTCCTTTTGAAGAAAACAAAGATGTCTGACTTTCTTCCTGGCAGACCCTCATTAAATTTCCATAGGTATAACCGCTCATCCAGTCCCATCCCTTTTGAAGCTGGGGAATCTGCTCCGGTGTCAGGCCTCCATGTGTCATAAACCGCACGGCTGCCGCCGACATGATCTTCTTTCCTCTATAATTTCCTTCTGCCAGCAGCATTTCCCCAAATTTGCTGTAATCATCCAGAGTAGAGCAAAGTCCTGCTCCACCTGATTCAAAGGCAGGCTCCACGTCCCGTTCATAGCGCAGCCCCAAGTGATCTGTCTTTACCTCCACGAGGCCGTTTTCTGTTTCCTCATATACTCTGGCAAGCCTGTTTCTTTTCTGTTCCGGTACAAAAAATCCCGTTTCCTTCATTCCAAGGGGATCAAAAAGGGATTTCTGCAAAAACTCTCCAAAGCTCTTTCCGCTTACTGTCTCAATCAGCGCCCCCAAAATATCCGCAGACGCACCATACATGAATTTTTCTCCCGGTTCAAAGCAAAGGTCGATCTTCCCCATCTTTCTGGAAAATTCTCTGGTGCTCATGGGATTTTCTGAATAAAGGCGCTGCCCCAGCTCACCAAATACCTTATCGCTTTGCCTGCCTCCTTCTGTTGTCAGATCAGGATAAGCGATCCCGGATGTCATATTAAGCAGATCTCTTACCGTGATCTTTCTTTCTGCTTTTTTTCTGATGCCGTTTCGGTTTACATAACTCCACATAAATTCCGGCAGATAATCCTCGACCGGCGAAGCCAGATCAATTCTTCCGTCCGCCGCAAGTACAAGGGTAGCTGCTGCGGTTATCGGCTTAGTTTGAGAATACAATCTGAAGATCGTATCCCTGCTCATAGCAGCATGCTTTTCCAAATCCCGATATCCGTACTCGCAGTATTCCTGCTCCTTCCCGTCCTTTAATACCAGCACATTTGCTCCAGAGCAGCTTCCGCTCTCAACTGAGCGTTTCATAGCGTCTAAGATTTTCTGTTTCATCCTGTTCTTTCCTCCCATGCAACAGCTTGTTTTTTCTATTCCTTTTTCTCCTGCCCCGCAGTCTGTCCCCCCTCTGTGGGTATTTTCGCTCTGATTTGTAGCCTGGCACCCTCCTCTGCCTCTGGCTGTGGGCATTTCCGGCTCAAGCCGGGCATTACACCCTTTCACGCCCGGACTACGGCCTAAAACTTTCTTTTTCTACAACCTCATAAAGATCTCTTCCCATCTCCGCTTCAAAATATTCCTTTAATCTGAAATTAGCCTCTCTTTTATCCTGGGGATAAAAACCATATCTTCTTCTCACATCCTCCATGCGCTCTTCCATATCCACTACACCTTCACTTCCGGCTATGGAATCGCAAAGCTGGATCAGTTTATCATAATCATCCATTACAGTCTCCGCAAGTTTTGTCTCAATCAAACCCAGTTCTTCCTCTGTTGTATCAAACTTTCCAATATAGTCTTTCAGCGTCTGATCATGGAAAGAATGTGTCAGGCAGATCTTTGCCACTTCATCATACCCAAGTGACATCATATATTGATAGCCATCCGAAACGTGCCCTAAATGTCTGACTCCAAACTTCCTACCAATATCATGCAAGAGTCCAAGTATGTATGCCTTCTTTGCATCCAGTCCAAGTCCCGGACAGGCTTCTGCGATCTTCTCTGCACAATGTGCCGCCACACGGCTGTGATTTCCCCAGGAACCCGGATTACAATCCTCGGCTTCCCGCAGCAGCCGTTCTGCCTCTACTCTTGTTGGTAACATCTTTCCCTCCTTTAAAAAGCAAATCCACCAGATACAGAAAAAGCCGAAATCCTTTCAAAAAAAGAATTTCGACTTTACTTGCAAGCGTGCGTTAGAGGATTCGAACCCCCGACCTTTTGGTCCGTAGCCAAACGCTCTATCCAGCTGAGCTAAACGCACATATAGATGCAAGAAACACCTGCAACAAATGATATTTTATTATACCATCCCTGTTTTGTCAAGAGCAAGAAAAGCATTTATTTTGACTTCAAAATTTTCACTCCACAAAATAGTGTTTATTTTCACTTTTGCCTGCCATGTTTTTGGCAATAATTACAGTTGTCAACCCATTTATGCAATGCTAAAATAATCGCTGACATTTTCCCGGACAAGCCTCCACGCAGTTACCGCCGCTAAGCTGTTGCTGTACAAAGCGGGTGCTGAGCTTACCAAGCGGATGTCCAAGCAACAACTGGCTGAGTTCCCGGGGAAGTTTACTATTTCTGTAACGATAGGAGCAATGAACCTCTATGAAGTTTTTAAAGCAATTTGTAATTATTTTATGCATTTCCTTTTTGGGCGAATTATTCCATTACCTGATCCCGCTGCCGGTTCCGGCAAGTATTTACGGTATCCTTCTCATGCTGCTGTGTCTGCATTTTAAGCTGTTTCGCGCAGATGAGGTGCGGGAAACGGGCATTTTCCTGATTGAGATCATGCCGGTCATGTTCATTCCTGCAGCTGTGGGCCTGATGGAAGCCTGGGAGATCATAAAGCCCTCTTTTCTGCAGTATGTAGTCATTATCCTTCTATCTACTGTGGTTGTTATGGGAGTTTCCGGCCTTATCACGCAAAAAGTGATCTGTTCCGGGAAAGGCTCTGCAAAGGAAGGTGCAAAATCATGAATGCTTTTTTAGAAACCTCTGTCTTTTTTGGTGTTGTGGTGAGTCTGCTTTCTTATGGGATCGGCGTCCTTTTAAAGAAGCGCTTTGGACTTGGCATCTTTAATCCTCTTCTGCTCTCCATTCTCATCACCATTGCTTTTTTGAAGCTTTTTCATATTGATTATGACACCTACAACGAAGGGGCTAAATACCTGAGCTATCTGCTTACCCCTGCAACCGTTGCCCTGGCCATTCCTCTCTATGACCAGCTTTCTGTGCTTAGGAAAAATTGGAAAGCCATCCTTGCAGGTATTGCTTCAGGTGTGCTTACCAGCCTTTTGTGTGTGCTTGCGCTGGTACTTCTTTTTGGACTGACACATGAGGAATACGTCACCCTGCTGCCCAAGTCCATTACCACTGCAATCGGCATTGATGTTTCTGAAGAACTTGGCGGGTATGTTTCCATTACCGCTGCCGTGATCATCATTACCGGTGTGCTGGGCAATGTGATCGGAGAAACCGTTCTGAAACTTTTTCATATTACGGAGCCGGTTGCAAAAGGAGTGGCGCTGGGAAGTGCTTCCCACGCCATCGGTACTGCCAAAGCCATGGAGCTTGGAGAAGTAGAAGGAGCCATCAGCAGTCTTTCCATTGTAGTTGCGGGTATTATGACTGTGATTGGCGCTTCGGTTTTTGCACAGTTTCTGTAAGCTTCTTTTCCAACAAGACCAGATTGACCCCTTTTATCCCATTAAAGGTGCAGGGTAAAATTCCGATTTCCCTGTAATCCAGCTTTTCATAAAAACGGCGTGCATTTGTATTTTTAACATTTGTGTCAATGCGAAGATAGGGACATCCATTTTCCAGTGCATAGTTCTCATAATATGCTGCAAAGGCACGCCCCAGCCCGCACTTTGGAGCATACGGATCGATCACAAGGGTGTGCATCACCATAATCTGATCATCGGGCGCATCATATTGCCAGGGGGCATCCCTGTAGGTATCCACCTGGATCTGATTTAAAATAGCGGTTCCTGCCAGTCTGCCATCCAGTTCCTCCACAAACAGATCCCCCCTGTCCAGTGCAGCCTCTGCCGTCTGCCGCTCCGGATAAACCCCTCTTATCCATCCGATGCAGGCCCGTCCGCTTTCCTCTTCCGTGTGAATATGCTCGTATATTTCGGCAATTCCATCAAGATCTGCCTTAACTGCTTTTCTAATTGTAATTCCCATGTTCCTTCCGCTCCCTTCTGCATAGGCTTTGCTCATTACTATCTACTATTTATCATCAGCGCAATTCCTGAAGCGATCAGCATGATCATTACCAGTTTCCGGATCACCTTTTCGCTTAAAAAGCGGTCACTTAGCATTCCAAGTTCCAACCCTGCCAGCATGAACGGGATCAGGATCACCGCCTGCCTAACTGCGTCAGCGTTCATGATCCCACACCATCCATATACTCCCAGCCGGATCGTATTTTCTGCCAGAAAAACCACGCAGATATTTGCTTTAAAGGAACTACTGTCCTTGGTAACCCTGCTTAAATAAGCGCCAAGCAGTGCGCCAATGCCATACAGGCCGCATAGCAGACCGGACAGAATACCAATGATCACAAGCAATCCCTTTGACTGCTTTCTCTTTCGGGTATGCAGTTCCCGGAAAAGCATTTCCAGTCCAATCACTATGATTACACCGCCAAAAAGCAGCTTAATCCTGCTTGTGTCCACATTTTTTAAAAACAACGCCCCGGGAATGCTTCCTGCGATCACAAGAAGCGTCAGCGGGAGACAGATCTTCCACCGAATAGATCTTCTTTCCCTATAAGCCATGATCACATTCGTAGGATACCCCAGGATCAGTTCCACCGGAGAGATATTGATATTGTTATCTGCAAAGCTTAATATGGTTGTAAACACCAACGTATTGGCAAAGTCGCACAGCCCTTTCACAAAAAAGGCACATAAAGCTGCAATCATCCACCAAATCATAGCATCTCTCTATCTGATAAAGGGATATTGAACCTCACTGCTTTGCAGAGGCCCATATGCCTTTACCTTCCGAAAAGTATTTCCCAGCATTTCTCTTTCCCGGCAGCTTCGGATTTTGTCCCAGCAGATGGGGCTAAAAGCACAGGAACTTCCTGCATTCTGTCCGTTGGGGCTTGATCCCATGAAAATCGCACACATAAAATCCATCCCGCTTTCCAGACAGGCTTCCCCTGCAAAATCACAGGTATGCACTTTGGAATATTTCATAAGGACAGCGCCGCTTTTATCCACCACAAACGCAGAGTTCTGCGGCTTTTGAGGTCCTCTTGTGATCGCTGTTGCCACAACACCGATCTGCAGCTGTGCCGCCCGGTTACAGATTTCCTCCAAAAAAGGACTGTCCTTTGGAAATGCTTCTTCGTTGCTCATGGGCAGCTCATACCCTGTGATAAACGCTTCCGGCAAAAGAAGGATATCTGCCCCTTCTGCTGCCGCTTCCTTCATTTTCTCCCCCTTTTGCACCGCCCTCGTTAATCAATTCCCTATAAATCTTTATGGCTGTCTCCATAATCTCATCATTAAATTCATATTCTGCGGTATGCAGACCGGAACGCGTTTCTCCGGTTCCAATGCCAAAGAAGGCTCCCTTTGTCTCCTGCAGATAATAGCTGAAATCCTCTGACCAGCGAAAAGGCTCCCCTGGCGTTTTTACCTTTAGTCCCAGCGATCCTGCTGCATTTCTGATCTTAGATACACAGGCTCGGTCATTGATGGTTGCCGGAAACGGCTCGATCAGCCGGATCCTGCAAAGCATCCCCTGCTCCTTTGACCTTCTCATGGCATACTCTTCTATTTTTTGAACCAGTTTGTCATATTCTTCCTGATATTCTGCCCGAAGCGTCAGCCGCAGCACCCCGCTGTCCGCCGATACCCCGTAGGACTCGCTTCCCGCTTCCATTCCGATTACCGTTCCAAGCACGATCCCTTTGTGCTGTTTTTGTACCAAAAGATCCATATAGCTGATCAGTCCTGCGATCAGAGCTGCCGGATTTTTTCCCTGCTCCGGATATGCTGCATGGGAAGGGCTTCCCTGTATACTGATCTCCATTCCCGTGGAAGCGCATGCAAATGTTTCCTCTAACAACAGGACTTCATTTTGTGCATATCCCGGAATATTATGAAGTCCGTAAATTTCCTTTATTCCGCATTCCCGGATCAGTTCCCTGCAAATAAGCGCTCCCTGCCCTGTTTCCTCTCCCGGCTGGAAGATCAGATAAACGTTCCGGGAAGGAGCAGCTTTTTCCAGCTCCATTGCAAGCCCTGCCAGGATGGCACTATGCCCGTCGTGCCCGCAGATATGTCTGGGGCAGCCGTCCTTACAGACCACGGCATCATAATCAGCCCGAAAGGCAATCCCATCAGAAGCGCCGCTTCCCTGATAGTGAGCATAAAACCAACTGCCCCGGTCTACAATTTCCAGTCCGGTATGACTGCGCAGAAAATCCATGAGAAGCTGCCTGGTTTTATGCTCCTGCATGGATGGCTCCGGGATTTCATGTAGTTTTCTTCTAAGTTCCTGTATGGCATTTATCATTTTTCTCTCTATCCCCAGAGTTTATTTGGAGGCATAAAGGGGATTTGCTTCCCTGGTTTTATTTCCATAAACGGCTTTCAGTTCTTCAAAAGCTGTCTGAACCGCCTCAGGAATAGAAACGTGCGCAATATATTCCCTGCCCCTGGGCCCATATCCCTCCGCGTCATCTGTAGGCCTTGGGATCTCTCCCATCAGAAGATCAACATATCGTTCTATGGGCCACATGCCGTGGATGGGCTTTGCATAACTCAATTTTTCTCCTCATTTCTGCGCACGCTTTTTGCGCATGCCGAGTTTGTGTCAAGTGTGCGCAGACACAAATCTCGCGATTGAAAAATTTTATTTTTCAATCTTATTCTGCCCTCCTATGTTCCTTCCAGAAGGAAATCGTTTCCTGCAGATCAGCTTCATCCTCAAACAGATCCATTTCCTTTGCAACTTCAATGGCAAAATCCACATATCCGTTTGCCCTTGCCGTAACTACATGGTCTGAAACCGCCACATCCAGATCTGCGGAATGCGTAGATACAATTTCCTCTAAGATCCCGGCATGTTCCAGCACATCAACCCCTGCACAGATACCGGCAACGATCTGTTTGTTTTTATGTACCGCTGCTATCAAGTCCCAGACCTCTTTGTGATCAATTTTGCTGATCTCTCCTCCCGGAACAATCAGCAGCTCTACTTCTTCCTTCTTCACTTCCCCGAGGGATGCTTCCGCCTGAATGGAATAGCCTTCCATGGCCGTTACTTTTCCTCCATCCAGAGACACAAAGCTAACATCCTTTCCTGTCACCTTCAGGAAATAATTCAGTATCACGATCTCATAAATACAACAGGTATCATATAAAAGCACTACTGTTTTCATTGTCACCTCCAAGGCTTTGTTCCGGTAAGCCAGCCTTTGTTTTTCCAATATTCCTTTTCCGACTGGGACGCTCCCCAGTTTGCTTTCTGCAGGCTTCCATAAAACCAAAAACGGAAACGCAGCCTGATGCCGGCCTTCACCTTTTTGTGGGAGGAAAGCTTTCTTGCCAGTCTGCTCATATCCTTTTTGATCTTTTCCTTCTTTTTCTCCGATATCATGTGAAAGCCCATGGCATTTACGCTTACGCCGTAGGTCAGCACCTTGGGAATGCCCCAGTTTTCAAGGTTATCTGCCACAAGCGCCGCTGCCTTTCCTGCCCCGGCCCCGGCTGCGGTGGAAATGACAACCGCACGCTTATGAAACATTTCTTCATATGGTTTGTGCGCCATCCAGTTCACAAAGTTCAGATCAAGGAATGCCTTCATAGGCGCACTGGGCATCATACAGTAATTGGGGGTTGTAAAAATCAGGAGATCCGCTTCCCGCACGGCTCTGTCAAGGAGTCTCTTCTCCTCCCAAAAGGGGCACATTTCCCTGCCCTCAAGGCAGCGAAAGCAGCCCAGGCAAAAATGATTTAAATCCCTTGGCAGAAAGAATTCCTCTACTTCTTTTTCCCCCTTCAGTTCCTGAAGCAATATATTTGCCACATTCCAGGTACTTCCCCTATGGCTTTGTCCATGTATCAATACTATTTTCATCAGTTCCCCATCCGCTCTTTTTTTCCAGCCAATATTTTCTGTTTCATCCGTACGGCTCAATAACTCCCCCTCCGCTTCGCACAAAAAGGTATTTTCCTCTCGGATAATTTATGTATTAAATCATACCATACTTTTAGGGTTTTTCAATGTGATCCTTTCAAAACTCTTTCAGATCTTCATGAGCGAAATTCATGGAATCCTCGCCGTAATCCTTCCAGTCCAGGGAAACCACGCTTGTAATAGATGTAAAGTAGTTGGAAACAAAAAATAATCGCCTCGGTCTGGACAACTAGGCGATTATTTTTAAACATTTCATTTTGTCAAATTTATTAGACATAATCCATACTGCTTATAAAATACAATCCAATATATCATCGAACCAAATATTTACCAGATACTTTTTTTTACAAATTGTACTCATAAACAGAACCAGCATGAAAAGCCAATTATCATAGATAAAATCAGATATTATCCTTCTTTCAATATTACCACTTCTTCCAGTCTGTAGTACCTTTAAAACTGGTTAATTCTGCTACAACGCTTTTATAAACTGCATCATAATCTAATGGCGTGGTTTTGCAATACATACTTTGAATATCAGAACTTATAAGCTTAGCAGCGACGCCTGCTTCAAACAATGCTCTCCACTCTTCTTCCGTCTGATACTCTGCAGGGATTATCTTCATATCTCCCTACCTCTTTGTACTTTATTTTTAAAATCAGTTTCCTGCTATATCATTTACACTTTCTAATCATACCACATATTGCTTTTGTTCTTAAAAACAACCGGGCTTCCCCTAATTCCTGATCTGTCTTCCCTCATGATCCATATGGTAGTGATCCTTGTAGATCAGCTCCGAAATAGGAACAAAGGTATATCCCTGCTCCTTTAAGGTTTTGATCAGCGTATCCAGGGCCTGCGCCGTGTATTTGGCTCCATTGTGGCACAAAATGATCGAACCGTTTCCAAGGTGCTTATGCTCTGTAACGGTCTTGATAATGGAATCCACGCCGTAATCCTTCCAGTCCAGGGAATCTACATCCCACTGAATGGTGTAGTAGCCGCAGTCCCGTGCCACCTTCACCACGGCGTTGTCATAGTCCCCATAGGGCGGCCTGAAAAGAAACATCTCATAACCGGTCAGATCACGCACTTTGTCGTGTACCTTCATGAGCTCTTCCTTTTTCTGTTCATCCGAGAGCTGGCTCATATTTTTATGGTTCTCGCTGTGGTTTCCCAGATCATGGCCTGCTGCCAGGATCGCCTTCACATCATCAGGGTAGCTTTCCACCCAGCCCCCTGTCATGAAAAAGGTCACATGCACATCATTCTGCTTTAAGATTTCCAATATCTTGGCGGTATCCTCGTTGCCCCATGCCGCATCAAAGGAAAGGGCGATCTTCTTTTCTTCCGTCTGCACACAATAAATAGGAAGCTCCCTTCCGTTTACGGAATTGCTCACCGTCATGCTTCTTCCGGTAACCACAAGGGCACCCCTTAAGACTGCAAAGGCTGCAAGCAAAAACACGCCATATTTAACCGTTAAGATCAGATTTTGCCGCTGATAGTCCTCCCGGCTCTGTTCCTGCCTTCGTTCCGGATAAAGGGCAGTGCCTGCTTTGTGAACCCCTTCTTTTACTCTTTCCCAATACTTTTTCATATAAACTCCATTCCGAAGCGTTCTGTGCCGCGGCTGCCGCACAAAAATGCCCGTCATCCCTGTTGCTACAGTGTATGACGGGCCGTTTTTGTCCTATTCCTGTAAAGTTTCCGTTAAGGAAGGGGCAACTTCCTTGTTGCCGGAGCAAGTTCCTGTTAAATTGAAGGAAAGAGACGTACAGGAGGATATGGTAATGAATATTGACGGATTTTCCATCGCTGCTATTGTGATCATTGTAGTTGGAACAATTTGGGCATTTTACGAAGAAAACATTCGTAAATAATCAGCTCATCTTTTGCCGTACAGGATCACTGTCAAATTCAGTTTTCCCTTTTTACTTACTCCCATATTCCACGAAAGCTGATATCTGCCATATCCTCTTACGCTTATAACATCTCCTTCTTTCAGAAGCTGACTGTTATTCTCACAAAGTCTTCCGTTCAGGAAGATTTTTTTTTGCCGGAATAATTCCGTTACTTCATTTCTGGACAGGCGGTACACCTTTGCCGTAACACCATCGATCCGCAGGGATGAGGCCTGGATCTTCTCCTCCGTTTTGTCTTCCGTTTTCAGCGTCGGAAGCTCTGCTGCCCGGGTGCACATCACGGCTGTGTGCCGGATACGGGTCAGATTTTCCATGATAAACTCTGCCATGTTGTCATGACAGAATAAATAAGCCTCCTTTCCAAACACCAGAATATCCCCCAGGGTGCTTCTCTCAATTCCCAAATTCATAAGGGCTCCCAGGAAATCCCTGTGTCCCAGTTCCTCTCCGAATTTCTGAGACAGGGGGCTGATTTTCAGACATGAAATGGGAAATTTCTCCGTATAGGAAAGCTGCTCCTGACTGCCAAAACGGAGCATCACTCTCTCACAAAGGTCGCTCCCTCCAAAAAGCGTATAAGGCACATAGGAAAGCTCCTTTTCCAGCTCATAAAAACAGGCTGCCTCCGAAAGGCCCAGAAAACCTGTAAAGGTATACTGATTATTCCGATAGCATTTTTCTGCCAGCTCCCGAAATCTTTTCTTTAATAATTCCTCTGTTTCCATAACTGCCTCCTGATCCCTTCTTCCCTTTCATGCAAAGGCGGCTGCAATCTGCCCTTTTCCCTCACCCGGAATATCATATCATATTTTTTTTATAAATGAATAATACATTCCTAAGAATCATATGATTATTTTTAGGGAATGCTCATATCCCTGTCACAAACTCCCGGTACAATGAATATCATGATACCAGAGTCAAAATCAAAAAGGAGGTTTGGAAAACACATGCTGAAATCAGGAAATAAACACAAGACTTCAACTCCTAAAAACACAAAAGAGGCGCCCAGACAGGACTCATCCCAGGAAGCCATCTGGGAAGAATATTCCCTTGTCCATGACTCCCTTGCAGAGCTTTTTTCTTACGAAAACAGCAGACGGGCAAGCTCGGATATCTGGGAGCTTCACTATGTTTAGACTGCCAAAATGCTGCCTGCTGTAGTATAATAGAAATACATAAAACCATAATATACCAAGGTGAGGAAAGCCATGAATCTTACAGACGCAGTCAGAAGTATTATCAACCCCCATACAGAAGATGTTCTTGCCCCCCTTACTACCATCTGGGGTGAAAAGCTGGATCCGGCCCATGTTCTTGAGGAATACCCGCGCCCCCAGCTTCAGCGAAGCTCCTATTATCATTTAAACGGGAAATGGGATTATGCCTTTACAGACACCCCTGCTGCTCCCGCTTCTTACCAGGGAAAGATCCTGGTTCCCTTTTCTCCGGAAAGTGCTCTTTCCGGCGTCAAAAGGCAGTTAAAGCCCGGGGAATATCTCTGGTACAGGACAAGTCTTCCTCAAGAGGCCTGCGCCCTTCCGGGCGGGTACCGCCTTCTCCTTCATTTTGGAGCGGTAGACTACGAAGCAGAAATTACCCTGAACGGACATAAGGCCTTCTGCCATAGGGGAGGCTATCTGCCCTTTGAAGTGGATATTACAGATTTTCTGCACCCTGATAGGAACGAGCTTGTTGTCAGGGTTCTTGATCATAGCAATCGGACTGAGCAGTCACGGGGAAAGCAGTCCCTGGAACGGGGCGGCATTTTTTATACTGCCCAGAGCGGAATCTGGCAGACCGTATGGTTAGAGCAGGTTCCCTCCTCCTATCTTAAGGAAGTCTGGTTTGAAACAGACTACGATAAGCGTCTGGTAACCGCCCATGTGACAGCTCTTACCACAAAGACGCTTCCTCCTTTTTCCCTTACCTTTTCTTATCAGAATAAGCTGATCGCATCCCAGTCCCTGAGGGCAGAGCTGCTCTCTCCCTCCCTGGGATCCTCCCAAAATGCTGCGCCAGGATCAGAAAAAGACGCTAAGCAGCTTTCGGACCGGAAAGAGGTTTCCTTCTCCTGCAGCCTTACTCTTCCGGAGGAGGACTTTCATCCCTGGAGCCCGGAGGCTCCCTGCCTTTATGACGCAGAACTATGCTTTGGGGAGGATGTTGTCCGCAGCTACTTTGCCATGCGGATTGTCACCATTGAAAAGAAAGACCTTCGTCCGGTCTTTTGTCTTAACCATGAACCCCTATTTTTAATGGGCGCTCTGGATCAGGGCTACTGGCCAGACGGACTATACACGGCTCCCTCTGATGAAGCCCTTATTTATGACATCAGCACCATGAAAAAGCTGGGCTATAGCATGCTCCGAAAGCATATCAAAGTGGAAGCTGCCCGGTTTTATTATCACTGCGACCGTCTGGGCATGATCGTATGCCAGGATATGGTAAATGGCGGCGGGCATTATTCCATGCCCCTTGTAAGCTATCTTCCCACCGTTTCCCAGACTGCCTGCCATTATATCAATGATCACAATTATGCCCTTCTTTCCAGAAAGGATCCGAAGGCAAGGCTGCAATGGGAAAAGGAATGCGAAGAAACCATTTTGCAGCTCCGGTTTTTCCCTTCCATTGCCATCTGGTGTCCCTTTAACGAGGGCTGGGGGCAGTTTGATGCCGTGCGCATCACCGGAAAGATCCGTTCCCTGGATCCCTCCCGGCTGATCGACTCCACCAGCGGCTGGTTTGATCAGGGCTGCGGTGATTTCATCAGTGTGCACAACTACTTCCGCACGCTGCAGGTTCCCAGGGAATATGTTCCCACGGACAAATTACAGGAAAACTCCTGCCCCCAGGGAAGGGCTGCTTTTCTTTCTGAATACGGCGGGCTTGCCTGCCGCATTGACGGACACAGCAGCGTGGAGCGCACCTTCGGCTACAAGCACTTTGACACTTTAGAGGACTTCCAAAAGGCATATCATACGCTTATAGAAAAATCCCTGCTGCCACTTAAGGCCCAGGGACTTTCCGGTGCTGTGTATACACAGGTTTCTGACGTTGAAGAAGAGGTCAACGGCCTTATGACCTATGACCGCAGGGTGTTAAAGATCTAAACACCCATCATCCTGTTCAAACGCTTTCGTACATGTACATAAGCCGGGAACAGGAAAGTATCTGCAAATACCCATGCCAGGGGACTTGCAAAGCAGACTCCGATAAATCCAAAATGAGGAACCAATACCAGCGCTGCAATGGTTCGTGCCACCATCTCAAACACCCCTGCTAAAATGGCAAAGGTACTAAAGCCCATTCCCTGAATATAAAATCTTACAATATTCACAAAGGCCAGCGGGATAAAGAAGGATACGTTGACAAGCAGGAAGGTTCCTGCGTCTGCCAGCATGGTTCCCTCTGCGGTATCCACGAAAAAGGCTGCCAGATCCTGTCCGAAGAAGTAGGCGATCACAAAGGCGATCAGGGAATACCCGATCCCAAGAACCGAGCAGGCTTTCAGGCCGGGGCCAAGGCGTTCCAGCTTCTTTGCCCCCACATTCTGGCCGCCGTAGGTTGACATGGTAGCGCCCATGGCGTCAAAGGGACAGCAGAGGAACATGCTGACCTTGCTGGCCGCCGTTACGGCTGCAACCGCTACAGAACCCAGTCCGTTTACGGCTGTCTGCAGGATAACAGAGCCGATGGCCGTAATGGAATACTGCAGTCCCATGGGGATGCCCATGCTGCACAGTACCTTCATGTGATGGGGATTGATCTTCCATTCTTCTTTCTGAATTCTTAAAATCTCAAATTTTTTTATCATATAAAAGAGACAGAGAAGACCGGATACCAGCTGTGAAACCACAGTTGCCACTGCTGCGCCTGCCACTCCCATTTTCAGGTTAATGATACAGATCAGATCCAGGCCGATATTCAAAAAGGATGAGATGGTCAAAAACACCAGGGGCGTTTTGCTGTCCCCCATGGATCTGATGATCCCGGACAGAATATTATATAAAAAGGTAGCGGGGATCCCAAGGAAAATGATCAGGATATAGATATACGCATTTTCAAAAATATCCTCCGGCGTATTCATCCAGGTCAGGATCTGCCTGCACAGCAAAGAAACCACCGTAGTGATCACCACGGCAAAGGCCACAGAAAGCCAGACACAGTTGGCCACGATCTGGCGCATTCCCGAATAATCCTTTGCACCGAATTTGTGCGCTACAGGTATAGCAAATCCATTGCAGATCCCCATGCAGAATCCAACGATGAGGAAATTGACGGATCCGGTCGCACCTACCCCTGCAAGCGCTTTCATCCCCAGGAATCTTCCGACGATCAGGGTATCCACAACGCTGTAAAACTGCTGAAATAATGAACCAAATAAAAGAGGAATGGAAAAACCTAAAATTAACTTCATGGGAGATCCCACTGTCATGTCTTTTGTTGTACTCTTAGCCATTTTCTCTCTCCTTTTCCATCTGGACTTAAACAGGCAAAAGCCTGCATGATATCAATGTAGAGTATAATCATACAGGCTCTTATTTTCTAGTATAAACTTATTCAAAAAGAGTAAATTTCTCTTTTCTGCAAGCGATTTTATGCAAAAGGATTTTCGGACTTGTAAAGCATTCCCTTAGGCTGGTTAAAGCCAATGCTCTTAACGCCTAAGAACTTGAATACTTCGTAAATTGCTTTTCCGTAATGGCCAAATGCAACGGCTCCATGGTGAGGGAATCTTCCTTCTACCAGCACATGACGGTAGAAGCGTCCCATCTCAGGAATTGCAAAGATACCGATACCACCAAAGGATCTGGTAGGAACATCAAGGATTTCTCCCTGTGCAATGTAGGAAACAAGCTCGCCGTCGGAGTTGCACTGCAGACGATAGAAGGTAATATCAGAAGCTGCAATATCTCCCTCTAAGGTACCTCTGGTGAAATCAGGATCGGAGCCTGCAGGCTCAAGAAGTCTGTGCTGGATCAGCTGATACTTCACTGCTCTGGAAGAGCACATCTTGCACTCAGGCGTATTTCCGCAGTGGAAGCCCATAAAGGTATCGGTCAGTGCATAGTTATATTTTCCTACAATGTCCTCATCATAGATGTACTGAGGAACAGAGTTGTTAATGTCAAGCAGGGTAACTGCATCTTCTGATACGCAAAGTCCGATGTACTCGCTTAATGCGCCGTAAATATCAACCTCGCAGGATACCGGAATTCCCCTTGCTGCTAGACGGCTGTTTACATAGCAGGGCTCAAATCCAAACTGTGAAGGGAATGCAGGCCAGCACTTATCTGCAAATGCAACATACTTTCTTGCGCCCTTATGATTTTCTGCCCAGTCAAGCAGAGTAAGCTCAAACTGTGCCATCTTTACGTTCAGATCCTCATAGTAGCAGCCCTCGCCCATTTCCTTTGCCATGTCTGCGCATACCTCAGGGATACGGGGATCATTCTCATGCTCCCTGAAAGAAACAAGAAGGTCAAGCTCTGAGTTCTCTTCAATCTCTACTCCCAGCTCATATAAGCCCTTGATCGGTGCATTACAAGCGAAGAAGTCCTGAGGACGGGGACCAAAGGTAATGATCTTCAAATTCTGAACGCCGATCACTGCACGGGCAACGGGAACGAAATCGCCGATCATCCCTGCAATGTCATCTGCAGTTCCTACAGGATACTCAGGGATATAGCCCTTCAGGTGACGCATGCCAAGGTTGTAGGAGCAGTTCAGCATACCGCAGTATGCATCGCCTCTTCCGTTAATCATATCTCCGTCACCCTCTGCTGCTGCTACAAACATGCAGGGGCCGTCAAAATTCTTTGCGATCAGTGTTTCCGGTGTCTCAGGTCCGAAGTTTCCTAAGAATACTACAAGGGCATTACACTCTGCCTTCTTCACATCCTCAACAGCCTTCAGCATATCCTGCTCATTTTCCACGGTAACAGGGCACTCATATAAATCACCCTTGTATGCAGCCCTGATGGCTGCACGTCTTTTCTGAGATAACTCGATGGGGAAGCAGTCACGGCTTACTGCCACGATACCAAGCTTTACTACTGGTAAATTGTTCATTTTCAACCTCTTTCTGTGCGGCTTTGTTATCATAAGAACCTGCGGAAGCGCCGCACTGACGCAGATCCTCTCATTAAATACCTCCTTTCACAAGCGTCCTCCGCTTATGAAACCGGTATTTCAGTCATTGATACAAAGGTTCTTTCCTACAAGACCCATAGGGCTTCCCTCCGGCAGTCCTCCCTCCGGATGTCCCAGAAGCCATTTATTCCTTGCAGTGAGATGGGCATCCTCACCCTCTGCATGCTTGTCAGTCAGCTCATAATTTGTTTCCTTGGGAAGCACAATCCCAACCTTGAAGCCCTTGCCGTCTACACCACAGGGTGCATAGTGAAGGGTGGTAGCATAAACCTCTACTGCACAGCCCTTGGGAACCAGAAATGCTTCTACCAGAGAAGTATCATAGGTGAAATCCTCTGTAATGTCCTGCTGGCTTCCCAGCATTAAAATGGCATCAGTAGCCGCTACATTGATCTCTGAGCTGCGATGATATTCCAGCGCATTAAGCATGGAATTGTGTCCGTTGCAGTAGCCGATCTGGATCGGCAGCTCTCCGTAAGTCTTGCTGGTAAGCTCCTTCATCACAGGCAGCGCTTCCAGTTCCGGAAGTCCCGGAACATAATCCACACCCTCCGGAAGGGGTGTCTTTTCTTCCAGTGCCTTTACCAGCTCTGAAAAGTCAATGTTCTTTACGACCCTTCCGTACTTTTTGAACCGGTCGTCTGTTACACTGTAAACCTTCATCCTCTACTCTTCCTTTCTTCATTTTATTATTAAATCTGTATCCTTTTCCGATTATTTAATAATCTCAAATAAGGGCTTGCAGGCAGGATAGATCTCCTTAAACTGCTGGTATCTTTCCTCGTATTTTGCAACCAGCTCAGGTTCAGGCTCTACCGTATCAATGATCTTTACGATCTTGGAAGCTGCGTCCTCTACGCTTTCATACTCGCCGCAGGCCACTGCCGCCAGCATAGCGCCTCCCAGCGCCGGCCCTTCCTCGCTTTCGATCACATCCACCTTCAAATTCAGGATATTGGCGATCATCTTCTTCCACAGAGGACTCTTGGCTCCTCCTCCGCAGATCTTGGTTCTCTCAAGATGGATGCCAAGGGATCTGGCAACCTCCAGGGAATCACGGAGGGCAAAAGCCACTCCTTCCAACACTGCCTGGGTCATGTCCGCCCTGGTAGTATCCATGGTCATGCCGATAAAGGTTCCTCTTGCATTTGGATTATTATGGGGAGATCTTTCTCCCATCAGATAAGGCAGGAAGTAAACGTGGTTTTCCCCAAGCTTTGTAATGTTCTCCTGCTCCTTTGCATACTCGCTTGTGCCGATAATATCCTCCATCCACCATTTATTGCAGGACGCAGCGCTGAGCATGCATCCCATCAGGTGATAATGGCCGTCTGCATGGGCAAAGGCATGCAGCGCATTGAACTTGTCTACGCCAAATTTCTCAGAGGAAATAAAGATCGTACCGCTGGTTCCAAGGGAAATATTGCACATGCCCTCTCCTACGGTTCCGGTTCCCACTGCTGCCGCCGCATTATCTCCGGCTCCGGCTGCAACCTTTACCGTTTCGGGAATTCCCAGTTCCTTTGCGATCTCCTTTGTTACGCAGCCTACGCACTCATAGCTTTCATAAAGCTTCGGAAGCATGGACTCCGTAATGCCGCAGATCTCACACATCTCCTTTGACCAGCGGCGGTTCTTTACATCCAGAAGAAGCATACCGGAGGCATCGGAAACATCCGTACAGTTTACGCCGGTAAGCTTATAGGCAATGTAATCCTTCGGGAGCATGATCTTCGCAATCCTTGCAAAATTTTCAGGCTCTTTATTTTTTACCCATAAGATCTTGGGCGCCGTAAATCCGGTAAAGGAAATATTTGCGGTATATTCGGAAAGCTTTTCTTTTCCGATCACCTCATTTAAATAATCACATTCTTCAAAGGTACGTCCGTCATTCCACAAAATAGCGGGACGGATCACCTGATCCTTGTCATCCAGGATCACAAGGCCATGCATCTGCCCTCCAAAGCTGATCCCTGCTACCTGATCCTTATCCGCTTCTGCGATCAGCTCCTTAATTCCTTCCATGGTCTTTGCAAACCAATCCTCCGGCTTTTGCTCCGACCATCCCGGATGAGGAAAATAAATGGGATATTCCTTGGAAACAATCTTTTTAATCTGTCCCTGACCGTCCATGAGCAGCAGCTTTACTGCGCTGGTACCCAGATCAACACCTATGTACAGCATTATAACCCTCCTTATCTTTGCTTTACATTATCTTAATTATACTCAATTTTGTGCTCTTCCACAACCGGATATTCCACTGTGAAATGGCGGAAATGTGCATATCCTTCTGTGGCTCCAAAGGCGTAAATTCCGTAGGTACAACCTGCAAATCCGCCGCCCCGCTCCGAGCTTAAAAAGTCCGTACTGCAGCTTCCGATCTCTGTTCCGGAAAGCTCAAAAATGACCCCTTTTTCCGTTCCGGAAAGCCCCATGGTGGCAAAGCCGTCTTCTTCCTGTATAACGGGATGCGCCGGGAAAAGTTCTTCCTTTCCAAGCTCCCTTTTCTGTACCTGGCAGTATAGTCCTTGAGGCCCCTTTTTCATAAGGAAAAGCAGATAATTGTCATCATCATGGAGATAAAGAAGCCCCGCCTCTTCTCCCTCGTTCAGGTTACAGCCTGCCTGCACCTGAAGGGAAAAGCAAAGCGCCTGCTGCCGCACTCCCAGATAAGATATCTCCCGGTCTGCATCCTGCGGCCTGCCTCCCCGAAAGCTTAAAGCAATCTCGCATCCCTGCTCATCTGCTGTCTTAAATGCTCCTTCCCTTAAATGACGGAAGGTCAAAAGCCTGGGATCAAGAGGCTGCCGGAAAGAAAGCTCCATTTTCCGCTGAAAAGCCGGAACCTGTCCTTTTGCCAGAGGACATTCGGGAAGTGCAACGGGCTGCTCCATGAAAAGCTTCCCTTCTCCCGGATTTACCACCGGCCAGCCCTCCTGCCATTCCACTTTGGCAAGAAAGGTCTCTCTTCCAAGTCTGGCGGCTCCGTTTACCGGCCTTGTGCCCAGGAGCACCATATAAAAATCTCCCTCTTTGGTATCCACCAGATCTCCATGCCCCACGCACTGAACCGGGTACTGCCTTCCCAGATGCCTGTGGGTGAGCAGGGGATTGCCCGGATAGTTCTCATAAGGCCCCGTAAGGGTTCTGCTTCTGGCTACCGAAATACTGTGTTCAAAGCCGGTTCCCTGTTCTGCACAAAGCAGATAATAATATTCCCCGATCTTATAAAGATGAGGGCCCTCTGCCCAGTTGGCTTTCTTCATGGAACCGTCATAAAGGGCGTAGGACGGCCCTGTAAGCTCACCCCTTTGAAGGTCAAGCTCCTGCATCCAGATCTCGCAGTCTCCAAACCACTCTGCCGCCTTCTTCTGGCGCTGTCCCACATAGTAGCACTTCTCCCCTTCAAAATAAAGGGAAGGATCGATCCCCCCATCTTCTCCCTCAGGAGCCTTCAGATAGATGGGATCTGACCATGGCCCTGCGGGATCTTTGGCCGTCACATAAAAATTGCCGCCATAGGAAACGTTGGTGGTGATCATGTAAAACGTGCCCTGATGATACCGGATGGTGGGTGCATAAATCCCCCGTGACATGGTAGCTCCATCCAGGACGAGCTGTTCCCTCCGGTCCAGGATATTTCCGATCTGCTTCCAGTTGACCAGATCCCGGCTTTCAAAGATGGGAACGCCTGGCGCATAGGAAAAAGTGGAATTGACCAGATAATAGGTATCCTCTACCCTGCAGATCGACGGATCCGGATAAAATCCCGGCAAAATAGGGTTCTTTGCTGTGAGCATGGCTGCCTCCTTTTGATAGTATCATTTTACAGAAAAAGCAGGTCACAAACTACTCAATAATTGCTATTTAATGAGCATATTTTTCATTTGCGGCCTGTTTTATTTTATTCTCTGTAAAGGCTCTGTGCTCCTACTTCTACAGCTTCAAAAAGCTTGCGCTCCTTCCGGGTACCACAACCCGGCCTCCCTCTGTCTTTGCTTCGCCGTAAAGACTGTAGAGAACCTCCTTTGCCTCTTCCTCAAAGGGGAAGGAAACCTCCTTTGCCGAAGGGTTGATCACTGCCAGGATCCTTTCTTCCCCGCAGCTTCTGATGTAGGCAAGGGGATAGGCATTTTCCTGTGCAAAGACAAACCGGATCTCTCCCTTGCTCTGAAGCGCCTTATGGGCCTGTCTGATCCTGATCAGCTTTTGTACCTCATGGTAAAGGGAATCCTCTCTTGCAATCTGATTTTTCACCGTAGGCCTGTCCTTTGCCTCGTCCTGTCTGATATAAAGTCTGTCCCTGGGTGCAGCGCTGAAACCGGCGTTTACCGTGTCATCCCACTGCATAGGCGTTCTGGCTCCGGTACGCTCATAGCCGCCCTCCACAGAAACCAGATCCTCCACATAACGCATGCCGATCTCATCCCCGTAGTAGATAAAAGGCGCTCCCGGCATAGAAAGCAAAAAGGCAAATGCCACCTTCATCTCCTCCGGATCCAGGGTGCGCGCCATTCTCTGCATGTCATGATTGCCGGATGGAATACAGATCAGGCCCTTTTTCTCTGTCTTCTCATAATTTTCCAGATATTTCTCCACAAACTTTGAAATATCTCCCTGTCCCTTACTTGAAAAATAAGGGTGTTCACAGCGGAACAGATCGTTGTAATGGGACGGCCCGAAATGAAGCAGGAAATCCATATGGAAACCTCCCTGAAGGGATTTGTCCGGCTCTCCCCATTCGGAGACCATAGCCGCATCCGGGAACTCCTCATCCAGAAAAGCCCTTACCTTTTTCCACAGGGCAATAGTACCCTTGGAGTCCGGATCATTCTTTACCAGGGAACCGGCCATATCCACACGGAAGCCGTCACAGCCCATGGAAAGCCAGAACCGCATCACATCCATCATGGCCTCCAGGGTTGCCTTCGGTCCCGGCGCATCCATTTCCTGCTGCCAGGGCTTTGTCACCTTGTAATAGCCGTAATTCAACGCCGGCTGCATGGAAAAGAAATTCAGTCCCACAGCGCCGCATCTCTGGGAAATCCCTCTCAGGCACCCCATATCCTCCGGTGCTTCCCACACATTGTCCGTCCATACATAGCGGTCTGTAAATTCATTCTTTTCCGGCTTCATGGATTCCTTAAACCAGGCATGCTCCACAGAGGTATGCCCGGGCACCAGATCAAAGAGAATGTGCATGCCCCTTTTATGGACTTCCTCAAAAAGCAGTTTTGCATCTTCATTGGTTCCGTATCTGGGTGCGATGGTGTAATAATCCGCCACATCATAACCCGCATCCCCAAAGGGTGAGGTAAAGCAGGGATTGATCCAGAGAGCGTTGCATCCAAGCTCCCTGATATAATCCAGCCTGGAGATCAGTCCTTTGAAATCCCCAATTCCATCCGCATTTGAATCCTGAAAGGACTGTGGATAAATCTCATAAAAAATCGCATCATCAAGCCACTTTGCCATGGTAACTCCTCCGTTCTTTCTTTGATAATGCAATAATACTACATTCTTTTCTCTTTTTTCTTGCACTATTTTGATATATAATAACACTATCCTTAGATTTTGACCTTATATTCCAAAAGGAGCTCCCATGAACGAAAAACTTTATGAAAAGAAATCCCACGGAAGCCTTCTCTTTCCCTTCCAGCATTACCGCATGGTCACGGAGCAGGGGAACATTTTTGTCCCCTACCACTGGCATGAAGAGCTCGAGATCGTCCTGGTACTGGAGGGAAAGGTAGAACTTCTCTTAGACGGTGCCAAGCATATCCTATCTCCCGGGGATCTTGTCTTTGTATCTCCCAGAAGACTGCATCAATATACCAGCATTTCCGATCTGGTTGTTTACTACGCCTATGTGTTTCCCCTAAGCGCCCTCAGCTTTGCCGGGGAGGATATTACCCAGACCTCCTTAATTGCTCCCTTGCTGGAAGGTAAGCTGTGCTTTCCGGAACGGCTCTACCCCTCCCAGGGCGAGCTTTACCAGCGGGTCTATGATCTGATCACCCGGATCATTGCCCTTAATGAAGAGTCCCCCAAATGTTTCGAGCTTCTGACCAAGGCCTATCTGTATGAGATCATTGGCCTTTTGGGAAGGGAAGGTCTTTTTTCTCCCCATCCCGTTCCCGATAAAAACATGGATACCTATCGGAAGATCCTTCTTTATATAGAAGAGCATTATGCAGAAAAGATCACGGTCTCTGACATTGCCCGCTATTTATGTATGTCCCCCAACTATTTCAGCGCCTATTTTTCCAGGCATTTCGGGAAAAGCTTTTCCTATTTTCTGATCCGCTACCGCATTGAAAAAGCCTGCGCACTTTTAGCCAGTGAGGAGGACTGCTCCGTCACTCAGGCTGCCATGCAGACAGGCTTTGAAAATATCAGCTATTTTATTAAGAAATTTAAGCAGGTAACCGGCACCACTCCGGCGATTTACCGCTCCGGCAGCCAGATGCGCATCTGGTTCAATCCTCTGTTTCCCCAGGTGTAATAGGGAACCAGGGTGATCTGGCACTCTTTCCTGTCCGGCTTTTTCATGGAATACAGGGCAGGCTCCGAATAAGTGCGGTATCCCTCTGCCGTCAACTTTACCGTCCCCTGCAAAAGAGCGGGATCATAGGCCTTTGCCGTGATCTCTCCCTCTTCCTTCAGGGAAAGGGACAGCACATCCCCCTCATTGTCTACCCCTTCTGCGCAGTATACCAGAGGCCCTCTCTGAAGCGCTGCCTTTCCGGTATCGTCTGCAACTCTTGTGGACGCATAGACACGTTTCACTTCATCATCCAAAAAGATGCGGATCACATCTCCCTGACGTACCTGTTCTAAAAATACATATCCCTTTTTGTCCTGTTCGCTTACCCCGATATCATTGATCGTGATCTGGAAACGGCTGCTCCAGTCCGGCTTTCTTATGGCAAGTCTTCCGCTTCCTTCCTCTACCCTGTAGGTTACCGTAAAGCCATAGGGATATTCTGTGTCGCAGACAAGCTTCAGCCCGTTTGCAAACTGTACCCTGCCCTTTACAAACAGATGGATATATCCGGTAGTCTCATTTTCACCATATGCATATTTCCCAAAGGAAGCAATACACCTTGCAGCGTTAGGCGGGCAGCAGGCGCAGGCATACCAGCCGGGCCTTTCCGGCAGATCATGCTTATGGGTCGCAGCCACCCCGGAAATCCCTGGAAGCACCTCCAGCGGATTTACATAAAAGAAGCGCTTTCCATCCAGCTGCATCCCTGCAAGCACGGTATTATAAAAGGCTCTTTCCATCACATCCCCATAGCGCCCATCCACTTCCAGCTCCAGCATTTTGGAGGCAAAAAACATCAGTCCGATAGACGCGCAGGTCTCCGCATACGCCGTATCATTGGGCAGGTCGTAATCCACCGTAAACGCTTCTCCCAGCACCGTAGATCCGATCCCGCCGGTCACATACATTCTTTTATCGGTAATGCTGCTCCAAAGCCTTTTGCAGGCAGCAAGCAGCTCCTGATCCTCTGTTTCCGATGCAAGCGCCGCCATTCCGGTATAAAGGTAAACCGCACGGACACTGTGGCCTGTGGCGTCCTTCTGCTCTCTGACCGGAGCCCCGGACTGCTGATACTCGTAGTTTACAGGGTCATTCCCCCATACGGTCCAGCTGCGGAGCTTCTTTTCCTTCTCATAAAAGTGGGGATCCACGCCTCTTGCATCAATAAAATGCTTTGCAAGCTCCAGGCATTTCCGATCTCCCGTGGCATGATAAAGCCGCAAAAGGGCCAGCTCCACTTCGGGATGCCCAGGATAGCCCTCATGCCCTTCTTCCACAAAATGATGGTAGATATGGGCTGCATTTTTCTGCATAACGGTAAGAAGCTTCTTCTTGCCGGTAGCTTCATAGTAGGCAACCGCCGCTTCCATCATATGGCCTGCACAGTAAAGCTCATGGCCCTCCAATAAATTCGTCCAACGCTTGTCCATGTCCTTAATGGTATAGTAGGTATTGAGATACCCGTCCTTGTCCTGAGCTGCGGCAATTTTATCCACCAGCTCGTCTACCTGTCCCTCCAGCTTTTCATCCGGAAAATTTACAAGGCTGTAGGCGGCTGCTTCGATCCATTTTGCAGCGTCGCTGTCCTGAAAGACCATTCCGTAAAAGCCGTCTCCTACGTCCTCACCACGCACCGCCTTTGCCGCATTTTCAAAATTCGCCACCACATGGCTTTTCTCCACGCCTTCTATGCGGTCATGCAAAACAGCATACTGATAAGGGATCACAGTATCCCTGACCAGTTCCTGATAATGGCGGATAAAGCCCTCTGTGCTCTGAAAATTTTTGATATCAATCTGTGACTGTTGTTTCATATTTTCTCCATTTCCAAATTGTTCCTATCATCCTTTCACATTATATCTTATCAAACTCTTTCCTACAACCGGGTATTTCCCCAAGTCAGGCTTCATCCGTTTCCAGATCAAAGGTGATCTCCAGCCGGTACCGCTCCTTCTCCTGCTGCAAAAGGGCGGCCTCCAGGTAGCCCTTCAGGCTTTCCTCCTGTCCCTGGAATTCATCCGGTATCATCACATCAAAAAGCAGCAGCTTTTCATGCTCATGGCAGATCAGGCGGAAATCATGGAGGGAAAGCCTTTCATCCTTTTTCCGCAAAAGGCTGCTGACAAGCTCCTGCAGCCTGTCAAGCTCCGCATTATCCGTGACCACCGGATCATAATGGATCACCATATGGGTTTCAAACTCTTCCAGGCACTCTCTTTCCATCCGGTCGATCTGTTCATGGGCAACCATGGCATCCACATGGCAGTCCATCTCCACATGAATGCTGGCGTATCTTCTTCCCGGCCCGTAATCATGCACCATCAGATCATGGCAGCCCAGGATCATGGGACAGGAATTGATATAATCTGTAAGCTGCTTTCTAAGATCCGGGTTGACCCCTTCCCCCAGCAAAGGAGACACCGTTTCCTTTGCCAGCTTGATCCCGCTGCACAGGATAAACAGCGCCACCAGAATTCCCATCACGCCATCGATCTTCAGCCCGGTAAAATGCTCCGTTACCGTAGCGATCAGAACTGCCCCTGTGGTCAGCACATCATTTCTGCTGTCCGCAGCCGTTGCAAGCAGCGCCGTGGACTGAAGCCGCTTCCCCATTTTCCCGTTAAAGGCCATCATCCCTGCCTTGACCAGTATGGAAAGCACAAGCACCCAGACCGACAGGGCAGAAAAGACGATCTCCGCAGGATGCAGAAGCTTTTCCACAGAGCTTTTTGCAAGCTCGAAGCCGATCACCAGGATCATCACGGAAACCGTAAGGCTTGCCAGATACTCAAACCTGGCGTGTCCGTAGGGGTGCTCTTTATCCGCCGGTTTTTCTGCCAGCTTAAAGCCTGCCAGCGTCACAATAGAGCTTGCCGCATCTGACAGATTGTTCAGTCCGTCTGCTGTAATGGACATGGATGCCGCCATGGTTCCTACAAGAAGCTTGCTCCCGGAAAGAAGCAGATTGCACAGGATCCCGATCAGTCCTGAAAGCTTCCCCATTGCAGCACGGCTGTCTCTTTTTTCCTTCCCCTTTTTCATGATCCGAATTCCTCCCTGTCATTTCATTACCCATGCTTCTCTTGCACCGCACGCATCCGTTTCTGTTCCTTTTCCCAGATACCAAAAACAGCACCTGCGGAACAATAAGTAAACTACTGTCCCACAGATGCTGTCATTCATCTGTTGCCTTATCCGGCCCGGCTATGAACCTTGGTTCGCTGCCTGCTCAGTTTGTACTGTAGATTATATGCAGTGCAAAGTGTATTAGATGTATGTTAGCATGCTTTTTCATGATTGACAAGTCTTTTTATGAAAACACGGCCGATCACAAAGCCCAGATAGCCGGAAAGCACTCCCACTGCCATTCCTCCCAGAATATCCGTAGGGTAATGCACATAAAGGAGCTGTGCATCTGATTTATCATGTCCAAAATTTGAAATTCAAGCTTCATCATTTCTTTCACTTTCTAAACAGAGTTTTTACAGCGTATGATAATAGGGACAGATATCCTCGTATTGTCCGTCTTTTCTGCGAAAGCCCCCGGGGATCACTCCAAGTCCCACAAAGCCAAGTCTTTCATAAAGATGTCTTGCATGAATGTTGGACGCCACCACGGCATTGAACTGCAATACCCGGAAGCCCTTTTCCTTTCCCTGCACCAGACAGTCCTTCACCAGCTTTTCTCCGATATGCAGTCCCCTTGCCTGTCTGCTCACCGCATAGCTGGCATTGCAGATATGCCCGCAGCGTCCCACATTATTGGGATGCAGGATATACAGGCCGAAAATCTCCTCTGTCTCCTCATCCTGCGCCACTCCGCAGTAAGTCTGGGCCTTAAAAAATTCCCTTCCGGTCTCCTCCGTCAGTTCTTCCTCCTGGGGAAAAGCTTCTCCATCCTCCACTACTTCATTCCAAATGCGGATCATCTGCGCAAGATCCGCTTCTCCATATTCTCTTACATTGATTTTCATCTGTTTGGTTCCTTTCTGAGTGCTGAATGTATTTAAAAGCATTTGATCGTGCATCTGCCTATCTTCGTCCGCCGCTGTCTAGGTGCCTTCCCGTAAAACAGTAAGATAATCCTCATAGGCGAAGGTTCTGTTTCTGCTGGCGTTTGTGGTCTGCATCAGGATCCCTGCATCGGTAAGACGCCTGACTGCGCTGGAAGCAGTATTGAATGTAATTCCCAGTGCTTCCGCCGTCTTGCGGATTTCGATAATCGGATTTGCTTCCAGGTAATCGAACACAAGCATGGCATTCTTTGCAGCGCGTCCCATGCCTGAAATAAGGGCAGCATTTTTGTCATGCAGGGCAACAAGCTTGTCAATGGTTACTGCTGCATCTTCCGCCGATTCCACAAGAGCCAGAAGGAAGAAGTTCACCCACTGCTCATAATTTCCCTTAAGCCGCACTTCCGTCATACGGTCATAATATTCCACGCGGTTCTTCTTCAAAAAATAAGAAATATACAGGGCCGGTGTAGAGAGAACCTTTTTCTCCATCAAAAACAAGGTGATAAGGAGTCGTCCTATGCGGCCGTTGCCATCCAAAAACGGATGTATTGTTTCAAACTGGTAGTGAATCAATGCAGTGCGAACCAATACATTCAGATCATCCTCCTCATTGATATACTTTTCCAGATCGGACATGGCCTTCGCCATATCCTCAGGACAGGGTGGAATGTATCTGGCATTTTTCAGTGTACTTCCCTGACCGCCAATCCAGTTTTGCGAAGTCCGGAATTCTCCCGGGTTCTTTTCCTGCCCCCGTACATCTTCCATAAGAACTGCATGGGTTTCCCTGATCAAGCGGTTGCAGAGCGGAAGCGTATGCAACCTCTTAATAGCAAATTCAGTGGCTTTGATATAATTAACAACATCCGTCACATTGTGGTTTGTATTGGCTTCGATCAGTGGGGCGAGAACATCCTCCAGGGTAGCCTGTGTTCCTTCGATCTGAGAGGACATAAGCGCCTCTTTTCGGACATACATGGATATAAACAAAGCAACGTTAGGAATACGCGTTGCAATACTTTCCAAAACAGCAAGCTTTGAATTGGCTTTGATCAATAAACCAAGCATTTCTTCTGTCAGTTCCACAGACGGTATCGGCGGCAGAGGTCTTGGAACAAAAGACTGATATGCCATCTCCCCAGACAGATTTGTCTTGAGATAGCCGGCGCGGTTATCCATTTGCCTTGCTCTCCTTCTTTCTTGAAATTGAAATAATGATGTCATTATATCACCGTTATTTCAATTTATCAAATAAACTTGAAATAAGTTTGTCTGTAAACCAGCAGAATTCCCAGCAAAACGGCGGTATAGCCTTTTGGCTACACCGCCGACTTACAAAAAACTTTGCTAAAAAAGCTGTTACCGCTTCTCTTCCTTTTTCCTGCGAACCGCATAGACTGCGTCAAGGGCTGCCAGTACAGCCACTGCCGCAATGCTGATGAAGATCCAGATGCTTCCGTTATCCTGTGCTTCTGTCTCCTCTGCAGGAGCCATGTCTGCGCCGTCTGCATCCGCAGCTTTCTCTGCCGCATCCTTTACGGCCTCGGCTCCGGTCTCTTCCTCTGCTTTCGTTTGCCCATCCATAGGCTCTGTGTCAATCACAATGGTGTAATCGGAAGCATGGGTAAAGGTCAGGTTTATGGAATACCGCTCTCCGGTCACGTTGTTGATCACCTCTACCGGTATGGTCTTTCCTGCCTTTGTTCCGGTGGCCACTCCAAAATCAATGGCCTTTCCCTTCTGGGCTGTGATGGTAAGGCCGTTTACTGTCCAGGATATGCCGCCTCCCATGTCAAAGGTTACGGTCACATCCCTTCCCCTGATGCTGTCAAAGATTTCTCCTGGAACGGTGGTGGTTCCATTCATATCAACATGAATGGTGTCGCCCTCTTTTGCTGCATCTGTCTGAGTCTCTATGACCTGCCAGCCTTCCTTGCCGTCCTCTCCCTTAATAAAGGGCTTTCCGGACTCTTTCTCTTTGCCGTCCTTTGAGGTATTCCCGTTTTCCTCTCCTGTGCCGGGCTTTGCCTCGTTCTTATTTCCACCGGGCTTGGTATCGCCGGAAGGATTTTCGTTCTGGTCTTTACCGGGATCCTTAGGCCTTTCTTCGATTGCCGCCGTTGCGGACAAATATCATGGAATGGCGCAGTTTTCCCACACAGACAAGGAATTTATCACCAATATCGTGCTGGAAAATCCTGCTTCATTTTCCTATTCGTGAAAGCTCTCCAAAAGCTCCACACGGCATTTGAGCAGATCATAAGCATCCAGGTAAACATATCTGCCGCTGTTATCCCCATAATTTCCTTCCTGCTCTACGGTCATTCCCATTTTCAGGCATTTTTCTACGGTCTCGTCCGTGTTGTCCACAGAAAATGCAATATGATGAATTCCCTCTCCGTATCGATCCAGGTGATCTCTCCACACCGAGGGCGCATCATTTGGCTCGATCAGTTCTAGCTGGACACCGCTTGGCAGATTAAAAAAGGCCATTTTACACTCTGCCCCGGGAGCCGGTCTGCCAAACACCCTGGTTTTTGTTACCTCATACTCTCCGCCTGTGCAGATCTGCGGCTCTTCACAGCCTAAAATTGCTGCATAAGCCGCCTTTGTCTTTTCCAAGTCTCTTACCACATAGCCGACCTGTGCAAATCTTGCCCCATCCAATACCTTTGTCAGTTCCATTGCTCTCTCCTTTTCTTCATGATCTTACCCCGATCTGGAAGCTTTCCGGGAAGCTTCTTTCCTATGTATCTTTACTATACAGGAGCAAAAGGAAGAATAATAGAATGTTTCTGTTTCAATATTTGCAAAATGTGGCTGTCCATGTGCGATAAAGGGCTTGATCTCGGTGGAAGATGCGTCTGCCACAAAAATCATGGCATCAATGCTGCCAGTGCGTCAATTTCTCCCGCTTGAATGGCAGGAATGTTTCTTCTGATCTTCTCCTCGTCCCAATCCCACCAGCGCAGCGCTTCCAGTTTTTCAATGGTCGCCTGATCAAAACGTCTGCGGATCGATTTTGCCGGCACGCCGCCTACGATCGTGTAAGGCGGCACATCCTTTGTCACTACGGCCCGTGTGCCAATGATCGCACCGTTGCCGATCGTCACGCCTGCCATAATGACCGCTTCATAGCCGATCCAAACGTCATTTCCGATTACAATATCGCCCTTATGATCCCATGCCTGGCGAATGTTTTTTACATCCAGCCCCCATTCCTCAAAAAAGATGGGAAACGGGTAGGTAGACAGTGATCCCATGGCATGGTTGGCGCTGGCAAACAGAAATTTTGCACCGCAGGCGATCGAACAGAATTTTCCGATTTTGAGCTTATCCCCGTTGACAGGATAATGATAGAGGACATTATTCTTTTCAAAATCCCGCGGATCATGAACATAATCGTTATACATGGTGTAATCACCGACCTCAATATTGGGGCCGGTGACTACATTTTTCAGGTATACGGTTTCTTTGTCCCCGGTGCGGGGATAGACTTTATTATTCATTTTCATCACCATATCTTTCATATTATTCTTGTTTAAAACAGCCGCCCCGGCAGGCTGCTTTGGCAATTCCTAAAAACACTGCACTGGCGAGCAGCCAAAGTACAAGCGCTGCCTGAAGATTGTTGAAAAACCTTCCAAAGACAGAGATCAGCCGATACTCTGTAAAAGTCCAGGAACCAATATACGCCCCCGGAAGATAACGCCAGATCTTTGAAAATGTTCCCAGTTTTTCCGGTATGTTTAACATTGACAAAAATAATCCCATTACCATGATCGCCGTAGCTGCAGAACGGCTGCCTAAAACCTGTGAAAGGAACATGGCAAACGCTGCATCCGGCCAAAGCTGCAAAAAGATAAAGTGCCAGCAGAACCCCCATACCGGAACCAGCCAGTATTTTTGCTGCAAACAGCTTTTCCTTTTGCACTCTGCTGAAAATAATCTGATCCGTCCCACTGATCTTTTCGTCTGCAAAAATACCGCAGACTGCAATGGCAGTTAGAATCAGCAGCATAAAATTGGCCACATAAACAGAGGTATAAATCCTTGCATACCCCTCTTCATAGTAATAGTAAAGGGCTTTTTTATCTCAGACTCCTTCTCCCTCCAGTATTCCTTTTCTGCTTCCTGGACTTCCTTTAGCAGAGAATCATCTATTTCCCTGCCGGAAAACTGCCTGCTGCCCATGCTTCTTTCAGCCTTTCCCACGATCACATCCGCAAGGCCCGTCCCAAGCAAAACCACCGTCATAAGCAGCACAGCAACCCATAGCACTTTCTGATGCAGCATCTTTTTCAGTTCAAAACGGTACAATGTTCCCATTATTCTTCTCCTCCAAATATATTCAGATAAAAGGCTTCCAGATCCTTTCCGGTTTCTTCCTCCGTTCCGTCAAATACCTTTTTTCCCTCCTTGATCACCATAACTCTGTCCGCACATTTTTCTATGTCCGATACAATATGCGTGGACAGCAATACAATATTATCCCTGCCAAGCTGTTCAAAAATATGTCTGAACCGGACACGCTCTTTGGGATCAAGCCCTGCTGTAGGTTCATCCAGAACAATCAGCTTCGGGCGGTTTAAAAGCGCCTGTGCAATCCCCAGCCTCCGCTTCATTCCTCCTGAATAGGTCTTGATCTTCTTTGCCCCGTCCTTTTCCAGATTTACCTGCTCCAAAAGTTCCCTGCTGCGCATTCCGGCAGTCTGCCTGTCCAGTCCTTTTAACGCCGCAACGTACAAAAGGAACTCCATCCCTGTGAATTCGGGATAATAACCAAAGTCCTGAGGCAAATACCCGATCAGGTTCCGATACTCCTTCTCTGTCACATCATATTGATCCAAGGTGATCGAACCGCAGCACATGATCGTCTCTGCGATCAGCACTGCGTCCTAGCGTCTGGCTCTTTTTGTTTCCATCATAAAATTTTTAATGCTGATAATACTCTCCCGTCTGCACTTTGGGCAGTTTTCTTTTCTACCGCTCCGTCTTCCATGTTGTCATCCATCCTTTCTGTAGCCGGATTCGACTTTGGCAATAAACCGGTCAATATGCGCATCCAGCAAAGGCGAAACAGCGTCCTTTTCTTCTGCTCCATCATAAACGCTGTAAAGCAGATACATTGGCCCATAAAACTCAAGCGCGAACTGCATGGCATCCTCGTCAGACTCTGTCTGTTTTCGGAAAATCGCCGCCATGTACTCCAAAGGCCCGGTCGAAAGATAGCTCTGATAAAGCTGCGCGATCTCACTCCAGGTATGGATCCCTGGATCAAATAAAGGGGATCGGAGGTTGGCATCTCGCACTTCCATTTTTATCCTCATTTCTGCGCACGCTTTTTGCGCATGCCAAGTTTGTGTCAAGTGCGCGCAGACACAAATCTCGCGATTGAAAAATTTTATTTTTCAATCTTTTACCTTCAATTTTCATATAAAGCCATTTCATGTCTGTCTGCTCTATACCACTGCTTCCCATAATCTGCCCTGTTTCGCATTACAGAGCGAAATATAAGCCCGATGAGCAGCCGCATTACAAAATGATGGGTAACCGTTCCAAAGGTAATTGCAAGGGAAAGCAGAATTCCGTCAGCGGTTTCCCTGTACAAAACAGCTAAGATTTCCGCTGCTGTCGGAGCGCTTCCCGGTTTTTCTTTGCGGAGTTATTCAGCAGCTCGCCCACAAGAAATCCAAGACCAATGCCCAGGGTCATGCCAAAAAGCATCTGGTTTTGTAACTGGCCCAGGGACGTACCGATGCTGATGCCAAAAAGCATATAAATTATGATCCAGTTGGTTATAGGGCTTTCCAGCACAAAACGCGGCCCCTCTATTCCCGTTCCATCTGGCTGAAAACCACACTTTTCAAGGATACGCTGGGAAGCCTTATTCTCTGGATCGGTTTCCGCTTCCACAAACGCAACATCCGGCTGACGAAATGCCCACTGTATCATGGCCTGAAGCGCTTCCGTTGTGTAGCCATTTCCCTCATATTCCTTCAAAATGCCATACCCAACCTCCACAGCATGATTTTGGGCAGGCCCTTTGAAACAAAGATCCCCGATAAATGCCGGGTTACCTTTCAGCTCCATTTTCCATGGCGCATACCATATTCTATTTTGAGGATCGCGCCTGCATCCATCCAGCATTTCGCCGTAAGCAGTACGAAGCTCCTCGGAAGCCGTACGCTCTATCAAAGCTTCTATCTCTTCGTCCGCCAGGGGACGCAGGAGCATTCTTTTTGTTTTTATTTTGATTTCTTTCATACGAATCACCCTTTCCATTTTCTTGATCCTAAGTCATCTTTGGCATAGGGATACGCCATAATAAGCGGCAAGGGCAGTAAATTCCCTGCGGAATGCTGCCAGCAGTTCTTCATCCGTCAAATCCAAATGATCTGTACTGGCTAAGATTGCCAGCCCATAGGAATAGTACGTCATGTCCCGATGCAGCTTTTGCGCAATTTCCTCGCTATAGCCATACTCATCCATAATGACCGAAATGATCTCAGGAAGCAGCACATCGTACTGATAAGGATCCGTCTGTCCTCCATCCAGATAAAGCCAGCGAAACAGATGCTTTTCCTGGGCTGCAAACTTTACAAATCCAAAACCATAGCTGCTGTAACGGCTGTGCTGTCCATAGCAGCTACTGCTGTCATCACGGCTGCGAAGGGACTCTTTTACATACTGGGTGTGCAGAGCAATGGCCCGCCGGGTCACGGCAGCTTTCAACTCGGCCATATTCTGAAAGGACAGATAGATCGGCTGGGTTGAACAGCCCAGCTTCCTTGCAACGCTGCGGGCGTTGATGGCTGCTGCGCCGTCCTCCCGCAGCACGTCAACCGCTGCATCTATGATTGCCTCTTTTGGTACTTTTTTGATTGCCGGCATTTCCTTTCCTCCAACAACAACTTATGTTATTGATAACTTTTGTTATTGTGCAGTGGATAAATCCGCCTGTCAAGAAGGAATGGCCGCACTGTTTTTAGTAAGCGCTCATTTCTTCTATCCCAGGCTACATTCCTACGATCTTCCGGACAGTGTTTGCCGTCCGGATCGTCAGTTTGCTGCCAATATTAGAGTTTGCCGTCTTTGACCACCAGTTTGTTTTCTGATACTCTTTCCGGCTGAAGGACCAGAATACAGCTTGTTCATATTCCTGTATCTGCTCCAATCCTTCTTTGGGTTCCCCGATCTCGTGATAGACATCCGCAAAAGACGCAGGCGGCATGATAAAAATAAGGTTATCATAAATTTCCTTGTTTCCCGTTCCCCACCAACGGGGCGCATGACGCAGAATGTCCTCAAGTTTTTGTTTTGTTATCATAAAAACAGGGATCTTCAGATTAAACTGACTTTGTATCATTTCCTGGATCCGGCTTGTCAATTTTACTGTGTCTTTTTCCTCACTTGAAAAGCTCACGTTGCCGCTGTTCAGACAGGTTTTGACCTCCGTAAAGCCAAGCTGTTCAAAGCCCTGCCTTAATTCTGCCATCGGCACTTTGTTTTTTCCGCTTATATTGATCCCTCTTAAAAAAGCAATATATCTTTCCATGGTTTCTGCAATCAGCCGTAGGCCGTTTCACATTTTTTATTCATGCTTCCGATTTCCAGAAGATTTCCTTCGGGATTAACCCTTTAAAAAGCGTTCTTTTCCCCACCAATCAGGTATTAGCTCTTTAAGGGTAATGGTTTCTCTTGTTTCGTAGTTCACCATGATCTCCATGTTTTCGTTTTCTTCATTCAGCTGATACAAAAACTCACGGCATGCGCCGCATGGCATTCCGCTTCCTCCGCCGAAAGGAGCTTTATCCCGAAAGGCAATCAGTCTTTTTATTTTTGTCTGGCCGCTGTTCACATACATGTTAAGGGCAGCCACGCGCTCTGCGCACAGGTTCATAACGCCGCTGCAGGCCTCAATGCAAAAGCCCGTATAAATGGTGCCGTTCTCGCTTTCTAAAGCGCATACAACATGGTGTGCATACACAAAAGGCGACACATCCTCCGGGTGAAATTCTTTTTTTGCCTGCTCATAGAGCTTTTCCCATATATCCATATTAATCCTCATTTCTGCGCACGCTTCTTGCGCATTTCGAGTTTGTGTCAAGTGCGCGCAGATACAAATCTCGCATGTGAAAAATTCTATTTTTCACACTAACCTCCCAGGTTTCTCTTGCTTTATAAACTCTTTTTAACGCAAATCAGTCAACAAATACCGTCCAATGTATATCGTGTATTATATTTATGGTAAGGAGATTTGTCAATAGAAAAAGGATTGACTTCATGTGGGGAAAGGTAAGGATAGATTATCATTCGTTTGAAAAAGCCCCCGGAAATCCTTATTTACCCGGGGCGTAAACCTTTTAATTCTTCATTTTAAATAATCTCCGGTTTCCTTTTCAAGCTCCTGCCATACCGGATATGCAGCTCCGTTTTCATCAAAGAACTTCTTTAAATCCCGATTTAATGCGCTCATTTCATCAATAGCATTCATAGCGTGATCGGAAGCGCAGATTTTTCCCAGGCTTGTGGCGCACATGAGTTTGAAGAAGCGCAGACAGGTCTTGCGGTACGCCTCACCTTCAAAATCCTCATCCGCTTTCGGCAGGATTTCATGCCCGGCGTTCTTTATGACCCGGTAGCCCTCAATATTCGCGTCGATGAGACGATTCAAATATGCCGTGTTCCCTTTGAGCTTTTTCAGGTTTCCGTCCGTTTTGTAGCACGCAAAGGCTGCTGGCAGTACGAAAGCCGCATGGCAAAGAAGGTAGTCCTCCATATTCGGCTCATAAACCACTTTGTATTTTGTGCCATCAAAAATCTGCCCGATCAGCTTTTCATTTGAGGTTGCATCCGGAAGCTGACCAATGGTAATTTTTTTAAGATCAACAGACGCCACCTGGTCAGGCTCCCGATGTCCTGCCGAAAGAGCAAAGGCAAAGAGAACATTTTTCTCCGGCATTAAAGAGGCAAGCTCTTTTGTACGCACGTTGTTTCCCACGAAAACAATGTTTTTCGTCTGGTTCGCCCGCAGCACATCTATGATCGAGTCGATCTGTGTATATCGCATGACAACAAAGATCACATCATACCGATCATCCGGCGCAAGCTCTTTCACAACAGGAACACGGCTGACAGACACACGGGGCGAAAATTTATCCTTGATCCGCAGTCCGTTCTTTTGAATTGCCTCTCCCCATTTTCCACGCGCAAGCAATGTAACATCCTTTCCCACACGGAACAGATTTCTTGCAAGATTACAGCCAAGCACGCCTGCGCCAAATATCAAAATTCTCATCATCAAATTTCCTCTTTTTGAATAATTATTTTATTTTCCGTATGCTCTTATCCACGCTCTGAAAGCGTAGTTAGTTTACACTAATCACACTATAACAAAGGGCAGTTCAAAAGTCAAACTATAGTGGCTCAATTGAGCCACTATAGACAATTGAGCCACTATATATTCCCTTTATTTTCATATGAGATATCAATTCATCACTTGTTTTAAGTAATTTCATAAAGACTCCCCTTTTGTTTTTTATCATTATGTAATATTACAAACAACAATAAAAGACATTTTTCAACATTATATTTCGTAAAAAATCTTCTCAAAAAAATTTTTTTCAACAGTTCGTTACTTATTAATTGTCTCAGTTTCATACAAACTGCTACCGCTTTTCCAATTTACTGTACAAAAAAACCCTTGAAAACATTGCATTTCCAAGGGTTTCAGTAATCCTGTTATAAGTCTTTTTATTATCTCTTTGAAAACTGAGGAGCACGTCTTGCGGCTTTGAGACCGTATTTCTTTCTTTCCTTCATACGAGGATCTCTGGTTAAGTAACCAGCCTTCTTGAGAACCGGTCTGTAATCTGCGTCTACCTGAAGCAGGGCTCTTGCGATACCGTGTCTGATCGCACCAGCCTGGCCTGTGTAACCGCCGCCGTGAACATTTACGAGAACATCATATTTATCAAGGTTGTCGGTAGCTGCAAGGGGCTGACGAACGATAACCTTCAGAGTCTCTAATCCGAAATACTCGTCAATGCTTCTCTTGTTGATTGTAATATCGCCTTTACCGGGCTTTAAATATACTCTGGCGATGGATTTTTTTCTTCTGCCAGTACCATATAACTTTCCTGTTTTAGCCATTTTCTTCTTCTCCTTTCAGTCCCTTAAAATGTTAATACTTCGGGCTTCTGTGCTGCATGCTTGTGATCAGGGCCTGCATAAACATAAAGCTTTGTGTACATCTGTCTTCCTAAGGGTCCCTTGGGGAGCATTCCCTTGACTGCAAGCTCGATTACCTTCTCAGGCTTCTTTGCAAGCATTTCACGCAGGGTAGCTTCCTTCATACCTCCTACATAATCAGAGTGACGATAGTAGATCTTCTGATCAAGCTTCTTGCCTGTCACTTTGATCTTCTCTGCATTTACAACGATCACATAATCACCTGTGTCGATGTGAGGGGTAAAGATCGGCTTGTTCTTGCCTCTTAAAACCTTAGCAACTTCTGCTGCTAAGCGTCCAAGTGTCATATCGGTAGCGTCTACTACATACCATTTTCTGTCGATGGTAGCAGGACTGGCCATAAATGTATTCATGTTAATCCTCCATTCTTATTGCGCCGGAAAAGGCACATGTACATATTTTCCCTAGGTTCATCTGCTGCACTGCCGGATGTCCGGGCCGGCCGCGCTTCTGATAAGCTCTAAGGTATCTATTGATAATATCTTATCCAGGGATTGATGGGGTAAGCGGTGTGAGAAAGGCACTGCTCCGGCATCGGACAAAATATTATTAGACAATTTCGCACTGAATTATTATATTATACGCTTCCAGGCGTGTCAACCATCTTTTTCATTTTTTGCATGAATGTTGTGTTTTCCTTTTTTTGCGTAAACGTACACCTTTTCCTTTTTGCACAAAGGTGCATTCCCGTTTCCGCAAGCTCCATTTAACACCTTAGCCTGTGATCCTGCGGTCCAGCTTCTTGGAAAGTCTGGTGCCAATGATCTGCAAGATCTGTACCAGTGCTACCAGAAGAACTACCGTAACGATCATAATGTCTGCCTGGTATCTGTAATAACCGTAGCGGATGGCAATATCACCAAGGCCACCGCCGCCTACTACGCCTGCCATTGCGGAATATCCCAGAATCGTTCCCAGGGAAATGGTAGCGCCCACGATCAGGGAAGTTCTTGCCTCTGCAAGCAGTACCTTCCAGATGATGCTCCAGGTGCCTGCTCCCATGCTCTGCGCCGCTTCCACGACTCCATGATCCACTTCCAGAAGTGAGGACTCCACCAGTCTGGCCACAAAAGGCGCTGCCGCCATGGAAAGGGGTACGATCGTTGCCGTTGCGCCATAGCTTCTTCCCACGATCAGCTTGGTAAAAGGAATGAGCAGCATAAGCAGGATCAGAAAAGGAATACTTCTTACAATATTGACTACCACATCCAGAATTTTATATATGATCTTATTCGGCTTTAATCCTCCCGGCGCTGTCACCACCAGTGCAATGCCCATGGGAAGTCCCAAAAGATATGCAATCAGTGTTGAGGCAAGCGTCATATATAAGGTGACCCAAGTTCCCTCTGCCACCATCAAAACCACCTGACTATCCCACATAATTCGTTAGCTCCTCCACTTCCAGTTTTCTATTTTTCAAATACTGTATCATTTTTTCCGCTGCGGCTTCCTCCTCAGGCAGCTGCAGGATCATCTGTCCATGAGCCACGCCCCCGATATCTCTGGTGTCTGCCAGCAGAATGTTTACGGGTGCCTTACAGGTCAGGATCATATTGGCGATCACAGGCTCATAAGAAGAATTGCTGGAAAAGACAATACGGATACATCTTTTGCCCTTCATTTCCTCGTAGGTAGCAGTTCCCTCTCCCTGGAATACCAGCTTCCGGGCTGCCTTGCTCTTTGGCCTTGAAAAGACCTCCTCAACAGTTCCGTGCTCTGCAAGATTTCCTTCATCTATAATGGCCACATGGGTGCAGACCTCCTGTACCACTGCCATTTCATGAGTAATGATCACAATGGTGATCCCGTATTTCTCGTTGATCTCTTTTAAAAGCGCCAGGATCGCCTTTGTGGTTGTGGGGTCCAGTGCGCTGGTAGCCTCATCGCAAAGCAGGATCTTGGGGTTGGTTGCAAGCGCTCTTGCAATGGCAACTCTCTGCTTCTGTCCTCCGGAAAGCTGTGCAGGATAAGCCAGCATCTTTTCCGACAGGCCAACGATCTCAAGCAGCTCCTTTGCACGCTCTACTGCCTTTGCCCTGGGCACCTTTGTAATTTCAAGCGGAAAGCAGATATTGTCCAGAACCGTTCTTTGCATCAGCAGGTTAAAATGCTGAAAGATCATGGCGATCTGGGTGCGCATGCTCCTAAGTTCGCTGTCCTTTAATGTCGCCAGATCCTTTCCTTCTATTAATACGGTTCCGCTGGTAGGACGCTCCAGAAAATTCAGGCAGCGGACCAGCGTGGACTTTCCGGCGCCGCTCATACCAATGATACCGTAGATCTCCCCCTTTTGAATGGAAAGATTGATGCCCTTAAGCGCTTCAACCTGATTATCCTTTCCAACGAAGGTCTTGGTCACATCTTTTATTTGAATCATTGCTTCCATAGCCTTTGTATCCTCATTTCCTTTTATTGCTGTTTACATTGTTTCATCATAGCATAATCCTCTTTTTCTTGCAATGCCGGCTCCTCTCCCCTTTCCTATGAAATATCTATGGCCTGTTAGAGCCTTTGACTATAGCAAAGCACTGTACAAAATACCCGCATTTTGCTATACTGATTTTATCATTTTGAAAAGGAGCACAAACGCTATGAGCAAGAAGAAAGCTGTGGTTTCACTAGGACATAATGCACTCGGATACACTACCATGGAGCAATGGGACGCCGTTAAGGTTACCGCCAAAGCTCTTGCAGATCTGGTGGAGGCTGACTACCAGCTGACCATCACCCACAGCAACGGGCCGCAGATCAGTATGATCCACAAGGCCATGACGGAGCTTCGCCGTCTTTATATTGACTATACCCCAGCCCCCATGTGCGTGTGCAGCGCCATGAGCCAGGGTTATGTCGGTTACGATATTCAGAATTCCCTGAAAGCAGAGCTGCTCAGCCGGGGCATCAGCAAAACAGTTTCCACCATCCTGACCCAGGTAACGGTAGATCCCTATGATGAAGCGTTCTATGAGCCTACCAAGCTGATCGGCCGTTATATGTCCGCTGATGATGCTGAAATTGAGGTAAAAAAGGGCAACTATGTACAGGAAGAACCCGGAAAGGGCTTCCGCCGTATCATTGCTGCTCCAAGACCCATTGATATTGTGGAGATCGAAGCCATCCGTACTCTTGCAGCTGCTGATCAGATCGTGATCGCCTGCGGCGGCGGCGGTATCCCCGTTATTGAGCAAAAGCATGCCTTAAAGGGCGCTTCTGCTGTCATTGAAAAGGACGCCATCGCCGGAAAGCTGGCAGCCGACTTACAGGCAGATCAGCTCATTATCTTAACCTCTGTTCCCTGTGTATATCAGGATTTCGGCAAGGAGACTCAAAAGGCTCTCTCTTCCCTGACAGTTTCAGACGCAAAGGAAATGATCGCAGCAGATCAGTTTGAAAAAGGAACCATGCTTCCTAAGATCGAAGCTTCCATTTCCTACTTAACTGCTAATCCAGCCGGAAGCGTCCTGATCACTTCCCTGGAATGCGTTTCCGATGCACTGCGGGGCAAAGCAGGAACCGTGATTACTGCCTGATCCGGCATTTCACTGTATTTGGTACGGTAGCCTTTCCCCTTTTCCCAGGTGATCGTTAAAGGGGTAAGCCCATAATCCGTTACATGATATCCGTCTTTAAAGGGCGACATGGTAAAAAATGCCATGCCGCCTTTTTGACAGCTTTTCACCGGCTGGGCGCTGATAAAATTCCCGATAGAGTAATAGACCAGCATCTGATGCCCGTTTTTCTCTAACAGTTCATAGGGCTGCAATACATGGGGATGAGTGCCTACCACTGCATCCACGCCGCTTTCCAGAAAGATCCCGGCCCACTTTTCCTGAAAGGCATCTGTCCCTTTGCTTTCTTCCGTTCCCCAATGTACAAATACGATAACGGCATCTGCCTCTCTGCGGGCTTTTTCCAGATCAGCCCTGACCTGATCTTCCTCAGAAAGCAGGTGCACCATGTAGGGCGCATCCTCCGGCAGTCTGATCCCATTGGTTCCGTAGGTATAATTAAAAAGGGCAAAGCAGACACCCTTTCGCTTCAGCAGCTCATAGGGCCTGTATTCCTTCTCATCGGCTTTCTGGATTCCAAGACAGGTAATGCCATCCTCCTGCAAAAGGGTTTTGGTCACATTGACACCTTCCGCCCCCTGATCCAGGGCGTGATTGGTGGCACAGGTAACCACATCAAAGCCGGCCTCTTTTATAGCCTTTTCCACTTCCACCGGGGTCCCAAATCTGGGATAATCGCTGTAAGCCGACGGATCCTTCACAAAAGGAGTCTCCTGATTGATGACGGTCACATCATATTCCTTTAAGCGATCCATCTGGTTTTCAAACAGAAACGAAAAATCTCCCTGGCTAAGACCATAGCGGTAGATCGGTTCGTGGATCAGAATGTCGCCAAAAACCGCAAAGGAAATGTCCCGCTCTTCCCTGGCAAACCCAAAGCCTTCCCATACATAAGCATTTACCTTTCCTTCCCGGTCTGTTAAAAGCAGCCTCTCCCTGTCTGTGTGAAAAAGGGCTCCTTCCAGCTTTGTGACGTCCTGCCCGATATAAGAGGACATCCACTTGGGCCTTACCTTTCCCTCCATCCCTTCATAGACAAAAATGTGCTGGGACCACTGCCACTCATCCCTTTTTACCCAAAAAGGCTTATGCTCTCCGTATCTTCCCCTTTTCCAGCAAAGCAGTACAAACTCCTCCGCTCCGTCCCCGTCTATATCGCTGCACAAAAGGCTTTGTACCTTTACCTCCTTCTGGGACGCAAAAACCATTGCTCCTTTATATGTTATGTCAACCTTCCTCCGGTTCAGCGTCAGTTCATAGTCCCCCGATACATCCTGCACCTGGCAGCTTTCCCACCGGATCCAGCCAGGCAGAAGCCAGCCTTCTCTCCAAAGCCCATACAAAACAGCGGCGATCAAAGCCGCCGCTGCTGTTATTCGTAACCATCTTTTCCAGTTAGTTCCAGGTGTACCGGTAGCTTGCCGTCCACTCCGGCTGATCCATTTTTGTATCATACTGGTATTCCCCGTTTTCGTCGGGAGCAATGCCCATAAGCACTCTCCAGCTTTCGTCCGTCATTCTCTCTTCCATGGGCCATGCGAACTGATAAAAGGTATAGGTGCTTCCCCTTGCGATCTTCAGCTTTCCGTCTACCTTCACTACAACCCAAATGGTAGAGGGATCTCCGGTTGCCGCCTCCAAAATCTGTCCGTTTGGATCCGTAGCAATGTCTACCACCACTGCTGCCGGGAAAAGCTGGGAGGCAATCTGCCCGTCCTCGCTCTCATCCTTTACCGTTTCATACCAGAAATGCTCCAGATTGCCGCCATAGGATCTGATCAACTCATATTCCTCCTCGGTAAGCGTTTCCTCCTTCAGTTCCTTTACCGATATGGCATAAAGCTTCTGTGCCAGCTCGGATAGAAGCTGCAGGTTATCCTCATCACTCTTGCCCAGCATTCCGTAGGCCTTTAATCCTTCTGCGGTCTGCTCTGCAAGCCCTGCAAATCTTTCATATACATAAGGCTCCGGTTCTACATAGCCTCTGTCGTCAAGCTCTTCTTCATAGCCTCCGCCCATTTCTGCCATGACCTGCTTGGAATACAGCACCGTATCGTGCTTCAGCTCTGTAAAGCTTCCCGCAAAGCATTCCAGATCCTTTTTATTCCATTCCTCGTTCTGCATAAATACCGGATATCCTTCTCCCTTGGGTGTCAGCAGCGGCCGCAGTACATTCAGCCATTCTCCGTATAAGCTTGCCGTAAACAGACCGGTATCTTCTTCAGAAAGGCTCTCCCGCAGATACTGCATATTCTGGGAATATCCTTCAAATTCCGCTGCTCCTGCCTGCTCCAGGATTTCAAGAGCGGTATCGCTGCCGAGAGCTGCGGGCACATCCAGCACATCCGGAAGCATTCTCTTTTCTCCCTGGCCGTTTTCCTTTACCGCCTGGTAGATCAGGTTCTGCATGATCGCACCGTCAATGGTAAACCGCTGTCCCATAAAACGAAAACCGGGAATGATATTTTCCTCTCCCTGCTTGATGGGAAGGGAATTGATCTGCGGCGGCTCAAGCTGTGCTGTGAGCTTATGGAATTCCTCAAAGCCCGCCTGATCGCCGATCAGCTTCTCTATAGGAATCTGCTCTCCGTAAACCTGCCTCAATAGCTTTTCATACTCGCAGATACCGGAATCGTCGCTGGCTCCCGCAAAGAAGGAGGTCACTGCGTAGATACCGTCCCAAAGCCGGTAAGCTTCTTCATCCGCTTCCATGGCTCTGGTAATCAGAAGCGCACTTCTGTCAAGGTCTTCCTCCTCCTGGGTAAAATGGATCCGTCCATACCACATCATAGCCCTGAAATAAGCCTCCATGCGGTCATCCCCTGCATAGTAGCCTCTGGGCTGATACTGGGTATAATCCTCCGGTTTTCCGGTAACGGCCGAATCTGCAATTTCTGCCGCACTGCTGATCTGGCTTAGTTCATAGGATACGATTTCCTCTACTTCCTTCGGGACTGCCGTTTTCTCATCCATGAGCTTTGCTCCCACTGCAAAGAAAGCCACATTCCGCATGGCTGCGCTTTCCCATTCACTGCCCTTTAAGGCAGTATACTGCTCCAAGCTGTCCGCCAGCATTTTCTGCCCCAGCTCTTTTACCTGTTCTGACAGTGTTTCCCGTTCTATGTTCCGGAGCAGATAGGCAAAATACAGGTGATAGGTATGCATTAGGGAATCTACTGTCACAAAGCTTGGGATCTGGCTGTAGCGGTTGACCTCATAAATATCAAAGAATTCCCTTCCGCCGTTTTCCATCACCATAAACCCGTTCTGTGCAAGCATCTGTTTCATTTCCTCTGTCAGATAAAACTGCTCCAGATTTTGCACATTTCCCAGATCTGCCTCTATGGCATAGGGTTCCACAGCCGCCGTAACCGCTTCCCCTTCCTGCCCCTTTCGGGCGATCAGAGAAGGCCTCTCGCCAATCTGAAAATCGGTCTCCCCCGCTGCTGTTTCCCCATCCTGCTCCCGGTCTGTCTGCGGCGCGGCTTCCTGAGCCGCTGTTTCCACAGGGGCAGCAGAGGGCTGATCCCCTCCGCTTTTCCCACAGCCCGAAAGCAGGGCCGCCGTCAGGCAGACTGCCAGTAATTTCGTGGTCTTTCCCTTCTTCATCCCCATCCTCCTTTTACTCCAGTTCCAGCTTTTTCCTCACCAGAAATTCACTTAAAAAATAAAGGCCAACAGAAACGGCTATATAAATAACGCACATGGAAAAATACATCACATTATAAAATCCGATCACGGAGCTGAAGGAATTCAGGTTCTCTTCGTCCAGCATAAGCTTCACCATGGAAGGAACCATGACAATAGTGAGAATGATCTGCAAAACCGTATTAAGTCCAAAGTAAGCTCCAATCGAGCCCAGGATCCTGTGATTTCGAAGAAGCTGCCCTATGGTGATCGCCCCGATCAGCAGCATGGGGCCGCTGATGCAGTCTGTAAGAATGAGCAGAACCATGCCGACAGCAAAGGTTCCTATTCCCTGCAGCTCTCCCATTCCCCACATTCTCCTGAGTGCCTGATAGATCTCCCTGAATGCCTGCGTTATATCTCCTGTTTCAAAGGCAGATGCCACCATAAGGCCAAATACAAACATGCTTGCAAGAATTGCAAGGGTGGAGATCAGGTTCCACGCCGCCATAACCAGAATTTTGGAAAGAAGCAGCTGATGGCTGGTTACCGGCAGCGTATGGGTCAAATATCCTTCATCCGTATACATGCTTTTATAAAAACGGATCCCCAGATAAAGAACACATCCCAGTGAAGCACCGATCAGCGCTGCATAATAAAGCAAAACCACCATCATCATGGATATTTGTATCCCCACCCACTCGCTTTTCCAGATGGGCAGTGCAAAGGTTGCTCCCGCCAGCAGGGTCAGCGCCATCAAAATCCCCAGGATCAGTGTCTCCACCTTCCACAGGGAGCGCCATTCCTGCTTCAATAATTTTCCTAACATACAAACACCTCCCTGAAATACGCATCTACGGATTTTCCCTGCTGTTCCCGGATGTTCTCCACTGAATCCTGCAACAGAATCCTTCCCGCTTTTATAAAGATCACCTCATCCAGGATCTGCTCAATATCAGAAATGAGATGGGTAGACAAAATGACAGTTGCATCTTCATTATAATTAGAAATAATGGTTCTTAAAATATAATCTCTTGCCGCCGGGTCCACACCGGCAATGGGTTCATCCAGAAGATACAGACGGGCTTCCCGGCTCATGACCATGATCAGCTGAACCTTCTCCTTTGTGCCCTTTGAAAGCGTCTTCAGGGAAGCGTTCTCATCAATCTTCAGGTTACCTAACAGTTCTCTGGCTCTCTCCGGGCGGAAGTCCGCATAAAAATCCTGAAAATATTCGATCAACTCTTTTACTCTCATGCTGCTTCTGAAATAGGTTCTCTCAGGAAGATAGGAAACTACCGCCTTGGTTTCCGCTCCAGGCTCCTTCCCACAGATCAAAATTTCCCCTTCATTTGGCATTAACAGCCCTGCCAAAAGCTTGATCAGCGTTGTCTTCCCGCTTCCGTTAGGACCTAACAGCCCGATGATCCTTCCTGACGGAATGGTCAGATCCAGATGATCCAGTGCATTTTTCCGCTTGTCATAGCTCTTCGTAAGTCCCTTTATCTTTACAAGCTCACTCATGCTCTCCCTCCTTTTCCAAAAGGTGCATGATCTCCTGTCTGTTATATCCTAACTCCTGCATCCTTACAAAAAATTCATGTACCTGTTCCTTTGCTAAATTATTTCTGACTTCCCCGATCATATCCATATCCTCCGTTACCACTCTTCCGCTGGTCCGCTGTGCCATTACAAGACCGCTCCTCTCTAACTCGGAGAGCGCCTTCTGCATCGTATTGGGATTTACGCCTGCCTGCATGGCAAGCTCGCGCACACTGGGAATTTTCTCCCCCGGCTGATAAACCCCGGTTATGATACGCATCTTTATCACCTCAAGAATCTGAGTGTAAATAGGTCTGTCAGAATTCAAATTCCATGCCATCTGCCTCTTCCTTTCCTTGTATTATTGTATTATCTTAATAGTACAATAATACATTTAAAATCAAATGTCAAGTAAATTGGCATTTTTTCCCTCATTTCTGCGCACGCTTTTTGCGCATACCGAGTTTGTGTCAAGTGCGCGCAGACACAAATCTCGTGATTGAAAAATTTTATTTTTCAATCTTTACTTCAAATATCCGATCACGCTGAGCATGGCACCGATCATAATACAAAAATCACTGATGTTGAAGATCACCCTTCCAAGGGCCTTAAACGGCACAGGAAAGCTTACATAATCCACTACATATCTGCGTTTGAGCCTGTCATAGGTATTGCTGTAGGCTCCGCCCAGCATCAGGGTCAGTCCCCATTTTAACAGCCCCTTCCCTGCAAGGGTAAGACTGCCTGCAAAGAGCGCTGTGAGCACAATGGACAGGGCCACGGAAACAGCAGCTACCACTCCCTGCCTTTTTTGTCCCATGTTAAGAAAGGCTCCCCGGTTGTGATGGTGCCGCAAAAGCAGCAATCCGCCGCAGAGCTTTTTCTCGCTGCCTTCCTTTGTTGTCTTTTCGATATGTCCCTTGACCCCGAAATCCAGGCCAAAGATCCCAAGAATTGTTAACAGATACTTCATATTCCTCTCCGTTTCCAAGATACTCTGCCCCCTCATCTTTTCTTCATCATATCATAACCTCTCCATTCTTCCAACAAAAAACCGCCTCCAGTTTCCCGGAAGCGGTTCTTTCTTGCTATTTTGTTTTCCTTTTATTCGGGAAGCATATCGGTATCGCCGAAGGTTGCTGCCCACTTCTCAGCACGCTCATCCATAATAGCCTGGCCGCCTGAGCTTAAGTAATCTGCCATTCCATCATCCCAAACCTGATCGAAGCTGTCTACAGATGCAGAAACTGCAGTATCATAAATGATGTCTCTCTTCTCGGCGAGTGCAGGACCCTGTCCTTCTTCTGCTGCGATGGCGCCAACGTTAACGTTCTTGCCAGCCTTCATATCTGTGTTACAGATCTTGTCTGCTGCCTCTACCAGTGCAGGATCAATGCTTGCATAGCTGTATGCTCTTGACTTAACGGTAAGATCTGCATCCTGCAGCTTCATTCCGTTACAGGTCATGGTGTAATCGATATTGAAACCGGAGTTCTGAATTGCATCTCCTGTTGCTGCAACGATCTCAACAACGCCGCCGTCTAAGGTATTGTGTGTCACACCTTCGTCACCGATCTGCAGATATTCGATATGAGCAGGATCGCTGATCCAGTCAAGGTACATCAAAGATGCTAAAGGCTCTTCGTTTGTGCTGGGGAAGAACAACTTACGGTCGATAGGACCGGACACGAACTTTGTATAGGTTCCCTTGCTGTCTTCAAAGCAGTCAACTGCTACATACTGTGCTTCCTCGCCAACTATTCTCTGAAGATTTGCCTGAATGCTGTCCTCACCGTTTCTGAAAGGATAATCCCAGTTATGTGTGAAGGCTCCTACATAACCAGCCTTCATCATATCATCTTCTGTGGTATCGCCGCTTCCATACAGTGCAAAATCACTCCAGATCAGACCCTCATTGTACCACTTGTTCAGAAGCTTAATAGCTTCCTTGGTTCCATTCTGGGTCAGTTTTCTGTCATCAAAGCCATTTACATACAGTTCCTTATCAGAAATGTTAGGATCAATAAAGGACTCGATCAGAGTTGCCGCTCTCCACCCCACATCATAGCTCATGGAGTAAGGAACCATCTTATCAGCGTCAGCGCCAAGCAGAGTATCTGCATTGTCTCTGAAAGCGATCAGCATATCTTCAAATTCCTGCTTGGTGGTAGGCTCCTTTAAGCCTAACTTGTCAAGCCAGTCCTTACGAACAAAGGTGTTGATTCTGTTGCTGACTGCAAGCTTTCCTTCCAGCGCCCAGATTGTTCCGTTTGCAGGATCCTTATCCCAGTAAATGTTGGTCTCGCCAAGCCAGTCCCAAAGGTTCGGAAGCAGATCCTTGTAGGTATCTACATACTGTCCGAGATCCAGTACACCGCCCATGTTTGCATAGGTCTGGATGGTAGGATAATCGTAGGTATAGCATACGTCCGGCGCATCTCCTGCTGCCAGAAGGTTGTTGATCTGCTCTACCTCAGTCCAACGGGGAACTGCTACGTATTCAACCTCTACGTTGTGATCCTCCAGCATTCCCTTTTTGATGTACTCTGTGTACATGTTGTTGGTCGGATCGGAACCGCCGTCATTTCCACGGTCATACACTTCTACTGTGATCTTTCTTGTTTCTACAAACTTGCCGTCTACTACTTCGCCGTTTGTAGGATCTGCAGCTGTATCTGCTTCAGCTGCCTGTGTGTCATCCCCTGATGTCTCTGCTTGTGTTGTGTCTTCTGTTGTTTCGGCTGCCGGAGCATCGCTGCTCTCACTGCTGCTTCCTCCGCAAGCTGCCAGTGACAAGGTCATTGCAGTTGCCAAAACAAGTGCTAAAATTTTTTTCTTCACCCTAATACCTCCCTATTGTGATGAATGTGTTTAGTGTATTGAATGAACATAGTTTCCTCTGCTTATTCCTTGACTGCTCCTACCGTCACGCCATGGATAAAGTATTTCTGGAGCCATGGATAGATCAGCAGAATGGGTACGGTAGAGAACATAACGATGGCTGCCTTTAAGGACTCGGAAAGTCCCGGTGTGGAAAAGCCTTCCTGCGTTGCCACCTCTACCTGATTGATATTGTTCAAAATGTTGTATAACAGAAGCTGTAACGGATAGTAATCCTTATTGTTCATAAACATCAAGGCATCGGAATAACCGTTCCATCTTCCTACGGCGTAAAACAGCGCCAGCGTTGCAAGTACCGGTTTGGAAAGCGGTACATAAATACTGGTCAGGATCTTGATAAAGCTTGCACCGTCAATCTCCGCCGACTCCCGAAGGCTGTCCGGAATGCCGTAGAAAAAGCTTCTCATGATGATCATGTTATAAACACTCAGACAGCTGGGCACGATCAGTACCAGCGGCTGGTTCAGCAGACCAAGCTGTTTCATCAGCAGGTAGTTAGGAATGGTACCTGCATTGAAAAACATGGTGATCGTAATGATAATATTGAATAAAGACCGTCCCTTTAAGTTTTCAAAGATCAAAGGATATGCACAAAGCGTTGTCATTGTCAGGGAAAACACCGTACAGACAATGGTCAGAAATACTGTCCAGAAAAACGCCTTTATGTACTTAATGTCCCCCAATACCATGGAATAAGCGCTGACGCTCCAGCCCTTTGGCCACAAATAAACCTCGCGTTTAATTAAGAACTCCGAGCTGCTCAAGGATCTGGCCAGCAGGTTCAGCATGGGAAGAAGACATACGATACTGACCAGTACACAGATCAGCACAAAGATCCAGTTTCCAAGCTTTGCAGATTTTGATTTAATCATTTTCCATCCCTCCTATCCGGTTACCATATTCCACGCTCGCCAAGCTTTCTGGAAATCCAGTTTGCAAGGAGCAGGAAGAATACACAGATAATAGACTGGAAAAAGCCTACTGCTGTTGTCAACGAGAACTGCAGACCCTTAATACCGTTTTTGTAAACAAAGGTGGAAATAACGTTTGCCACATCCATTACCAGCTTGTTCTGCAATGCAAACGGTCTGTCGAAGCCGCTTCCTAAAATATTGCCCAGGTTCATGATAAGGAGCACTACGATGGTAGGCTTGATCCCCGGCAGTGTAATGTGCCACATCTTTTTAAATCTGCCTGCACCGTCCACGGAAGCTGCCTCGTAAAGTTCCGGGTTAATCCCGGCAATGGCTGCAAGGTAAACGATGGAGTTCCATCCAAAGCTCTGCCATACTCCCAGGAAAATATAGGTTGCCACCCAGTGCTTGGAATCATTCAGGAACGGAATTGCTTCCACTCCGAACTTTGCAAGAACCATGTTTACAAGTCCTGTAGAAGGAGCAAAAAGCTGTAATGCCAGACCGTAAATGATGACCCAAGAAAGGAAGTGGGGCATGTAAGCAATGGTCTGTACCACTCTCTTAAAGCGCTTAAATACAAGCTCGTTCAAAATCAGTGCAAAAATAATCGGCGCCGGAAAGCCTATGATCAGATCCAGCAGATTTAAAAACAGCGTATTTCTCAGAGCATACAAAAAGTCTCTGTTTTGAAATGCCTTGATAAAATACTCAAATCCGTGGTTGTCTGCCCATGGAAGCTTCCATACGCTTTCTACGATACTGTACTTCTTAAATGCGATCTGAATATATACCATCGGTACATATTTGAAGATCAGCAGGTAAAGCATGGGCAAGATCAAAAGCAGGTAAAGCTGCCAGTATCTTTTCAGATACACCTTGGTGCTTTTCTTTTGCCCGGTGGCTGGTTTTAAGGTTTTTTCCTTAGCCATGATATAACACCTCCCAAATCCCTTCCTATTCCCTTTATTTAGTAAATCTTTCTCCCCTTCTCATCAGGTATGCCTGTTTTGCGGTAGAAGTAGGTATTGATCTGATCACGCCATTCCCTGGAATGCTCCTTCTGGTGAGCAAATCTTTGAGCCATCCGTTCATATTGCTTTTCGGGCAGCTTCCCTTTTAGCTCCTCAAACCTTCTTACCATTTCATCCACTAACGCAACCCCATCAAAATGCGTGTCGTAGATATGCTGTAAAATGGTTTTTCCGCTTTGTAATCGATACTCATAAGGCATATGGTGAAAGAAAAGTAAAAGCTCTTCCGGACATTTTTCCGGATTATCATATAAAGAAGCATTGGGCTCTCTGTAAAGCCCTGCATAACCTGTTCCGTTATGGCTTCTGTCAACGCCGATTCCCAAATGATCCGCTCTGTGATAGGTACCCCATCTGTCATACTCATACCCATCTACATTAGGACCGTAATGATAATTGGGATTTACCATCCAGCCAATTCCCAAAGGCGCTGTATAGCTTTCATATGCAGGCCAGGAATTCATCAGGATAAACAACAGATTATCCATTACCTGTGGATCTGATCCAAAGGTAAGCCTAATCCACTCCCTTGCGATCTGTTCTGCCGAAAGCTGCGGTTCAAAAGCGAGCCGTCCAAACCCGTACAGATTTGCCGCCGCCAGATCATGTCCCGTCCAGTTTTCATCATTTCCCGTATTGGCCACTGCCGCAATTCCGCATTTTGTCTGGCCAAAGGTCTTTCCCGAGATCAGATCCAGCACGCTGTCATCCTTTTCCCGGCAATAAGTACGAAACTCCAGAACTTCCTTAAACATGGGGATCAGATAGCAGATATGACGCTGCTGCCCCGTATATTCCTGTGCGATCTGCACCTCTAACATCTGATTGGTCTTTTCCAGTCCTCCGAAAAGAGGATGCACCGGCTCTCTTACCTGAAAATCCATGGGGCCGTTTTTGATCTGAAGAATAACATTATCCCTGAACTGGCCATCCAGACCGATAAAATTGTCATAACCGGATCTTGCCCTGTCTGTCTTTCGGTCTCTCCAGTCCTGCTTGCAGTTGTAAACAAAGCATCTCCAAATGATCAGACCTCCATAGGGCTCGATCGCCTCTGCCAGCATATTGGCTCCCTGGGCATGGGTTCTTCCGTAAGTAAAGGGCCCTGGCCGTCCTTCTGAATCTGCCTTGATCAGAAAACCGCCCAGTCCGGGAACTGCGGCATAAACCTGCTGCATACGTTCCTTCCACCAGCGGATCACCTGCTCATCCAGGGGATCTGCCCCGGGCAGGCCGGAAATTTCCATAGGCGCTGCATAATTTAAAGATAAAAACAGCTTGATCCCGTATTCTGCCAGGATTTCTGAAAGAATACGAAGCTTCTCAAAGTATCTGTCTGTGATCAGATCTGTAGCGGCATCCTTTACGTTTACATTGTTAATAACCGTTCCGTTGATGCCTACCGACGCTAAAAGCCGTGCATAGGTTCTGATCCTGTCATCTACCAGTATCTCATTCTTTTCAAAAAAGAAGGAATTCCCGGAATAGCCCCGTTCAATGCTGCCATCCATATTGTCCCAATGGTTCAGCATTCTAAGGGGGATCGCAGGACTTTTTTCAATGGAAAGCTCCTGCGTCTGTGTCCCAAGGGAAAGCTGTCTGATCAGTTCAAAGCAGCCGTATAGGATCCCATTTTCATCGGATGCTTCCACAGCCACCTTTTCCCCATTGCCGGAAATTTTGTACCCTTCCGGGTGAAATCCCGGCCTCAGGGAAAGACTGATCACCTCTGCCCCCTCATCCTGATTGAGGTCTAAGCACAACACAGGTTTCTTTCCTGTCATTTGGGCAATCGCTGCCTGCAGCTCACGGGCTGCATTTTCCATGATCCTGCTTCCTTCCGGATATACGATCCGCTTAAAGCACTGTGCACCGGGCTTATCTTTTTGAACGTTCAGCCACATCTGCTCGAAACCCATGTTGTCCCCTCCTCGCTTTTTACAAAAGGTATTCACGGCCTGCAGTAACCCCCATTACTGCCACCTTCCTGCCGGTCAGCTCTTCGCTTCTTGCCTCAGGCTGGCTGCCGCCGATGGATACCAGATAATTTCCTTTTTGTACTCTGAACACTGCCTGCTCATCATATAAGCCAAAGGCATTCAAAGGCAGTTTTACTTGGATGTCCCTGCTTTCTCCCGCCTTAAGGGTTACTTTCTTGATCCCCTTAAGCTGTGCGTTGGGTGTTCCCTCACGGTCAGCCTTTACATAAACCTGAACCGTTTCCGTTCCCTCTCTGCAGCCGGTGTTTGTCAGTGTTGCCGAAACAACAATTCCATCCTCCGAAAGCTCCGTTTCCGAAAGCTTTGCATCCGAATAAGTAAATTCTGTATAAGACAGTCCATATCCAAAAGGATACAGCGCTTCATTCTTCATATACCTGTAGGTTCTGTCCTTCATGGCATAGTCTGTAAATTCAGGAAGCTCCTCTGTGGTACGGTAGAAGGTTACCGGAAGTCTTCCCTCCGGGTTTTTATCTCCAAACAGAACCTCTGCAATGGCCTTGCCGCCCATTGCTCCGGGATACCAGCCCTGAATGATGGCAGGAACATGTTCCTGCGCCCAGCCTACTGCCAGTGCGCTTCCCGACAGAAGTATCAGCACCACGGGCTTACCGCTTGCATAGGCGGTTTCCAGAACCTCCTGCTGCATACCGGGAAGGTTTAAGTTTGGCTTGTCACCGCTGGCATACTGATTGCCCTCGTCGCCCTCTTCTCCTTCCAGTCCGGGATCAAGGCCCAGACAAAGGATCACAACGTCGCTTGCTTCGCAGACGCCCTTCACCTCTGAGATCCTGTCATGTCCCTTACTCAGGTTGCTGATGCTTTCCTTATATAAATGACAGCCTTCTGATACCAGAACTCTGACATCCTCTCCTACATAATCCTGAATTCCCTCTGATATGGTATAGTATCTGGAGGCGGTTCCTTCATAATTTCCTACCAGCGCTCTTCTGTTATCTGCATTAGGCCCGATAATTCCGATAGTCTTCAGCTTGGATTTATCAAGAGGAAGCAGGCCGTTCTCGTTCTTAAGAAGGGTAATGCACTTTCTGGATGCTTCCAGGTTCAGTTCCTTCATTTCCTTGCTGTCCACAACGGTAAACGGGATCTTGTCAAAGGGAGTGGCATCCTTGCCGTCAAACACGCCAAGCTTCATTCTGGTGGTAAACAGATTTACCAGCGCCTCATCCACTCTTTCTTCTGAGATCATTCCCTGCTTTACTGCTTCTGCCACATAGGCAAATAACTGTCCGCAGTTCAGGTCGCAGCCGTTTGACACTGCCATTGCCACGGATTCCAGAGGCCCGCCGGTAACTCCATGTCCGTTGTGGAAATCCTGGATAGCCCAGCAGTCTGAAACCACATGTCCTTCAAAGCCCCATTCCTCTCTTAATATATCCTTCAAAAGGGTTTTGCTTCCGCAGCAGGGCTCCCCGTTGGTTCTGTTGTAAGCCCCCATAACTGCCTCCACCTTTCCCTCCTGCACACATGCCTTAAATGCCGGAAGATAGGTTTCATACAGATCCTGCTTATTCACTACGGCGTTAAAGCTGTGGCGCAGGTCTTCGGGACCGCTATGTACTGCAAAATGCTTTGCGCAGGCAGCTGCCTTTAAGTAATTCTCATCATGTCCCTGAAGTCCTTCCAGGTATCTGACGCCAAGCCTTGATGTCAGATGCGGATCCTCTCCAAAGGTCTCATGGCCTCTTCCCCACCTGGGATCCCTGAAAATATTGACATTGGGTGACCAGAAGGTCAGTCCCTTATAAATATCCGTGTCATCAAATTTCTGCTGCATATTAAATTTGGCGCGTCCCTCCGTGGACACTGCATCTCCAACCTTTTCCAGAAAATCCTCGTCAAAGGTGGCTGCCAATGAAATCGCCTGCGGAAATACGGTAGCCACGCCGGCTCTTGCTACGCCGTGCAGCGCTTCATTCCACCAGTTATAGGCTTTGATGTTCAGCCTCTTGATCTCCGGAGCTCCGTTTAACATTTGAAATGCTTTTTCCTCCAGAGTCATCTGGGATACCAGTTCTTTGGCACGCTCTCTGAATTTTTCTATTTTTTCTTTATTTCTGACAAGTTCCATAAGTTTTTTCTCCCTGACCCTTTAGATAAATTGTACATTTTTCCCCCTTGCATAACTGAATTATATTTCACTTTGCCAGCTTTTTCTCCTTATATCTTGTTTTTATCTGGTCAGATATTGCTAAAGTTTACATTTTGACACTTTTTGATCAGGGGTTTTTTTTACGTTTTCCCAGTATATAAATGCAAAATCCTTTTATTTCCCGCTAATTTATTGCCATTTTTCTTGTTTTTTTTGACATTTTATCCCTTCAAGCAGTGCATATTGTATTCTTTTTTCATAAATAGTGGTAGCAAATTTTGATTTGTAGCTTGTCAAATATTGAGATTGGAATTATGATAAAGATAAATCTGTGTGCGGAATGGGGATTCTTATGATAAAAATACTAAATGGTATTCATGAGACAGTTGCATATGATGCCTTTCACGGTCTGAAGCTTTATCACAACCGTGAAGCGGAGAATTATCCGATCCACTGGCATACTGCACTGGAGATTATTATGCCGGTTCAAAATGAATATACTGTTATTATCGACGGTACCCCACACACCTTTGGGGAAGGGGACATCTTTATCACTCCTCCCGGAACGCTTCATGAGCTGACCGCACCGCCCTCCGGGGAGCGTCTGATCCTTCTGTTTGATTACAGCACCATCTGCAATGTCAAGGATATGGATTCCATGCTCCACACGCTTCTTCCCTATACGCTGATCACCAGGGAGGAATATCCGGAGCTGAATAAAAAGCTGCAATTTTATTTGAATGAGGTAGTTCGGGAATATGATCATCCCATGCCTTTTACCGAGGCCTGCGTGTATTCCCTGATGATCCGCTTTTTTGTGACTCTTGGGCGTACCAATTTTAATGCCAACACCAAGTTCCCCGGCATTACCAACCACAAGCAGCATGAATATGTAGAAAAATTTATGATGGTCTGCAATTATATTACAGACCACTGTACCGAAAATATTACCGTAGAGGAACTGGCCGATCTTGCCGGTTTTTCCAAGTTTCATTTTGCCAGACTGTTCAAGCAGTTTTCCAATATGTCCTGCTATGAATATCTGACCCAGAAAAGAATCGCACACGCAGAACGGCTTTTGATCGAGCCAGGTCTTTCCATCACTGAGGTGGCCATGCGCTCCGGCTTTAACAGCCTGTCCACCTTTAACCGGATCTTTAAAAGCGCCAAAAACTGCACGCCCTCAGAATACAAGAACTTAAATACCAAGGATCAAAAAAGAACGGAGCCTGAATAAGGTTTTTAGTTACTCCTTTCCAAGGACGATCCTGATCAGAGCCTTATTTAACATCAGAGTGCGGTTCCAGGGATTTATGATGATTCCGCAGATCGTTTCTTCTGAGGCTGCCGCCTCAAATAACTGCCGGATATCTGCCATGAAGGTAGACATTACAGCTCCGCTTCCCTTCATTTCCTCTTCAAAGCTGGTAAATGCCGCCCACCAGGTTCTTCCGTCCTGTGTTTTCAGGATCTGAACCTCCATCTGGCCGCTGGCCTTAGAGGGATCTACTGCAACGATCAGTTGTCCCCCTTCCTTCATACGTCTTCTGACCACAGTCAGAGCGTGGGCCAGCATTTCCTGGGAGGTCTGCTCCTGCAATGCCAAAATGGCTTTCTCTATGGTTTCATTTCCCTGTAATCCTTTATCTAATGCCATCTGTCATTCCTTTCCCGTGGATCTTACTTACAGTGGTTTCCACAAATTCCTCTATCTTTTCCGCTGATAAAAAGCGATACCCGCTGATATCCTCTTTTTCTCCCTCATATTGCTCATAAAGCAGATGGTACTTCTGCCTTTCTATCTGCTCCGTCTGTAAAATGCCGCAAAGGCAGTAGGGCTGCCCTGCCTCCAGCAGGTTTCTGATCTCTTCCGTATGGCTGCTGTGCTGGTAAAGCCACCTGTCAATCCCCCGGGCTTCCGGATAATAAGCTTCCCGAAACTGCTCCAGAGTCATAGGGGGCACATACCGGCCCTGCAGTTTTCTCCAGATATTCAGATCATTGTAATAATCGGTAAAGCAGTGTACGCACACCCCCAGGATAAAAGCCTGCTCCTTTGAGGTTTCGGCTTCTTTTCCAAATTTTCCCCAGAAATTCAGAATGTTGCTGTTCCATCTTTCATAATCCTGGGTATTGCTCCATTCTCCGCAGCCCTCAAAGAGGTGGGAACGGATCTTCCTCTCCACCGCATAGTCCTTTGCCATGTGCACTGAATCCGGCGCTACAGAACCCAGGATAAACTCCGCCGGATCCCTGACCTGGTTCCATATTTTAAGCAGTCTGTAAGCCACTTCCATATGTATCATCTGATATGCCATATTTCCTCCCGCTGCCTTTTTCCTTACTTTATGAAAAGTCTCCCTCCGGGACAGTGTATTTTCCTCTTTCCATGATACAACAAAAAGGCGGCTATCGGAATATCCTTTTCCTCAAACCGCCTTCCCAATTTTTCTGCTTACACCGTTATATGAAAAGCAGACCGTTCCCCTCTGTTTTTGATCAGATACTGCTCGATCTCTTCACTGAGCTTTTCAAAGGACGGAACTGCTTCTGTTTCGCCCTGACCTTCTATGGAAACTTCTTTCTGGGACTTTGTCTCCTCCCGGTCTTCTATGGCTGTTTCTCCCTGGGGCTTTGTTTCGTCCTGCCCATCTACAGTCTTGTCCCCCTGGGGCTTTGTAACCTCCTGGCCTTCCTGCGTCTGCTCCTGCCCGGCCTTTGCTTCCCGGGCGCGTTCTTCCTGAACCTCTTCCTCCGTGGGCAGTTCCTGATAAGCCCTGCTTTTGGTAAATTCATGGTGAGCATCCCGGATCACGCAGACCTCGTTGTTCAGCTGGTTCATCAGTTCCAGCTTTTTACTTTTAGGAATATAGGGATCGTTCACAATGGATTTTGCCTTTGCTGCAAAATTTCCCATTCTGTTTAGCTTTAACCGCTCCACTTCTTCCTTGGTCTTACAGCCTTTAAGCTGCCGTTCATAAGCCTTCTTTTCCGCCTGGGCTTCCTCGTACTTTGAAAGCGCTTCCGGATCATGCTCTTTTAAATAGGAAATCTCATCCGGCGTCAGTGTTCCACCGGATTTCAGTTTATTATAAATATCCGCAGTCTCATTCTGCTTCCGGATCTTCTCAGCCTGTTCCTGAAAATCTGCAAGCATCCTTTCCTGCTGTGTCATTTCGCTTTTATCCTTTTGGGGCGAAAAAAGCTCCTGCTTTTTCTGCTGCCATTTTTGATCCAGCGCTTGCAGGTGCACCTGGTTTTTGATGGTTCCTGTAATCATCTTTTCCTCACTTCCAAACAATTTCTTTTATCTTATTATCGACCTTCGGAAGCGCTTTCTGAACAGGTACGCAGGGCAAACTTTTTCTCAACCTTCTTCATATAGCGGAAATAGACGATAAATAATGCAACTCCCGTAAAAACCCAGGAAGCAATATAAACATTCATAAGCATTTCATAGGTGGCATCAATCTGAACACGATAAGCAGCCAGATCAACCTGAATACCACTGTTCCTAAAATGGTAAATACCGCCGGCTCTGTGGACTTTCCCATCCCGCGCAGGGCGGCACTTTCCACCTCATAGGTAGCTGTCAGGCCCTCCAGCGAGCACACATGATGCATCCTGATCAGACCGTAAACCGCAACGGCCGCACTGGTCGTATAAATGCTCACAAAGAAATCGTCCCAGATCATAAAGATCACGCTCAGGATTTCTGTAAAGCCTATGCCAAACACCATGCACAGCCAGAATATTTTTTACATCTTTTGATATTCCCGGCTCCAAAATTCTGACTGGTAAAGGTCACTGCCGCCTGTGCAAAGGCATTGGCTATGTCATAGGTAAAATATTCAAAGTTCAGTGCCAGAGAGGAACCGGCGATCGCCGCCTCCCCAAAGGAATTGATCCCACTTTGGATAAACACATTCGATACGGAAAAAATGGCCCCCTGGATCCCGGAAGGAATGCCGATCCTGAGGATCCTCACAAGGGAGTCTTTTTCTATTTTAAGCTTTTCAAACCGGAAAGCAAATTCATCCTCTCTCCGGTACAGATAAATCAAAATAAGCGCCGCACTGAGGACATTGGAGATCACCGTGGCAATGGCCACCCTTACTACCCCAAGTCCAAAACAGATCACCAGCACCAGATTCAGGATCACGTTCACAATTCCTGACAAGATCAGATAGTACATGGGTCTTTTGGTATCGCCGAAGCTTCTGAGGGCCGCAGAGCCAAAATTATAAATCATCATAAAGGGCAGGCTGACAAAATAAATCCTGATATATAAAAGAGCCTGATCCATAACACTTTCCGGCGTACCCGAAAGCTCCAGCACTACTCTTGCCGATGCCCAGCCAAGTCCCATCATAACCAGTCCCAGAATGCCGCCAAAGGCAAGGATCGTATGAAGCATGCCGCTGATCTCATCCCTCTTTTTCTGTCCGATCAGGTTTGCCAGCACCGCATTAGGCCCTACGGAAAGTCCTACGATCAAATTCACAAAAATACCGACCAGCGCTACACAGCTTCCTACTGCCGCAAGGGCGTTATCCCCTGCAAATCTCCCCACTACCGCCACATCCGCAGAGTTAAAGAGCTGCTGAAGGATACTGCTGAATGCTAACGGTACAGAAAAAAGGATCAGTTTTCCCGCCAGAGAGCCCTCCAGCATGTCCATTTCTTTTGTTTTTGCGTTTTTCAAGATAATGCTGCCTCCTTCAAATTCGCCTTAACGCTAAAGATCTATGATCCGCCATGTATCATATATCAATCTGAAGCACTCGGCAAGGAGGAAATCGTACAAAATCCGTTTAACTATGCAGACGCTTTTCTGTCAGAAAATCTTCCCAGAACTTCTGGCTGTTTGCAAATTTGAGGTCGGCGTCCTGATCAAGTCCCGCAAGGAAATCCCACACCATTTCTACTTCCCCGGGATCCCGATATTCCAGTCTCCAAAGCTCCTTTATTTTCCCGTCTTTGTACTGCTTGCAGATAATCCCTTCTGATGTATATTCTATAATGATCCAGGGTTTTCCGTTCTTCTCATCCTCTTCCAGGGAAGCGCTTTCCATTCCGCCTTTTATCCTGCGGATCCCTTCGCTGGTATCTCCGGTAAGCGCAATCTCCTGCGCTCTTGAAATCATGTCAGGCCCAAATTCATTTGCCAGCTTTGCAGTTGCAAGCACTACCTGATCTTCTGTTTTTATATCGTAGGTCCAGCTGATCTTCTCAAGATGGCTTGCTTCGCTGTCTGCACCGCTTTCTGTGAGTCCGTTTGTCCTTGCACGGAGCATGGCCTTTGCAACAGCAAGCGCCCTTCTGTCTGCGGGAGCGTATGCCATGGCTTTTTGGGCCGCTTCCTCCTGCTCCTCCTTCTTGCGCTCAAGCTCTTCCTTAAATTCATCGATGTACAAATCAATATACTCCATGAGCTTATCCCACTGCTCATCATCCATTTCCCGCCAGTCGTCCTGCCTTTTCACCTGTTCAGGAGTATACCTCTGTTCCATTTCCCGCAGTATCTGGGAAAGATAGTCTGCTGCTTCTTCTTTATCTGTAGCATTTTCTGCTGCTTCGCCTGCCCTTAACGCGAAGTCAAAGTTTTCCTTTTTGCCTGCAGCATGCTTCCTTCTCGCCGATAGGATATCCTCTGCATAGGCAGCTTTAAAAGAACCGTTAACGATCATGGTTTTCCTTTCTGCAGCTATTGTTTTCTTTATAGCTGCGCCGCTTCCTGAAGCGGCTTCTTTTTGTAATGCTCCTGTTATGCGCCTGCCGAAAACGTGGGCATCTGATCATATACCTCCTGCAGCGGACTCCAGTTTTTCAGATCAAAGTCATCCTCTTTATCCTCATCTGCAAATTTATTTTCGCGATCGGTGCCGGTTTTCTTTTTTGCTTCCTCCACTGTACCCGGGAGCTTACTGTATGCTCCTGACTTATGGAACTCTGTCCACACACGATTTACTGCTGCAACAATATACTCCTTGTCAGGATCATTCTTTGACAAGCCGGACACTGCCGTTGACACGATCTGATTAGCTTCCTCCTTACTCCTTGCATGCCTGAGCTGTTCCTTTACAGCATCTGCGATCCTTTGAACTCTCACTGCCCGGGCATACAGAATCGGATTGGTCCTTCTTAAAAAATTCATTTCCTCCGCTGAAAGCTTTCTCCCGGCCTCCAGCTTCGCTATGATCCTGGCAGTCATCTCAGCGCTGTCTTCCTCTGTCATTTTCTCGGTATCATTTACCTTATCCAGTACAAATTCTGCCAGCTCCTGCACGCTCTTTACCTTTTGCTTTTCCTCTGTCTGTCCTAAGAAAATATTCATCTCTCTCCCCATTCCCAGATATTTTTTCAAAAAAAGCGCATTTTTCATGTTTGTCAATCCTTTGAAAAATGCGCTCTCCTTAGCTTTATTCTGTTATAAATTTAATCGGATCATCTTCCTCTTTTCTTAATACCTGCATACCGTTTTTCAAACTGCTCATTTAAAATCAGGAAACTGTTTTATAGTAGCTTCTGGTCAGTCCTTCTCTTACAAAATGATTTTTTTCATAAAAGTGCTGCGCAACCTGGTTGGTCAGCGCCGTATCCGTATCAAATCGTACAATTCCCCTTTGGAACAGGTCTGCTTTTAGTGCAGTCATACTTTTTGATCCGATTCCCTGACCGCACTTATTTTCCTGGGTAAAGATCCACCTCAAATAGGCAATGCCTGTCCACACCATCTGAAAGGGCTTTTACTGCTTCTTGCAGCAGTCTTACGTCAGCTTCCTCCTGCTCTTCATCAAAATAAAAGTTTCGGATCACCGGAACGGAAATCGTATCCCTTATTGTTCCATCCTCATCAAATCCAACTGCCGTATTGCCGTACTGAATATATCCAGCCAGCCCTCCTTCCCCATATGCCCCTATGGTTGTCAGGCTGGAAAACAGCGTTCTGCCCTCGCCATCTGTATCATAAAGATAGGATTTTTCCCATGTTTCAAATCCGGCTTCATAATGGTAGGGAAAGCTTAGCTTTTCCATGGCATCATATATTTCCTTTGGGTTTTCTACTTTTCTTAATTCCATTTTTCTTCACACTTACTCCCATGTCCAAAACTATACAGCCTGTAATATTCCGCTCTTACAAGGCCACTGCTATCTACTATATAGTCACGGGAGTCTTTTATCAAATGTAGAATTTGCATTCTCCGGTACGATCACTTTAAAACCATGCTCAAATCCCCTTTTTCATAATCCTCCACGCCGCAAACTTTCCCATTGACGCTGCCGTTGGAAGTCCACCCGGTCCCATTAACCACTGACTTGCCAACAATACATTGTCAAGTCCCTTTACAACTCCCGGTACAGTAATGCTCTTAGCCTGTTTGGCTGTTACGAAACTCATGTATGCACCCCTATAGGAGTTGCAATATCTTGTATATGTCATCGGTGACCACACATCAATCACATGTATTTTCCCTTCCAAAAACGGATATTCTTTTACTACCCGCTTCAATGCCTGTTCCGCAATTTCAGCCTTCTGCTTTTCATAAACTGTTTTATCTGTATAGATGTTCTCCCAGTATTTATAATCCGCCTCTGACTGTGAAAAATTTGTCTGCAGAATCATTTTTCCCACCGGTGCAAAATCTGGTTCATAATCATAAGATTGTATGCTCATGCATTGCACAGCCTGGCTTCCCACCTTCATTTCATCGCAGGAAAATACCCTTGTTCCTGTCAATTCTGGGAATACACCATCTACAGCATACGCAATTTGAAAGCCACTGCTGACCGGGTATTTATCCCTATCTACATACATTTTCTTTAGCCCTTTCGGCATATATTTTTCCGGTAACAGCTTACGAAATGTATAATCCGTATCACAGGCACAGATCACATAATCGGCTTCTACTTTCTTTCCATTCTCTAATAAAATTCCTTCTGCTCTTTTACCATTCAATAAAATGGTTTCTACATTTGCATTTGTATGTAAGGCTCCACCATATTCCTTATACTTTTTAGCAATACGAAGTGACATTGCAAGAGATCCACCCTTTGGTATATCTCCATTTCCCCCGGTTACCGTTCCATAGGAAACCAGAAATGCATATGCCTGATATCCACTAGGCATATAATCAATAATCGCACGCCGAATCAGTGGATGTTTAAATCGCATGGCCAATTCTTTGATATCCATATTGCCATACTCTTTCATCACTTTCCCCATTTCCTTCATGGACATACCTAATTTCATAAAGTCAATAAGATTCATTGCGTCAAACGGTTTGTCAACCGGAACTGTCATCGTTTCTGCCATGGAAACATATTTCATTAATTTGTTAATTTCCTCTTCATCCTCTGGAGAAAGTTCCAACATTTCCTTCCGCGTTCTTTCCTTATCTCTCCAGAATGTTAATGTCTGTCCATCCAATTTAGATGAAAAAAACATTTCTTTTTCATATAGTTCCACATCATCGTCCAGTGCTCCGATCTCTTTCCATAATTCATGTAATGCACTTCCCGGTCTTGTTCCGGTCAGCCAATGAATGCAATTATCGATAAAATAGCCCTCTCTCTTCCAGCCGGTACACTGTCCTCCCGGCAAAGCATTCTTTTCATAAATTTCTGTTTTGAAACCGGCTTTTTGCAATAACACTCCTGCTGTCATTCCAGCAATTCCGCCACCAATGATTACAACCTTTTTCATAATCCTTTTCCCTACTTTCTTCTTACAATATCTACAATCCACTCTGCTTTTGGTAACGCAATGTCCTGATTGGTAGCATAACGCTCAGCGATTCCCTGTATGCTGCACCAAAATGCATTAGAAATGACCAGAGGCTCTCCTTCTCTAATCGTTCCTTCCTGTTGCCCCCATTCAATAATAGGCACAAACTGTTCTATTACGTTTACTCTCATTGCATTTTCCCGGATGTGCTCCGGTGTAGCATCACTTCGCTGGGCCTCTGCCATCAGCACAAACAGTTTCGCCACAATTGGCTGCTCTTTCATATACACAAACAATTTTTCCGTGAACTTCACAAAGAAATCAATTGCATGCTCACATTTCTGCTCTCCCGGATATGTAGTGCCTTCTAAACCCATTCGAACTAACTCTTCATACAAGTTCTCCTTAGACTCAAAATAGTGAAACATCAATCCGGTGCTTATATTTGCTCTCTTGGCTATATCAGTAATCTTAGTCGCTGCATACCCTTTACTGACAAATAATTCTAGTGCAGCTTGCATAATTTCTTGTTTTCTACGTTCTTTTTGCTCTTTTCTTGTTTCCATTCTATACCTTCTTTATTGAATGTATTTTCATTGGACATTTATTCAATTTTATCATATGAATTACATTTTGTAAACAGCAATAAAACCAGACAAGGGCTGACGTTTGAAGGGCTCCGAGCAAGCATCCGGAAGCGATGGATATGATGAAGAACATCTGAATCTGTTCTCTTTTCTTATCTGTATTCTGTATCATCACAGGAAACACCGCATTTATTTTTGGACTTTCATTCTACCAAAAAAGTAGTGAAAAGTCCTGCAAATATGGCACTTTCACTACTTTTTATATGTTTGCAAGTACACACTTTTTGCAGTCATGGTACAAGAAAAGCTCCTTCACAGGAAGGAGCTTTGTCTACCGTCTGAAGCATCGGTTTCTTAAACCAGTGCCCCAAATTCATTTTTCTTTTGAATACCTATAAATAATACTCTACAAATTCTGTTGGTGTCATGATCTCTGGCTTTTCTATGTCAATACCCTTAAAATCTTTATCCCCAGTAATTAAAATATCCACATCCTCAATGATTGCTGTGTAAAGTACCGGATAGTCTTTGATATCCCGGATATCAAACAGCCCCTCTTCCAGATCGCTTGGTGTGTACACAAACTCATAACTCATTGTCACTAACAATTTATTAATTACTTGTTCCTTATTGGGGAATTTTCTCTTAACAACATTTTTAAGTTCCTCTACCACATAAGATGACAATACTAGCTGATGTTTCGTAAAGATACAGTTCATTAAGGAATCCACTTTACTGCCAGGAAAAAGCAGTGCCGATATCAGCACATTCGTATCCAGCATAATCCGTAACTACTTCACCACTCTTTCTTCCCTAAGCTCTTTGATCATTTCCATTACATCATTGTCATCGCTAAGCCCAAGTCTTTCTGCCTCTCCTGCAAATGCCCTCTGTGCTTTATGCAATGCATCCATGGAGGAATTCAACATATAAATTTTCCCAGCCTCTTCCACAAACAAAATTTTATCTCCGTTCTTAATACCAAGTTTTTTCCGGATTTCTATTGGTATCGTCACTTGCCCTTTGGATGTTACTTTTGCTAATTCCATATAAAATCCTCCTCCCGAAAGTAATATATTCCTTACTTTCCTTACAGCATTAGTATATTCAATTTCCATAAAAATATCAACTAATATTATTGATGCTGTTCTACCAGTTGTTTCAAATCTCATTCCCAATAAAAAGCTCTGATACTTTTCTGTATCAATACATTTTCATTCATTTTATGCCAAACTTTATAGCATTTCTCTTATTTGTTTTATCAAGTTAAAATATATTATATTCCGTATAAAACCTGTCTTACAACAAGATCAATTTACTATATATTTAACTAGTATGCGCAGTTATAGAACTGGACAAAGTATGACCAGCAACACTTATGAGCACTTCTACCCCACCAAGCACAAGGAGGTTGCCGACAAATTAGTATAAGGTAAATAACTCGCAAATGGCATATCCTGTCCAAAATTGAGATAATGTAAAAAGTTCAAAACGTTTTACACTTTTTCAACCTAAGGAGGATTTTGCTACCAGATCTGCGGCAGTCATAGACAGATATCTGGAAGGATACAAAGGAATCCTTGTTTCAGACGGATATGCTTCCTACCACACCTTGGACAGAAAGCATGACGACCTGAAAGTTGCCGGCTGCTGGGTTCACTGCAAACGTAAATATGCAGAAATCGTGAAAACAGCAAAAAAAGGAGCCGCATTATCTCCTGCACAGCAGATCGCCAGGGAGGCTACGGAAAGAATCGCCGTTATTTTCCCATACAGACAATCTCAGCAAAGGCAAATCGTCACAGGAGATTCTTGATAACAGACAGCAATCAGTAAAGCCACTGGTTGATGCTTTCTTTGCGTGGGTAAAAGATATCCTGGACAATAAGGTCATATCCTCAACTGACCTGAAGAAGGCACTGGCCTATTCTGTGAACCAGGAAAAATACCTTCGTGTCTTTCTGGAATCAGCGATTATTCCGCTGGATAACAATGACGCAGAACGCAGTATCAAAAAATTCTGCGTGGGGAAACACAGCTGGCACATCATAGACCCCAAGAAAGGAGCAAAGGCAAGTGCAATCCTGTATTCTATTGCAGAAACAGAGTTAACAATGCCATCTGATTTCAGGTGGCATTCATTTTTAGTTACCCGAACCGTCATTGAGATTGAAAAGTGTAAGAGCAATCCGAAATTTGAAACGGTCGCGCTGATCTCGAAAGAAATGGACATCAGTCTGGACGGAATCGTGTTCCACGACAGAGCGCCGCAGGCCGTTGCCAAATGCGTGGTCGATTACTTTGCTGGAAAGAGTGAAGCGGAGTCACAGAGGTACATAGATCTGTGCATGAGCGCGGACAAGCTGAAATGACACGCTGGAGAAAAACAAAAAAGAGGGCCGATAACCCGTGCTGCCTGTTGGCTCACGGATTATCGGCTCTGCGTCTATGCGTCCGACTCTCGTGTCGTTATTTGATTTTATCCGTGGTAGTCACCAGTCGCAGAATCCACCGCAACATAGGGGACAACCTTTCCATCAATTTCCACATAGACCTGATATACACCGTTTTCCAGTTCCTC
>Ga0129315_1000072_pt1 | contig 104962 bp, 109 predicted proteins | sample Cm827metagenome_FD_94432 | JGI IMG/M metagenome (GOLD analysis project Ga0129315, IMG submission 94432) | Eastern black-and-white colobus group fecal microbial communities from Wisconsin, USA - Cm827 metagenome | ecosystem: Host-associated > Mammals > Digestive system > Large intestine > Fecal...
GAGCATAGCGATATTCAGTATTCTATCGAGGATGGATTATTCAAAGCGTTCTGCAATAATGCTTCTATGCCTGTGACAAAGAAAACCAATGTAGATTTAGGACTTAATAAGACACCTACTATTTGGAAGGTTTCTTTGATGTCAACCGGAGATAACCCTACTCGCACCGAGTGTTTGGAAAATGGGCATATTCGTATTGGATGGGAGGGCTACGGTTCGGATATTACCGATGATACAGATTTTTCGCAAAACGGCGGCAAGAACGTCCTTAACAGTTTTATATACAAGATGAAAGTCGGAGACATTGTGTTCTCCTGCTATTCAAGCACAACGATTGATGCAATCGGAATTGTTACAGGCGATTATGAATGGTGCGACGGACAATTTGATGACGGACTGAACCGAATGAGAAAGGTTAATTGGATTGTCAAGGGAATCAACGAGGATATTGTAGAAATCAATGGCGGTTCTACTATGACCTTATCCACCGTTTACAAACTGAAAGTTTCTCTCGCAGATGCTATGGCTCTTATTCAAAAATATCTGCCTGCTACAGTTCAGATGGATGATAAGAGAAATCACGTTTTCATTATCGACGAAATAAACAGAGGAAATATCAGCAAAATCTTTGGAGAGCTTATTACTCTGATTGAACCCTCCAAGCGTATAGGACAAGCCGAAGGTATGAAGGCAAAATTGCCATATTCTCAGCAGTTGTTTGGTGTACCCGATAATGTTTACATCATCGGCACGATGAATACCGCAGACCGTTCTATCGCAACCATTGATACAGCTCTAAGACGCCGATTCCGCTTCAAGGAAATGATGCCGGATGTTGATGTGCTGAAAGGTATCAGCGTTGAGGGTATCTCTATATCCGAAATGCTCGCACGAATGAATAAGCGTATTTCTGTTCTCTATGATAGAGAACACACCATCGGACACGCTTATTTCATTCCGTTAAAAGATAATCCTACGATTGAGCAGTTGGCTGAAATCTTTGAAAACGCTATTATTCCTCTGTTGCAGGAATACTTCTACGAGGATTATGAAAAGATTCGCCTTGTCCTTGGCGACAACAAAAAGGATAACAAGGACGCCCAGTTCATTGTAGCTGTTGAAAACGACTACAACGAACTGTTTGGAAGTGCTGATATTGGCTTTGATGATTCCGTTACATACGAAATCAATCATACAGCTTTTAATAACATTGAGGCATACAGTTCGATTTAATTTTTCATTGAGGTGTTAGAATGAGGAAAACATATCAAATAACTGAATATGGCTCATTTGTGAGGGATAAAGAGGTATTGGGAAGTATTTCTTTACCCCCGGACACCTTTGATGCCTTAGAAAACTTCGTGCTTTCCAATAGCTCCGATGAAGCAGATGCCTTGGAACTAATGGGAATTTCTGCCCGCAAAGGTGTGGGCAAAATCATCACCGCAAAGAATTATGTCGGTGTTATCACAATGGATGACGGCACGACTATTGAAATTCTTCCCAAGATTTTTTCTCACGAAACCATTACCGATGGCAAGGTCAAGAAACTGCTCGTGGATATGTTGAAGACACTCCGTAACGCACCGTTCAAGTCCTTGCAGTCCACGAATGTAAATATCGAAAAGCTGAATATCTTTGAAATCTTTATCCGTATGTTTGTTGATGAAGTGTTCTGCATTGTAAAACGGGGCTTGAAGTGTGACTACGAGACAATCCAATCAAATGAGGGCGTATTTAAGGGGAAAATGGTTTTTGCGAAACAAATCAAACATAATTACGCCCACAAGGAACGCAGCTTTGTGGAATACGATGAGTTCAATACGAACCGAGCTGAGAACAAAATCCTAAAATCCACTCTTAGCTATCTTTACAAAAGCACAACTTCGTCCAAGAATAAGTCCGATATAAAAACGCTTCTAAATGCGTTCTCTGACGTGGATGAATCAAAAGATTATCAAGCAGACTTTACTAAGATTGTGCCAGATAGAAAGACCGCAGACTATCAAACGGCTCTGCTCTGGAGTAAGGTGTTTTTAATGGGTAAGAGCTTCACATCGTTCTCCGGTTCTGAGGTTGCCTTTGCGTTGCTGTTTCCAATGGAAACGCTGTTTGAAAGCTACATAGCGGCACAGCTAAAAAAGATGCTGGGTAATTCGGGTTACACTCTTTCTGCACAGGATAAGACCTATCATCTGTTCGATGAGCCGAGAAAGTTTTTAATGAAGCCCGATATTGTTATTAAGAATAAGGCATTGGGACAAGTTTTCGTTATGGATACGAAATGGAAAGTGCTCTCCGATGCCAAGGCGAACTACGGTATCTCCCAAGCAGATATGTATCAAATGTACGCTTATCAGAAGAAATACACATCCGAGAATGTTACCTTGCTTTATCCTCTCACCGAGCGAGTTGAGCAAGATAAGAATATACAGTTCCTTTCACACGATGGAACTGAAATCAAAATCAGATTCATTGATTTGTTTGATTTGAAAAGGTCTTTGGAAAAAATAATCGATGAAATAATGATGGCAATGTGAGGCAAATATGATTGTTAAATATTTAGGCGAAAGCGACCCCTTATACTTCATCCACGGCAAAAACTATGTGGTGCTTGGTGTTGAGGACGGTTATTACAGAATTATAGATGAAACTGGCGAGGACTATCTTTACAGCAGCGAATTGTTTGATACAGTGGAACGAGCTGACGGAGAGCCACATCTTTGCCCGGTATGCGGCAATTTTGAGTTTAAGTGTAGAGGCTCTGATGACATCTGTGAAGTATGTGGATGGCAGGATGATATTGTCCAGGAGCTTAATCCGGACGAGGACTGCTGTATGAATCATATGAGCTTAAACCAAGCACGAAAAGCGTGGCGAGAGAAAATTGCCGTTATGGAGTCAAGTGAGGGAAAACGAATCCGGTGCGTCGAAAAAGACGGAAGCGAGTGGACCGGCACAGTTGATGTGTTTGAAACCGCTTTTGAAAATGAAGGCGACGAACAGGAAGGTTATTCAATTTGCGTAAGGCGAGACGATGGACATAATGTTCTTGTTTTTGCCCGTGATATAGAACATATTTCCATTATTGATAAAACAGAAGGCGAATAGAAAATGAATACAAATCATTTGGATTTCAAGGTTATAGATGCGGTCTCCGCCGGAGAAGAATGGGTAGAGGATAGAAAAGAGCCAGTCAATGTTGTGGAAATCTACATTGATGGAGTTGAAATAGCGGAAATTTTTCGTAAAATAGAACTTCCATATTGTAAAGCCGAAGGTGAGCCGGATAAGGCAGGCAATTATGGTCATGTACCCGCGAGTTGGCTTTACAGCGATTTATGTGAAGCGACTATAGTGGGTAGCTACGCATATGACCTTGGTGTTTATCCCTTGTGTTGCCGTGGTTGTGGTGAACCGGGTTGTTGGTCTGTTACCTTCCGTGTTCGTGAAGACGATGAATATGTGTGGTGGTACGGCTTTGAACACGAGCATAGAGATTGGGAATATAATTTGGAGTTCAAGTTTTTGAAAGACGAGTATTCTGCTGCAATAGATAAATTAGCTCAATGGAAGGAGCAATGAACGATGTACATAATGGGAGATGACCCACTTCCGAATATAACCCCGCAGGAGTTTGAAAGAAAATATTCCGGTGATTTATCTGAAAACGACCTTGCAACCGCCTTTGCGTTGAGTAGCAATAAATTTTGGTGGGTTGAAGACAATGAGTATGATTTTGAGGTCGATACTCCCGAACATAAGTCTGCTCGTGCAACAACAGATGCCTGGGGAAAAATTATGGACGGGTATAAAACTGAAATATTTGCAATTCTCGAAAAAGAGGGGGTTGCAATTCCGCAAACCGGACAGATTTATGTTTTAGAAAAATTTATGCTCAGATATAACTATATCGGCGGTTCCGGTTGGTGGATAAAGGTTGCTCCCAATATGGTTGAAGCGGTAAAAGTATTGGATGATGAGCAGATTAAATTCATTTGCAACGAGTGTAATATCACAAAAGATGAATTGATGCAGATGAACGAAGATAAATTGTATGATGTTGTTTACGATGCAATGTGTGATATTGAGATGGCTGAAGCACCCTCCGATGACACGCCGGAAAGCGACCATTGTATTATGGCATCGGACATTGTGACAATGCTTGGCAATGCTTTGGCTATGTCAGATGGATTTTATGAGGAACAACTTGATGATTACCGTGCTGAAGGCAATCCATTAGACAGCATTAGATAATAAAGGAAGGAGGCATAGATGATGAAAGAAAAAAGTTATATTGCAATCGACCTTAAATCGTTCTATGCCTCCGTTGAATGTATGCAGCGTGGGCTTGACCCGATGACGACGAACCTGGTCGTTGCCGATGAGAGCCGCACGGAGAAAACAATTTGCCTTGCGGTATCGCCGTCGCTGAAAAGCTATGGCGTTCCGGGCAGACCACGACTGTTTGAGGTCGTGCAGAAAATCAAGGCGGTCAACAATCAGCGGAAATGGAACGCTCCAAGGAAAACACTTGTGGGCGAATCCTACGACAATACCGAACTGCAATCCCATCCGGAACTTGCAGTCTCCTATATCGTTGCTCCCCCACAGATGGCAAAATACATGGAGGTCAGCACACAGATTTACAATGTGTACCTCAAATATATCGCACCGGAGGATATTCACGTTTATTCCATTGACGAGGTATTTATTGATGCTACGCACTACCTCGCAACCTACAACTGCACAGCTCACGAGCTTGCCATCAAGATGATTCGTGACGTGCTCGCAACAACAGGTATCACAGCGACCGCAGGTATCGGAACGAACCTGTTCCTCTGCAAAATCGCTATGGATATTGTTGCAAAGAAAATGCCTGCCGACAAAGACGGTGTTCGTATTGCGGAACTGGATGAAATGTCATTCCGTCAGCAGCTTTGGAATCACCGCCCTCTCACGGACTTTTGGAGGGTCGGCAAAGGCTACGCAAAGAAATTAGAAGAAAACGGTATGTACACGCTTGGCGATGTTGCCCTCGCTTCTATGAGCGATTGGGGCGAGGACCGTTTATATAAATTGTTTGGTGTGAACGCTGAACTGCTCATCGACCACGCCTGGGGCTGGGAGCCTTGCACGATTAACGAAATCAAAAAGTACAAGCCTTCCAGCAACAGCCTTGGTTCGGGGCAGGTCCTGCAATGCCCTTACGATAACGAGAAAGCCCGTCTGATCGTCCACGAAATGACGGACTTACTCGTACTTGATTTGGTGGAAAAACATCTGGTTACAGACCAACTCGTTCTGACGGTCGGCTATGATATAGATAATCTGACAGACCCCAATATCAGCAGATATTATAATGGCGAAGTTACCATAGACCGCTACGGTCGCAAAGTTCCGAAACACGCTCACGGAACGGCAAATCTCAAATTTCCGACTTCCTCTACCCGACTGATAACCGATGCGATGCTGGAGCTGTTCGACCGTATTGTGGATAAGAAGCTCCTTGTACGCAGAGTAAACATTGCCGCAAACCGTGTTGTCAATGAAAGCTCGGTCAGCACTTCTGCCCCACCGGAGCAGCTTGATTTGTTCACCGACTATGAGGAATTGGAACGAAAGCAAAAAGCGGAACAGACGGCTCTGGAGCGAGAAAGAAAAGCTCAACAGGCAATCATTGAGCTTCGTAAAAAGTACGGAAAGAACGCTGTCTTAAAAGGTATGAACCTGCAAGAAGGAGCGACCACCAAAGACCGCAACGAACAGGTAGGAGGTCATAAAGCGTGAAAATAGCAACTTGGAATGTCGAAAGATTAAAACATAAAAAGCAGCTTGACCTGCTTCTTTCTGAGTGTTCGGCTGTTTCTGCTGATATTCTCGTTTTGACCGAAACAGACCAACGCCTACGCCCTGCATATCGGTATTGCTATGAAACACCTCTGCTGACCGCAGAGTTTGGAGAACTGTACAATCCGACAGAGAACAGGGTCTCTATATTTACAAACTACCCGTGCATCCGGCAATATGAAACATACGACAAGAATACTGCCATTTGTGTAGAGTTGAAAACCGAGGACGGAAATCTGATTGTATATGGAACAATTATCGGAATACACGGAAATCGGCGAGATGATTTCCTGCCGAACTTAAAAAGCCAAATGGAGGATATTAAAAGGCTGTCGAAACTTGCCGATGGGTTCTGCATTTGCGGCGACTTTAATTGCAGTTTTGCTGACAACTACTACTATACCAAAGATGCTCGTCGCATACTTCTCGAAGCATTTGAGGAAAATGATATTCAACTTTTAACCGCAGCACAACCGGAATGTATCGACCATATTGCTGTTTCAAAAACTTTTATCGGTAACAGCCATATTGCCGTTAAGGAATGGAATCTCGATAAGGCATTGTCCGACCATAAAGGTATTTCGGTTTACTTTGACTGCATCCAAACGATAGGTACGAGATGAATTGAAAGATTGGAGGGAGATTTATGCCAACGCCTTACAAGAAAATTCCATATAATCAACTCCTGTGCAATCAGAGAGCTTACGACATTATTGATAAAGCAGGCAAAGCCTATTTCCCGAATTGGGATGTAAACGAATTTGAAAAAGATATTATCGCAATGGAAGGTATGGGCTTCATTCGTAATGAACAAGACCATAACGCAGTTATGGGGGCATTGAATGAACTTGATAGGTCTATGCCGTTTTTGAAGTTTGGCGAAGACGGTCAGCATTATGCTTATGAGCTTTTCTTGTCTCCGCCCGATTCGTGGGGTAGCCGAGGTGCTCCGTTCTTTTGGGTATATGCCGCAAGACAATTCACGGAAGACAAGCTACCTATGAACGAAGCTGACTTCACAGAAAAATACAAACGCATTGTTGAACAGTTTGGGATTCCGTTCGGCAAAGATGAGTATGTATATATCGAACAGTTTGCCGCAGGTGGTATGAGCAGCGGCGTGGTTGGTGGATTATTTGTTGAGCAGGCACTTCAAACGCTTTGCTATCGGCTTAGGAAATACAAATGAACAGCTAAAACCGACAGCCGCAACGAACAGATTGGCGGGCATAAGGCATAAATGCGAAAATTTGAATTTCGTGGTGATTTATAAATGGATTTGAAAGCAAGAGCGAAGAAATTGAAAACAGATATACCTGCCCTTTTTTTAGCATTAAAAGATGAGGAAACACCGATAATTGCAAAATTATTTGCAGGAATTACAGTAGCTTACGCACTATCGCCTGTTGATTTGGTTCCAGATTTTATTCCAGTGCTTGGATATTTGGATGATGTGATTTTGTTGCCAATGTTGGTAGCCTTAACTTTCAAATTTATTCCAAAAGATGTGCTTGAAAGAAATCGCAAGCAATCAGAGGGTATGTGGAAGGATGGTAAACCTAAGAAGTGGTATTATGCAATCCCGATAGTGTCAGTGTGGATTTTGATAATAGTATTGATACTAAAGGCGGTTATGTGAGTAAAATTTCAGTTTGGGAGTGTGATGTGATGAACCGAATAGAATTAGAGCATTATATTAAGAACAATTATAGTTCTGAGCCGGAGCATCTGTGGATAAAATATCCTAACTTCGAGGTTTTCCGGCATCAAAGTAATCAAAAATGGTTTGCAATGATTATGGATATTCCTAAAAGCAGACTTGGTTTGGAGGGAGATGACATCATAGATGTTGTCAATTTCAAGTGTGACCCGATAATGATTGGCTCTTTCCTGCAGGAAAACGGAATATATCCGGCATATCATATGAATAAAGCGAATTGGCTGACTGTGGCATTGGATGGCAGTGCTTCTGATGAAACGGTAAAATTACTTTTAGATGTAAGTTATGAATTAACGCAACAGAAAAGGCAGAGAAAGAAATGACAGACAAGTACAAAGACATCATCAGTCTTCCGCATAAACAATCTACCAAGAGACCCCATATGTCTTTGCTTGACCGTGCGGCTCAGTTTGCTCCGTTCGCAGCTCTCACGGGTTACGATGATGCAATCAAGGAAACCGGAAGATTGACCGATGAGAAAATCGAAATGAGCGAGGAAAACTTAAACGAGCTGAATATGAAATTTCAAATTCTCGTTGACCTGCTCGATGAGGAAAACGAGGCGTCGTTCACATACTTTGTTCCCGACGGAACGAAAACAGGCGGTGCTTATGTGACGAAGCAAGGCATTGTAAAAAAGGTGGACGACTACGAACGAGTAATTACGCTATTCGACGGCACGAAAATCCCGATGGACGATGTGCTGACGATAGACGGAGATATTTTTAATTCTATTGATGAAGTGAGGTAATTGAATATGAGCAGAAAACTTGTAGCCTATTTTTCCGCAAGCGGCGTGACCGCAAAGGTCGCAGAAAATCTTGCAGAAGCAATCGGAGCTGATGTGTTCGCTATCGAACCCACAGTTCCTTATACCGATGAAGACTTGAACTGGAACAATAGCAAGTCAAGAAGCAGCGTTGAAATGGCAGACAAATCCTCTCGCCCTGCTATCGCATATCAAAGAGACAATATGGCTGACTACGATACCATTTTTGTCGGTTTCCCGATTTGGTGGTATGTTGCTCCTACCATCATCAACACTTTCCTTGAAAGCTACGACCTTTCCGGTAAAACAATTATTCCGTTTGCAACCTCCGGCGGCAGCGGAATGGGTAAAACAAACGAGAGACTTGCTCCGAGCTGTCCCGCATCCACGCTCGTTGAGGGACAGGTATTCAAGCCAACAGTTTCCAAGAAAGAGTTGGCGGCTTGGGCAGAAGAAATCATTGGTTAAGCTGTCCTCGGCTATTGTAACTATAACAAGTTGATGTGATTGAGCAGCGAGTCAGCGAACGGACAATCTTGCCTGTTTGCTGACTCGCTTTTTCGATGGAGGGACGTATGAAGATTGTTTCGTGGAATGTGAATGGCATACGAGCATCGTGGGGTCACGGTCTCTCTGCCTTTCTCGATGAGTGCAAGGCTGACATTTATGCCTTTCAAGAAACCAAGACAGATGAAGCAATTCCAATGATTGAGTTGGAGGGTTATCACGCATACTGGTCTTTTTGTACTCGTCGGAAAGGCTATTCCGGTACGCTCTGCCTTACAAGGCAAGAGCCTTTGAATGTGCGTTATGATATGGGCGATTTTGATTTTGACACCGAGGGGCGTATCATCACATTGGAGTTTGAGGATTTCTTTTTTGTAAATTGCTATGTTCCGAACTCACAGCGTTCCGACCGCCGCTATGATTATCGCAGTTCGTGGGATTTTATCTTGCTCCAATATCTGATACAGCTCCGCTGTCAGAAACCTACGATTGTGTGCGGTGATTTTAATGTGCCGATTTCCGACAAGGACATCTACGAGGAAAACAAATGGGTGGAGCTGAACGCTGAGGGCTTTCAATCTACGGAACGGGAAAGTCTTTTGGAAATCATCGACTGCGGATATATCGACACATACCGTCTCTTGCATCCGGACGAAACCGGAAAATACACCTGGTGGTCTAACCGTCGTTTCAAGCGAAAAGAAAATCGTGGGTGGCGGTTAGATTATTTTCTTGTCAGCGTGAAATTAAAAGACAAGGTAACGGAATCAACGATGCTTTCGGATGTGTATGGTTCTGACCATTGCCCGATTGTCCTTGAAATTGCCATTGAGCAAAGCGAGCAATCCGGTGAAACTCGGCATAGCTCATCTCGGTTCTCATACACCTATGACGACCTCCTGCGTTATGAAGATAACGGCATTTCTCTGGATTACATCAAACGCACCGATATGACGGAACTCTGGAACAGCATAGATTGGGAAAGAGCCGAAAAGCATTTAGAGACAATGCAAATGGCACTTGCAAAATCGGCATACACGCAGGATTATGGATTGATTACCAAGTGGCAAAAGAAAATCGTCTATTCCATTGATGCAAAATTGCTGGCGGTTCGCCACGTTTGCAGTAATTCCGGCGGCTCGGGTGTTGACTGCATTAAGTGGATAACGCCACACGAAAAAATGTCGGCGGCTCTCTCGCTGACCTCAAAGGGTTATCGTGCAATGCCGTCCCGTCTGCTTCTTGTAAAATCCAAGAACGGCAGACAAAGGCGAATACATATTGAAACCTATTACGACCGTGCTATGCAATGCCTATATGCCTACGCTCTTGACCCCGTTGCCGAATCGTGGGGCGACAGAAAATCTTTTGCCTACCGCAAGGGACGTTCTGCATTTGATATGAACGAATATATCAAATCGGGGTTATCGGGCGAGAATGCTCCTACCTGGATTTTTATTGGCGACATCAGAAAATGCTATGAGAACATTAGTCACGAGTGGATTATGCGGCATATTCCTATGGCTTCATTGGTTCTGCGACAATTCCTTGAAGCAGGTTATGTATTTGGCGGCGAGCTGTTCCCGATGGATGTGGGTGTCGGTATCGGCTGCTCTATGTCTCCGATTATTGCAAATATGACCCTCGACGGGATGCAGGAGTATGTGTACGGTCGGCTCTATCCGAATGAAACAGAAATTGATTATGCAGACGGCAATATGGTAAGGTACGCCGACGATGTTCTCTTTATGGCTCGTACAGAGGAAACAGCGAAAAAGATAAAAAAGTATGTGGCAGAGTTTCTTGATGAACGAGGGTTAGAGCTTTCTACGGAAAAATGCAAAATCGTAAATATCGAAGACGGCTTTGATTTTATGTCCCGTACTTATTTCAAAAGGGGCAACCAGGTCTTTTCTAAACCGTCACAAGCTGCGATTGAGCGATTTATGGGAACAATGCGTGAGACCATAGAAAACTATACCGGCTCTCAGCGTTCTCTTATCGAAAAGCTCAATCAGAAAATCGACGGTTGGATTACTTATCACAAAATTGGAGAAGCTGATGATGCCTTTCGTCAAATGGATGTGTATATTACCGCCCTGCTTTTGGAACTGTGCGAGCTGAAACATCCGAAATGGACAAGAGAAAAAATACTGCAAAAGTATTGGTATGTCGATGCAGAGGGTCGCCACCGATACGCTTTGCCGAACAAAAAGGAGATTCTTGTGAAGTGTCTTTCCGACACACTCCTTGTTGACTACTTTGCCGTAAAAACAAATGTCAATCCATACATTGATTTGGACTATGTTGAGCAGCGGTCGCAAGAACGGCAAATCCTAAATGTTACCGGCGTATATCGCTCCATTTGGAACAGGCAGAACGGTCGCTGTCATTACTGCGGTCATCGCATTTTGCGTGACGAAGAAAAAGCATTGGTAGAGATTGCTCCCGATAAAAGTCGCTTCGCTTCTCGTATGGCTTATGTCCATAAGCGATGTTTGTACTGCTCATTCGACTATATTGATACGGAGTTGCCGCCGTCGTCACTTTCCGATGTGATGGAATTGTTGGCTCAGTTGGATGAAAACCGAAAACCTATCGGGCAAAAATATCTTGCCTTGTCAGAGTTTTTCCGCACCTGCGATAAAAACTCGGTTACTCTCACCTTTAAGCAAATCGAAACGATTATGGGAGATACACTTGGTGCGACAGCTTTGCGAAAAGAATTTTGGTATAGAACCGGATTTACTAACATCAGCCAATGCTGGCTCGACAACGGATATGAAATCAAGACATTGCACCTTGAGGGAAAACGGCGTGTCGTTTTTAATCTGACTTCCAAAAGCAAGAACACGGCGAGCGTTACCATACCGGAGGTTTTGAAGTATGGTCGTGTCCCGAACGATGCCAAATACGAGTTGGAAAACTACTTTCAGTACATTATCAAGAAATATGGTTTGTGAATTTTTACGATTGAGGTATTCTGCGATAGAGTTTGAAACATCTGTAGCAAGCAGTGCCCGGCGGTACCCACCGAGCCAAAATTTATATGCCCCTGCCGCAGCAGGAGCATATAAATCGCTTGTCTGGGATAAAATCCCCGAACCCCTTTAACACAGATTTCATCTGTGGCTACGCATCGCAAGCGACGCTAATTGAGCACGGTCACTCACGACCGTGCTCTTTCTCTTGGCGTGGATCTCGCTGGGCGAGGTCACGCAATTCTTCATAGTTCGCCGTATGAACGGCAAGGTCACGAAGCTCGTCACGAACTTTTTTGAGTTCTGCATACGCTTCTTTTTTCTCGCTCAGCTTATCGGCAAATTCTACTTGCAGGCTCTTAACAGTCGGGAGCTTCTTAACTCCCAATTCGTCAAAAGCCTTTTTCGCAGCTTTATGAATAATGATGTCGTCCTCGTGTTCCTCCAAAAACTTTTTAGAATAGCCGGACTTGCGATAGGCAACATACACATCTTTCGTCTTGGAGTAATTGACGATATGCTTTTTCAGTACATTGACCTCGGCAATGCGATTTTGAGCTTCTGTGATTTTTGCAGTCAGCTCTTTTTCTTTTTTCGCCAGTTCTGCCTTGCGGTCTGCCATTGCTTCATAACTGAATCCGTGTTCATCCATATAGAGCTTGGTTTTTGCCATTCGCTTCAAGTTCTCGACCGTTGCCCAACGACGATAGCCTTCGCCCTTGCCCTCGGCAAGTTTGGCTTGAATGTCGATGATGGTCTGCGGTCTGTTCGCATCCCATACCATTCTTCGTTTCTTAGGCTGATGAACTTTCTGCCCCTTGATGATTGCACGGATAGTTTCTTCATCGTAATTCTCGCCTAATGAGTGCATACGGATTTTCTGCTTGAACCCGTCGTGGTCAAAAGCAATATACTTGCCCTGTGTCGCCTTATAGCCTGCTTCTTCAAGCAGAGAAAGAAACGCATCAAAATCGTGCGGTTTCTGCTCCAGAGCTTCATCAATGGCAATTCGCAAAAGCTCACGGTGCGACGGTTTCCCATTAAAGCCCCGCCACTTGCAGTAGGAAGTGCCGCCCCTCTGCGGATTGTGCACAACGGAAAGTTGGTGTTCCGTACAAATAAGGTCGCTCAGCCTTGCCACGGCTCTTGCCGAACCGAAGAAATTTCTGAATTTGCGTTTGCAATCCAAAGTGACTGCATTCCAGTAGATGTGATTATGGATATGAGCTTTGTCGGTATGCGTACAAACAAAGAAAGCGTGTTTCCCCTTGAGAAATCGAGAAGCGAAATCATAGCCAATTTGATTTGCTTCTTCTGGTGTAACCTCGCCTGGTTTGAAAGACTGGCGTACTTGATAAACGAGAACATCGCTCTTTTCGTCCTTCCCGGTCAGATGCTTATACTGTCTTTTCGACACTAAGACCTCTGCTGCAAAGGAACGAGGGGCACAGGCGTAGGCAGATGTCAGCTCGCCGCCGTTCGTCTTTTCGGGATTTAAGCCGTAATCCGTTCTGTCAGAAATGGATTGAGCAAGTGTTTTGCCTTTGTTGATGTGCATAGCAATTATGCGTGTGGTAGCTATGGTCGTTCACCTCCGTTCTATGTAAAAGACGAGCACAGCCGAAGCCATACTCGTCTCATTTTCACTTCTACACAGAATGGGTAGAAGTTGCATTAACTATTCTTTTTAATTCTGTCCAAGTTGGTCAGAATTTCATTATCCATAAATCGCATCCTGCACGAAGTAGCGGAATCTCTGCATTTGTCCAATCGTCCACGCCGCTAACATCGGAAGTCCCACGGGACTGACGAGAAAAGCAAACACGAGAATGATAATGCCGTTGGTGGTGTTGATGAACAGCAGGGTTATCAATCCGAGAATACCGAAGATTGTGCCTGCAATGCCGAATACCCAAGCGGATAGACTGAGCATCAAGGCTAAAATCCAAATTGTGATAGCGAGGACTGCAATCACGGGAGCAAACAATATCTTCAAAATGAACTTCATCGAAAGTCCCTCCTTTCTTCTGCCTACATCATACCGTGAAACGGAGAAAAGAACAAGGATGTCGAAATCAGTCGATTGCGGCGAGCCTTTCAAGGACTTTGTTTGTAGCTTCCCAAGTCTTATCAATCATCAGTTTCATTTCGTGAATATCGTCCTCATAAATGCGATTGGTGGAATTTACCCTGCGAGCAATCTGATTGAAATTGTTGCTTGTACGGCGGAGCAGCGAAATCAAATCACGAAGTTCCGGCAGTTCCAATTTGACCACATAGCCGTCGATAGCCATTTTGCGAAGATAGGCAGCCATATTGAGTGTGCCAGCCTGTACCATTCGCTTATCAATCAAGGCTCTCTCCTCCGGCGTTACACGGAATTTCACTTGCACGGGTCTGTTACGGTTTGCCAATTACAACTCAGCCTCCTTTGCTTTGCTCGGAGACTTTTTCGGAATATCCGCTTTCGCATCATTCAGCTTTTTGAGGACAGACGGCTTTTTCTCTTTTTCAAGCTCCTGCTCTTTTCGGAAACGATTGACGAACAGATTGATAAGACCGGGGTGTGCCTGGGTGCAGGAATATTCCAAGGTCTTTTTGTTATTCCACGCATCGAAGTCGTTGGGAACAGGTTTAGCTTTTGCCCATTCCTTATTTTCTGGTGAGATACGACCGTCCCAATCTTTATGCTGAACGGTATTTGCAAGAACAAAAGCAACACGCTCCATACCGAAACGGTCAACGACCTCCTGCACACAAGAACCGTCAAAACGGTTATCGCTGTAATGGTTGGCAATCGCATCTTCAATAGCGTTTTTGCACTCCACGTTCGCTCGAAATGAAGCTCGGTACTTATCAAGCTCATCGTGCTCTTTGGCAAAGGTCGCTGAAAAGATGTAGACCGGAAGACTGCGAAGTGCTTCACGCTGCTGCTCCATACAGGTCTTTGCTCTGGATTCGATGCAATCTCGGATTTCGTCCATATGAACGCCCTCCAAGTCCTCATAAACATTGTAGATAGCTTGCAATGGCTTTTCATCGGCAAGTAGGGCTTTTGCTTCTTCAGCGGATAGGTCGTGATACTCCATCTCGATTACAATATCCTCACGAATAACATATTCATAGGCGTGTTTTAGGATTTCTTCGGGTGGCTGTTTTACCAGCCACCCTTTGAAGTCCTGCTGCTCGGCAAATAGTTTTTCATACAATGCCGTATTCAGTTCTTCATTGGTCATCAGCGTTCCTCCTCTTTCGATTTTTTCGGTTCTGTCGTTACTGCCTTGCTCTGCTTCTCGTAGGAATGGAGCTTTTGCAGAACGGACGGTCTTGCGGATTTTGCGACCTCATTTTTTGTTGGCGTTTCCTCCGCCATTGCTTCAAGCGGTGTCTTATCGTCAATATTCAGAGCGATATTCAGCTCTGCCAGTCTCGCAGATTTTACTCTCAGCTCGTCCTCCTGTGGGAACGGTTTGCCAAGCTCCTGCTTAGCTGTCTCCATCTGCGAATAGAGACTTTCCAATCGGCTCTGTGTCGTCGCAAGGCGTTCCGCCATACCGTTTAGGGCATTGTCGATACGGGTCAAATTGCCACGGGGGTCTTTGCCGAGGGTTACACGGTGGGTCATCTGTCCTTTGAGGGTCAGCACATAATCACGCCCGAAGTCCTCCAAGGTCAGCGACATCTGGAAACCTCTGTAACTACCTACGGGAACAGGGTCTAATCCCTTTACTTCCTTAAAGGCATCTACTAAGGCAGCACCGGCGTTCTCTTTGTCGGTGAGCACATCGCCACGAACCGTCATACCGGCAAAGCCATCTGTCGGGTGCGGATGCTCGGCAAGGGTTTTCATATCCGCTTCAAAGCCTGCAATAAATCCTTTGCTCTGCTCAATCTGTTCGGGGAAATAACGCAAGAGGTTATCTTCCAGTCGGTACTGCTGACTTTGGCGGTTTGCTTTCATCAGCTTCAGCCGTGCCACATCCACATCGAGGTCCATTTTCTCCTTAATGCGTTCATCGCCTGCACACAGAGCCTTGATTTCCGCATAGGAAAGTGCCGTTTCGTCAATGTCATCACAGGCACGGACGGGGGATTTACTCGTCATAATCTGGCTGATGAATTTCTGCTTATTCTCCAAGGTCTGCCAGAGGTAGGCATCAAAAGTTGCTTCCGTCACATAGCGGTAAATGTGAACTTCGGGATTTCTGTTGCCCTGGCGAATGATACGACCGCTTCGCTGTTCCAAATCGCCCGGTCTCCAAGGGGCATCCAAATCGTGCAGAGCGATAAGTCGGTCCTGAACATTCATACCTGCCCCCATCTTAAAGGTCGAACCCATCAGCACACGGACTTGACCGGAACGGACTTTGCTGAACAATTCCTTTTTGCGGTTTTCGGTGTTTGCCTCGTGAATGAACGCAATCTGCTCTCTCGGAATGCCTCTTGCCACCAGTTTTTCACGAATATCATCGTACACCGTGAACCCTGCTTCTTCCTCCGTGCCGCCGTCCTTTTCCGCAAGATGCTCCAAGGCTCTAATCTCCGGACTATCCAGATTACCGGCAGGGGCTTTCGCCACTTTCTTTGTAGCAGAGCTTTTCGGTGTGCTGAGGTCGCAGAACACGAGCTGGGTCAGTTTGTTTTCGTGACCTTCCTCCCAAATGCGGTGAATGTTATCCACGCACATATTGACTTTGCTTGTCGGCTCGTCGGGCAGGTTCGGATTGATGATACGCTGGTCAAGCCCCAGCTTTCGACCGTCGGAGGTAATGCGAAGCATATTGTCAACGGAGGGGTCAACCGTGCCTGCGTGAACGGCAGCAGCTCGCTCGGATAGCTCCTGCACCATAGCCTGCTGAATTTCGGTCGGCTGTGCAACCTCGTTGTGGTAGATTGCTTTTGGGGTCGGAAGATTGAGCTGGTCGGCGGTCTTGATGTCAGCCGCTTCTTTGAACAGGTTCATCAGCTCCGGCAGATTAAAGAACTTGGCAAATCTCGTTCTCGCCCGGTAACCTGTCCCTTCGGGAGCAAGCTCGATGGCTGTGGTGGTCTCCCCAAAGGTGGAAGCCCAACAGTCAAAGTGAGCAAGTCCCTTGTTGCGGATGGTGTCGTGCTGCAAGTATCTCATCATCGTGTAAAGCTCCGTCATAGAGTTACTGACGGGAGTTCCTGTTGCGAATACCACACCTCGGTTGTCGGTCATCTCGTCGATATAGCGGCACTTTAACAGCATATCCGAAGATTTCTGAGCATCGGTGGTAGAAAGACCTGCCACATTCCTCATTTTTGTGTAGAGGAACAAATTTTTGAACGAATGTGCTTCGTCCACATAGAGGCGGTCAACACCGAGTTGTTCAAAAGTGATAACATCGTCCTTTCGTGTGCTGTCCTGCAATTTGGAAAGTCTTGTTTCCAAGCCCTTTTTGGTTCGCTCCAAAGACTTGATGGTAAAGCGTTCCGCACGGCTCGCTTTAAGTTCCTCCAAACCTTCCTCAATTTCCGCAATCTGCTCCTGCAAGAGCCGTTCCTGTCGCTCCTGTGAAACGGGAATACGCTCAAATTGGCTGTGTCCGATGATGATGGCATCGTAGTCGCCGGTGGCGATTCTGCCGCAGAACTTCTTGCGGTTTCTCGGCTCAAAGTCCTTTTTGGTTGCGGCAAGGATATTTGCAGACGGATACAAGCGGAGAAATTCACTCGCCCATTGTTCGGTCAAGTGGTTCGGAACTACAAACAGCGGTTTTTGGCACAAGCCCAAACGCTTGCTTTCCATAGCCGCCGCTACCATCTCGAAGGTTTTGCCCGCACCAACTTCGTGTGCAAGCAAGGTGTTTCCACCGTAGAGAATATGAGCAACTGCATTTTTCTGATGCTCACGGAGCTTGATTTCGGGGTTCATACCGCTGAAAACGATATGGCTACCGTCATACTCACGAGGGCGGTTGGAATTGAAAAGCTCATTGTATTTCGTCACAAGCTCCTGCCGTCTGTCGGGGTCTTTCCAAATCCAATCACGGAACGCATCCTTGATAGCCTGCTGTTTTTGCTGGGCGAGGGTGGTTTCCTTGGAGTTTAGCACACGGCGTTCACGCCCATCGGGGTCGGTAACGGTGTCATAGATACGGACATCACGCAGATTCAGAGTATCCTCCAAAATCTTATAGGCATTGGCTCTGTCCGTGCCATAGGTCATATAGGCGTTGACATCGCTGTACGACGGCTGAGACTTTCCTGTGATGTTCCACTCCGCAGAGAACGGCGAGTAGTTGACCTCGATGCTCCGACGCAGGTAATACGGCGGTTCAAAGGTCTCCACCATAAATTGCTGGATATAGGACTTGTCAATCCAGGTCGCACCGAGACGGACTTCGATTTCAGACGCATCCAAATCTTTCGGCTGTGCTGTTTTCAGAGCTGCCACATTGTCGGCAATCTCGTTGCGGTGGCTGGCATCCTCCGGCAGCATTTCCAAGGCTCTTTGATAGCACGCCAGCTTTTCACGGACATTACCGGAGAGAAAATCATCGGCGGTTCTCCAAGTGTAAGAGCCGTCGGGTCTGCGGTTGAAGTCCATATAGATAACGCCACGCAAATCGTTTGCCAGTTCTTCCTCGGTCTTGCCCGTCAGAGAGGACATATACTCCATATCCACGCAGGCTTTTTCTGCAATGGAAACGGCAAGAGCTTCCGAAGCGGTGTCCACGGAGGTCACGACTTCGCTGGGCTTGATGGTGCGTTTGGTGAACATATCCGCCTTGCGTTTGAGATTGTTGTCCTCGTCCAGGACTTCCAGAGAGCAAAGCAGATAGTAGGAGCTGTCATCGGCAAAGGCAAGAGCGTTGCCACGGCTGTTGATAAGACCGTGCTTCGCCGTAAAATTGTCGTAGAGGGTGTTCAGTTCTCTCTGTGTCTGTCGGATGGTATCATCGGAAACATAACCGTCCATCTGCTGACCGATGAGCTTCTGCACACAGTCCCGAAGCTCCACCATACCTTTCACTCGCTCCGTTGCCGTAGCGTTAAGGTCGGGCTTGACCATACGGCTGTTTTCTCTGTAATAAACCTCTCCGTCCACCACGGTGTAGGAGTAGTTTTTTACATTCGGGTCAGCAGGGATAGAGGTGTCGATTGTCTCGCCGTCGCCAAGGTCGGGCAGCTCTGCTTCGGTGTACTTGCCGCCGATATTCTGAATGGCATATTTGAGCTGTACGCCCAAGTCTAAATCTTCATACGGTTCAACGGTAAAGTCCTGTCTGCCGTACTGCGTACTCTCCGAGGTCTGACGACCAAGCACCATTTCGGGGTTATCAAGGAAATACTGGTTGATGGCAAAGCCGTCCTCGTTCTTGCCAAGGTGTACCCAGTCGGGTTCAATCTCAATGGGGCGGTCACGCTTTTGCAGGAAGATGATGTCGGACACGACCTCTGTTCCGGCATTTGCCTTAAAAGCGTTGTTCGGCAAGCGGATAGCTCCGAGCAGCTCGGCTCTCTGGGCGATATACTTCCGGACTTCGGGAGACTGCTTATCCATCGTGTAGCGGCTCGTCACAAAGGCGACCACGCCACCGGGTCTTACCTGGTCGAGAGCTTTCGCAAAAAAGTAATCGTGAATGGAAAAACCGAGCTTATTGTAGGCTCTGTCGTTTACTTGATACTGACCGAACGGCACATTACCAATGGCAAGGTCATAGAAATCTCTGCGGTCGGTGGTCTCAAATCCTGCCACGGTAATATCTGCCTTGGGATAGAGCTGTTTTGCAATTCGCCCTGTGATGCTGTCCAGCTCCACGCCGTAGAGTTTGCTGTTCTGCATTACTTCGGGCAAAAGTCCGAAGAAGTTGCCGACGCCCATTGCCGGCTCCAAAATATTGCCCGTCTCAAAGCCCATATTGCCAACGGCTTCATAAATTGCCTTGATGACAGTCGGGCTTGTGTAGTGAGCGTTCAGCGTAGAGCTTCGTGCGGCGGCATATTCTTCGGGAGAAAGTGCCGTATAAAGCTCCAAAAATTCGTTCTTCCAGTTGTCCTTGGTTTCATCAAAGGCATCCGCAAGACCGCCCCAGCCGACATACTTGGAAAGGATAGCCTGTTCTTCGGGCGTTGCCTGTCTGCCGTCAAACTCCAATTCGTGCAGAAGATTGATGGCATCCATATTCATACGGAATTTTGCCTTTGCACCGCCTTCGCCCAAATGGTCGTCGGTAATGCGGAAGTTATAAAGCTCCGGTTTCGGTTCTGCGACAGTCGGCTCGGCAGGCAGTTCCGCACTACGCTGTGCTTCGCTGAACTCCACGAGCCTACGCATAAACTCAATGGATTCTCTTCTGAAAATAGGAAATCCGGTGTCGTTTTGGAATGTGATGTCCTGCAAGCTGACAGTTCCAAAATCGAGATTTACGCTGTCAACAACAAATCTGCGACCGTCAATCTCATAGGTGGATTTGCGGGGAATGAGGTGCTCGCTTGCAAAAGTTTCGTCAGCGATACGCTGTTCCGCACGGCTTATCTGCTCCACATCCCGCATTACCTGCTGAACAAAAGGACTGTTATTATGCTTGTCTGGGTCAACAATCTGTCCGTTTACAATCCCACGCTCGGCAAGAAGTTCTCCAATCTCAACAGGGTCGATATTCTCAAATGCGTCCTGCTCGGCTTCGGTAAAGAATCTGTCCTCTTTGATGAGCTGTGCAATTCGTCTCTGCACCTTTGCCCAGGACATTTCATAATCAATATCTGTTCCGGTAACGGTAATGTGCAAAGACTTCGACACATCGCTGACACCATACTCTTTTGCAAGCCAGACGGCGGTATCTTTTTCACGGGCGTGGTCTTTCATATAACGAACAACAGCTCGCTTGCTGTCCATATCGCCGTTCCACGCTTGAATACCCGCATCAATGTCAGCCTGCGTGATTTCTCTCTTTGTGGCTGGTGCTTCGACGGGAGTTTCAACTGCTGCATTTGAGGGTTCTTTTTCGGGTTCTGTAACGCTTACAGGCTCGGTTTTCGGTTCTTGGGATAATTCCTCAGTCGGGGTTAAAACGCCGTAGGAACGGACAGTATAGCGATTGTGGAGGGCATCAAACTCGCCCACGGTAACGGAATGCTCGGCACGGAGCTTCTCAGTCGCCTGCTCCAAATTAAAAGCAGGAATACCGCACATATCCACTCGACCGACACCGGAAATAGCTCTTGTGGTGAGTTTTAGGTCAAGCACTTCTGCGGCAACCTTGGCATCCTCGCCATACATTTCATAAAAGTCGCCCACCTTAAAGAGAACAATGTCGTCTCGGTGGTCGTGCTTCAAGTCGTTGTAGGCGTTGTAGCTCTGCTTTAGCCGTCCCTCACGGGTCTGCAACTCGTCATATCGTGCTTTTTCTTCGGAAGTAAAGTATCTGCCGTTTCGGATGATATTCTCAAAACGAGAAAGTACCTTGTTCCAGTTCAGCTCCACATCGGCACAACCGTCCTTTTGCAGACGGATACCTTTACCGGAGCTGTCAAACCAGCCACGCCCCGATACAGAATGAGAGCTACCGCCCATACCGTACTCGTCCTTTAGAAAATCCACCTTTTCTTTGGAATTGTGTGAACTTGTGAGATAGGTGTAAATTCGTCCTTTGCCACCCTCGACGTTACTGCCACGGGTCAAGGTCGCATCAATTTCATCGTCCGTGATGAACATACCGTCCTTTGGCACTTCCGGCATATCGGAGAAATATTCTCGTCTTGGCAGGTCAAGGTCTTGCAGAGCGTTCCAAATCTCAATAGGCTTGTGATAGTGGAAACGCATCACAGAACGGTCTTTCTTGTAGGCTTCCATAAATGCGGAGTAATCAGCGGCAAGCGTCTGACGGAAAGCAGGGTCTTTCAAATCCTCTGCCAGCCGTTCCGTTGCATTGGAAAAACCGCCTTGGCGATAGTCGTCCAGGGTGGAGAGAATACCGTTTTCTCTTGCTTCATCGCTCAAATCTCCACGAAGAAACCACAGCTTATGCGAAAGCTCGGTACGCTCGTGCAGTTCCGCTTCGGCAAGCTCCACATTGGAGGAAAACTTGCCTTCGTCCATAAGCTGACCGATACGCTCGGCGGCATCCTCCCACGAAATAACCTGTGCAGAACGGGAATATCTTGCGGTTCGTCCTTTGGCAAGGTGGATACCATCCTCGCCATACCACACGGAAAACTCCCCTTTATCGGACTTGATACCAGCACCACCGTGGTATGCCTTTTGAAGCAGGGATACAATTTCTTCCATCGGTTTCTGCTTTTGGAAAGCTGCTGCGATATTCATTCGTGTATGGTCGGAATTACTTGCAAGGCGAAGCACATCGTCAATATCATTTTGGGCAAAAGAAAAAGCGAAGGGTGCAGGTTTTACACTCTCCGCTTCATCAATGAAAGCTATTTGCTCTTGTTCACTTGGAAACAGCCCCTCATCAAATAGGGTAAGCTGTCCGCTTATGCCAGAACCAGTTCTGCGAGAATTGTTTCTTCGGCTTGGTGCTTGAGGTTGTTCATCAGTCCCGTCCACATCATCGGGTCTTTCGCTTTGAGTTCCTCCGTTACGCCGTTCTGTTTCATCAGTTCGGGCATCAACTGTTCCAGTCTGCGGTTCGCTGTCTCGTCTATCTCCCTCAGATGCGGGTACAGAGTCTCCGACAGTATCATCGAGTTCCACAGCACTTGTCTGTGCTCCTGCAAATACTGTTTCCTCATCCTGCCGTACTTGCCCAGGGGCTTCGTCTCGGTCTCGGATAGGGTCAGATTGGGAATGAGATAATCCCCGTTCTTCGTGTAGTTTAGTTTGTTCTCCATAATTTTGTGTCCTTTCTGCCTGCATTTGCAGACTTGCTTCACGCTCGTACTTTTTGACTGCGATAGCGACCTGCCTTAAAATCTGCTCGCTGCTGTTAGAAACAGCCGAGCCAAGCACGGCAATCGTATCACGGGTGTTAAAGTCGAATACGCTTAAAAAGTCCTCGTGCTCAAAGTAATCGCCGGGGTTCAGTCCACAGCGAGACATCAAAGCATAGGTGGTGCTGACCGTAGCGGCATTTCTGAACGCCACCTCTACGTTATAATCATCATACTCTTCAAGGAACGAATCGGCAAGGATGCCGAGAATGTCACGGCGGTTGTCGTTCCAGTATTCGGTTACGAGCTTGGAAGCAATCTGTTCCAGTTGGTCGGCAAGACCTTTTTCGCCGGATACACCGAAGCGGTTCTCCAAGGATGCAGTAACTACATCTTGATGCTCGTCCTTGTATTCCCAAAGATTCACACTGCGGGAATTTTCTCTGCCACCCGTGTCGGAAACATCAAACACATATTTGAGCCTTGGGTTATCTCCGGTGGTGTCAATGAGGGCAATGCCCTTTGTGCCACGACGGACATATCTGCCCATCTGCTTATTCCAAAGGTCATAATCGGCACAGGCGGTTGCGTTGGGCTTTTGAGCGAAAATCATTAACTGCTCGTGGAACGGGTACTTATACAGCCGTCCCATCGTTTCAAGGAACGCTGTCCATTCTCCGAAGCTGCCCGTGACCTGCCTTGCGGTTTGGTCTGCCATTTGCGTATAAAACTGCAATTTACTTGGCAATAGTCTGTCCTCCTTTGTTTGATTTTGGGTATAAGAAAAGCGACTCAGCAGAGCCGCTTTTCTTAATGGTTATTGGGTTTTCTTTCGATTAGAGAAAATCAGACTTCATCCTCGTCAAAATCCGGATACAGTTCCAACTTCTCATAATCCTCATCGGTAATTGCGGAGAGCTTTGCAATAGCGGAATCGGTCAGCTCACGAAGCTCGGCTTCATCGCTGCTGATTTCCTTTCGCATCTCAAGCAGGGCATTTATCAGCCCCGTTCTGTCTCCTGTGTCGTAAATGCACATCAGATTCATTTCGTCGTTGGTCAGATTGTTCATATCAAATCCCTTTCCGCACTTCTGTGCTGTTTTGTTTGCTCTCTATCCTCTTTCTGATACTGACGGAGCTTGGCAAGAACAGAGGGTTTCTTGGCTTTCGTTTCTTCCGTTTGCTTGACGGGTTTCGGTTCTTCCTTTGGACCGTTATTGATAATCCCGTCAATCATTCCCAAATCATCTTCCATCTGCATTTCTGCATTTTTCAGATAATTCTCGGCAGCGCGGAAATTCGCAAGCTCCTTGTAGCCGATGCTGTCAACGTAATGATATGATACCACACCTGCCTGCTTTAACGCCACGATGTCGCTGATGGAGAGGCTGTGTCCCGTGAAGTCCTGCGGGCGTTCAATGTTGAAAATGCGGTACAAATCCTCCAGCTTGTCAATCTGACTGCCCTCAGAGGTCAATGCCCCGGTATAAACAAGGTCATAATTTTCGTACTGCGGTTCAAGTCCCTGCTTTTGGAGCGTGGAATAGCTTTCAAAACTGAGCACCGCTGTATCATCGGTTCGCTTCAACTGATAGATTGCGTAGGTGTCGCCGGGGCTTTCAAGGAACGCCTGCTCTCGCTTCTTGCGTATGAGTTCCAAATCCATCGGCGGCACTTCGTCCTTGATTGCATCCCAGTCCTCACGGGTAATACCAAAGCAACCGGAGAATAGAGCTATATCTTCGGCTTCAAATGCCATCGCTTCGGTGTTGCCCTCATAGAGCATATAGATGGTAACATCCCGTTCAAACAGTTCCAACGCTCGTTCCTTGGAAAGAGGGAGCATATCGGCATCGGTGTATCCATAAGCGTTCATTGCTTCAATGGACATTGACGGGTCGGGCATATATCCGTTCTCGGGAGCTTTTGCGGGTTCTTCCTCCTGGACATTTCGGGCAATATCCTCAATGGTATCTTCCGTAGCGGCTTTAGAATTGCGTTCATCTGTCTGCGTTTCAGCGAGATAATCGTTGAGTACAGGGTCTTCCACTTCTTTTGCGACTGTCTTAATGAGAGAAGTCATAACCTCATCGGTACGACCGATAAAATCAGCAGGACGGTCCTTGTAGCTTTCCATTGTGTCACGGAAGTCTGCATCCGTAATATCCACAAGCTCGGTGTAGGAGGCTCGTTGCTCCAAAAACTCAAAAAATGCTTCTTTGTCATTGGTCTGCTCGACCGCATCCGAAATCAGCTCATACGGTAAGGTCATAATCACATATTGACCTCCTGCGGTGGAATCGGGGTTGAAATACACAGCTTCAAAGGTCATTGAATCAGGGTGATTATAAAACCAATCATCATCTCCGATAGGGTTCTCGGCATAGAGAGCGTCCAGCTTTTCCTGCTCTACGACTTCATTCCCACGCTGTCGCACATCACGAGCCTGCCATTCAGCATTGGCAAGGTCATTTGCCTGTTCCTCGGTCATACCTTGCTCCATAAAGTAGTCCACCATTTCCAGGATATTCATTTCCTCAAGCGGTTTTTCCTCGGTCTCGACAGTCATCTCCACTTCACGCTCTTTCATAATCTCCGCATAGTTACGGTCGATGTCGGTAATCAGTTCGGAGGAAGTTTTGTTGATGGTCTCAAGGCTCGCACGAAGCTCTTTCAGCTCCTTGTCTTTCGACCAGGTGGCAATATAGCCAAAGCTGTTTTCGCCCGTTGCAATGCCATAGTAAGCACACACGGCAAAGGAAATACTTTCTGCCTCGACCTCCTCGGTGTTACGGTCTTTCCTCTGTTCGTTGAAGAAACGCTGCATAGACTTCTCGCCGCCGACAAAGTTCAATCCCTCGTCCTCGGTCAAATATAATCGACCGTCATCGCCAAGGTCAAGAGGTTTTGCGGTAATAATCGCACCTGCGTGATTAACGGCTACATTCTGCTCAACCGTTACAGGATTGCCGGGGTCGTCGTCAGAACCTCGCAAATCATAGCGATACAGTCCTTCGGGTAAATCAGCAAGGGATATGCGACCGTTAGAGAACAAAGCAGGAACATCAAATATTTCGACTTCTTGATATTTCGGAGCATTTTTCGGTTCCTCGATTTTCTTTTGATTGTGTAGCTTGGAATGGGCGATTTCGTGGACGGTTGCAGAAACCGTCTGCACTTCGCTCATTCCCTCACGAATGGTAATTTTCTGATTGTCCAAAGAAAAATAACCGTCTGCATTATCTGCAATGGGCTTGAACTCAATGGGAACAGGAGCAGAACGGCGAAGTGCCTCCATAAAGACCTCGTAGTTCTGCACATTGCCCGAAAGGTCAGATGCAAGCTGCGGCAGCGGCTTTCCGCTTGTCTGCGACATATCGAACACCGTTACGGGCTTGAACATCGGAATTTTGATTTCCTTTTCTTCGACAATTACTTTTCCGTCCTTATCAAGCATCGGCAGATTCGTGTCGGGGTCTCGCTTTTCCTGTTCGATTTTCTTCTTGTAGGGCGTGGGAGCAATGATTTTGATGCCTTTTTCGCCCTTCATTACATTACGCTCAAACTGGTCTCTCCATTTGTTAAAGCCTGCAACCAAAGTGGCGTCGGGCTTCTGCATATAGATGAGCATTGTATTGTTCACGCTGTACTTGTGAAAGCGGCTCATCGTGCGGAGATACTGAGCGTACTTATCCGACTGAAAAAGGTCTTCAATACCTCTTTCTATGCTGTCGGTAATGTCCTTCAGCTTCTCTTTGTTGGTCTGCTTTTCATTCTCAGCCATAGACTTCTCCTTTCAAAGTTCAATATGGGTATCCGTTACGAGGTTGAAAAAGATACCGACCTATGGGAACGGGTACGCACCCACAGGTCGGCGTTGGGGTTAAGATTTACCGAAGTCCAAAGAGTACACGGTCTTTGCACCGTCGTCGGTCATTACAAGCGTTGCATCGTAGGACTTTCCGGTTTTCTCAGAGAACATTCCTTTCACGAAGATTTTGCCGTCTTTCAGCAAAGTCGCCGCCATTTTCTTAGACAGCGTGATTTTCTTTGCTGTGATGAATTTGTTGTCACGCCATAAACCGAAACGGCAGTCATTGGTCTCACAGAAAAATCCCTTTTTACTCTCAGTCACATCGCCGCCGCAGCGTGGGCATTTGCCGACTACATCTCGACCGGACGGGAACAGAACTTCCGCACCCTTAATAACGGTATAGGTCTTGACAAGCTCGTTTACCATCAAGCTGATTTCTGCCATAAAATCATCGGCAGACATTTCGCCGTGCTCCACCATTTTCAGCTTGTGCTCCCACTCAGCGGTAAGCAGAGGGGACTGGAGCTGTTCGGGCAGTACGGTAATGAGGGACACACCAGTACCGGCAGGAACAAGGCTTGTAGTTTTCTTGGCTTTTTTACGCTCTACAAATCCCGTAGCAATCAGCTTTTCGATGATACCGGCTCTTGTTGCAGGCGTTCCCAATCCCTTTCTTTCAGCATCATCGGGCATTTCCTTTGCTCCTGCTACTTCCATAGCAGACAGCAGCGAATCCTCGGTGAAGTGGGCAGGGGGCTTGGTCTTGCCCTCCTTGATTTCAGAACCTTTGACATTCAACTCGTCGCCGTCTGCCAATTCGGGAAGAACCTTATCGGTCTGTTCCTTTTCGTTGTAGGCTTTCCATCCGACATTTACAATCACCTTGCCCTTAGAAGTAAAGATATTGTCGCCACAAGCAATAATGGCAACTGTTTCACGGAAACGATACGGCTCGGACACGGCACGAAGCACCTGCTTTGCAATCAGCGTGAGAATTTCTTGCTCGCCTGCGGTCAGAATGTTGATGTCGTACTTGGCGGCAACCGCCGTTGGGATAATTGCGTGATGGTCTGACACCTTTTTGCTGTTGCAGATCTGCTGTGGCAGAACTACAGCAGGTGCAGACAAATCGCAAATCTTAGCCGAATGGGAAACCACATCATTCACACCGTCAGCCATATCGTCGGTAAGATAACGGCTGTCGGTTCGGGGATAAGTGCAGAGCTTCTTTTCATAAAGGCTCTGAACATAGTCGAGAGTCTGCTGTGCGGTGTAACCAAGCTGACGGTTCGCATCCCTCTGGAGCGTTGTCAAATCGTAGAGTGCAGGAGCTTTTTCGGATTTTTCTTTGCTTGTCACGGACTGAACCACAATAGGCTCGTTGCTCTTTGGAATGACCGCATCCGCATCGGATTTTTTCTTGAATTTCTCGCTCGTGGCGGTAAACTCTCCAAAATTCAGTTCGGCGGTGTAGAAAGGTTCGGGCTTGAACGCTCCGATTTCCGCTTCTCTCTGAACGAGCAGAGCCAAGGTCGGTGATACCACACGACCGACATTGAGTGTCCTGTGGTAGAGGACAGAGAAAAGACGTGTCGCATTGATACCCACAAGCCAATCCGCCCATTCACGGCATCTTGCAGCGGCAAAGAGGTTGTCGTACTCCTTGCCGTCTTTCAGCTCTCGGAAGCCCTGCTTAATAGCTTCATCTTCCATAGAAGAAATCCAAAGACGATAGACAGGCTTATTGCATCCGGTCATCTTGTAGATATTGCGGAAGATAAGCTCGCCCTCACGCCCTGCGTCGCAGGCATTGATAACATCGGACACATCCGCACGGTGCATCAGCTTTTTAAGGACCTCAAACAGGCTGTACTTATCACGGGGGATTTTGTACTTCCAGTTGGCAGGAACAATGGGAAGGTCGTCATACCGCCACTTGGCATATTTTTCATCGTAGGTGTCGGCATTGGCAAGCTCGGCTAAATGACCGAAGCCCCAGGACACGATATATTCACGCCCCTCGATATAGCCGTCCTTGCGGTCTTTCACACCGAGAACAGCGGCGATTGAATTTCCAACAGAGGGTTTCTCAGCAATTACAAGTCTTTTTGTCATAGGCATTTTTCTCCTTGTCTTTCTTAGCGGCGTATGCTTTCGCCCGTTCACGCTCCTCGTGGAGCTTCTTCAAATATCTTTCAAAGCGGAGGTCGTTTGCGATGTCTTCTGCAACATCGGCAAGGGTTACACGCTCACCGCAGCTATCAAAAAATCTCATTAGTCGTCATCATCCTCGCTTTCTGCCATCAAATCTGCATCGTCGTATTCGGTTTCTTCCTCATCCTCGTCGTCCTCTCCAAAGTCGTAATCGTCAAGGTCGGAGTTGCCGGAGGTCTTGGTTTTCGGCTTTCTGAATTTGAACCAGTACACGCCGAAGCCGCCTGCACCTGCAATCAGAACGATAATCAGCGGCAGGAAGTTGTTAGACTTGGGCTTTTCCGTGGGTTCTTCAACCGGCTCGGTCGGCGTAGGTTCGACAACAGGCTCTTTTCCCATACACTCGCTCATATTGTTGCGGCAAATTTCGCAGTTTGTGTTGATTGCACCGACAGCACATTTATCGGTACAAGTACAGGTCGGAGCATTTTCGCCATTCTCGCCCTCAATCAGAGCTTTGAGGTCTGCTTCATCCACAAGGTTCAGAAAATACACATTTTCCTCATCGCCGTTGCGGTCGATAACGATATAAAAGACATTGCCGTTCTTGGACTGAACTGTGATGAACTGCTTTTCAATTTGCTCGCTGTCCTCAGTTGCAGGAGCTTCAATCTGCAAAAAATCGTCAATCAAAGTCAGATTGCCGTCGGGCGTAAAGGCAAAAGGCGGTTTTCCGTTTTCAGTCGTTTCGCCGTCTGTATTTTGGAAGTTGCCGAACATCATCTGCATAAGGTACATCAGCATAGCGGAGTCGATTTCGCTGTTCTGCTCGGCTCTCTCGATAAGCTCCAGATAGTCGCCGTGAACATAGCCTCTCTTTTCGGGGATAATGACCTCATACCAATCGCCCTCAGAGCCGATAACGGTTACTTCCTCGCCGTTGCGAAGCTGGTCGATAACCTCGTAGCTCATACCTGCTCCGGTACGCACATTCAAGCGACCGCCGTTGGTTGTAACCGTGCCGATTGTGGTTTTCTCCGCAGGGTCAGCAACACCGCCCACTGTGATAATGAGATTGCCGTCTTCGTCGATGGTGTAGCTGTACGGAATTTCAATATCCTCTGTGTTTTCCTCCGAAGCCGTGGATTCGGTCGTGGGTTCTGTCTCGGCGGCGGTCGTCATATCGTCGCCGCCCGAAGCAAACGCTGTAATAGAAAAGCTCGCCATACAAAGTACAGCGAGCATAAGGCAAATAGTTGTTTTCAATTTAGTCCTCATTAACAGTTTCCTCCGTTTCATTTTTGATAGGGTTCGGTACGGGCAAAGGGTTCTTTTTCGCTGCCACGATAAGCTCATACAGAGCATCGGGAGACAGACCAAACTCGTGTACCATACCGAGGATGTCGGAGTTCTCAATCTTGATAATATCCGCATCAATCTTTTTATTTCTCTCGTGCAGCGAAGCAATTTTCGCTACATTCTTTTCACGCTCCTCACGGAGCTTTACCACTCTTGGGTTCATAAAATCCTCCTTTTACGGACTTGGCAGACGACCGTAGGACAGAAAATGACTCTGCCAGTAGCTTGAACCGAGGTCAGCATACTGAATGGGGTCGCCGCAGTGAATCATTTTATTGTTACCGACATAAATGCCGACGTGGGATGCTCCTGCCGTATCATAAGTGCCTTGGAAAAATACAAGGTCGCCGGGTCTGACATTGGCAGAGGATACACGGGTGCAGATATGACGCAGACCGTCAGCACCAAGCCTGCCGATATTCCAGCCTACACCGCAGTTATTGACTACCCAGGACACAAAACCGGAGCAATCGAAAGAGGTACTCGGAGACGAACCGCCCCAGACATACGGATAGCCGAGATATTTTTCTGCTTCTTTCATCATAGCTGCAAACTGCGGGTCTGAAAGAGCCTCGGCAGGGATTTCATAATCCTCATACTCGGTTTCGATATAGGCATTGACATAGGACGAATTTGGGAACAGATCGGGGCGATTGCCAAGGGTACTCATATAGGTCGCATACATTGAGAGCTGTTCTTCGCTCATAATATACACGGGAACGTGAGAAAGATTGAAGTTTTCAAGCTCTACCGTACAGATGTAGTAGGTGTACGGCACTTCCACCTCGTAATCGTTGCCCTCGCTGTCCGTCCTTGTCTCCGTGCGGTATCGGGTTTCCGTTGTTACGGTCTCGGTTAGGATATACTGCTTGTCGAACAGCATTTGAATTGTGCCGCCGACTTCACTGAGTTTCCATTCGCCGCCGTGGAGAGCCGATATAGCCGAAATCAGAACATAGGGGTCGTGTTCAATATCGTCTAAATCATAGTGATATTCGTCATAGTCGTGGGTTCGTTCGTAGTTGTCGAGATAGTCCTGCAACTCGGCTTCCAAAGCACAATACTGTGCTTCTGCGGCAAGCATATCCGCATCCTCTGCGGCATAGGAAGATGCACCGAATACTGAAGCACCGCCCTGTACCAATACGGAGCAGGAGGACACAACACTCAGAAGAAATGCCACCATAAGAATTATCGCTATGACAATCAAAGCACCTTTCCAATGCCTTGCCACAAATTCAGCAGATTTCTTGGCGTTTTCAGCAGCTTTCTTTGCGGCTTTTGCCGTGGTCTGTCCTGCCTTGACGGTACTCTGCCCGGACTTCTTCGCCGCCATATACTCTTTTTTAATGGCTCGTTTCTGTTGCCATCGGGAATAGGGATTGCTGGAAAACTGCGGATTACTGTATCGTGCCTGCTTGTTTAAGGCTTTCAGATTTGCTTTATCTGCCGCTGCTTCTGCGTGAGCTGCCTTGCGATAAGGTTTCAGCTTGTGGGAGCGATGTGCGGAATTTATCATCCGCACACCACCTTCGGCAAATTCTTCAGCCTTGTGAGCACTCTCAACGCCCACATTGTCCTGCTCATTTTCACGGATTTTTCTGTGTGCTGTACCCATTGCCGTGTTGACGGGAGTGTGGGTCACGGTATGAGAGAGCTTTGTCTGCGGTTTCTTTTTCTCCACTTCCTCAAAGTGAAGTCGGGTGGTAACTCTGCCCTCAGCATCTACTACACGCTGTTTGCGTTTGACGGTTTTCTTTGGAATTTTGGCTTCGGTTTTTTCGAGCCTGTCCATCTTTTTATCCGCTTTTTTAACGACTTTTTCCAGTTCCGGTGCTGTCCGTTCTTCATCGGTAAATTGTAGACGTGGGGAACGCTTACTCATAAGGCATCACCTCCCGTTTTTGGTAAGCGTGCATTACTCCACGACAATGTGAACCGATACGCTGTCTCCGAAGATAGAGTGAATGAAGTCGGAAAGCTCCGCCATCATTTCAGCAATATACTCGTTCTCATCTTCCTCGTCATATTCATCCTCGACTTCACAGCAGCCGCCGCAGGTGCAAGGGAAACACTCGCACTCGTCATCGCAAGGATAATATCCTGCATCCTCCGGTGCGATAAGCTCGTTTTCCATCAGCTCGGAAAGACCGTCCTCGTCTCCAAACAAGATATAGGACTTGGGAATCCCCAAACTCTTGTACATCGTCTCAGCGATAGAGTTGAAAACCTCTGCCATCTTATTGAGTTCCTTGCTGCCACGGTTGGGAGCAAGGCGTTTGATGTTGATTGCGAGCTGCTTTACCATTACATAGAAGTGGATTTGATTATCAATGTGGGTCAGATAATCGTCTTTGTGAATCAGATACAGATTGTTGTCCATAGGCTGTTCCTCCTTTACTCGGTTACAGGTTTGTCGGATAATTTTGTCGTCATAATGCCGTACAGCTCGGTGTCCTTCGGGAAACGGTCAACGAACGGCAAAATAACAGAGCCATAAAAAAGCAGCCCTTCGCCTTCACCGGAATGGGTGACATACGAGAGCTGATGGGGAGAGATATTCAAATGCTTTGCAAGGATTTGACGGTCGCCGGATGCCTGATTCAGCATATAGATATAGTCGCTGTTTTCAAAGATGTTCTCCACCTCACGGCTCGATAACAAGTCCTTGACGTTCTGCGTGATTCCTGTCGGAATACCGCCCCATTTGCGGAAACGCTTCCAAATCTCGATACTGTATGCCGCCGTCTGCTCCTCTTTGAGAAGCAGGTGCATCTCGTCGATATAGTAGCGAGTGGATTTTCTTGCTTCACGGTTCACGGTCACTCTGTTCCACACCTGGTCTTGCACGATAAGCATACCGATTTTTTTTAGCTGCTTGCCCAGCTCTTTAATGTCATAGGACACAATACGGCTATGAATGTCCACGTTGGTGCGGTGGTTAAACACATTGAGAGAGCCGCTGACATAGATTTCAAGAGCCGTTGCGATATAGTGGGCTTCCTTTTCGTCCTGCTGTAAGAGGGCGTTATACAAGTCCTCCAAAATCGGCATTTTCTCCGGCTTGGGGTCTGCCAAATAATCACGATAGACAAGTCTCACACAACGGTCGATAACCGTTTTCTCAACGGGCTGCAAGCCCTCTTTACCGCCGACAATAAGCTCACAGAGAGACAGAATAAAGTCGGATTTCAGCGACAGCGGATTTTCTTCGTCGCTGTAATTAAGGTTCAAGTCCATCGGATTGATATAGTGCGGCGATGTGGGCGAAATGCGAATGACCTGCCCGTGCAGTCGCTCCACAAGTGGACCGTACTCGGCTTCGGGGTCGCAGATGATAATGTCATCATCGGTCACGAGGAACACATTGGCAATCTCACGCTTGGCACTAAAGGACTTACCCGAACCGGGCGTACCTAAAATCAAGCCGTTGGGGTTCTTCAGCTTCTTTCTGTCCACCATAATGAGGTTGTTGGAAAGGGCGTTGATACCACAGTAGAGAGCTTCGCTGCCGTTTTGGAAAAGCTCCTGGGTCGTAAAGGGTACAAAAATAGCGACGCTCGATGTGGTCAAGCCTCGCTGAATTTCGATTTGATTAAGACCCAAGGGCAGACTGCTCATCAGCCCCTCTTCCTGCTGAAAGTCAAGACGGGTGAGCTGGCAGTTATACTTCTGTGCGATACTGGATGCCTGGAACACATTGTTTCCGAGCTGCTGTTTGGTATTGGCGGTGTTCAGCACGAGGAAAGTCATAAGGAACATTCGCTCGTTTCGGCTCTGCAAATCCTGCAAAATCTTCTTGGCTTCATTGCCATAGGTGGCGAGGTCGGACGGAATGATGTCCATATCGTATCCGGAACGAACCGCCTTTTTCTGTTCCTCAATGGTCATTTTCTGCAAGTCCGTGATTTTGCGTTTGACGGTCTTTATTGCCTTTACCTGGTCAACCGACTGAATGTGCATCGTGACAATAAGGGAACTTTCCATATCGAGGAAGTCGGCAAGCATACGGTCATTGAGTTCGGGAGCGAGGATTTGCAGGAAAGATACCGCACCTAACTTTTTCCCAACGCCAAACTCCTTGCCGTTGCGGAACTCAAAGGAGCTTGGAGCAATGAAATCTTTAACGGAAAGACCACTTGGAGCAAGCCAGCTCCAGTCGAAACTAAAGTCGATATGCTCGTCAATGTGGAACATTCCGTGCATCAGAGCAAGCCGCTGTTTTCCGTTCAAAGGTTCAGCCGATACACCCAAACGCTTGAAGTTATTGAGCAAATCCGTTTCAATGCGGTCAAGACGGGGCTTTGCTTCTCTCACATTGGCAGCTTCAATGCCAAAGGTCAGATATTTGGTCTTGATAAGACCGTTGTTGCCACGGGCAAGCTGACTGCGGAGCATTTCGGTGTATTCCTCACGGATACCGTCGAAGTCATCGCCCTGGGGTGGAATGACGATGTTCTGACCGTAGGTGTCCTTATTCGCCGCCATATTCATAAAGGACAACTGGAATTTTACCGAGCTGTCAAAGTAGTTAAGGAAATCACACCAGCCCTCAAAAATTGCGGTCTTATCCTCATTCTGATTGAGCTGATAGTTGATGTCCTGAAACTGAATGGTTTTGGTAAAGTAGCCGGGAGACACACGGCAAACACCGTCCTGATACATTCGCTCAAAGGGAATGGAGTCCTGTGCCGACTTCTTTTTCTTATCTTGATTTTTCGCTCTTGCGATGGCGGCTTGGATTTGCTTCTTTTCCGCCCTCGTGAGCTTTCGTTTTTCGGACAATACGATATACCTCCTTGTCGAGTTTTTCCTGCCGTTCCAGTACCGCATAGAAATTGTTGGTCATATACGGTCGCTGTTTGGGACGGAGGAAGCAGACCTGCACAATGTTTCGGACGACCTTTTCAAGCGGCTGTCCGTTCTTTTCGTACATAGCCAAAAGCATAAACGGGAGCAGCACGAGAATCATAATAAGTGATGCCACGCTTGTGCTCATAAATGCTTTACACAGAAAGAACAGAGGCAACGCAACAGCCGCACCGGAGCCGAAGCAAATGAGCTGCCGTTTCGTGAGGTTGAACATTACCTTGGTCTTTACTGCATTTAAGTCTTTGGGTACAGGCACATAAGCCATAGAAAATCACCTCCGTTTTTCAATGTGCTGCGAAAATTGACTTCGCCATAGAACCTGTTTTGAAAAGGGTAAAGCACAGAAGAACCGTGTAACCCATACAAGTCCAAATAGCGTAGCTGATGTCTGAATCTACGGAAATGTTCTGAACGAGAGCCGCATAAATCGCCACGCATACGATAATGAGGAACGCTTGGAACGCTAACGCAAAGAGGGAACGCAGGTAGTTTTGTCCCATATTGCCGCTTTCCTTGCTTACCATCGTTGCCATCGGTATCGGAGCAACCGAGGTCACGAGATATATTTCAATCATACGCCCGTAAGTGATAATGAAAATGCAGATTGTGAGTGCCCAGGTACAGATACCGACAAACAGACTTTGAAACCACAGACCAAACAACGGTCCGATGTCCATTTCCATTAGCCTGTCTTCCAAATTGACTACAACGGAATTGATGTCTATAGAAGTATCGGCACGAATGATGCCTGCCGCACTGTTTACCACGCTCTGACCTACATCGAATACGCCCATCACGATATTCCAAGTGTTGGTTACGATGATAACGGCACAAGCCGTTTTGAAAATCCACTTAAAGAACATCCAGGTATCTACATCGCCGTGCATATTGTTCTTATCTGCGACCATCTGGATTAGTTCCAAGGTCATAACAAAGGCGAGTATGACACCTGCTATCGGGATAATGACGTTATCCGAGAGCGTGTGTATCATATTGTAGATTGTGGCGTTCCAACCTTGGGGCGTAGTTCCCACCTGTCCTGCAATATCACCGACTTGGCTGTTTACGCTGTCGAACATACCGGAGAGATTGTTTACGATACCGCTGACGAGTATCTCTTTCAGCCATTCAGCGATGGAATCGAGAATTTTGCCCATAGGCGATGAATCCCTCCTTTCCGGAGGATGCCGCCGTCAGGCAGCATCCCCCTTGGATTTGTTGCGTTCAATTAAAACAAGCTGGACAGGAGCGGTACAAGGGTCGTACCGATGAGGGCAACGCCGCCACCTGCCATAAGCTGTTTCATACCCTGGCTCTTTGCACCCGGATTGTCGTTGCCATAACCTTCCAAAAGGTTAATGACACCCCAAATACCAAGACCTGCACCCAGAGCGATAACGAGAGTCTGAAGAACACCAACTGCGGAAGTAAAAAATGCCATAAATAATTGTCGCTGAACGAAAAGAGTGCCAATGCACAGACCACAGAGCTTTATCGTCCAGCTCTCCTTTCAAAAATTTTTGTTTGATTTGATTTTTGAAAGTGGTCGTTCTGTCTTTGGTGTCTTATCTATATCAAAACCGCTTATTCAGCGGTCATTGACAGTTCGGATGCGTCCATTTCGTAAACCTCATAGACTTCATCCGGCTTGGTTTTAAGCTGTGTGGAGAGGTATTTCTCAATATCAAAGTTGTTTTTCGGGTTTGCATCGGACAGGTACTTGTAGTTCGGATGCTTGGTTATATCAAACTTATTCGACATAAAGGGTCTTACACCACGAAGCTGCAAGATACATTTGCCGCCGTCAAGAACGGCAAGCTCATCTATCGTTGCAAGGTCTTTTCCGAGCTTCTGATAATTTAGGGAGTGGGAAACCTCTCTGCCACGGCTCTCTCCGGTATTGAATGTGTCGATTGTTTCCTTGCCCAACGACTGGTTCAGTTCTTTCAGCGTGGTCGGTTCTGCACCGCCGAGGAAAATTCGACTGTCCATATTGCCGATAATGGTATCGGCATTGTCCTTATACAACGCCTTTAACTGTGACTGTGCCTGCAACACAAGGCAGGCAGAAATTTCACGGCTTCGTATGGTTGCCACCAGCTTTTCAAGGTTCGGAATCTGACCGATATTCGCCGCCTCGTCGATAAGGCAACGAACGTGGACAGGCAATCTGCCGCCGTACTCATCATCAGCTTTTTCACAAAGCAGATTAAAAAGCTGCGTGTAAATCATTGAGATTAGAAAGTTAAAGGTGGAATCCGTGTCACTCATAATGAGAAACAGTGCCGTTTTCTGATACCGCTTGTCCTTTTTGTCTTTCTCTGTGAGAAAGATTTTATCTCCAAGGGTATCAAGCTCCAGTTCGTCATACATCGTGATTTCACGAAGCTCCGCAATATCAAAGGGAGCAAGGCGAGCACCACAGGACACAAGGATACTTTTGGCAGTCTTGCCCGCCGCAAGCGAATATTTTTTATATTGCCTTACGGCAAAGTGGTTCGGTTTTTCAGCTTCGAGTTCCTCAAACATTCTGTCAACGGGGTTTTTATATTCCTCGTCGTCCTCACGGACTTCCATTGCATTGATAAACTCCAACAGGGTCGTGAAATTCTGTTCTTCGGGCGGTGCTTCATAGTGAATGTAGCCGATTAAGGCACAGTACAGAAGCGTTTCCGCTTTCGTCCAGAACTCATCACCGGATTTTCCGTCTCCTTTCGTGTTGGTGATTAGGGTCGTTACCAACTTCAAAATATCCTTTTCGCTGTGGATGTAGGCGAAGGGGTTATAGTGCATCGACTTCTTGAAGTTGATAGTATTAAAAATCTTGATTTTGTAATTGTTGCGTTCCAGCAGCTTGCCAACCTCGCAGACCACACTGCCTTTCGGGTCGGTCACAACATAGGAAGAATGAAGCTGCATCAGATTTGGTTTCAGAAAGAACCTTGTCTTACCGCTGCCCGAACCGCCGATAACAAGCACATTTTTGTTCCGTGCGTTCTTGGGGTCTTTGGGGCGGTTTGACATCATAAGGCTTTCCGTCTGCGTGAGAATGACATTGTTTTCAAATACAGGGTCAACGAAAGGGGCAATATCGTCTCTTGTTCCCCAACGGGCAGAGCCGTATTCGATATTCTTGCGGTACTTCTTGGCGTTCTTGCCTTTTACATACACCACAAGCCGAATGATAACTGCGGCGGCAATCCCCACAAGCAGGTCAATCGGGTGAAAGCTCGGCAGAATATTTGAAAATGCCATTGTCATTCCGTCCATAATGTGCAGGGCTTTGGAGGAAAAATCAAAGCCCGGTGCAAGGCGGGCTGACTGTCCGAGCTTTGTGGCGAGAAGTCCTATAAACGCATACGGAATATTGGGAATAAGGAGCTTTTTGTAGTTGATATTCTTCATCGGGCATCCAGCTCCTTTTTGCGAACCTTCGGCGTGTCGAGGTCGGCAGTAATGTCCTTGAATTTTCGCAACTTTTTGAGCACGGATGGGCGTTCCTTTTTGCGGTCGGTTTTCGCCGTGTACTCCTTAAATGCCGAAGTCAGAGCATCGCCGTCACGAGCCTTGAAAAAGACAAGGTACTTGGGGATTTCTCCGGTCTTATCCTTTTTCAGAGCGAAGTCCACACCGTATTTCCTCGCTATTCGCTCAAAGTCCTTGATATTTTTGTCGGTAATCTCAATGTTGGAGACCCCTTGATTTTGTCCCACAAGCTGTTTCACGCTCTGCTTGCCGCAGGGCTTGACCGGACCTTCCCGCTTTTTCTCCTTACGATAGGCAAGATATTTCAAAATAGCGGCTTTCAGAAGTCTGGCGGTCATTTTTGTGGTGTTGATTGCCAATGTGACAGTCCTGCTTTCCACTTCTTCCTGCAATAGACATACCTCCTCTCTTGCGTGATAGGGTGTAAGCGGATAGAAAAACACTAAGGCGGTTTTATCCTGTGATAGAGATAGATTTTCAAATTTGCCCTCCTTTCCGTGGCATAAAAAATAGCCCTCGCTTTTAATCACGAGAGCCGTACATATCGTGCTGAACCAATGCCGAGTAATAGCTGCCGATGGTGGTCGGTGCGTTATACAGCGTCGTCAGAAGATATTGCTTGATGTTGCGTATCTTGGTTGTATTCTCTTTGAGGCAGGAAAACACAAATTTGATATGCTCCATATCCAGTTTTAAGAGCCTGGAACGGACAACCTCCGCAGGGTAATCCGAACCGGCAACACGGATATATTTCTTGGTGGAGCATACCGTTTCCACGATAAGCTCCAAAATTTCCTCCAGTCGGTCGTGCTCATACGGTAAATCAGAGAGCAAATATTCATAGCAGATATTTTCTTTGATAATTTCTCTGTAAACATCCATATCTCTAAATTCCGTTTCTTTTCGCTTCGCTTCAAGATTAGCCAGCACAGACGGACGAGCTTCATCGGAAAGAATTGAATGAGTATTTGATAAATCTTTTATTGATTCATCTGTACTTCTTTTATCTATATTTATTTGTGCGGGATTTTCCAGACGTGGAAAAGCCATATCCGGTTTTACCATATACGGCTTTTCCGTATCTGGTGAAGCCGTATGTGGTCGTTCATAGATGATATACTCCATATCGACGATTCTGCCATTGCTGTCTCGTATTCGGTGGCGAATGAGATAGCCGTACTGTTCAAGCTCTTTAAGCTGTGCGGTTATCCCGTCCACACCGTCCTTGCAAATGGTAGCAAGTCCTCTTGTTGTGTAGTCCCAAGTATCGGGCAGAGACAGCATTGTAGAGAGAAGTCCCCGTGCCTTGTTGGAAAGGTTCGGGTCTCGCAGATGGTAGTTCGACATCGTAGTATAATTCTTGTTTTTCTCAACTCTGCATACTGCCATCGTTCCTCCTGTTTTCGGGCATTAAAAAAGCCGAACAAGAATTTTTGCTTTCATTCCTGTTCGGCTCAAATTGCCATATTCCATTGTTATTGGTTATCGCTGTTGGTCACGCTGCCGCTTTTTCATCCACATTTCAAGCAGCTTGATAATGGTTTCTTCCATCCTCTGCGGCGTATAGGAACGAGGAAAGTATTTACGGATTCTGTCCATTGGGAGCTTCAAATCCCAATTCTCCGGTTTCTTCTGCTCCATCATAATGCCGAGCACGGCATCATCGTTCAGCTTGCCCTCTTGGGATAGTCGCCGCATTCGCTGTGCCTGCGAGAAAGACGGCGTTGCCTGTTCGCTGTCGATAGTCTCGATAAGCATTTTCTGTTCATCGGGTTTGAGATAGGAAATCTCAACTGCCGGTGTCATACCGATTTTTCCCTCATCAACTAACTGCATCAGTTCGGGTTGTAGCTCCGTCAGTCGAATGTATCGCTGAATCTGCGTTGCACTATCGGGACTATTTTCTGCAATCTGCTCTCTGGAAGTCTTACCGCCATAATTCTGTCCAGCTTGGACAGAATTTCTGCTTGGTCTGCCAGCCCTCCTTTTTATGGCTTCCAGTTTCATTTTGTACGCCTTTGCTTTCTCGCTTGGAAGTATATTTTCTCGTTGCAGATTGCTGTCCACCATTATGATAGTCGCTGTGTTTCGGTCAACATCTCTGATAATCACAGGCATCGCATCTAACCCAACAAGCTCACAAGCGTGTTTTCTTCGATGCCCGGAAATCAACTCGTATGTTCCGTCTTTGAGTGGTCTTGCGATTGCAGGAACAAGGACACCGTATTCTCTAATGCTGTCCACGGTCTGCTGCATTGTGTCATCATCTCTTACCGAAAATGGATGGTCGGCAAAATCCTTTAACTTCTCAATCGGTATGCTGACAACGGCTTCGGTCTGGGTGGGGATTCTTTCATTGTTACTCATATTTCACCTCTTTGTAGTGTTTGAAATAGAAAGAGAGCGAACTGAACAGGTCAATTCGCTCTCAAATCTACCGAAATATTGGCTTTCACCGCTATATTTTGTTGAGTATTGAGGACTTTTGGGTGTAGGTATCATTGGCTTACTCACACATGCGTTACTGCCCCGATCAGCTTTTCATCCTGGATGATGGGGCTTCCGCTCATTCCCTGTACGATCCCGCCGGTAACGGCAAGCAGCTTTGGATCTGTGATCTCGAGAACGATCCCTCTGTTAATATTATCATTTTCCAGATTAATATCGGTAATTTCAATATCATAGCTTTGTATGGTGTCGCCCAGAGAACAAAGGATCTTGGCAGGTCCTTTTTTGATTTCCTGCTTCAGTCCAAGCTGCATATAGTCACAGACAGCCTGCTGCTGCGTCTCCTGCGTGCAGACTCCAAAGATGCCGCGCAGCGTGTTAGCCCTGATCTCGCCCATGATGTTGTTGTCATCATATTCGATAAAACCGGTAAGCTCTCCCGGACTTCCAATGCTCCCTCTGGTGATCCCGATGATCTCTGTATGATACAGGGTTCCTTTCTCAAGACTCATCAGGGTGCTGGTATCCATATCATTGATCCCATGTCCCAGTGCGCCAAAATTTCCCTGCTCGTCAATATAAGTCATGGTTCCCACTCCCTGGGCGTTATCCCTGACCCAGATCCCCATTTTATATTCTCCGTTTTTATTTTGCTCCGGCTTTCCCTTTACTTCGATTTCCCCTTCTCCTCTCTGCAGCTTAAAGACCATTTCCTGTCCCTCGCTGTGGCTGATCATTTCCATCAGCCTTTTCTTGCTTGTGACCTCCTCGTCATTGATCTCCAGAATATAGTCCCCTGCCTGAAAAATATATTTTCCGGGGGAATATTTTCTTCCGTCCTCCCCCTCAAATTCTCCGCTTCCCACCACTAAAACTCCCTTGGTTTTTACATAGATCCCAATGGGAATCCCCGCTGGCTGAAGCTTTTTATCCTGAATGACCTGAACATCCACTTCCTTTAAGGGGATCACGCCAAACAGCTTCAGGTTCATTTTATATTGATCCACATGGCCTGTTTTTACGGTTACCTTTTTCCCCAGATTCACATAAATGTGCTGCGTCCTGATATTGCCGTTTCCTCCGCTTACCTCTACAGCCTCCCGATATAACTCTCCGGAGGCCGGAACCTTCAGATTAAGCTCCTGATCCATATCTGCTTTCAGCATGATCGTCGAGGGAACACTGCTCCACATAGCATAATACAGGGACCCGGACAGGGCCAGTATTCCCAAAACAAGAAGCAGATAAAGTATTTTTTTATAGAGAAGTTTCCTTTCCAAGCATAAGCGAACCCGTTCCAAATTTTCACATCCTTTTATTTAAATTCCGTTCCATCTTCAAGCAAAAAAGAGACCCTGCTGCATGCAGATGCCTCTTTTAGTATGTGAAAATCTTTCTTTTTTACTTTTCCAAATGTTGTAATTCATCTCACTTTTTTACTTCCAATGCATTTTTTCGCATTTCTCCTGCATTGTCAAGCACCGCTTTTGTCATCTCCCCGCTGCCGAGAAGTCTTGCCAGTTCTTCCAGGCTTTCCTGTTCCGACAGCCTTCGGATACCGGTCTGTGTCCTTTCGTTTTTCACACCCTTTTCGATCAGGAAATGTTCATCGGCCATGGCAGCAATCTGCGCAAGATGCGTAATACAGATCACCTGATGCCCTCTGGAAAGCTTCCCCAGCTTTTCCGCAACCTTCCATGCCGTTTTTCCGCTGATTCCGGTATCGATCTCATCAAAAATAAGCGTTCCTGTTTCCTCTTTGTCTGCCAGCACCGTTTTAAAAGCCAGCATAATACGGGACAGCTCACCGCCGCTGGCGATCTGCCATAGAGGCCGTTTGCTTTCTCCCGGATTAGTCGAGATCAGAAATTCCACCTGATCATAACCGTCCTGGGTAAATGCTTCTTCCTTTGCCGTAACTGCAATCTGAAAATCTACATCCAGAAAATTCAGATCCACCATGGCCTGTCTCAGCTTCTCCGCAAGAGGGAGCGCCGCATCTTTTCTGTATTTGGAAATTTGTGCACAAAGCTCAAGAACCTTGTCTTTTTGCAGTTTTTCCTCCTGCTGCAGGTTGCTGAGATACTGCTCATAGTTTTGAAGTCTTTGCAGCTCCTCCTGCTTTTTGGCAAGTGCCTTTTCTATTTCCTCCACAGTATCACCATACTTGCTTTTCAGATGATTTAAAACGTTCAGTCTTTCCTCTAACTGGAAAAATTCCTCCTCATCAAATTCCAGGCTGTCCAGATACTGTGCCATGGATCTGTTGAAATCATTTAAAAGGGAATCAATGTCTTCCAGCTGATCTACCAGTGTCTCTGCCTGTTCATCCTCCCGCACAACCGTTTTCAGTTCCCTAAGGGCGTGGCCTATGATCGGCCCTGCGCTTTCTTCTCCCTCATAACCGGTCATTGCGTGTACCTGATAAGCAGTCTCTTTTATTTTTCTGGCATTTGACATCCTTCTGTACTGCTTTTCTACCTGCTCGTCCTCCGGGCAAAGTCCCGCAGCTTCGATTTCCTCCACTTCAAAGGAAAGAAGTCTGACCTGCCGCTCCCTCTGCCCGGCATCCATGCTCTGCGCTTCCAGCTTTCTTTGTATCTGCCGATATTCCTGCAGTTTTTCGGAAAGCTGCTGTCTGCATAAGGCTATATCATTTCCGGCATAGTCGTCCAGCATTTTCTGATAGGTGGTTGGTTTCAGCAGGGACTGGTGTTCATGCTGCCCGTACAGATCGATCAGAATTCCGGAAAGCTCCTTTAGCTGGGAAGCACTGACAAGCTCTCCTCCCACCCTGCAGACACTCTTTCCCTGCATCAGCTTTCGTGACAACAGAAAGGTTCCGTCTTCTTCTATGGGCAGATCCATCTCCTTGATCTGCTTTTTCTGTTCCTCTGTTAAGGAAAAAACAAGCTCTACCAGGGCATATTCCGCTCCGGAACGGATGGCTTCTTTGTCTGCCTTAGCTCCCAGAGCCAGATTGATGGAGCCAATGATTATGGACTTTCCTGCTCCGGTCTCGCCTGTGAGGATATTCAGCCCCTTGCCAAACTGTACCTCCTGTTCTTCGATCAGTGCAAGATTTTTTACATGTAAACTTTCAAGCATAAATTTTCCTCCATAAGCCCCTTCTCTCAAAGCGCTCAGTCGGTTTTACTCCTGTAGTACCTCACGGATCTTGTCCATGACGATCTGGGTGTCCTCCACAGTTCTGACCGCCATCATAATGGTATCATCTCCGGCAATGGATCCCACAATCTCTTTCAGCTTCATTGCATCTATGGCCGCCGCAACTGCCATGGCCATTCCGGAAACGGTTTTAACCACCAGGATATTCTGCGCCATATCCATAGATACATAACCATCCTTCAAAACCCGGAGATATTTGTCGCTGAGATAATGATCGCTGTGGATCAGTATGGCATATTTCTGTCTTCCGTCTCCTGTGGGCACTTTGGAAAGCTTCAGCTCCCTGATGTCTCTTGACACGGTTGCCTGGGTCACCACATATCCGGCTTCCTTCAGTTTCTCAGCCAGTTCTTCCTGGGTTTCAATCTCATACTCTTCCACCAGTTCCTTTATCTTCTGATGTCTGCTTTTTTTCATTGCAATCCCATGCCTTTCTACCCTGTCAGTCGCTCATTTTCCTATGCAGGATCTCTAAAAAGCTCATCTGACTGAGTTTGATAATTCCCGTTGTTTTACAGGATTTTCGTATTTCAAGCTTATCGCCTGTCCTAAGGCTTTGCTTATGGCTTCCGTCAAATATGGCCTCTACCTCCTGGATCTGTCCCTCCCTGCTTTCTTCCACCTCAATGGTAACCGTATCCTCCGGCGCTAAAACAATGCTTCTGTTCTGCATGGAATGGGGACAAATAGGGGACACCAGGATCAGCTTTGCACCGGGTGTTGCCACCGGACCGCCTGCAGACAGGTTGTAGCCCGTGGAGCCGGTAGGCGTTGCAATGATCATCCCATCCGCATGGTATCTGTGCAAAAATTTACCATTCACATAAATATTAAAATTAATGATCTGCAGGGATCCTTTTCTGGTAATGACAATATCGTTAAGCGCTCTTGCCTCATCAATGCTTCTTCCATCCTTCTTACAGGTTCCGTGAAGCATCATCCGCTCCTCTACCTGATAATTTCCGGTGATCAGCTTATCTAAGGCTTCTTCAATATCCGAAACGTTCACCTCTGCCAGAAATCCAAGGGTTCCAAGATTGATCCCCAAAAACGGGATCTCTCTGTTTCCCAGATCTGCTGCGGCCTGAAGCAGCGTTCCGTCACCCCCCAGCACGATCACACAGTCAATCTCACCGGGAACTCTGCCACTGTCTGTATACCCTTCCGTCTCCCTGTCTTCACTTCCTCCGTCCACAATACAGGTCTTTCCTCTTTTTATGAGATATTCCCTGATAAAACCGGCATATTTCAGCCCCTTATCCTTAGACGGATTGGTGATCACATAAAAATGCTCCATATCATACCTCTGATCTCAGACATCCAAAGCTTCATGTGCTTTCTTTACCGTTTGCCCTATCAGTTCCTTTTTCATTTCTGTAAGTTCTTCTTCTGCTTCCTTTGTCCTGCCATTTTTCTGGATGTGCAGCAGATATTCTATATTTCCTTCCGGGCCCTTGATCGGTGAAAAATCCAGATGCAGAATCTCAAAGCCGATCTGATCTGCATGTTTCATCACTTTTTCAATTACTTCCTCATGAACAGAGGGGTCTCTGACAACCCCTTTCTTTCCTACCTTTTCCCTGCCAGCTTCAAACTGTGGTTTGATCAGGCACACCATTTCTCCTTCTTCCTTAAGAAGCTCCCTTGCCGGGAGCAGAATTTTTGTAAGGGAAATAAAGGAAACATCCACAGATGCAAAATCAAGGCTGTCCTCTATATCTCCCGGCTTCATATAACGAAAATTTGTCTTTTCCATGCAGACCACACGGGGGTCGTTACGAAGCTTCCAGTCAAGCTGGCCATGCCCCACATCTACGCTGTAAACCTTACAGGCTCCGTTTTGCAGCATACAATCCGTAAAGCCCCCGGTGGAAGCTCCAATATCCATGCAGATCTTTTCCTTTAGGGATATGCCGAACTGATCCATGGCCTTTTCCAGCTTCAGTCCGCCTCTGCTCACATATTTCAGGGCAGCGCCCCTTACCTCTATCTGAATTTTGTCAGGATCAAATGCCGTCCCTGCCTTATCTTCCCTCTGTCCGTCCACAAAAACATTGCCGGCCATAATGATTGCTTTTGCCTTTTCCCTTGAAGCGGCAAAGCCTTTCTCTACAAGAAGCACATCTAACCGTACCTTCATGTTATTCCTCATTTCCGCGCAGTTCCCATTATTCGCCCTGGCGTTTCATTTCCTTTATGATCTTTTCGGAGATGCTCTGCGCATCAATGCCAAGCTCCTTTTTCAGGATGTCCACATTTCCATGCTCCACATACTCGTCCGGAATAGAAACAGGCAGAAAAGCTGTTTCTTCTCCCACTCTCAAAAGCGCTTCCCTGACCTTTTCTCCGTAACCGCCGCAGGCTACGTTTTCTTCCATGGAAACCACCATCTGATGATTTCGTGCCGCCCACTTCACCGCTCTCTCATCAATGGGCTTTACAAACCGGGCATTGATCAGGCTGCATCGATAACCGGCTTCCTGTAAAAGCTCCCGAACCTCACAGGCTGTTTTCACCATGCTTCCCACTGCCATCAGGCATATCTGACCCTCAGCATAAATAAGCTCAGCCTTTCCAAGCTCTATGGGCGCACGGAACTCCTGGAGCCCTGCATAAGCCTCTCCCCTGGGGTAACGGATGGCAACAGGCCCCTGAAGGTTCACGGCAAACTTCATCATATCAGACAGCTCCCATTTGTTTTTGGGCGCCATAATATGCATTCCCGGTATGGAAGATAAATAGGAAAGGTCAAAAATTCCCTGATGGGTTTCTCCATCACTTCCCACAAGTCCCGCCCGGTCTATGGCAAATATGACGGGCAGATTTTGAATACAGACATCATGCAGGATCTGGTCATAGGCTCTTTGCAGGAAGGAGGAATAAATTGCCACCACCGGCTTTAAGCCCCCTGCCGCTAAGCCTGCTGCAAAAGTAACCGCATGCTCCTCCGCAATCCCCACATCGAAAAAACGCTCCGGATAGGTATTGCGGAACCGTTTCAGTCCGGTTCCGTCCGGCATGGCAGCCGTGATCGCTACCACCTTTTCATCCCGGGCAGCCAGCTTCAGCATCACCGTTGAAAAAATATCTGTATAATTTGCCATTGTCCTTGGTTTGGTAGGAAGTCCTGTACTGATATCAAAGGGTTCCGTTCCATGAAATCTGGCAGGATGACGTTCTGCCGGTTCAAATCCCTTTCCCTTTTCCGTGATCACATGTACGATCACAGCATTCCGGATCCGTTTTGCTTCCTGAAAGACCCGGAGCATGGCTGAAATATCATGACCGTCCACAGGCCCTAAATATGTGATCCCCATATCTTCAAAAAACATGCCCGGAACCACAAGCTGCTTAAAGCTCTTTTTGGCCTTGCGGATCCCTTCTACCACCTTATCGCCTTTGGGGATCTCCTTTAAGGTGTTGTAGACGCCTTCCTTAATGTCAAGGTAGGCATTTGCCGTCCGAATGTTGTTTAAATATTTTGACATGCCCCCCACGTTTTCCGAGATGGACATGTTATTGTCGTTGAGCACAATGATAAAGTTCGTTTCCAGCTTTGCCGCATTGTTCAGGGCCTCATAAGCCATTCCGCCGGTCAGTGCGCCGTCGCCTATTACGGAAACAATGGTCTCATTGCCGCCCTGGATATCCCTTGCCTTTACAAGTCCCAGGCCTGCTGAAATAGAAGTTGAGCTGTGTCCTGTGTCAAAACAGTCGCAGTCGCTTTCCTTCCGTTTGGGGAAGCCGCTCATTCCTCCATACTTGCGCAGTGTTTCAAAGCCTTCCCTTCTTCCCGTAAGGAGCTTATGTGTATAGGACTGATGTCCCACGTCAAAGATCACCTTATCCTTTGGAAGATTTAAAGACAGATGCAGCGCCATGGTAAGCTCCACTGCCCCCAGATTGGAACCCAGATGTCCCCCCGTTTTGGAGATCTTTTCGATCAGGAAATCCCGGATCTCCTGAGCAAGCTCCGGATAATCCTGCGGATTTATTTTTTTAATATCCCCCACGCCTTTTATCTTGTCAAGCAACATTCTTTCAACCTTCTTTTCTTGTGTCCTTCCTGAATATGACAGATTACTTTTCCCGTTTGATCAAAGAATGGATCAGTTCTATCAGAAAGTCATTTTCCTCTCCAAGTCCCTTAAGAATATGGACAGCTTCACCGGAAAGCCTGCATACCTCTTCCTTTGCCTGATCCAGACCATGAAGGGAAACATAAGTCAGTTTATGATTTTTCTCATCGCTTCCCACCGGTTTGCCAAGCACCTCCGTGGTACTTGTAACATCAAGGATATCATCCTGGATCTGAAAGGCAATTCCAATATCATAAGCGGCCCGTTCCAGTTTATTTATGGCTTCCTCCGACGCACCGGCTAAGATCCCCCCGATCATAAACGCCGCCTGCATCAGCGCTGCTGTTTTATTCTCATCAATAAATAAAAGCAGTTCTTCTGTTATCTGTTCCTTGGACTCCGCTTCTATATCAGCAGTCTGTCCTCCGATCATTCCATAAACTCCGGCTTTCCGGGTAAGCACTTCAAGAGCTCTTGCCACCCTTTTCAGTTCTTCCCTGTCTTCCGTCATGGAAAAGGCTGTCACTGCTGTTTCATAAGCATAATTTAACAACCCGTCCCCGGCCAGAATGGCCATTCCGTCTCCATAAACCTTCCAGGTGGTCTTTCTGCCTCTCCGGTATTCATCATTGTCCATGGCCGGAAGATCATCATGTACCAGGGAATAATTATGGATCATTTCCAGCGCTGCCATAAAGGGCTCCACAATTTTCCCCCTGCCCCCAAGAAGATGGTAGCTTTCCTCCATCATAATAGGACGCAGTCTTTTTCCTCCTGCCATAATGCTGTAATTCATTGCTTCCAGAACCACTTTCTGAAAACCTTCTTCTTTGGGAAGGAAGCTCCCTAAAATTTCCTCCACATGGACAACCTTTTTCTCTAATGCTTCTTTAAAATTCATGGCTTTCTCCATCTTCATTCAGTACCAGCACCTTTTTTTCTACCTGGTCGATCTCCAGATTGCATTTTTTTAGAAGCTCCATTCCCTCCTGATAGATCCGAAAGGACTCCTCAAGGGAAATGTCCTCCCTTTCCAGCGCTTCCACTGTTTTTTCCAGTTTTTCAAAGGCTTCCTCAAGCTGAAAGCCCTCCTGCATTTCCTGCTCTTCCGCTTTCATGTTTTGCTCCCTATGCTTTCTCTTTCCTGCTTTCCAAACACTTTTGCATGGATTTTACCGTTTTTGACGTAAATCTGCAATCTGTCCTCTACCTGGACTTTTTGGATGTCATTGACCGTATTTCCCTTTTCATCTGTCACATAGGAATAGCCCTGGTTCAGCTTGTCAAGAGGAGACAGTCCCTTTAACATTTCAATATAAAGCGCCAGCCTGTGTCTGCGTTCCTTTAAATGCTCCTTCATGCCATTTTGGAGCCGGTCTTCCAATGCTACCAGATATGCCCGTCTTTCCCTGATCCTTCCAATCGGACTGTCTTTCGCAAGCCTTGCCTCCCATTTCTGAAGCCGCTCCCGGTACAGATGTATTTTGGAGCGCAGCTGCCGTTCCATGGTTCTTTTGATCGTATCCAGTCTTACAAAAAGAGCAGATATATCGCATACTGCCAGTTCTGCCGCTGCTGATGGCGTAGGCGCTCTTAAATCTGCTACATAATCAATAATCGTGGTATCTGTTTCATGGCCTACTGCGGAAATGATCGGGATCTGGCAGTCAAAAACCGCCTGCGCCACGATTTCCTCATTAAAGGCCCAGAGATCCTCAATAGAACCTCCTCCCCGTCCCACAATGATCACATCTACCCTGCGCCGCTCCAGCATTTGAATTCCCTTTACAATGCTTTCGGCTGCATTTTCGCCCTGCACCAGAGCCGGATATAAAATGATCTGTACATAGGGGTTTCTTCTGGATGCAATGTTAATGATGTCTCGAACCGCCGCACCCGTAGGGGCAGTTACTACTCCCAGGGTCTTTACATAAGCAGGGATCGGCTTTTTGTACTCAGGTGCAAACATTCCTCTTTCCAGAAGCTCCTGCCGCAGCCTTTCATAGCGTTCATAAAGGGCTCCGGCTCCCTCCCTGGAAATCTCCTTTGCATACATCTGATACCTGCCGTCCCGCTCATAAACATCAATGGTCCCTCTGACTACCACTGCCATTCCTTCCTGTAAGCGGAACGACAGCTTATTGCGGTTCCCTGCAAACATAATGCAGGAGATGGTTCCTTTGAGATCCTTTAAGGTAAAATAAATATGTCCGGAGGAATGGTACTTGCAGTTGCTTACTTCTCCCTTAACGGAAAGCTCCTGCAGTAAAAAATCCTGCGCGAACATATTTTTAATGTATGAATTTACTTGTCCTACGGTATAAACATTCTGCATATTCTGTCTGCCTATGCAAATTTTGCCAGCACTCCGTTTACAAAAGCCGGAGAAGAATCCTGCCCGAACTTTTTGGCAAGCTCCACCGCCTCGTTAATCGCCACTCCTGTGGGAATGTCCTCATCATATTTGATTTCATAAACAGCAAGCCTTAATATGGTAAGATCTACCTTTCCCATACGTTTCGTCTGCCAGCCTTCTGCCGTCATATTGAGTTTCTCATCGATCTCATCCAGCTTTTCTACGATCCTGTTTACCTTGTCCCTGATCTGGTCACAGTCCTTCAAAGCGGCAGTATTTTCTTCGTCCTCAAAGAAAAACTGCTCCTGCTCCGGCATTTCCTCTCTCTGATTGAACTCTACCCTGAAAAGCAGCTTAAAGATCTGCTCCCTCATTTCTCTTCTGCTCATGAGCATTCACCCTGCGTTCTTATTTTAATTTTTGCATATTGACTCCGGCAATGCGGACATCCACATCCGTCACCTCAAGTCCTGTCATATTTTGAATAGTCGTCTTAACCTTATCCTGTACCTTCTGGGAAACAGAAGGAATATTATAGCCGTATTCAACGATCAGCGCCAGCTCTGCCTTTACATTCTTGCCGAGCACTTCCACCTTTACACCTTTTGCCAGATTTTTCACACCTACCCGGTTCAAAAGTTCGTTGGTAACATTTCCTGCCATAGAAGCCACTCCCTCTACTTCTGTAGCGGCCAGACCGGCGATCATTGCCACAACATCATCTGCAATCTTCACAGATCCAAGTTCTTCATCTTCCTGCAATACATATGTGTTCTGTTCAAAAGTTTTTTCCATAATTTTGTTCCTTTCTTTCCTGCTGTCGCAAGCCCTGTTACAGATAATAATAACAAAAAAACATGTTTTTGCATAGTCCCGGCAGGGATTTTCTAAAGCCAGAAGCTCAGGCTCTGCTGCTCCTCGTTCTCTGCATAGGACACAGTTCCCTCTCCGCTGCTCAGGAAGCGAAAGATCTGCTGTTCCTCGATCAGATACTTCCGCATCTCAATGTAGCACCCTTCCTCTGCGCATTTCAAAGTGATATATCCGCTTCCGCTTTCATAGGCCCTTGCAAATACCTGGGAAAGCTTTTCTTCATCCACTTCCGTAAAATACAGGCCTTCACGCACATAATAATTATCCTTCATAGAGGTGCAAAGCGGCATTTCCACCATGGATTCCAGCGTATGCGTCTTTTGCATCTGCTGCGTAGTCACGCACAGGTAATCATAATTAATGGGAGGAAGGCTTCCGCTTTCTGCAGATCTGTCTCCCTCTACCAGCTGATAGGATGCGTCTCCCCAGGTGGTGTCCACATAATAGTACTGCCCGTCCAATTTTACCAGGTTCCATGCATGTCCCTCGCCGCCGGACACCCGCCCCATAACAAGGGTTGCCTCTATTCCCGCTCTGGCCAGCAGATACTGGGTTGCCTTGGCATATCCCTGGCACACGCTTCTCCCCCGTAAAAACACGGAGCAGATATTCTGGTTATCCGGCGCCTGGGCGTCATATTCGGTGCTCATAATGATATATTCATAAATATACTTTGTTCTGCCGTATTCATCCAGCCCATCCGGTATGCTTCCCAGGCAGTTCCCGGTGTATTCGTCAATGATAAGCTGTCTGTTATAGGCCTCTTCCCGGGATATCTGATAAGTTCCCGAAAAGGTGATCTTTTTTACCAGGTCGCCCATTGTATATCTGGTAAAAGTATACCCATCTACATAAAAGATTTCAGGGTGATCATTCAGCACACACTCAAAGACCTTTTCAATCTCCTCTGTCTGCGTGCTGGATATACCGATCCCTTCTCCAAACGCCTGAAGAATGGTCAGGATCTCCGCATATACAGTCTGTTCCTGTTCTGACAGCCGGTCATAATAAAACAAGCCTTTTTGCTGTGCCTTCTGGCGCTCCACTTCTTCTCTGGGCAGCACAGGCAGATTTTCAATGTTTGCATTGCCAGTCTCCTCGGCCTCCTTTGGCTGCTCTGTGATGCTGTCCTCTTTTTCCGTCCCTGCAGGATATTCCTGCAGCGTTTCACCCTGCTGCTCCTTCTCCTGTGTCTCTCCGGTTTTCTGCAGACTGCTGCAGCCGGTCAGAATAAGCAGGATCAAAAAACAGATTGTGCCAATATACTTCTTTTTCAAATGGATATCACGCCTTTCCGATCAGCTTCGACCGAATTCCGAAAGTACCAGTCCCTTATTCCGGTCCAAAGTCATTCCCACGCTCCATGCATTGACAAATAAAAGCAGAGGATTTCCCTTAAGATCCTTGATCTTCTTCATATCAGAGGTTCCCACAAGCGCTTTCAGATCCACATCCTTGTTTTCAATCCAGCGGATATGTTCATATGGAAGCGGTTCCAGCTTAATTTCTACATTATATTCATTTTCCAGTCTGTACTTCAAAACATCAAACTGCAGGACGCCGACCACACCCACAATGATCTCTTCCATACCGGTATTATATTCCTGGAAGATCTGGATTGCGCCCTCCTGTGCGATCTGTGTAATTCCTTTTACAAACTGCTTTCTTTTCATGGTATCCACCTGGCGCACCCTGGCAAAATGCTCCGGTGCAAAGGTAGGGATCCCTTCGTATTTAAACTGTTCCTTCGGCATGCACAGCGTATCTCCGATGGAAAAAATACCCGGATCAAATACGCCGATAATATCTCCTGCATAGGCCTCGTCCAGGATCTTTCTCTCACTTGCCATGATCTGCTGGGGCTGTGAAAGACGCATGACCTTGTTTCCCTGTACATGCCTTACCTCCATGCTGGCCTCATACTTGCCGGAGCAGATACGCATAAAAGCAATCCTGTCACGATGAGCCTTGTTCATATTTGCCTGGATTTTGAACACAAAGGCCGAGAAATCATGCTGGGTAGGCGAGATCAGTCCAATATCTGCCTTCCTTGCAAGAGGCGTTGTGGTCATTTTCAAAAAATGCTGCAGGAAAAATTCTACTCCGAAATTGGTCAGCGCCGATCCGAAAAAGACCGGGGTCAGGTTTCCTGCCTGTACCTGTTCCAGATCAAATTCTGCACTGGCTCCATCCAGAAGCTCGATCTCTTCTGTAAGCTTGTCCTTTGCTTCCTGTCCGATGGCCTCAAGCAGCGCCGCTCCATCCTCCATGGAGATCTCCCTGCTTTCCCCTTCCTTCGTTCCCTTCTCAGTATCCGAATAAGTGATCACAAGCTGCCTGTCCCTGTCGTACACCCCTTTAAAGCCCTTTCCTGAGCCGATAGGCCAGTTAACAGGACAAGTGGCGATCCCAAGCTCCTTTTCAATTTCATCCAAAAGCTCAAAGGTATCATTGGCATCCCGGTCCATTTTGTTGATAAAGGTAAAGATCGGGATTTTGCGCATAACGCAGACCTTGAACAGCTTTCTGGTCTGGGCTTCCACACCCTTGGAAGCATCGATCACCATCACCGCCGAATCGGCAGCCATCAGGGTTCTGTAGGTATCCTCTGAGAAATCCTGGTGTCCGGGCGTATCCAAAATATTGATGCAAAATCCGTCATATTCAAACTGCAGCACAGAAGAGGTCACAGAAATACCTCTTTCCTTTTCAATTTTCATCCAGTCTGATACTGCATGCCTGGCAGTGGCCTTTCCTTTTACGCTTCCCGCAAGATTGATGGCCCCTCCATAAAGCAGAAACTTTTCCGTCAGTGTTGTCTTTCCTGCATCCGGGTGGGAGATAATGGCAAAAGTCCTTCTTCTGTTGATTTCCTTTTCGTAATTATTCACGCTTTTTCCTCCAAGTATCTTTCTTCTACAGAAGTGAACTGCCGGCAATCCCACCTTCTACTCCCAGGTAATCAAGCACAGTGGCTCCAATGTCCGCAAAGGTATCCCTGGTTCCGTAATTTCCCGGTTTCACTGTTTTTCCGTACAGGAGAAGAGGGGTATGTTCTCTGGAATGATCTGTAGATACTGTATATCCCGGATCACAGCCATGATCTGCCGTGATCATCAAAAGATCATCCTCTCTCATTTTTCCGATTATGGACGGCAGCGCCTTGTCAAACTCTGTAAGCGCCTTTGCATAGCCTTCAATATCATTTCTATGTCCGTAAAGCATATCGAAATCTACCAGATTGATAAAGCAAAGTCCATCAAAATCCTGATCCAGGTATCCTAACGTCTTATCAATTCCATCTGCATTCCCCTTGGTATATACATAGGAAGTGACGCCCCTTCCTGCAAAAATATCTTTGATCTTTCCCACACCGATCACATCTTTTCCTGCCTCCTTCAGCACATCCAGCATGGTTGTTCCTGTAGGCTCCAGGGAAAAATCGTGTCTGTTTGTTGTTCTCACATAGGCTCCGGATTCCCCTACAAACGGTCTTGCGATCACTCTGCCCACACTGTGTTTTCCGGTCAGCAGCTTTCTGGCCATACGGCAGTATTCATAAAGGGTTTCCACAGGGACCACGCTTTCATGGGCTGCGATCTGAAACACACTGTCTGCGGAAGTATAAACGATCAGCTTTCCGGTCTTTATATGTTCATCTCCATAGTCCTTTATGACTTCTGTTCCGGAATAAGGCTTATTGCAAAGAACGCCTCTTCCCGTCATCTTCTCAAAGGCTTCTATGACGTCATCCGGAAATCCCTGGGGATAAACCGGGAGCGGCTTGTGAGAGATCAGGCCTGCTATCTCCCAGTGTCCAATGGTCGTATCCTTTCCCTGTGACGCTTCCGTCATTCTGGCATACCCTGCAGTAGGTTTTTTTACCCCTTCGTGCCAATCCATTCCGTCAATGTTAAATAATCCCATCCGTTCCATATTGGGTACATGGAAACAGGAGCCTCTGGATGCAGACCGTAAAGTATTGGTTCCTGCATCCCCAAACTTATCTGCATCATCCATAGCTCCTATTCCCACACTGTCCAAAACAATTAAAAATACTCTTTTCATAAGGCATATCCTTTCTTTTACTTCTGTAATAGGATACCACATTTTTCAAAATATAGCATCTTTTTATTTTACTGATCAGCAAGCGTGCTGATCACAATATTTTCCGGTGCAATTCCTGTCTTGCGGATCACAATATCCTCGATCTGCGCCCGCTCTGCCTCTGTCAGTTCTGCGGCGCTCACTACCACATCCACTGTATTATCGGTAATGCTCACCACTACGTCTTCAAATCCCTTGCTTTCCAGAAGGATTTCCGCTGCCGTTTCCTTTTCGGCAATATCCGTCATGGCAATCATATTATCCACTGCCTCCTGCTTTTGTTCCTCGGTAATATTTACATTATTGATGATCTCAAGAAGGGTCTCCTTATTTCTGGCCCTGGTCTGCTCCTTTTGCAGCCGCGCTCCGGAAAGCGTTCCCAGACTAGAGGCAGATGTAAATACTGCTTCCCCCGGCGTTTCTGTCTCAGAAATCTGATTTTCCGTATTTTGGGCCTCCAAAAGTCCTTCCTCGCCATTTTCAGCCATCATTGCTTCATCCATGGTTTCATCCAGATAGTTTTCTTCCAGCACCACCTGATCGGAATCAAGGCTTTCTATGTCGCCATACTGTGCCTGCTCCATGTCTTCATCTGAAATTTCAAATAAGGCAGCCACCTCCTGATCCGTTCCTGCGGCTGTTTCATTTGTCATCACTTTGTCTGCTCCGGTTGTAACGATGTCTTCCTCTGTAATCTTGCCTCCTGCAAAATTCAGATACCCTGCCACTGCGATCATAATCGCTAATGCCGTAATCATGATCTGATTTTTCTTCACCATATTTTTCAAGTCCGTATCTCCTTTTTCCCTTGATACTATTTTAACTATAGTAATTCTATGTATGGACTTTCCGTTTTAGCACCGATGGAGCAAGAGTGTCCGCTTAACTTTTTTCATTCTTTTTCCGCTCCTCCACTACGATCTTCTGCGGTTCAATTCCAAACAAAGCCTGGACTGCGCTTTTGATTTTTCTGGCTGTCTGCGGATTGCCTCCCCCTTCTGCGCAGATCACAGCCCCTTCCGCCCTGGGCAGGATCCGCTGTCTTACGAAAGGCGTTTCCCCGTTTACAAATACGGTTTCCTGCTGTTTTGTGACATCTGAAGTATTCCGGCTTCCCCCGGCAGAATCCACCTCCGTGCTACCTCCTATCTTTTCCTGATCATCCTTTTCTACAATCCACTCCCCTGTATCCTCAAAGGTGATCATCACCTGTACCTGTCCCACTCCTTCCATGCCGGAAAGCAGTATGCGCAGGCGCTCCTCCATTCTGCTTTCATAATCTGCGGCAAAGCTCTGTAACGCACTGTCCGCCACGGTTTCCTCCTCTGTCTTTTCTGTTTCTTTTATGGTAGCACTTTCACTGTCCCATTGACTGGACTTTACCGTCTTATCCTTTTCCACCGGCCATGCTGCCACCAGCAGCAAAACGCCCAGAAGAACCAGGATCAGAAAATTGTTTTTATTCAGTTTTCCCTTCCATTTCTCAAGCTTTTTCTTTTCCGCCGCCATCACCTCCCGTCCTATTTTAAGATCAGTTCGATCTGTTCGGGTGAAATGGAAAGACTCTCTGCATAGACCGTACGGAGCCTTTCTTCCTCCTTTGTATCCTTCTGTCCGATTTCGACCTGGCTTACCCATATCTTTCGATCCTTCCTTGCCACGGTCAGTTCGATCCGTAAGCTGTGATCCTTTTCCTCCATCAGCGTAACCTTCTGTACCGTATAGTCAGGATCCGTCTCTGCCAGCCTTTCCCTGATTTCTTCCTCAATTCCACTGTAAATTGCCATGGTTTCCTCCCCTGCTTCCATCTGACCTTCAAGGTCCCCGATTTGATCCGTAAGGGCCTTTTGCTCCTGCAGAATCTCATCCTTTACCGTGCTGTCTGTAAAAAGCTCAAACAGCGGCCCCACAATTCCCATGATCATCAGGATCCCTACCAGCACCCTTACATATTTCATATAGGAATTCCCAGGCACAAAAAAGAGGACCGCCTGTGCAATCAGCATGAAAATACAGATATTCTTTATCATCGTTATCATATGCTGTTTCTCCTATCCAGAGACCATATAGGCTACAACGGCGATCACGATCAGGAACAAGGCCATTGCCGTAAACACGCAGCGGAAAAGCAAAAGGCAGCCTTCTCCTACTCTGTCTGTGCAGCCTGACAGCCTTTTATCGCTGACAATCCCCGCCACCGCAGCTCCCAGCTTTACGGCCCCGGCTGCCAGCAGGATCTTTAAAAGAGGCAGGATGCTGCCTGCCAATAAGACCAGCAGCAGAAAAACGCCCATACTGTTCTTGATCAGCACCGCCGAACCGATCATCAGCTCCGTTACTCCCTCTGCCAGATTTCCCACTCCCGGCAGGGCTGACAGCGCTTTTCTCATTGCCGAGATCTTAAGCTGGTCGGCAACCGGAACGATCACTGCCTGTACCAGGCTGAGGCCGGTTACCGCTCCCAGAGAAATCTTTAATGCCATCTGTATGGCCTTTTTCATAAAGTCCAGAAGAAGCGTCAGTTTTTCCTCGATCCAGATACCGTTAAGCAGCGCCAGAAGCACATAGCTATAGATAAAGGGAATCAGGAAAGCTCCCAGAAACCGTTCCACAAGGTAAGAAAGCACCAGCATCATCTCATAATAAAAAGCTGCGGTTGTGGTCCCGCAGGCTGTTCCCACTGCTACAAAATAAGTGGGGATCAAAAGTCTTACAAACAGGATAATATTCTCAACTGCCTGGGTCGCTATTTCCGAGACCGTCATAAAAACCCTTGTGAGCAGCATGATCAGAAAAAGATACAAAAAATAAAACCCTGCTTCTACCATCTGCTGTCCTGCGAACAGATCCGAAAAACCGGAAAAAAGCGCCGACAGCACTCCCAGAACCAGAATGGATAAAAACACCTGGCGCATCCCCGCTATTTCGCTGACAAAACATCCCTTCAGCTGGGATGCAAGCTCTCCCACGGCCGTCAGCACCTTTCCCTCAAGGATCATCATAAACAGAGCTTCCGCATCTATGTGCATTTCCGGCAGAAGCTCCCGGATATCCTGATCCAGATTTTCAATTTCCAGTGAAGAAAGCCATTGATCTATGTACTTTTGCTCTTCCCCTGCTGAGGCGTGAAGCTCCTGCACTGGCCAAAGCCGGAAAAGCAATAAAAATGCTGCTAAAAAAACGCATATTTGTTTCATCCTTCCAGTCCTCACCCTGTAATCGCACTGATATTTTCTACCACCGAAACCAGAATCGGAAGCCCCAGCAAAAGCACTGACAGTTTTCCGAAGATCTCAATCTGTCCCGCCACCGCTCCATATCCTGCGTCCTTACAGATCGATGCGCAGAATTCACATACATAAGTGATCCCTACCGCTTTAAACAGCACTGCCAGATAGCTTTCACTGCCTTTCAGGTACTGTTCAAGCTGCCTTGTCTTATCCATGAGAACCTCCAGTCCTTTCAGGGAACAGGCAAAAATAAGGAGGCAGAGGACTGTCCCAAGATAAATCCCGTATTCCGGTCTGTTTGTCCGAAACTGCAGCGCCAGAAGAACCCCTGTCACTCCCAGAATTCCTATTTTTATTACTTCCATGTTTTTCCTTTCCTTACATCCAGAACAGATCCTGTATCATCACAAACAGATCATAAATATAGGGCAGGATCCAGGTCAGAACCAGGATCAGACCCGCCAGGCTGATCAAAAAGGCATGTTCCTCCCTGCCACTGTGTTTCAGGACCTGGCTCAGGATCGTGATCAAAATCCCTACCGCCGCTATTTTAAAAATCAGGTTGATGCCCATATGTTCTCTCCTTATCAGCATGGTCTAAACCAGAACCAAGGAAAGAAGTATTCCTCCTGCAAGCCCCAGGCTCATTACCACCTTATTTCTATTTTTTTGTACTTCATAAAGCTGTGCGATCCTCCTTTGAGCCTCCCGCAGGGGCTCCGCAAACGCCTCTGCCTGCGCCTGTCCCTCCAGATAACCAAGCCGCCCCGGAAAATCAAGCAGCAGTCTTCTTTCCTCCTCCTTAAGCGGTGTTTTTAAAAGCGCCTCGCCAATGCTCTGCTGCCAGAGCTTTTGCAGCTCCTTCCCTTTTTCCATTCCTTCCGCGACCTCACAAAGAGCCTCCCCCAAAAGCGGCTCCTGCTTACGGGCCATGGCTTTCATTGCCTCTGAAACCGGGGTTCTCTGATAGGCTATGTAATACTGCAGTTCTTCATAAATCCTGCATATTTCCTTTAAAAATCTGATCCTGTCACTCAGTTCCAGACACATAAGATATGCAAATCCCACGCAGCCTGCAATCACTAGCAGGCATCCAAAAAGCTGCCGCATTCCCTTTCCTCTCTTTCCGGATACAGCCTTTTTCCCTGGAAATCCAGGATTTCCCTCACCCGGCAGATCCCTCTTTCCTTTTCCAGAAACAGGAATCGTTCAAAAAGCTCCATCTGCTCCCCGTTTCTGCACCTCATATGTCTTCTGGCATCCTCCATGGAATTTCCGTGCATGGTGACCACCACGCTGCTTCCGCAGGAAAGCACCTGATAAATGGCTCTCATGTCCGTCTCGCCCCCCACCTCGTCCACTGCAACCACAGAGGGCGCCATAGAACGCATCAGCAGCATCATGCCAAGGGCTTTGGGACAGGCATCCAGCACATCCGTCCTGATCCCTACATTGTTTTGAGGAATGCCCATAAAGCTTCCCGCAATCTCTGACCGCTCGTCCACAACTCCCACCTGGCGGCCTTTTCCATACAGATTTCCTTCCGATATCTGTCGCACAATGTCCCGCAGCATGGTTGTTTTTCCACAGCCCGGCGGGGAGATCAGAAGCGTATTCTGCACCCTTCCTCTTTCATAAAGATAAGGCATGACCGGATTTGCCACCCCCAGGATCTCATGGGAAATGCGGATATTCAGGAAACGGATATGGCTCATATTTCTGATGCATCCGTTTTCCCCCATTATGACCTGGCCAGCCACGCCGATCCGGTGCCCTCCCGGAACTGTCAGAAATCCCTGCCTGATCTCATTCTCAAAGGCGTACATGGAATAATGACATACCTTTTTCAGGGTCTCTTCCATTTCCCGTTCTGTAATGTACCAGGCGTCCTCTATATTTTTACTGATATTTCCCCTACAGGATAAAAAGAACTCTTCCCCTGCGATCAAAAAACGGACCGGCCTTCCCACTCCCAGCCTTATTTCCTGAAGTTTGTCCGCACTGCGAAGCGGTTTTTCCCATCGATCCCGCATATAATCCGGAAAGATCCGTAATATTTCCTCTTGTCTTGTCATCGCATTCACCCCTTACCTCAATATATGTAAGCATGGCCAAGTTATTCCACAAAAAAGACGCACCCTCTGCAATCCTGCAAAAGGTGCGTCCTATTTTTTATACTCTTTTTCTTTCTTATTGCTGTGCTACATCCTTCATGGAGAAGCTCATTCTTCCCATCTTGTCTTTTCCAAGGCAGACAACCGTAACCTTATCGCCAAGTGTCAGTACATCCTCAACGCGGTTGATCCTCTGCTTTGCAATCTTGGAAATATGAACCATTCCTTCCTTACCGGGAGCAAATTCCACGAAAGCGCCAAATTCCTTAATGCTTACAACGATACCCTGGAAGATCTGTCCCTCCTGATAATCCGTTACAATGGTCTTAACATACTCAAGAGCCTTGTTCATCATTTCAGGCTCTGTTCCACAGATAGAAACCTTTCCGTCATCTGTAATATCGATCTTCACACCGGTGCGGGCAATGATCTCATTGATCGTCTTTCCACGCTGTCCCACAACATCGCCGATCTTCTCAGGATCAATCTGAAGAGAAATGATCTTCGGTGCATACTGGCCAACCTCCGGTCTGGGTGCTGCGATTGCTTTCTTCATGCAGTTATCCATAATGAAAAGTCTGGCATCACGGCATCTGGAAATTGCACCTTCTACAATCGGTCTGGTAAGACCGTGGATCTTAATATCCATCTGGATCGCAGTAATTCCCTCTGTTGTACCGGTTACCTTAAAGTCCATATCTCCAAAGAAGTCCTCAAGACCCTGGATATCTGTCAGCAGAACGAAATCATCATCTGTTTCTCCGGTCACAAGACCACAGGAAATACCAGCTACCATCTTCTTAATCGGAACACCTGCCGCCATCAGGGACATACAGGATGCACAGGTAGATGCCATAGAGGTGGAACCGTTGGATTCAAAGGTCTCTGAAACCGTACGGATCGCATAAGGGAACTCTTCCTCAGAAGGAAGTACCGGAACAAGCGCTCTCTCTGCAAGAGCTCCATGACCGATCTCTCTTCTTCCAGGTCCTCTGGAGGGCTTGGTCTCTCCTACTGAATAGGAAGGGAAATTATAATGATGCATATAACGCTTGCTCACTTCATTTTCATCTAAGCCGTCTAACTTCTGCTGCTCAGACAAAGGGGCCAGCGTACATACGTTACAGATCTGTGTCTGTCCACGGGTAAACATAGCAGAGCCGTGTACTCTGGGGATAATGTCAACCTCAGCAGAAAGAGGACGGATCTGTGTGATCTCACGGCCGTCAGGACGCTTGTGATCCTTTAAGATCATCTTGCGGACAGTCTTTTTCTCATACTGATAGATTGCCTCGCCCAGAACAGCAAGCCATTCTTCCTTTTCTGCAAAAGCTTCCTCCAGCTTTTCTGTGATCGCCTTAATATTTTCTTCTCTTACCTGCTTTTCATCGGTAAAGACTGCTGCTTCCATTTCTTCCTGAGGCACCAGCTCCTTAATTGCAGCAAAGAGCTCTTCCGGAACTGCACAGCTTGTATACTCATGCTTCTTCTTACCAACCTCTGCTACGATCTGGTTGATAAAAGCAATGATCGTCTGATTGATCTCATGAGCCTTATAAATAGCCTCGATCATCTTTGCTTCCGGGATCTCATTAGCGCCTGCTTCGATCATGATTACCTTTTCGGAGGTAGATGCTACCGTCAGGTTCAGGTCACCCTTCTTCCACTGCTCCTGGGACGGGTTAATGACAAATTCTCCATCAATCATTCCAACCTGTGTCATTGCGCAGGGGCCGTCAAAGGGAATATCGGAAATACATGTGGCAATGGCGGCACCCAGCATGGCAACCAGCTCAGGGCGGCACATAGGATCCACACTCATGACCATATTGTTTAAGGTAACATCATTTCTGTAATCCTTCGGGAATAAGGGACGCATAGGCCTGTCAATTACACGGCTGGTCAGAATGGCATTTTCGCTTGCCTTTCCTTCTCTCTTATTAAAGCCTCCAGGGATCTTTCCTACTGCATAAAGCTTCTCTTCATATTCTACGCTGAGAGGGAAAAAGTCAATTCCATCTCTGGGCTTGTCAGATGCTGTTGCCGTAGAAAGCACTGTGGTCTCACCATAATGCATAAACGCACATCCATTTGCCTGTTTTCCCACTCTGTTCACATCAACGCTGAGTGTACGGCCGGCCAGTTCCATTGAAAACGTCTTGTACATATTTTTTCTCCTTTTCTCCTATTGCTGTTCAGTTTTTATGAAAGGAGCCATCGTGTTCACCGTCCGAGACCTTCCTGTCTCCTGTCAAAAAGCAACATACGCCCTCTTTTCCAAAAGAACCTATGTTACTTCTTGACGAAGCCGGCTGACACCAGGACACCTTTGCCAAAAAAGGCGGAGGCCGATAAACTCGGCATACTCCGCCTTAAAACTGCTGTTTTACTTTCTAAGACCCAGCTTCTCAATCAGAGCACGATATCTCTCGATGTCCTTCTCCTTCAGATAAGCAAGAAGACCACGTCTCTGACCAACCATCTTGAACATACCTCTTCTGGAATGGTTATCCTTGGGATGAGCCTTTAAATGCTCGGTGAGCTCCTGAATTCTTGCGGAAAGAACTGCGATCTGAACCTCCGGTGAACCTGTATCACCTTCAAATCTTGCATACTCTTTCATGATTGCTGTTTTCTTTTCTTTTGAGATCATTGTTTCTCCTCCTGTTTTTAATCGCCTGTCACTAAGAAGTGGTCGGAGTTTCCGGCTTCCGGGTAACGGCTAAATATCATACTTAAAGATAATACCATAGTTTTTCTTCTGTGTAAAGAACTGTTTTAATCGTAAAGCACCCGCACCATTTTATAGGGAGTCCTGTAATTATAAGAGGAAATCTTAATTCCCGTCTTAGGGCTGCTGGCATGGATCACCTGTCCGCCTCCGATATAAATCGCCACATGGTTAATGCTTCCGCCCTTTGCATAAAAGACCAGATCTCCGGGCTTTAATTCCGATGCGGAAATGGAAGCGCCCATATTGGCCTGGGCCCTGGAAGAATGGGGCAGGGATACTCCGTATTTCTTGAAAACACTCAGTACAAAGCCCGAGCAGTCCGCTCCGTTTGTAAGGCTGGTTCCGCCCCATACATAGGGGTTCCCTAAAAACTGCTTTGCGTACTGGCAAAGATCTACTCTTACATCGGACACGCCCTGTCCATACAAAAGCTCTGTCATGGTAATGGCGGTATCCAAATCAGATTTCACATCCACATAATCTTCGGAAATATATACTTCCTCGTCATCCAGGAAAACCTTGATCCACCCGTTGTTGTAGATTTCCGCAATCTCAAGGGACTCGCCGTTTGCAACCTGTGTAACCACCTCTGCCTCGGTACTGGGCTCCTCTCTGATATTCAGTCCGTCTGTCTTGGAAACGGCAATGGCGCTGGCAAGCTCTTCGCCCTTTTTCTTGGCTTCATATCCGGTAAGGAGATAGTCCTCCTTTACATAGCCTTCCACCTTCCCGGAGGTGATATAGGCCCATCCGTCCTCGCTGCTTACGATCTCGCAGGCAGCGTTTTTAGGCAGCTTTCCAACTAACTTTCCTTCTTCGTTTGGATCTTTCCTGATATTTAAGTTATTTTCATCTACATTGCAGATGCCCAGATGGGTATATCCCCAGAGCGCTCCTTCTGCCTCTTTTGCAATCTGCATGTACTCGGCCTCCGTCAAGGGAGCCGCTGCAAAAAGCTCGCCAACTCCTGCGGTTAAAAGCTCTGTACTGCCCTGCTCATATCTGACATCCCTGGCGTCACTGTATTCTGCTGCATAGACTGGCTGCTGCACTGCTGTAGCAAGTACCAGAACTGCTGCTATGATCTTACCACTATATCTTGTGTATCTCTTCAAATCCGGCCTCCATTTATTACAAAAATGTTACATACAAACAAGGCCATTATAACAGGCTTACGCCCATCTGTCAAATCCTTCAATTCTGGGTTTTTCAGCAGTTATGGTATTGTCTCCCCTGAGAAATGTCGCTCTCCATCTGAGTTTTCAGCTCAGAAATATTTTCAAACTTTTTCTCCGGCCGTTTATAATGTAACAATTCTGTCACAATTTCACTGCCATACATATCCCGGTCAAAGTCATACAGATAGGTCTCCACGCTGATCTTTTTTTCTTCATTGACAGTGGGCTTATAACCGATATTTGTAATTCCCGGATAGGTACCGCCTTCAAACAGCACCCTGGAATAATATACTCCCCGTGGAGGCAGGAGCTTTTCTTCCGGCGGATACAGATTTAAGGTAGGCATGCCCAGTCTCCTTCCGAGCTGTTTTCCTCTTTCCACTTTTCCGGTAAAGCTGTATGCCCTTCCAAGCAGCTCTTCTGCTTTTTCCATATCCCCTTTTTCCACGCACTCCCTTACATAAGTGGAGCTGATCTCCCTTTCTCCGTCAAAAACCTTATCAATGATCCTGACCTCATAGGAAAGATCCCCGGAAAACCGTTCCAAAAGCCTGCGGTCCCCCTTTCCCTGATAACCAAAGGAAAGATCCTGCCCGGCTGCTACATAGGTAAGGTTCATCTGCTTACAGAGGATTTTACGCAAAAACTCCTCCGGCTCTATGGCCGCCGTCTGCCTGTTTAATGGATATTCCACCAGAATATCGATCCCAAGCTTTTCAAAAAATGCCCTTTTTTCCTCCCTGGTTGTAAGCTCCCCGTCTTGTCCCTGTCCGAAAAAGACGCTTGCCGACGGGAAAAAGGTAAAGACCACGGCGGCCATTCCCTTTTTTTTCTGCTCCAGGATACAGGATAAAAGCTTTTCATGCCCCCTGTGGATCCCATCAAATTTTCCGATGGCTACAGCCGTTTTCTGTCTGATCTGAAATTCCGTTGTATCCTGTATGATCTGCATCTTTTTTCCATCCTACTCAAAAAACATTTTTACCGGACAAAACAGCTTCTCTTCCGCATCATACCGGTATATTCCAAAAAACTGACCGTCTTTGCCATATACCCGAAGCTCCTGTCCTTCTGCAGGCTCCTTCTCCCATACCACCTGCGAGGAAAAAAGCTTGTTTCCGTTTTGCAGCGCCTTAAGACCGCTATCTTTTACTTTGAGCGTCATAAACTGGGAAAACATGTTTTCCGTAGGCACCAGTATCTCCTGAAGCCTTCCTGCCTCTGCAAAGCTTTGTATTTCTGAAAGTCTGTAGGCATCCTCTGCCCGGAATTCTCCTACACGGCTCCTCAAAAGATGCGTCATCACACCGCCGCAGCCTAATTTCTGTCCAATATCATGACACAGGGTTCTGATATAGGTTCCCTTGGAACAGCATACCCGCATGGTGTAATCCGGATGCGCCTCCTTTAGAAGCTCCAGCTCATATATGGTAATCTGTCTGGCCTTTCTCTCAACAGTTTTTCCCTCTCTTGCCAGCTCATACAATCTCTTGCCGTCTACCTTCAGGGCAGAATACATGGGCGGTATTTGAAGCTGATCCCCCACAAAGGAAGAAACAGCCTGGCGGACAGACTGCGGATCCCTATCAGGCGTATGGCTTTCCAGAACCTTTCCGGACAGATCCTGCGTGTCTGTTACGATCCCAAGCCGAAAGCTGGCCACATATTCCTTGGTTCTGTCTGTGAGCATATCGCACAGCCTTGTGGCATTTCCAAGACATACAGGAAGAACCCCCACCGCATCCGGGTCAAGGGTTCCTGTATGGCCGATCTTTTTCTGTTTACAAATTCCTCTCAGCCTGGCAACCACATCATGCGACGTAAAGCCGGCTTCTTTATATACGTTGATCACTCCATGGTACATTTATGCTTCACCTTCCAGCTGCTTTGCGATCTGTGCAGACAGATTGTTGACAATATCATAAAAGGTTCCCTGCATGGTCACGCCTGCAGCCCGTATATGACCGCCGCCCCCAAAGAAAGCAGCTACCTTTGCCACATCCACCTTTCCTCCCGAGCGAAGGCTTACCTTATACTCAAGAGCGCCGATCTGATACATAAAAATCGCACACTCCACTCCCTTTGTATTCCGGAGCTGGCTCACAATCCCCTCCAGATCACTTGGCACCACCTGGTAGAAATTCATGGTCTTTTTGTCCACCATGCTGACAATGCACTGTCCATTCATAAACAGGATGCTTTCTAGCAGCGCTCTTCCCAAAATCTGATTTTGCACATAGGTTTTCTCATAAAAGGTTTCCTGGATCAGCGCCGGGAAATCAAACCCATACTGGATCAGCTGTGCTGCCGCCTGCAGCGTGGACGGTGCTGTATTGGAATACTGGAACACTCCCGTATCATGAATGAGACCTATGTACAGCGCTTTGGCGATTTCCTCGTCCAAAAGCTCTTTTTTCTCTATCAGCTCATACACCAGCTCACTGGCCGAGCTTGCCTTGGGTTTGATATAGTTCAGATCCCCGCAGCCCGGATTGCTGATATGATGATCAATGTTGATCTTCTTTTTTGCAGCGTCAAAATACTTTTCTGCCTCTCCCAGTCGATCCTTTGATGCATCCAGTGCAAAAAACACATCAAAGCAGGGGATCTCCGTCTTAAAATCGGTATGGATCTCTTCCATCCCTTTGATGCAGGAAAACACCTCTGCGGGCTGTTCCAGAAAAACCTCTATCGCAGCATCAGGGCAGAGCTTTTTCAGATACAGGTACAGCCCCATACAGGCACCGATACAATCCCCATCGGGCCTGATATGGCCGCTGATCCCAATGCTTCCTGCGCTTTTTACTTCTTCATATAACTTCATCACAAGCCTCCATCTGCTTCGCAGGCCGGATTTTTATTTCCGGTTGACTTCGTCGATCAGCTTTGACATTTTTACGCCATAGGCAATGGACTGATCTCCGATAAATTGAATCTGAGGCGTATTGCGCAGATTTACCTTCCTTGCAAGTTCATTTCGGATAAAGCCCTCTGCGCTCTTCAACCCTTCTATGGTCGCATCTAAAGCCTGCTGCTCTCCGTATACACTGATATAGGCCTTACAGGTCTTTAAATCCGGCGCAACCTCTACTGCAACCACTGAGGTAAGAGGACTGATCCTGGGATCCTTCAGATCTCCTCTGATGATCTCTGCAAGGGTCCTCTGCACCTCCCCGTTAATACGGGTGTTTTTCATACTGTTTTTTCTCACCTGGGAACCTCCACCATAATATAAGCTTCCACAATATCAAGCTCCTGCATCTGATCAAAGCCTTCAAATACAAGACCGCATTCAAATCCAGCCTTTACTTCCTTCACATCATCTTTAAATCTCTTTAAGGATGCCAGCGCACCTTCGTAAATCTGTTCGCCTTCTCTGGTGATCCTTACCTTGCAGTCTCTCTGGAAATATCCATCCAGCACATAAGAACCTGCAATGTTTCCGACTGCGGAAGCACGGAAGATCTGACGCACTTCTGCGTGTCCGATGACCTTCTCCTCGTAAACAGGATCCAGCATTCCCTTCATGGCAGCCTCGATGTCCTCGATCGCCTGATAGATTACCCTGTAAAGTCTGATGTCTACGCCTTCTCTTTCCGCAATGGCTTTTGCCATGGCATCGGGACGTACATTAAAGCCGATAATGATGGCAGCGGATGCAGATGCAAGAGAGACATCCGACTCGTTAATGGCGCCTACGCCGCCATGGATACATTTTACCACTACCTCTTCATTGGACAGCTTCATCAGGCTCTGTTTTACTGCCTCCACGCTGCCCTGGACATCTGCCTTGACAATGATGTTCAGTTCCTTCAGGTTTCCTGCCTGGATCTGGGTAAACAGATCATCCAGAGACATTTTTGCCTTGGTCTCCTCCAGCATTTTCTCCTTGTTCTGTGCCAGATAGGTTTCTGCGTAATTCTTGGCTGTTTTATCATTTTCATGGGCAATAAAGACTTCTCCTGCGCTGGGAACATCAGAAAGTCCCAAAATTTCTACAGGTGTAGAAGGAAGCGCTTCCTTCACTCTTCTTCCCTTATCATCGATCATAGCCCTGACCTTGCCATGGCTTGCTCCTGCGGAGATAAAATCTCCTACATGAAGGGTTCCCTTCTGTACCAGAACGGTTGCCACAGGGCCTCTTCCCTTATCCAGCTCTGCCTCGATCACAAGTCCTCTGGCTCTTCTGTTGGGATTTGCCTTCAGCTCCAGGATTTCAGCGGTTAAAAGGATGGTTTCAAGCAGATTTTCAATTCCTTCTCCTGATTTGGCTGATACCGGAACAAACTCTGTGGTTCCGCCCCAGTCTACCGGGATCAGTTCATATTCTGTCATTTCCTGCTTTACTCTGTCCACATTTGCGCCCGGCTTATCAATCTTGTTCACTGCAACAATGATTTCAATTCCGGCTGCCTTTGCGTGGTTGATCGCCTCTACTGTCTGGGGCATCACGCCGTCATCCGCTGCCACTACCAGGATCGCAATATCTGTGGAGTTTGCACCACGCATACGCATGGCAGTAAACGCCTCATGTCCCGGTGTATCCAGGAAAGTAATGGACTGCCCGTTTACATTAACGGTATAAGCGCCGATATGCTGGGTAATACCGCCAGCTTCCTTATCGGTAACGTTGGTCTTACGGATCGCATCCAGAAGAGAGGTCTTACCATGGTCGACATGCCCCATAACACAGATGACCGGAGGTCTGGGAACCAGAGTTTCCTCTGCATCCTCGTCTTCCTTTAACAGTTCTTCGATCACATCTACCTTCTGTTCCTTCTCACAGATGATCTCATAATCGATTGCAATATTTTCCGCGTCCTCAAAGCTGATCTCTGAGTTTACGGTAACGATCTGTCCCTGAAGGAAAAGCTTTTTGATAATAACGGAGGGCTGCAGCTTCATCTTATCTGCCAGCTCCTTGATGGTGAGCGTCTCAGGGATCGTGATGACCTTGATCTGCTCCTCTACCTTATCTTCTACCTTTTTCTCCGGTTTTATGAATCTGCCTGCTTTATTTTTGCTCTTTGCTGCTGCCTCGTCCTCTTCATACATGAAGTCCTTCTTAGAGCGCTTATCCTTTTCCTGGCTGATTCTGCGCTTTTCTTCATCTCTACGCTTTTCATCCTTAACCGGGGTTTCCGCAGCGAAACCTTTACCCGGCTTTTCAGCACGCTTAAATCGATTGTCCTGTCCCTGAGGGCCTCTTTCGCTGCGTCCCTGATTATTACCAGGTCTGTTATAATTCCTTTCACCGTTATTATTGCGGAAATCGTTCCTGCCGTTTTGAGCGCCTGCCCGACTACCTCCTTCAGGTCTGCGGGAGTCATTTCTGTTATTCCTTTCTCCCTGATTGTTGTAACTGCCCTGCGAAGATCTCTCATTCCTCTGATACCTGTCATCCCTTCCTGCGGGCCTTGCAGGTCTTCTGTCTCCTGCTGCCGGCCTTGCATTCTGATTTGCAGTGTTTTCCGTCGTAGCGGCCTGAGGTTTTTGCTGCTGGTTATTCTCCTGCGCCTGTCTTTCCGCTTCTTTTTCCCTTGCCTGGTTATTCTTTGCTGCAATCCGCTCATTTTCAAGCTTTCTGGCATTTTCCCTAAAGTCCACGCGGGTACTTTCCATAACAGAGGGTGCGGTCAGAGGACGGATGATCTTATGCGGCGCTTCCTGTGCCCTTCCCTGTCCCTGACGATTTCCGCCCGGTCTCTGTCCCTGATTCTGCATCGGCCTGTTATTTCCCTGAGGCCTTTGCTGGGATGAGAAATTACTGTTATGGGGATTGCTGACAAAAATAATCTTCTTTTTCTTCTTAGGCGGTTCCGACGTACCCTGGGCTGGCGCTTCCGGCTTTTCAGGCGCCTTTTCCGGCTCCGCCTTCTTGGTCTCTTCCTGTTTTTCCGCAGTTACAGGGGCAGCTTCCTTTTCCTTTGCTGTCTCTGTATCAGCTTTGCTCCCTCCAAAGGCTTTTCTTACCATGGCTGCCACATCATCCTCAATAGAACTTTGCGCCGCCTTTACTTCTATTCCTTTATCCTGCAGAAAAGCAATGATTTCCTTGCTCTGCTTTTCCAGTTCCTTTGCTATTTCATGCACTTTTATTTTGGCCATTCCAACCGTTCCTTTCTTAAAACCTGCTACTGCTTCCCTATTCTGCCGCTTCTTCCAGACGCTTTCTGATGTTCTTTGCCATTCCTTCGTCCGTCACCGCAACAGAAGCCCTCATTTCTCTTCCTATTGCCTGCCCTAAAGAGGCTTTCGTCCCGTAAAAGTAAACAGGCGTTTCATAAAACGAGCACATATTGGTAAAAAGCTTTCTGGTGTTATCAGAGGCATCCTTTCCAACGATCACAAGGTATGCTCTTCCTTCCTTGACCGCCTTTTCTGTGGAAAATTCACCGCTGACCAGATTTCTCCCTCTGGCGGCAAGGCCAAGCAGGGACAATACTCTGTCATTCATTTGCTTTTAAGAACTCCTCCTCCAGCTTATCATAAACCTGACTCTGGATGCTCATTTTAAAGGAGCGCTCCAGTCCCTTGTTTTTTCGTGCCAGCTTCAGGCATTCACTCTGTTTACAAAGATATGCGCCCCTGCCGTTCTTTTTGCCTGTAAGATCCAGAACGATCTCCTCCTCCGGCGTCCGCAGGATCCGCATCATATCTTTTTTGTTTTTCATTTCTCCGCAGCCGATACACTGCCTTACGGGAATTTTTTTTGCCATAGGACATGCCCCTTTACTCTGTTATTTCCTCATCGGGCGCAGTATTTTCTTCCTCGGAAAGGTCTTCCTCGTCATACTCATCGTACTCGTCATACTCATCCATGTAATCCTCATACCGGAAGCCGGGAGCATCCTTCGCCTGTGTTTCACTCTTAATATCGATCTTATAACCGGTCAGCCTTGCAGCCAGTCTTGCGTTCTGTCCTTCCTTGCCGATTGCCAGGGAAAGCTGATAATCCGGTACAACGACCTTCGCCGTCTTTTCGTCGGGATCTGCAAACACTGCTACGATCTTAGCCGGAGAAAGTGCATTCTGGATCAGGTTACCGGGGTTCTCATCCCAGTTAATGATGTCGATCTTTTCTCCCCGCAGCTCTTCCACGATGGAATTGACTCTTGCACCATTTAATCCTACGCAGGCGCCTACCGCATCCACATTGGGATCGTTGGAGCGTACTGCCATCTTGGTTCTGCTTCCGGCTTCTCTTGCAATACTCATGATCTCTACCGTTCCGTCCTTGATCTCGGTTACTTCAGATTCAAAAAGACGCTTTACAAGTTCCGGGTGTGTGCGGCTGACCAGAATTCTTGGCCCCTTGGGAGTATTTTTTACTTCCAGGATATATACCTTAATTCTTTCTGTGGGCTTGAACACCTCTCCCTTTACCTGTTCGCTTTCATTTAAGATGCCGTCAGCCTTGCCCAGGTTAATACTGATGTTCTTTCCGATATACCGCTGAACGATACCGGTCACAACATCCTTTTCCTTTTCAAAATACTGATTGTAGATCACGCTTCTTTCTTCCTCGCGGATCTTCTGTAAAATAACATTCTTTGCATTCTGTGTTGCAATCCTGCCAAATTCCTTGGACTTGATCTCTACATTGATCACATCTCCCACAGCCGCATCCGCTTTGATCTTCTGTGCATCCGGAAGAGAGATCTGCAGCACATCATCCTCCACCTCGTCAACTACTTCCTTTTCTGCGTAGCAAAGGAAATCGCAGGTATCTCTGTCGATCACAACCTTTACATTGTCTGCTTTTCCAAAATGGTTCTTGCATGCAGTCAGAAGCGAATTTTCAATGGCCTCGAACAGTGTTTCCTTACTGATCTCCTTCTCCTTTTCCAGAATATCCAGTGCTTCCATTAATTCTTTGTTCATTTCCCTTATCCCTTTCCGCCCGTACTTCCCCGGACTAAAAATCAAGTGCCAGTTTGATAGTAGCAATCTCTTTTCGGTTAAAGACCTTATCTTCTATTTCCTTGTCATCTGACATCACCAGCGTAATCGTGTCCTTGTCAAACGCCTTTAAAATTCCTGTAAAATCCTTGCACCCGTCGATTGGCTTATAGGTTTTCACATCCACCTCCTGCAAAAGGCTTTTTTCCAGGTGCTTATCCTTTTTCAGCTGTCTTCCAAGCCCCGGTGAGCTGACCTCCAGAATGTACGCATCCTCAATAAAATCCTCTGCATCCAGAAGATCTGACAGTTCACGGCTCACAGCTTCGCAATGATCGATGCTGACTCCGCCTTCCTTGTCAATAAAGCACCTTAAATACCAGTCTGCTCCTTCCTTCACATACTCCACATCATAGATCTCTACTCCATTTTTCTGTGCAACAGGCAGAAGAAGCTTTTCTGTTCTTTCTTCGTAGCTTTCACGCTTTGCCATTCATTCACCTCTACTTTTTTCAGTTAAAAGCTCTTACATGTAAAAGAGTGGACCGCCAGGTCCACTCTACAAGTAATAACTATCATACTAGGTTAGTTTAACACCATATTTTTCAAAATGCAAGACTTTTGTTGCATTTACATAAGAGATGAAAATGTCAACATTAAATGCGAAAGATTTTTCGATTTTTTCCGGTTCTCCATAATGCACAAAAGATGGAGCTGTTTTCTTGTGCATTATTCACACATTTGCCATTATATCGCCGCCAGTTCCTTTTCAAACAGTTCTTTACTGCTGCAATAGCCCAGCGTCCGGCGCGGGTATTCATTGATCCAGCCTTCAATCTGTGCGATCTCTTCGTCTGTCTTGTCGTCAAAGTCCGTCCCTTTGGGTATATGTCGCCGGATCATCTTGTTTTGGTTTTCGTTGCTTCCCCTCTCATAGCTACTATATGGGTGGCAATAGTATATTGTAGTCCTTTTTTCCTCGCGTCTGCATGATTTTTCCATGCCCTCATAGTCTGCAAACTCTGATCCATTATCTACTGTTATACTTTTAAATACATTGTAGAACATATCGCCCCACTTTTTCTCTAATCGATCCAGCGCATTAACGACGCTTTCCGCTTTCTGATCCGGCAGCTTTGCCACTATTTCGTCCCGTGTTTTTCTCTCTGTCATCACAAGCAAGCAAGACTTTGTAACGCCCTGCTTTCCTTTTACTGTGTCCATTTCCCAGTGTCCTATTTCTTCCCGTGTGTCTATATTGTCCGGTCTGTTCTCTATGCTCTCTCCTTTACTTGGGCGGGACTGTCTCACTTTCCTGTATTTCCGTTTCTGATCCTTTTTAACTGGCAAGTCCTTATTTGTCAGCTTTAAGAATATACCTTTATCTATGTATGAATAAAAAGTAGTTGTGCATATCATTGTAGAAAAGTTTTCCTGCTGTTGCCGTGCCTTCGCCAGTGCTGCGTCCGGCGAATACTTTTGTTCTATCACTAATTCTTCAAGAAAATTCGCAAGTTTAACGTCATTCCCTATTTTTAGCCCTGCGCCCTTTGCTTTCAGATTTTCCCGCGCTTTCCGGTCTGCTTCGTCTGGATTGTACCGTTCTTCCTCTGTCAGATCGCTATTTGTGTGCATATACCTTCCGCGCCCCAGTTCCCTGTATATCGTGCTTATATGCTTATGTAGTATTTCCGCTATCTCTTTGGGCTTGTGCTTTGCCCTTATAAGCACGTCAAGCCGCAGCCTGTCGTTATATGTCATGTGTGTAAACTCTTTTTCTTTCATCTGTGCCGCCTTTCCGAAAAACGCTGCAGGCGTTCCCCTCTACGGCGTTTTTACTCTTTATCTGCAAGCAGCCACACAACATCAACATTCAAAATTTTTGCAAATATCTTCAATTCATAATCAGCGACAAAACGTGTCCCGATCTCCACGCGGCTTATGCTGTCGCGTTCAATCGTTATCCCTGCTACTTGCATTTTTGCCGCCAGTTCGCTTTGTGACATTTTCTGAACGACGCGCGCTTCCCGTATGCGTTCCCCGCATATATTCTTTTTGCCCCTGTAATCGTATATTTTCACATTCCCGCTTCCTTTTTGTGCTAATATTCAGCAATATACTTGACATTAACACATTAAATGCGATAAATTGTGTTAAAGGTCAGCAAGCGCGGGCTGGCAAATATTTTTAGGAAGGTGTTTCTATGAAAAGAAAAATTGTTTTGTTCTTAGGTATTGTATTTTTGCTGTGTGGCATTATCACTTTTTTATTGTATGGTATGCACGGCGGGCAAGCTGTCCTTTTGATTGTTGGCGTTTTGCTGCTTCTCTCGTTTAAATCTAAAACAGCCCCGCAGAAAGAAGCGTCTTCCGGTGCTGTGGATAAACCGCAGCAAAGCATTTCCCCCGATCCCGCTGCCGACCGTGACACGAAAAGCATTTCTCTTCCTGTCGCTGGCGTTACATTCTCAAACGAAAGCGGGAAGTTAAAATCACGTCAGGCAATCCTGCGCCGGATATTGTTTAATGATCCACCGTTCGACTGCGATCATGTTGTCACGCTCGAAAAATATCTTTACGAAGGCGATCTAGCGTATTATGTAAAAGTAAACGATTGTATTATAGGTAATGTCCCGAAGGAATTTATTCCGCACGTTGACGCTAATATTGACCGCCCCTATAAAATAGTAGATTTTCAAGTATACGGCGGTCAAAATGGTAAAAAGTTTGGTGCTTCCTTAAAAATTGTATTTCTTGATGTAGAACAAAATTAACAGTCACTAAAGGGCGGCTAAACAGTGCCGCCCTTTTCCATGTCTTCTCGTACTACTTTGTAAATATAAGCTGATACCGATAGCCCCGCCGTTTTTGCCGCCTGCTTTATATGCTCTTTTTCCCCTTTTGGTACAATCACTTCGATCTTGTCGTATTTCTCCCGCTTATAGTTATTTTGGTATGCTATTTGATTAAATTTCTTTTCTTCCATTATTTCTCCCCTTTGTCTTTCCGGCGGCTGATCCATAAATGAATAATAAAGCATATCACAGCTATGGAAAATAGAATTTTTACAACGTCCAGCGCAATCTGAAATTTTTCCATTCTCTACCACTTGACATTTTCGCAATAAACATTTATTTTAAATGCAAAGGTACTTGGGGCTTTCGCCCCTTTCCCTTTGTTTTCTTACTCAAACAGTGCTTTTATAAGGTCTGTTACTGCTTGGATAAGGTTTAGAATTGCGGTAATGAAAACTATACATTCCAGTGTGCGGTTTTCTTTATCGCTTTTCTTTTGTTTCTTTTTGCTCAATGCCTTTCTTCTCCTTTCCCCTGTATTTGTCTTTCGACACTATTATAATAGCACATATTCCCGAATATGTCAACGCATATTCACGAATATTATAAAAAAATAAAAACGGGCTTTCCTGCTGCCCTGCGGCGCAAGATTGCCCGTTTTTTTGTTGCTCTGCTTTATGCTGTCTCGATCAGTTCCACTAAATCCTTTCTTTTCGTCAGATACCAGCCCGCCTTCAGCTTGTAGAAGTCGCCGGACTCTCCCACAATCGTGAAAAGTTTCCCGTATTTCACTACGCCGACGGCTGGCGCGTTATAGTCCGGTACTTTCCGATAGTTTACGCCGTCCGCGCCTGTATAGATGATCTTTGCGTACCTCTTGACCTCTTTCTTCGTAAACTGCACAAGATCGGCGCGCTTTGTGATGTACCAGCCGGATTTCAGCTTGTAGAAGTCGTCCGTTTCCCCCACGACCGTGAAAACGTCGCCAGCGTGTGCCTGTCCTGCTGCCTGTGCCGCGTAGTCCGGTATAGCCCGATAGTTTACGCCGTCCGCGCCTGTATAGATGATTTTAAGGCTTCCGGCGGTCTGTCTTACCCCTTCCGCGTTTTCGCCCTGTGTGGCGTTCCCTGTGCCGCCTGTGGCGGGTTTTTCTGCTGTACTGGTATTTTCTATCATTGCGGACAAAATGCGCTTTATTTTCGCCCCATAGTCCGCGCCTGCCGCCCAGCCTTTTCCTTTCGGGTTTTCTTTCTGCCCTAACCATTCCACATACGGCGCGCAGCCTTTTTCTACCCATTTGTATCGGGGATCGACACAAGCCCCGATCAGCGGATCGGCGGTTGCGTATGCTTTCAAGTGCTGTATCTGCGCCCGTACTCCCTCGCGCATAGTGGCGAAGCTGTTTCCTTTCATGCCCCGCGTTGTTACGCCCATACCGCAGAAATTATTTTGATCCAGTGTGACCGCTGATCCGGCAAAAGTAAAGTTTCCCGTTTCGATCACAGACTGGGCGGCGGCTATGTCCCCGCGTACCCCTTCGGCGCGTCCTTCCTCTATATAGGCGTTTGCCAGTTCTGCCGCGTAGGAAGCCGCCAGCGGGTTTTTGCTTACAATATAGGCGGCAATCTGTTCTTTTGTCGCCTGTGCCTGCCCCGTGATCGGCGTTAATGTTGCCGCCGCTTCCTGCGTTTCCGGTGCGCTTATTGCTGCCTTGAAAGTCTGCCATGTACTTTCAAACAGATTATAATAATACGGGTTCGGGCAGATTTTCCCCGTAACGTCATAATGCCGGATCACATTTTCAGCGGGTACATTGTACTTTTTCATAAGCTGCCGTGTCAGTTCTACCGCTGCGGCTACGGTCTGCGGCGTAAAATACCAGTCTTTGTCCGTGGCGTTTTTTGTGCTGCTGTCTTTTTTCTTAACCGCCATTTCTATGCCGATTGAATTTGTATTCCTGCAGTCGGCGTGTTTGTAGCTTTTCGCGCCGCAATGCCACGCCACGTCGTCGTCTTCCACGATCTGAAATATTTCCCCCTCATGCCCTATGGCATAATGCGCCGACGCGCCCGCATATTCCCGCGCCCAGTATTTCGCAAGCTGTAAAGCGGTAGAAAGCCCGCCGAAGTAGTGGATCACAATATACTTGATCCGCGCCGTGCTGTTTTTGTCTGTGAAATTGATTTTTGTTATATACTGCCTGTTTATGTTCATTCTGCCGCCCCTTCCTCTCCGCAAAATCCCATTTCGTCGGGATTGAAGCCGTTTCTAAATTCTGTCAGCGCGTCTTTGTCCATTCCCGCCACTTTTTCTTTTAGTTCTGCCAGTTCTTCCGGCTGTAAATCCTTTGTATGTTCGCTTTTCATGCTGCACCGTCCTTTCTGAATAGAAAAAGCCCCCGCAAGTCTTTGTTTTGTCTGTGCGGGGGCTTTGCCCGTTTGCTGTTTATCTGTCTGCTTTGCCGCCCGTGTCGTCCGACGGCTCTTTTGTTTCGTCGTCCGTGCCTAAAATGTCAATTCCGGCTTCAATCAACTTTTCCGTGACCGCCAGCCCTTTAATCAGCATTTCGGGGACTTTATACCCCATTTCCACAAGATTTTCCAAAATGCTGCGGGCTTCGTTCACAATCAGCATGGCAAGCACCCACCAGCCGATCAAATGCAAGAAGGAAAGATCAATCCCCAGCATATCTTTTCCGAAGTTTACGAATACGGACGCAATCAGAAACGCCACAAGCACCACCGCCCAGCACCCCAGCTTTTTGACTACGCCGATCGCGCCCACTCTGCTGCTTTCCTCTTTCTTTTTATTTGCCTTGATCCAGCCCGTGATCCAGTCAATCACATTCAGTGCAAGAAACGCCGCGAATACATACCAGTATGTACCGAAAATCGCGGTCAGCACCGCGACGATCGCGCCCGTTACCGCATTGTATTTGTCCGTGAATACATTTGTATATGTCATACTCTCCACCCCTTCCTTACTCGATCGGATCGCCGTTTTCGTCGTAGCCGTCCGCTTCCAGTGCCGCGATAACTGCCGCCCTGTATTTCTCCGGTACGTCCCCGATCGTGATATACTTTTCTCCGTCCTCTGCGCCCTTTGTGATAACGCCTGCGGCTACGCCTACAATGTCCCGCGCTGGAATGGTTGCAATGTCCCTTCCCGCAATTACTAATTTGATGTAAATTTTTTTCATTCTGCACTTACCCCCATTTCATATACTGCCGCGATCCCTTCCATGATTGCCTGCTGGCTGTCTTTCATCTCCAGCAATTTCTCATAAAGTGCCGCTGTGCCTTCAAGCTGCTGTGTATTGTTTTCTGTGATAAGCTGCGCCAGCGGGCTTTCCAGTTCCGCAAGCTGCCGCTTGTATGTGTCGAATTGTGCCAGCGTCATGTTTGCATATTCATATGCCCAAACTTTGCGCCGTGTGCTGTCTACTGTGCGGGTTTCCCTTTTGATGTTCCGGCGTACCTTTACCCGATCCGTGCCCTTTTCAATATCTGCGGGGCGGTCTGTCTCGTAGGTTTCGCCGATCTGCCACTTAACTTCCATAGCATATCCTTCCTTTCCTCTCATGGTTTGAGACTATTTTTTTCAGCTTTTTTATATTTACATAGGGCTTTACGCGCTCTAAATAGACGTTGTATGCGTCTGTGTGCCTAAAATACCCCATGCGGCTGATAATGCTTGAAGCGTCGTACCAGTTCGCCTTTTCTTTCTTTGCTACTTTCCGCGCCTTGCGCGTGATCCGGTACAAAATCGCTTTTCTGATAGTCGTGCGCGTCCGTCTGAATAGGAAGCCCATAAAATCTAACGCGCGCCCGATTTCCTTTACTTTCTTTTTAATGCTCTTTTTCGCTTTCTGCCTTGCTTCCAGTTCCTTTTCTGTCAGCGGGATTTCTTTTGACAACGGGAAAATCTGTTTATTTTTCTTGATAACAAGTCCCAGCTTTTCGCTGCAATAGCTTTCTATCCTCTCTAGCGCGGTTTTTAAATCCCGTGCAGGATCGCCACGTGTTCGTCTACATTGTCAAGTATGTGCTGTATGTCTTTTCTGTTTCGTTTTCCCTTTGCTGCCTTGAAAAATGCCTTTTTCAGATTTTCTTCTGATATGATTTTTTCATATAAATTTTTGTAGGTTTTCATGGTGGATCGTCCTTTCTATTCCCTCTAGGGCTTTCAATTCCTTACTTGCCCCGCCTACGTCGGGTATTCATTTCAAGCCTTCGGCTTCCGTTAGATTGTGTGCATTAGATTATTGATCCATTTTTGTAGAAACGTGCGCGCGGAAATGTTCCAGTTGGCATTGGAAACAAGGTTGTTCACATTCACCGCCCCGCCGCAGAGAAGCCCATTGTTGCAGTTGCCGTCCACAATCGCGGCAGGGGACAGGAAGCCCCGCGTTGTCGCACACAAAATCCGTATATCTTAAATTATTTTTGTTTTCGTCTGTGTCTGCCTACAACGGGGGCGGGCTGCCCCCGATCCCCCGCTTTAACCGCTTAGCCCTCAAGATCAGAGGGCTGCGCGGTTGTAGGCGTTTTAGAATAGGTGCGCGCGGAAAAGTTCCAGGAGGCACTGGAAACAAGGCTGCTCACAGACACCGCCCCGCCGCAGAGAAGCCCATTGCTGCAGCGGCCGTCCACAAGCGCGTGATCGACCTGCGAAGCGTTGTACCAGCCGCCACAGCATTTGTATGTATCGGACGCGCCGCCGATCACGGTGGGCAGTTCCCCGTTGTCGGTCAATACGGTTTCTTTGATATACTGCCCGCTTGTCCCGCTCATAGAAAGCCCCGTGTTGATATATCCCGCGCCCGTTTCGTTGTACGGCTCATACTGCTTTATATAATGCTTGCCGCCGACGTAAAGCCAGCCGTTGATTCTCTCCCATGCGCCCATCTGCTGTTCGCAATGTAAAAATTTCCTCGGCTTGTTTGCTGTCGATCCATGCCCCCAAAATCTGCCGCCCGTTAAAAGCGTACCTGTTTTTGAAAGACTGCCCGCCCCTGTGCCGTCTTTATAATTCCCGTAGCCGCAAGCGTCCTGTTTGTTTGTCGATCTTGTAAAAAGTGTTTCCAGTTCCCACCGTAACTGAATAATTGAATAATAACCCGTATTCCATAATTCGCCGTTTGCTTTCGCGTATGATATTTCAGTTGCGCCCGCCGCATTGTTTAGCTGTGTCTGCCCCGCAATAGATCGCAGCTTACCGGAAACAAGCGCACCGCCAAACATAGGGTAAAATGTGTACGGCTCTATGCTGCCGTCGGCGCGTGTGTGCGCGTATGCGTGAAAATCTTCGTCAAGCTGTATATCGCAGAAAAGGTGGTATTGTTTGTTTCCCTCTGTGTACCTCTTTACCCATATAAGGGGAATTGTCGCCATTGCGTTTCCGGCGTATGCCGTGTTTGATACGTCGGACGCGCCGCCAGCCTTTTTCTTGCTGTAATCGTTATGATCTAATTCATAGTCGATCGTACCGTCATAATGCACCATAAAGGGCTTGTTTCCCTTTAAAATCCAGCAATTATCTTCTTTCCAGTCCCCGCTATTCCACCCGCCTGCTGCCGTCGCAACGCACCGCATGGGCGCAAAATCGGCGTTCATTTCAATGTAATGTATACGGGTTTCGGGATTGCTGTCTGTTTTGTCCTCGTAATATCCAAACAGTGTGCGCCGGATATAATCAAAGTTGACTGTCCGGCTATATCCTGCTGCCGCCGTGAAGTGTTCCGTCTGATCCGGCGTTTTGTAGCCATTGACTGCTGCCGCCGTGATGTAATATTCTTCGTTGACATTCACGCTGAAGCCGATCTGTGACGTGCCGCCGACTGTCTGTGTCTGATCCTCTCCCGTCGTCACGTTACGTAAAACGATCGCCGCCGAAGTGAAGTCGCTTGCATTGTCCACGTTTACGTTTACCGTTACCGTTTCGCCCTCATGGATCGTCACTTCTGCACGGTTTAATGCGTTCCCGCTTTCGTTGTATACTCCGTTTTCACTGTACGGGAAAGCCGCAAAATAATATGTGTGTTCCATTTTCATATTTTCAACCACAAGCGGCGTACTTTCATACTGCCCCAGCGTCGTATTGTCAGCAATCAGCGTCCCGTCTTTGTGGTGTTTCGGGTAACTGCCTTCTTTCATCAGTACCGCCACGCCCTTTACTGCAAGCAAAATCTGATCTTCTATAACCGTGTTTGTCGGCTCTAAAAAGGTAATGTTTACCGTGTCTATGCTTGACTGTATCGCGTGAAATTTCCTCATGTTTTTAGGAAGAAAGCCTTCTCCGAATTTCTTTACACTGTCAACCGCCCACTTTAATTCGTCGTATGCCATTTTTTATACCCTCTCTTTCTTTTCTGTACTGCTTACTACCTTTTCAGCCAAAAATATTGTTGTCTTTACATAGTCATACATTCCGGTAAAAGGTTTCACGGTTGTTACTGCCGTTTCGTTCCCGTCGCTGTCCGTGCCAAATTCCGTGACGATCTCCGCTTCCTCATTCGTTGTTTTTATGCTGCCGTCGTCTAAAAACAATGTTTCCTGCGCCTGCAGTCCGTAATATCTGTTGAAAGTGTCTGCCGTCAGACTGTCCACTTCGTTCTGCAAGTGTCCGGCGGCGTTTTTGTCCAGAATATCCTTGATCCGGTCAAGCCATGCGAAGTATTCCGTCTGTACCGCGCTGATCCATGCGTCTAAATACTCTTTTTCGTCCTGCTGCCACTGTGTTATGTTCTCTTTCTGCTGGTTTTCATAGTTCGTAAATTCCCGATCCATGCTGTCGTATCTGTCCTGCCCCTGTGTTTCCAGCCTGTTTATGTCCTGCATATACAATCCGTATTGCGTCCGTATTTCCTCTTCATAATTTGCAAAAAAGGTGTCAAACTGCGTCTTGATCTGTGAAAAGTCTATCTGATCTACCGCCCCGCATACCCAGCCGCAAATATCGCCATCCATGCGCGTGTCTGTTATCATGTCCTGCGTGATCTCTGTTACGCCCGCCGCTATGGAAATATGCGATATAACAATTTCATGGATCGTCGCCGTGATCTCCGGCGCGGGCGGTACGCCTGCCCCCGCGTAATAGCTGCCCGTTTTGCAAAATGCCTTGATCCAGCGGTTTGTCAAGTCCAGCCGTATAACAATACTGTCCGCGCGGTTCATATTGCCGCTTGCCGTCTCTAAATCGACCACAAGCCCGTCCGTCAAGTGGTAGCCATACCCGTCGATCCATGCGTACCCCGATTTTATTTTTACGGTCATTCCCCCGTTAGCCACGACCTGTAAATCCCCGTTAAATACGCCGGACTTGAAAAGCGGGAAAAAATAATCAGCCCAGTGGCGGACATTGTATACCCTGTCGTGGTCTTTGGAATTAAAAAAACTGTAATTCTCTGCCATGCTCTGTTTACTCCTTTCTTTAGTTGTCCGATAAGTCCACTGTGTCCGGCAAGGGATCGCCGAATGTCGGGACGATTGACAAGCCGCCGTTTTCGTATATCTCCTGTACCTCTGTGATCCGCTTATCCATTTTTATTCCCCATGCCTTTTTATTTACCGTTACAACGTCGCCTAAATCATAATCCGTCTTGTATGTAAAATTTACGTTCGGCAGCGTCACGGCTTCCAAACACTCCACGATCCCGTATTCTGCCAGCTTTTCCGTTCCCCGTTGCACAAGTGCCGCTTTGTACTGGGCTTCGGTCAGCCCGTCCCGCTTAATGTCCCGCGCGTCCACCATGATTTCCCGCCGTTCCCAGCCTGTCGCCGTCGGATCAATCGTCGCTTCCATAACCGTGCGCGCCGTTCCCTCTCCGTCCCCGAACACGATCGCATGGGTTTTGTAATTCTGATCGTTTGTCGTGAATGTCGCTTTGTTTATATTCCTGTATACTTCCGAAAATATAACGCGCTTGTTTCCGGTCTGATTTTCGCTGTGGTCTTTCCCTTCATATACCTCAAAAACGAATTGCTTTTCTTTATAGTCCCCGCGTATGCGGAAGCCCAAATTGCTGCAGGCTGATAACTTTGTCATGTATGTATATAAATCCTTATAGGACACTTGAAGCGTTACCGTGCCGCCTGCGCCGCATTTTGCCCCCAGTATAAGGCGCGGAAGCGGGTTTGTTCCGCTTATTGCGGAAATGTCCACAAGCTGCCGCATAACGTCTTCATAGGGCGTATTTGTCACATTTACCACCGTTTTGATGCCACGCCTTGAAAGCCCCGCAGAAAGCATACTGCCCGTTGCTGTGATCTCGTTTGAATAGTCGTCCGCTGCCATTCCGCTAATGATCGCACTTTCCACCGATCCTGTCATTGCCACAATATTGCCTTTTTGCAGTAGTTTTAAATTCCTACTGTTTAAAGCGGCGTGAAGTTCCACCGTTCCGGCTTCGTAATATTTCCGCGTCCATATAAGCGATCTGTAAACGTCGATCACTCCCTGCCGCATAAGGTTTATATCATATACTTTTACCTGTTTCTGTTGCCGCATTTCCACCGCTGTCTGCTCCATGCTCTCTCCTCTCTCTACGGCATTACATAGCAATTTTCGAAGTCAAAATTTACGTTCATGTAGTCGCCACCTTCGTCTGCCGTATAGTTTATATAGTTCCTGCCTGTCTCTAGCTGGACGTAACCTTCGTTTTCCTCGTCCACGGTGTAGTTATAGTCAATCTTTTCCCCGCCGCGAAAAAGTACAACGTCAATATTTCCCTGTTCTGTCGTTATGATGATCTGATCGTCCGGCTGCATAGTGCAAAGTAATTTCAGCGTTTCCCCTGTTGTCACGTTCATAATGGACGGATTTATAACAACGTCTTCCGCAATGATCGTCATTTGAATACCGATCGCCGTTGTGCTGTCATTGTCCACGACCTTGATTGTTTCTTTTGACCGTGTACCAAATTCCATGCCGCTTTCCGGTATCTCGCAAGGAAATTCCCAGCCGCTTTCCCAGCTTGCCATTTCAATGTGCGTCGCTGCGTCGTCCTTAAAATAGGGATCGGGACAGATCAGCGATATAACGGCTGGGCGTAAAACGCCCTTTTCCGCTATATCAATATCTTCCACACGGTACTTTATTTTTCGTGTCTGCCCGTCCTCTGTGTGGTAAAATGTACCCTCTGCGCCCTTTTTAAAGACGCGCGATAAATACTCCCTGTTTTCCCTGTAATTCCTGCGGATATTCGCTGTAATAACAATGTTTCTTTCTTCCAGCGTTTCCCCGCCGTAGCTGCTGCCGTCTGTCGTGGCGTTCTGTGATGTATGTACCGCATTTTTCATTTTGTATACGCCGTCAAGCGACACAAGAAAAAACTCCGTTGTATCGTGATCGTAGGTAAACACGGCAGCAAGCCCGTTGTCGTTCTCGCATTTTATAACTTTCATTCCATTCCCCCCTTTTTAAGTCGGTTTTAGTCTTAAAACCATTTGCCGCGTTGCGTTCCGCGTCTGTCTCGCCGTTTCTGAAGGCGATAATTCACGTGGGCTGTTGATTGTCAGATTTTGCACAAAACCGCCGCCCCCTGCTGCCGTCTGTGCGCTTCCCGCCGTACCGCTGCCGCCTGCCTTTATGTACCCGTCGATCGTCGTAGGCACTCCGCGCGCCATTGCCGCCTTGATCCGCTTTTCCTCTGCGTCCATGCCGTCTTCCACGCCCTCTGCCATGCCTGCCGGAAGCATTTTCCCAACTTGATCCCGCATGACCTTTGACGGGCTGGCAATTTCGAAGAAGTCTTTTACCGCGTCCAGTGCCGACTTCGCTAAATCTTTAAATACATTTATCAGACTGCTGGCGGCGTTCTTTACGCCGTTTATAACGCCGTCTATGATGTTCTTTCCTAAATCTGCCCAGTTGATCCCCTTGAAAGTATTGATGATCGCAGAAAATACCTGTGGTAATGCTGCGACCAGCGACGGGATCGCCCGAATAATTCCCGATATGAGCGCGCCCAGAAGTTCAATTCCCGTCTGTATGATCTTTGGCAGATTTGCTATGATCGTGTTCACTGTCGAAGTAATGACCTGTGGCAGCGTTGCGATCAGTTGCGGGATTGCCTGCACAATTCCCGATATGAGCGAATTTAAAAGCTGTATGCCCGTTTCTATGATCTTAGGCAGCATGGAAACGATCTGCGACACAATCGTATTTATGATTGTCGGCAGCATTGCTATAAGCTGCGGGATCGCCTGTACTATGCCCGATATAAGGGATAATAAAAGGTTTAGCCCCGCGTCTATGATTAGCGGTAAATTATCCATGATCGCCTGCACGATAACGGGGATCAGTTCTATAATTGCGGTTATAAGTTGGGGTATCGTCTGTGAAATGCCGTTAATGAGACTTACAAGGATTTGTACGCCCATTGAAATGATCTGTGGCAGATTTGTTATAAGTGCCTGTGATATTGTCTGAATGATAGTGGGAAGCATTGCAAGAAGCTGTGGTATGGTTTCCGTTAGCCCCTGTAAAATCCCGCTAAAAAGTGTTATTGCTGCGTTTAATATCTGCGGTAACAGTGTAGGCAATGCGCCTGTTACTGTCCGTATCAGTGTAAAAAATGCCTGCATGAGCGGCGGCAAAAGCTGATCCGCAAGCCCGCCTAACTGTCCGGCTATTCCTGCAAATGCCGCGCTTAGTCCCTCTATCAGCTTCGGGACTGTCTCGACGATCCGTGGCACGGTTTCCATAACGCGCGGAAGCACGTTGTCAACTACCGTTAAAACACTTTCAGCCATGTTGTCGATCAGTCCGTCCAGATCGGCGTTTTCGTCAGCCAGCCCCGTCATAAGATTTTGGTATGCCGACTTCGCCGCGCTGATCGATCCCGATATAGTTTCGCTTGCTTCCTTTGCGGTTGTCCCCGTGATCCCCATTTCTGTCTGTACGACGTGGATCGCGTCTACAATGTCCGCGTATGAAGATATATCGTACTCAATGCCGGATAGCTTTGTCGCGTCTTCTAAAAGCCGCTGCATTTCCTCTTTTGTACCGCCGTAGCCCAGTTTTAAGTTGTCCAGCATTGTATAATTCTGTTTTGCGAAGCCTTGATATGCGGTTTGTATTGATGATATGTCCGATCCCATTTTGTTGGCGTTGTCTGCCATGTCTGTGATCGCCATATCCGCTTTCTTTGCTGCCGCTTCGGTGTCCCCGCCCATGCTCTTAATAAGCGCGGCAGAAAATCCCGTTACGGTTTCCATATATTCATTTGCAGACAGTCCGGCGGTTTTATATGCGTTGTCGGCATTTTTTAAAACTGTGTCCTGCGCCTTCATCAGACTGTCATAGTCTTTTTTTGCGTCTGCCGTCGATTTCCCGACGCTTTTGGCATATTCCTCTAACGATTGCCCGCCAGCCCCGAAAAGCGTCTCTACGCCGCCCACAAGCTGTTCATAATCGGCGTATTGTTCCACCGCGTTCTTTGCGATCGCCGCGCCTGCTGTCAGTGCTGCCGTGGAAAAAGCCGCAAATGCTTTCATTGTGCCGCCGATCGTGACTTCCAACGCCTTGAAGCCGCCTTTTGCCGCGCCTGCTGCCGCGTTTCCCACCGCTGTCAGTGATTGCTTTAATGAAGGCAGCTTGTTTTTTAATTCGTCCGCTTTCTCCCTCATGGTGTGGAAAGCGTCTGCAACTTTCTTAACGTGCGGATGGGCGTTTTTAAAGTCTTCAACCTTCTTTTTTGCGCCCTCGACCGCCGATCCGATTTTTTGTACTGCCGCGCTTTCCTTTACCGTTTCCGCTATTTTCTGCTTTGCCTTTACAAAACCGTCTGCCAGCTTCCCCACGATCGGGACATGGCTTGCGATCTTATATATTTTCTGCCCCAGCGTTTCCGCTTCTTTTGCCGCCGCTTTCTGCGCTGTCTGTGTATTTTTCAGTTCGGTATTGTAGCCAGCCAGTTTTTGCTGCGTTGCTGCGATCTCCCGCTGTAAATCTCGGTACTCCGCGTTATTGTCCGCATTTTTTCCGGCTTCTGCCATTTGCTGTTGTGCCGTCGTCAGCGTTTTTAACTTGCTTTCCGTCTGTTCGATTGCCTGTGATAAAACGGTTTGCTTCTGCGCCAGCAGTTCCGTATTTTTCGGATCGAATTTTAAAAGGGAATTTATGCTCTTTAGCTCTCCCTGCAGGCTTTTTGTTTCCGCGTTCACTTTTGAAAGTACTTGGTTTAACGGCTTTGCGTCGCCGTCGATCTTTACAGTGATTCCCTTTAGTCCCTTTGACATTGCCGCTTACCCTCTCTTTCCAAAAAGTCGCCGCAGGCTTTGCCTGTCCGGCTCTGTCTGCGATAGCGTCCGCGCATTTTCCAGATATTCACGCCCTTCTTCTGATTTATTCATTTCATGTATGAAAGCGTCCCGCCTGTATTGCAAATAGTCTATATATTCCAGTTCTTCTATTTCGTTTACATTCAGTCCGGTGTATTCATATACTAAATGTTCCCAGTATGTCGGTATGTCATAAAATCCGGCTTCGTCCGTCGGATAGAAGGGCGGCTCTAGTTTGGGTTTGCCGCTTCGCCGTTCACAAACTTAACGTACTGGGCGAAAAATTCCTTTATTTCGTCTGTTGAAAACTGGTCTTCCACCCATTCCGTTGTTATAATTTCGCCTTTCAGATTATTGGAAAGAATTTTCGCTGTGAGATCGTATAATTCATCTATGATCTCCCTGTTTGCTTCGTTCTTTTCCTCTTTTGTCTGCGCGTCGTCCCTTTTGTCCATGATTTCCTGCATATCCATTAAAGCAGAAAAGACGCGCTTTTTCGGCATACCTACCTGTATTACTCTTTCATATTCTTCTTTTACTTTTTTCCCGTCTTTTTCCACTTCCCGCTCGTCGTCAAACGTCAAAACCATGTAATTTCTTCTTGCTTTCTGAAAATTTACTTTAAAATTCATATCTTTACTTTCCCTCCGTTTTTTGTAATGTGCTGGGGCTGGAAATACCAGCCCCGCGTTTATCTGTTATTCTGTGCCGCTGTCCTGCCCTGCGTCATTCCCGCCGCCTGCTGCCGTCTGTGCTGTAAGGAAGGAAGCGATCTTTGCCGCCTTGTCGCCGCCTGTCAGCGTGTAGCCTTTCGCCTTTGCGATCGTCTCAATCTGTGCCACGGTCAGCGCGTTTAACTCTGTTTCCGTGTATGTCTGCTGGTATTCCTCGTCGATTTCTTCCACAAACTCGATCAGCGTTCCGCGCTCGTCGTGCGGTTTACAGGTAAATTCCGCGTCAATCACGGTTGCGCTGTCCGGCGCGAATGTGATTGTAAATCCTGCGCTGTTTCTGCCGACCACAAGCAGATAGCAGTTGCCTTCCACCGGATCTTCATGCACAAACAGGATCGCATACTGTTTCCCGTCGTCGTTTGCCGTTCCGCCGATTTTCAAGCGGCGGTATGTTTTCCCGTCCTTTGTTTCCGTCGTAATTTCTGCCGTAGCCGCAAACTTCGCCAGCGTCTGCCCGTTCCATGTGAAAAGCCCCGACTTGAAAGTGGCTTCCTCGTCCGTCAGAATTTCCTTGACGATATGCCCTAAATCGTCTTTTTCCTGTGTCATTGTAGGCTTGTACTCAATACTTGCGCCGCCCTTGATCCAGCCCGCGTGGTTTTCCTCTGTCATAAGCTGCTTTAAAATGTCTGCAAAGTCTTTCGCAAAATCGCCCGTAAACTCTGCCATATAAAGCATACCGCTTCCCAGCGTGACTTTTTCCTTTGTTCCCTTTTTATTTGCCATGCCTTTCTACCTCTTTTCTGTGAAATTTGTTGTATAAATTGTTACAAACATTTTTTCTTCTGCGATCCACTCCCTGTCCTTTGTCGCTTTCCACGCCTGCTTTGCAAATGCCGCTTCAATCTTTTTTTCGTTCCCCGCGTCTATGCGCGCCGCGTAAAATTCGACTGTCAGATCGTGCGTTATGATCTGTGCGTGGAAGTCGTCGCCGTCTTCCTGTGTCCGGTCAATGAAAGCGACAAATGGCAGCTTTTGTGGCTGTGTGAAAGCTACTTCCGCGACCGGAAGCCCTGTTTCTTTTTTCAGATATTCTTCAATATTCATCAGCTACCACCCCACAATCCTGCCAGCCGTTCGTACAAAACCTGTTCGGCAATCTGCCGCCCATATTTAATATGCTTGACCGCTTTTGTCCTGTGTGTCCCGTCCCTCGTTAAATGTCCGTTTTCCAGCAAGTGCGTTAATCTGTATTCCGGTGCTTCAACGTGCCATTCTGCCGCGTAGTGGTGGCGTTCCTGCCAGCCCTTATCTATCGCAAAACTATTCCGGTATGTTCCAGCGCGCCGCCTTTTGCTTACTGGCGCATACTGTTTCGCGGTCTGATTGCAGGCTTCGGCGGCTTCGTCGATCGCCTTTACAAACTCTTTTTCCTGCACGTCTGCCCATTCCAGCAGCACTTCAGAAAGCGCAAGCCCTAACTGATCCGGTGGGATCGCCCTTGCTGCGTTTATGTTCATGCAAATTCCCTTTCCCTGTGTTTCTCGAATTTAACAAGCGTTAGTTTCGTGATCGGTGGCAGCGTGTCTTTTAAATGATCTGCTTTGTCAATGTCGTATTGCTTGCCCTCAATCACTACAACTTGATGCGGTTCTATGTCCTGCTGCCGCAGAATGTGTATAACGCGATCTACGCGGGTATCTGCCGCCCGCGCCGCATAATGTCTTGTGATCCCCACGTTTTCATTGCCGAAGCGCAGCCCCTTTTTTATCTTTTCCAGCCTGTCTTCGTCGTTCACGCAATACACGTCCGCGATCCCGTCGTTAAATTCTTCAAACTTTGCCTTCATCTGCTGCCCCGCTTTCTTTTTTCGGTACATTCGCCACCGCTTCTTCCAGCGCATACCCTGTCAAGTTCCACGAAAAATCATGCTCGAATTGCTCTATGGCGTTTGATCTTCCGTAACGGCAGAAAGCAAAAAGCAGCGTCCGCGCGGTCATTTCTTTTGCGAAGTCGATCTTGCCGCCCTTTAATTTTTCCAGCCGCCCGATCCCCTGCTGCATAATGTCCCGCATTTTCTTTTTTGTCGCTTCGTCCTCAAAAGTAATATCCAAATCATTCAGAATATCTTCCAGCAGAACGTCTTCGGCTGTCTTTTCCTGTACCTCTGCCATATTGCACCGCCTTTTTATGATAGGCGGCAAGGAAAACTCCCGCCGCCTGTTTGTCTGTTAGTTGCTGCCCGCTGCCATCTGTGCCGCAAGGAAGGAAGTGATCTTTTCTGCCTTGTTGCTGCCTGTCAGTGTGTAGCCCTTATATGCTGCCAGCCCCTCGATCTGCGTCACTGTCATCGCGTTTAACTCGCTTTCCGTCCACTCGGTTTTCTCGACGGTTTCCGGCTCTGCTGCCGCTGCCGTACCCTGTGCATATACCGTGTATGCGGCGGGTTGCAGTGCGCTAATGTCAAGCACAAGAAAGCTGTTGTTGTCCTTCGGCTTGCCGTTGCCATAAAGGTGTCCGGCGTAAACTCTTTCGCGCTGCAAAAACTTGTAGCTGTCGTCATACTCGATCACGCCGTCTTTTCCTGTGCCAATCCCGCAAAAATACTGTTTTGCAATGCCCATAACGGCTTTTCCGCTGGGTACTTCCTCGGACTGGATCACGTCCGTGGGATAAGGCAGTACATTGTTTGCAAAAGTGCCGTCGGGACGCTGGATCGTAGTTGCGGGCATAACTTTCTGCCAGTAATCAACCGGATTTACGACCATAATCACTTCGCCGACCGCGCGGGGGCGGTTGTTCCTGCTTACCGCCATTTGCCCGATCAGCCCGCCGTACACTTCCGGCGTAAACGCCGTAACCTTGATCGCGGTTTTGTCGGGATAGGGCGCGCCGTCCGTGCGGGAAGCGTTCAAGTCTTTCATCATACCGATCGGCATTTTAACGCCTGTACCGCACACAATCCCTTCTTCCAGCCCGACGTATAAAGCGTCCTGCAAAACCTGTCTTACATAGCTGTCAAGCCACGTCGCTCCCAAATCCAGCATTGACTTTGCAACGGGCATAAACGCGGTCAAGCTGAACATAACCATATCCAGCTTTTCAAAATCGCCGGACAGTTCTTTTTCAATCTCCGCTGTGATCTCTCCCCATACGGCTTTCTGCTTTCCGTTCTTGTTTAAAATCCATTCTGTGACATAGGTTGTATTATTAAAATCAATCACGGAAAGCAGCCTGTGTTCTGCTTTCAGACTGTCGAAAACGTCTTCAATAATCGTCTTGGGCATTGTAACGTCTAAATTTGCCAGTGCCTGCTTGGGATCGCTCGACTTCATGGCTGTAATCAGTGCTTCATAGTACCGCTTTTCCTCGGAAGTGATCTGCCGCAGCCCCCGCGCCGCCAGTGCTGCCGCGTCCATCTGTTCAACCGCTGCCGTGTCCTTTGCGCGCTCCAATACTTCCTGCTGGATATTTTCTGCCATATCCGCGAACGCCTGCGCCACCTGTGCTGTGTCTTCGCTCTTTAATGCTTCGTTGAACGCCTGCGCCAGTTCCTCGCGTGTCAGTTCCTTAACGTCTTTGCTTTTCATGTTCTTTTTACCTCTCTTTCAGATATTGCGCCGCCGCTGATCCGATCAGTGCGGCAAGTTTATATTTTCGAGTGCCTTTTTGCTTTTTGTCCTCGTCGTCTTCGTCGTCTTTGTCGTCCGTGTCCTCGTCTGTACCGTCCCCGCCGTCGTCGCTTCCGGTGTCGCCTGTGTCGTCTGTGCCGTCCTCGTCGTCTGTTTCCTCGTCGTCTTCGTCGTCCGCGTCCTCGTCCTTTTTCTGTTTTGCCCTGCAAAACTCTTTCATTTCCTCGCGGAAAGCCTTCTGCGCCGTCATTTCGCGTCGCATTTGTGTAAGCTGCTGTTGTAGCTGCTGTGTCATATCCGGCGCGGGCGTTGCCGCCTTGTCCACCTCGTCAGCGAAGCCCATTTCCACAGCCTGTTCGGGCGTTAAATAGGTTTCGTTGTTCAGCATTTCGATCAGTTCGCCTTCCGTGATGTTCACGCGCTCCATGTAAATCTGCCTGTTACTCTCCATAAGCGTGTCGAGATCGTCCGCTGCTTTCCGCAGTTCGGCAGCGTTCCCCGCCACCGATAGCCACATATTGTGAATTAAAAGGCTTGTACCCAGCCCCATGATCCGGCGGTCTGCCGCCTGTATGATAATTGACGCGATAGAATACGCGAAGCCGTCAACATACGCCACAATCTCTTTACATTTTTTCTGTTTAAGCTGGTTATAGATTGCGATCCCCTCTTTGACTGATCCCCCGTATGAATTGATATGTAATTCAATGGTTGCGCTGTCCGGTATCTCTGCCAGTGCCTTTCTGAAAAATTCTGCGCTTGTCTCGCTTTCGGTATATTCCCACGTCCACCAGTCAAATGTGCCGTATTCCGACACATCATCATAGATATACAATTTATGTACGTCCGATCCTACTTCCTGTCTGAGGCAATAGTGCGCTTTCTGCTGTTTCATTCCGTGCCACCCCCTTCCGTGTCGCCTAAATGCGCCATTTTTTCCGCTTCGGCGTAATTTTTTGTTATATAATGTTTCTGCGACCAGTCGCTTCCGATCGCTGTGTCGCCCAGCTTTGTGCGCAGTTCGTCGATACAGTACAAGCCGCTGGAAAGTAGCTTGTCGCTGTTTGTCGCCTGCTCGAAAATGTCTATATGCTGTATGCAGTTTGTGTTAATGTCAATATAATTCCCTTTACAAAACTGTTTCGCGCCGTACCGCTTGCGCGTCGCTTCCTCTCCCAGCTTTTCCGTGATCGGATCAATGGCAAAAGTCAGAAAGTTTTTAGTGATCTTTTCGACCTCGGAAACGTCCCCCAGTATAAGGGCTTTTGGAATACGCCACGCGCGCCCCGCCATTTCAAATTCGTAATTGATCCGCTCGTTTATGTCTGCTGGCGTTGCTGTCGTCCCCTGTTTTGTCACGTCCGTATATGTATAGCCATTCTGTAATGGCAAAACCGCCGATCCTGCTTCATAAAACGGCTTGAAGCGTTCGGTTATAAGTTCGTTTAACTTTTCTTGGAAGTCTTTCTGCTGGGACGTGTTCGCGTCAATGTTCAATATGCCTTTCTGTGATCCCTGCCGCAGCATATTTCTAACGGCTTTTGCCACCGTCTGTCCGTAGCTTGTAAATGATCCTTCCAGCCGCCGCCTTGCGTCTATGTTGTTTAGCTGCATATAGATCACTTCGCCGGACGTGTACGACCTTTGAAGCGTCAAGTCCCCGATCGTGATTCCTGAAAACACATCTTCATAAAATGCGTATGCCCTCCGGCAAAAACTGTCTGCTACATACAGATAGCCGCCCATTTCCACGATTAAGGCTTCGTTGTCATAGCATAGATTAGAAATAAAGTGCTGCATAAAGTCGCTGCTGTTTTCGTTCGGGTTTGGCTCGTAGTTCCACAAGTAATACTCTGCGCCGCGCTCCGGCTTTCCCTTTACAAATGTTCTGATCTCGCACTTTCCGATCGTGTTTGCCACCATGTTGATCGCGCAAGCTGTCGCTAGTTCCTTAAAAAAAACTTCTGTAAATTCTTCCGCAATCTGTGTCTTTACGCTGATCGTTGACTGTTTCCCGAAGGCTTTTAAAAAATACTCTGTCATGTTCACGCCGCCCACCCCCTTTCTTTAGAATGTGAATAGTGGCAGCACTTCGCCGCCCGTCTGTTGTTCCGGTATTAGTTCATGCTGCGTCATTGCTGCAACATACGCGAAAAATCCGTCTGTTTTCCGGCTCTTTGCTTCGATTTTCTGATACTCATAATTTCCATATTTTTTCGATTTCACTTTTTTTGTGTTGTTCGTGTACCACCGCATGATCGGGCAGTCGCCATATACTATATTGTGATTGCGGAAGCCGCTGTCAATGATCGGCTCGATCTTTATTTTGTCGGACGGGCGCACCAGCTTTATATTTTTATTTTCATAAGTAAAGCCGACGCGCGCCAGTGCTGTCTTCAGTAAAGCGAAGCGGTAATCATCTAACGCCAGCATGGGAATATTGTAAAAGTTTGTCTGTACCTCTACCCAGTCCGCGATCAGTTCCGGCGGGATTTCCGGCGCGTCTACGATCTCCGCGTCCCCTGCTGCCACCGCTTCCATGTACGGAAATTTTATGCGCGGCAAGTCCGCGCTGTTTGCGCATATCCATGTATGCTGTTTAAAGACAAACTTTGCGCCCCGCTTTGTGAGTACGCCAGCCGTTGCAAAATCATTTATTTTTGTGTAGTCTATGCCGATCACTCCGGTTTCCCGCATGATCGGCGGCTCTACTTCCTGCCGCGTTATCAGAATGTTTTCCCATGATGTTAATTCCACCTCACTGTTTCCCTGCCGTATGTTCATGCGCTTAGTCATAAAGTCGGACGCGGAAGACCTGTTTTCTTTCCACTCCCTGTACTCTTTGCGTGTTTCCTCTAGCAATGTAGGCAAATACCGAAGACTTGGGTTTGCTTTGTGCCAGTTTTCTTCGTCGTGTACCTCTTCGGGGTCGTCAAGCATACACATAAAAGGCAATAGCCCGTTGTCGTCAATCTCAAAATCTAAAATGCGTTTTGATTTCTCGATCAGATCATCTAAAACGCCGTCGCATACGTCGCCATTAGTTGTCGTATATGTCATGCGCGGCTGGGGCTTTTTCCCCAGCGCAGTCGTAAATACTTTTATATTGTCGTAGCTTTCAAACGCGTGTACTTCGTCAAAATCTACCTTGCCGGATCGCAATCCGTCCTTTGATTTTGCATTGTTCGTCCGGTATTTGATCTTTGATCGCGTTTTTCTGCTTTGTATTTCCGATTTTGTCCAGCGGAAGTGCCGGATCAGCTTTTTCCTGTTCTTTTCCAGCACGTTGTATATATCATCAAAGGACGTGCGCGCCTGTTCTTCCGCTGTGGCGCAAATATCTATGTCATAGTTGGGTATTCCGTTGTATGGGCTTATTAGTGCGAAGTCCTCAAACGCTAAATAACCGTTTTTTCCTGCGCCCCGTCCCACAAAAATCAGCAGATCGGGGAAGCGTGGCAATCCGTCTTCCCTGTATACGCAGCAATGCAAAGTGAACACGAATTTTTCCCACGGGAATAACTCAAAATCAAAATATTTTTCCAGCTTCATGTAGTTGTGAAGCTGTTCTGTGTTTATGGTTAAATTTTCGCTTTCAAATACCTTTTTTACGAATTTAACCAGCTTTTTTTGGTATAAACAGACTTTTTTTAGCCCTTTTTTACCCCCGTTTTCGACCATGTAAATATAGTCACATAGTTCCGGTACGTCTTTATAATTCGTCGTCAAAGTCCCCACCGCCTAACATAGCGTTGGCTTTTAGCCCTAACTCTGCAAGCAGCTTTAACATTTGCGCATTTGTCTTGTTGAACATTTCCACGGCTTCGTTTTTTTTCATGCCGGACTGCCCGCCGCCGTTGTTGTATTTTACGATAGTTCCGCGCTTTTGAATGTCTTCGATCAGCAGGGTTTTTGTAACATACATAGCCATGTAGTCGTCGATCATATCGTCAAAAAATTTCCCGTATGTCCCGTTTGCTTCAAGCTGCTGCCGCAGATCGTTTTCAATTTCTTTGTACTTTTTTGTGCGTGTGATCCGCTTTACGTCCTCGCTCCTGCTATCCGGTTTCTTTGCCATGTATACCACCCCCTCATGTGCGCGCGAATTTCCGTTTTGTCTACCCCACGCCCCGTTTCCCGTCCGTCGCTCAAAATCCAAAACTTTTTGGGCGGGGGGATCATTTACCAGCGTTCCTCATTCACAAATTTATTTTTATTTTCTTTCTTCCAGCCTTTTCCCTTGTCATGCTCTTTATTGTGGCAGTCCTCACATAAAGGAATTAAATTGTTATACGTCACTCCGTTGTATGTGTATGTCCTCGACAATGCCAGTCGCGGATGCCGCCGCACCCACTGAACATGGTGGACGCTGCGGGCTGGCGTATGAAAGCCCCGCTTCTTGCAATGCTGGCACTCGTAATTATTTTCTTTCATAACCGCTTCGGATAGCTGCCGCCACTCTTTGCATTTATAGAATTTATACAGCTTGTCTTCTGCGATCAGTTGCTTGATCCATTTTTCCAGTGCGTCCTGTGTCATAGATATATAGCCCGCTCTCTTTATGCTGGGTACGACTGCCGCACCCAGCCGAAGGAAAGTATAAGGCATACAGCAAAATAAAAAGGGACGCAAACAACATCAAAATATAATTGTGTCGTCTGTGTCCCTCGTATCTTCGCTGTATGCCTTATTTACGGCTTTATTTTAACATATCCCCTAAATATATGCAACTTCTTATTTCTGCTCCAGCTTGGCGCGTTGTGGCGCGTCCTGCTGCCCTTTCTATGTCCCGTTCTGTCCTGCTGCCAGCGTCGCTTTATATATTGCCGCCTGCTGCCGTCTGCGCCTATGTAAACGGCAGTTCTTCGTCTATCCCGTCCGGTATGTTCATAAAGCCTTCGTTGTCCGTCGGATAGTCCCCCGCTGCCGCCTGTGCGTTTCCCTGCTGCGCCTGTCCTGCTGCCGCCTTGCTTTCTGCAAACTCTTGATCTTCTGCCACTATATCCGTTGTATATACCTTTACGCCGTCGCGGTTCGTGTAGCTTCCCGTCTGTATTCGCCCTGTTAAAACAATCTTTGTCCCCTTGTGTAAATACTTTTCTGCAAACTCCGCAGCTTTCCCGAAAGCTACAACGGAAGGAAAGTCTGTGCCAGCGTCCTTTCCCCTGCGGCCTACTGCCAGTGTATACCGTGCTATACACATTTGTTCCTGTGAATCGCCCTTCGCCGAATATCTCACTTCGGGATCGCGCGTCAGCCGTCCCATAAGTATAACTTTGTTCACTGTCTGCCCCCTATTACTTTCTTTTATTGTTTGTCCCGATCCAGCCTAAAATAACGATCGTTAAACAAATGATCGCCGTTATGATGATTGCCGTCATATTTACGTTTCCCATTCTCTCACTTCCTTTCTGCCGCTTTATTTGCTATGATGATCGCCAGCGTGACCGGAAAAGCCACGCCCGCGAATATGCTATATTTTTTTATCTGCTTTTTCTGCTTTTCGTCGGCTTCCTGTGTTTTCTTTGATGATAAAAGAAACATATAATAGCCGAAGCCTATTGCCAGTTCTATGTAGAGAAATGCGGCTATTCCTACCGCCACGCCTGCTGCCGCGCTCATGTTTTCCCCTCCCCCATTTCTTTTTCTATCCTCATGCACTCTTCAAGATATGCTTTGTGGATATTATCAAACCAAAATTCCCACTCCGCGTCGTGTTGCTCTGCTTCCGGTTTATCGTGACTTTTAGCCATGATATGTGCCGCTTCATGTGCAATTATTTCCAGTGCGTCCTGCCAGCTTAATTCTACGGCTATCCCGATCAGAAAATTTCCGTCACTGTCTTTCTGTGTAAATCCCCAGTTTCCGTCGCATTGTTCTTTTGATAAAAATACAAGTTCCGCAGTAATATCATTTACTTTTTGGATCGTATCAAAGAGAATGTCTAACGGATTGTTTAATATTTTTATCATCTGTTATTTTTGCCCCCTTTCCCCTGTTTCTTTTTCACACGCCGGAAACGGACAGTTTTTGCAGTCCTTATTTTCACATTGTCCGTTATTTGTATCTGTGAAAAAGCCGCGTATACTTTCCGCTATTTTACCCACGTTCTGCCCGTTCCTTTCTTGCCTGCGCTTTCTGAATAATCAGTTTTATTTTTATAACTTCGCTGTCCTCTAAATATTCGCACACGTTCGCAAGATCGGACGCGGCGGCGTACCGCTCCGCTTCATCTTCCGTCATTTCTCCGCTTTCCGAAAAATCCGCGTTTTCCGCTGCCCTGTTTTCCTGTGTTTCCTCTCCTGTCGCCAGTCCTGCCACTGTCTGTCCGTCCTGTTCGATCGTTATTGTGATTTTTGTTTTTCCCATGCCCTGTTTTCTCCTCTCCCGTTTATACCGTCGATCCTACGTCGTCCAGCCCGTATTCCCGCTTTCTGCGCTTGCAGTCTTCCAGCATACGTTCCAAAATGCCTACTTCCTCGTCGCTCATATAGATATAATACTTTTCAAGCATTTTCAGCGCATGAAGGCGGCGTGTGTTTTCCTTTTCGTCCTCGTTTGTGTCGGTATCTGACATTTGATCCGTTTTCTGCTCTGTGATACTGCGTTTTTCCTTTTCCTCCCCCTTTTTCGTGTCCACCATTTCGCGGATTTCCTGCGCCTTTATGTCTTCGCCTGCTGCCACCCGTCCGGCAATCTCTTTTTGTTCGTTTTCCGGTAACTGGCTTGCTGCTGCTGCCGCTGTTACGCCCATTTCGCCTTTTTCAAACTGTTCTTTTACTTCCGGTACAGCATTTTTATTGATCCTGTTATAGTCCCCGATAACCGCCGCAGACGTTCCCATAATTCGCGCCACATAGTCCCGCACCCGTTCGCCGTGTTCCAAAATCAGCAGCTTTTCCCGCTGCGCCTGTTTTAGTGCGTTTTTCCATTCCTCGGCTTCGATCATCTTGTCATAGTCGGTATAGTGGCGGTTAAAGGCGTTTCCGATCAGCACATGAAGCCTAAACTCCGTTTCCGTCATGTCCTTATAGCGGCAGTTTACGACACGGAAATTTTCTGCGCCGCCCTGCACTAACATTTCAATGGCTGCGCGCCGCCTGTGTCCGCTTGCCAGCCAGTATTCGCCGTTTATGCGCCCTAATATTAAAGGCTCATGCAAGCCGCCCGCCATTTCGATCCCTGCTGCCAGTTCCTCTATTTCGTCCATGCTGTATTTGTTGTGTTTCGTCACTATGATTTTTTCATAGTCCAGCCGGATTTCTGCAAAATCCTTTTCAATCGCTTTCGCTTCCCCTGTCGTCGCCGCGTTCATAATTTTTTTAATATCAAATGCCATTTTGGCTTTCCTCGCTTTCCGTCTTTTTTTTCCTTATGCGTCCGATCTGTCTTTCCAGCTTTTCTTCTCTGATCTCTGTCACTCTCTCCCTGCAACAAAGCATTTCTTTCATTTGTTCCAGCACAATCTCAACGTCCGCTATTTCCTCGATCAGATTGATATATGCTTCGCTTTCTTTGTCCAGCCTGTCCTCATTTAATGCCCCGTAGCCGCACTTTAAATCTTTTCGCCAAAACTTATTGATTGCCTGCGTTAGTTCTGCCATTTCCTCTATACACTGGCGGGATTGCGCGTCATACCCGTACCGCAATACAATTTCCTGTATTCTTTTATCAGTCATTTTTTACACCCCGTTTTCCTGTAAATACTCATTTACAAATTTTCTGTATGTGACTGCTGCCGCGCTGCGCGGGCTGTACTTCTCCAGCGGCTCTTTGTAGTATGTCGCCGCCGTTACCTTGTCCGACCGTCTTATCCTCGTTTCAAATACCCTGTATCTGCAATTTTCACGAAGCCACTTTTCTGCCGCTTCGTTCTCCGTCGTTTTCCGGTAATTTGTCAGAAGTATTCCGGCGATCCGAAGCCCCGCGTTTAATGCCTGCAGTTCCTCGATCTGTGTCGTTATCGTCTCTACGCCGTCCAGTGCCCAATTGTCAAGCGTGATCGGGACTATAACTTCATCAGCGGCGCATAGCGCGTTAATGGTACATATAAGCAGCGCGGGCGGGTTATCAATAATGCAATAGTCGTATATCTGTTTTACCCCCTGCAAATACTCTTTTACCCTGTTTTCCTGTCTCTCTGTGCCTGTGCGGATCGCGTTGTCTGCTTCCAGAAGGGAAATGTTCGCGTTTACAATTTCGATCCCGTGCTTTTCCTGTGTGATCGGTGTGCGCCTGTATAAAATTTCCGCTGCGCCGCAAGTATCTTCCCCGCTGTCGTAGCAATCGCAAAACTGGCTGGCGTTCCCCTGCGGATCATTGTCGATCAGCAAAACGCGCTTCCCGTGCTTTTCTGCCAGCAGCGTCGCCATATTGATCGCGGTTGTAGTCTTTCCCACTCCGCCTTTTAAGTTGATGATTGCAATAGTTTTCATGTGTCGTCTTTCCTTTCCTTCGTTTTTGTTGTCTTATTAGTCATATTCTGCAAAACTCACGTTTTTAAGAACGCAGGCGGCGCAGCTTTTCGAATTTTCTCTGTCGTCGCAGTCTTCCGGTGTAAAATCCCCGCCGAAAATACATTCCCCGCGCATTGCCGCTTCCGTCAATACAGCTTTCAGCGTGTCCACGTCGTCCCCGCTGCAATATATTTCCATTCGTTTCTGCGGTCTGCACGGTTCGGATGCCGGATTGCTCAAAATTGTATGTACTCCCTGTAAATAGCTTTCTAACTCCTGTGTGGCTTCTACTCCGCTATAACATACCGTTACTTTGTAGCCCTGTTCTTTTAATGCCTTGATCCACTCTTTTTGATGATCTGTGGGCTTGTTTTTGCCGTATTTCATTTCGATATACAAGCCTGCGAAGCCGTTCATGGGGACGGGTAAGCAAAGATCGGGTACACCCGCTTTTACTCCCATAGCCTTGAAGCGCGCCGCTTCCCTTGCGTCCCTCTTTCCCCCGTTCGGGATATGAAATAATAACTTTAGTTCGGGGAAGCGTCCGGCGTTCCAGTTCGCCCAGTCTATCACGCCCATTTGTTCCGTATCTTCCCCGCGTTTTAAATTCCCGTACATTCTGCCGTCCCTTTCTATGCGCCGTAATTAAGGTTTTGTGTTTCCGCGATCCCATCCGCTATTCCCGCCGCAAATGCTTTCCCAATTTCTAAACCTTCCCGCGCCGTCAATCCTGCTGCTATGTCTGCCGCCTGTATCATCTGCGCCCCGTCCGGCGTTGCGCTCTGTGCTGCGCCTTGTCCTGCGCCTGCTGCCGTCGGCTCTTTCAGATATGCCGCAGCTTCAGCAAACAATTTGAATTTATTTGCGCTGTACCAGCGCTCCTGCCCTAAATCGTTTTTTACCTTGATTTCTTTTAACTGCCACGGTCTTCTGCCCGCTTTCACGTCCAGCACGTCGTACATTTTCCCGAACGTCAGCGGCAGTCCTTCCGCTGTCCTTGTCTTTTTAAATTCTGCTTTCATTTCCCTGTACCTCTCTTTCTCCTAGTTCTTTTCTTATGTCTTCGCTTTTCCTGTTGTACCACCCGTCTACGTTATATCTCAAATACCGGATATATGCGCCTACTTTCCCGCGTTCTCTATCGTATGGGTTTTCTTTTAATGCTCTTTCTAATGTCATTTTTTCTTTACTCCAGCAATGGCTTTTTGTACTCTGTCAATTCCTCAATAATCAGATCGCGCGGTAGAATATCGTGGCAAAAATAAACTGTTGCAAAACTCACGCCTTTTTTATAGTTCCTCATGCTCTGCGGACTATGAAACGCGATCCGCTTATCAAATGCCAAAATCTGTACGCCCTGTCTGAAATATTTGTACCTGTCTACGCTCTGCAATGAATTAAGCGGCAGCAATACCGCAAACGGCTTCCCCAGTTCATAAAGCCTTTTTAATACCGCGTCTTTTTGTGTAAAAGGCGGGTTTGATACTATGCAATCATATTCCGGCGGCTCGTATGTGAAAAAGTCCAGCCCGTCCGATATGTCCGAACGCACGACCGACGATCCCCCCCCTAGCCTTGAATGATTGATAAAACGCCGACCACTCCCGATCAAACGGTGTCCACACCTTTGCCCCGTCCGGTATGTATTTCAAAATCGGCTCAACGGCATAATAGGGCGTGTACTGTTCGTTGCTTTCCTCTGTCCGTTCTGCCTTTAAATATCCTGTGTTAAGTCCCATTTTTCTTTTTCTCCCTCTGCGGTTTCTCTGTGATCTGCACTTCCCCTGTCTCTAGGTTTAGTGTGTAGCTTTCCTTTGTCCGTTTCCGGCTTGTCCCGTCATAAATTAGCGTATATGTAAAATACATAAAGCCTGTTACCTCATGCCATGCTTCTGCCACGCTGTCTTTGTCTAAATACCAGCCCTTCGGTATCTCGATCGTGTGATTGTAGGCGTTTTTTGATCTTACCGTCGTTTTTGTCGGCTGCGGTATCTTTAGATTTTTACTGGAATTGTACCGCCTGCCGGAAAAGCCCTCACTCGTCTTCATAGTCTTTTCTGAATATTTCACAAAATACGAAGCCAGCTTCCTGTATTGCCCGCTTTCGTCTAACGGCTTTATTGTGATCTAGCCTTTATCCCAGCATTTTTTCAGCTTTGCGATCTCTATGGCATTTAATACCATGTGAACGTGTGTCGCTCCCCTCTCCCCTACCTCTGCCACCCACACATACTTTGCAACGTCCCCAGCCTGCTTGTATGCTTTCCGTATATCCCGAAGCAGCTTGTCAACGTCTGCCCTTAGTTCCTCTTTCCCTGCTGGGCGTTTATCCTTTTCATACGACCATGTAATATACAGGCTTGTACTATCAAAATTTTCGTTTAATATCCATGTCAGCTTTTTTATAGCCTGCCTGCTGTTCACTTTCTTTTGTGCTTCGCTTGTCTTGTTTTCCTTCTGTCTGCGTGATCCCTCTTTTGTGTCGGATCGTGTTGCGTAATAGTATGTATGCTGTTTTGTCTTTCCAGCTTTGCATGTCTCATGTCTATATGGCATATCCCCACCACCTGTCGATAAAATAATATACTTAACAAGTCGTAACGGCGGCTTTAAAACCGCCATTTTCCTTGACTTTTTACCGTACACGGCGTATACTATTACTAGGTTTTAATTTTAGCTGTGTACGGCTTGACCGCTTTGGATTTCCCGATCCGAAGCGGTCATTTTTCGTCTTTCTTTTCTCGGTTTTCAATGTACGCTTTATTTTGTGTCGCCTGCTGCCGCGCCGTTTTCTCCGGTGTTTCCGAATACCCCCCCCCGAAAAGAAAATCAAAACGCATTTGCGCCATTTCGTCCCGCAGTCGTTCGTCTGCTTTCGTGAAATAGTCTTTTTCGATCTCAAAACCTAAAAAATTATGCCCCGTCCTGTATGCTGCCCGCAGACACGCGCCCGATCCCGCGTGTCTGTCCAGTATCTTGTCGCCTGCTGCCGTGTAATTCTGTATTACCCACTCATATAACCGGATCGGTTTCTGCGTCGGGTGGAAAGTGTGATCTTTCTGCAATTCTGCGCGGTTTATAACTACGATCCGCGTGGGCTTCTGAAATGTTGTATATGCTAATTCGCAATCACTCATAGAAAGCCCGTGCTGTCCTTTATCCCACACAATCCATCCTTTAGTGCCTTTCCTCAAATGCTCTACAAAGTAATTGCCGCCCCATATAATCTGATTGACGCTTACCCGCTCCAATTCTCGGAAATACTCTGCGGACGGGATCGCTTTGTCCCAGTCTTTCTTTTCGTGCGCTTTCCGGCTGTGCTTTGGATTTTTATTGATATTAAGCCTTTGTCCGTCAATCCCGATCCCATACGGGGGATCAGTTATTGCGACCTCGAAAAACTTATCCGGTATTTCTTTCATGGCTTCCATGCAGTCCAGATTGTAAAGCCTGTTTAACTCAAACATTGCCCGCGCCTTCTTTCTCTTTCATTTCCTCGATCATGCGCGCCAGCCCGTCCGCTGCCTTTTCCCAGTCCCTCGCTTCCTGCCGAAGTTCCTTTATTTTCGTATTTGCTGTATGTAGCTGATTTTTCAAGCTGTCATTTTCCTGCAATAGCCGCATGATCTCCGCTTTCTGCTGCGGGGCGGCGTTCATTATCTCCGGCGGTACGCGCCTTCGCAAGTCCGGCTTTTCAATCACTGTCAAAACGGCGCGGCTTTCGTATCTGTCCACGGTCATTTCCTGCCCGCAGCGGACGCATTTATAAACCGTGTTATCTTTCAGATCGTCCGGTAAAATCTGCGCCCCGCATTTCAAACAAATACACTGGCTTTTGTTCTTAACTGAAAATGATCTTTTTACTGCCATATTCCACCTACTGCACAAATTCGTTGTTGTCGCTGATTTCCCGCACGACCTTTATTTTGTCCTTTGCCATTTGCGCGATCCGGCAGCGAAGCCCCGTTCTGATCGTTACCGTTGCGACCTTCATTTTTTTGTCGCAGATAGCGTCCACGGAATTTAACATGATTTCCCGTACCGTTTCCGGCTGCTTGTACTCGCCAGCGTCTTCGCCGAAAAGTTCATTGATCCGCTGTTTTGCCACCGTCCTGCGGTTCTTTTCCTGCTGATACTTTATAGCTTCATCGCACCCGCACAACATTGTGGCGGCTTCCTCTAACTGTGGGGCGGTCATTTCCGCGCCGTCCTCTACGATCACGCTTTGACCGCAGAAACGACACGCGCCGGAAGAAGCCCCAGTCTTGCTTTGTCTTGCCATGTTCTTTTTTCTCCTTTCATTTGAAATATTTTATAGCTGTCAATATTGCTTCTATTGCCGTAACAAGCGCGGCAGCAAGTCCCGCCGCCGATATGATCCGCTGCGTGTAAAGCTGCCGGACGCGGCGCGCCCACATTGCTTCCCGTACCGGATTTATAGCTTTGTCGTCTATGTACTCATGCGCAAATATTTTCCGCGTGTCCGTGCCGCCATAGTTCTCTATATTTTCCGCTGTATTTTCGTTTACATAGTCAAATATA
>Ga0129315_1000074_pt1 | contig 103421 bp, 82 predicted proteins | sample Cm827metagenome_FD_94432 | JGI IMG/M metagenome (GOLD analysis project Ga0129315, IMG submission 94432) | Eastern black-and-white colobus group fecal microbial communities from Wisconsin, USA - Cm827 metagenome | ecosystem: Host-associated > Mammals > Digestive system > Large intestine > Fecal...
CAAACATTGAAACCGGGGTGTACATTTTCTAAAACGGATTTCTTGATTTTTCACAAAATTTCTTCTAAGGCTCATCGTACTTTTATCTATGATTGACTTTGAGTTTGCCGACAGGGCAGCTAACAGGTATTTGGGCGGCCTGTTTCCTTAAATCCCGAAAGCTGTCATAGCTACTATCAAAGAAGCAGTAGCGTATCCGAGACGGCGCATGAAGACCGAACTGTTACTCCTTTTGTTTGGCAAAATAGCTTTTTCTATCTATTACCGTAACATTATTCCAGCTCAAGCTGTCTTCTGGTCAAGTACTCACTTAAGAAGTAGAGCCCCACACCAACTGCTATGGAAAGAACTGCATTGATCAGATATAAGCCTGAATCAAACTCGAACATTCCTCCAATATTGTCAATATTATTAGAGATCAACATATACGGGATGGTTATTATAAGCTCAACAACACTCATAATAATGTTAAAGCCAAAGTATGCACCGATGGCCCCCAAAATCCTATGCTTACGCAGCATTTGTCCTAAGGAAATAGAACCGATCAGTTTCATGATATTACAGAACACTTCGGCCACCCCCATAATAATGCCGCATAACATAAAGTTCCCCAGATCTCCGAAGCCTCCTTCTTCTGACAAAATTCTGAGCAGATCAACAAATTCATCAAAAACTTCCCTAAGCGGAATCTCCTTCTGTATCTGGAACACATAAAGCATGGACAGTATGATAAAAACACTGAGCCCTACAGCCGCACCGGAAATCAAATTCCATGCTCCCATAACAATACTCTTAGATATAAGAAGCTGATGGCTGGTTGCCGGCAGGGTATGGGTCAGATATCCCTCATCCGTAAACATGCTTTTGTAATAGCGCACCACCAAATAAATATTAATCCCCAACGGAACACCTATTACAAGCGCATAATATACAAGAAACGTTCCTACGATGGAAAACCCGAATCCAATCCAGTCCTCATCCCAAATTGGCAGGGCAAAGCTAAAGCCAAGCGCCAGCGTTCCGATCAGCAGTATTCCCAAAAGAAGCAGCGGCATTTTCCACAATCCCCGCCATTCATGCTTTAAAAGCTTTTTTAACATGCGAACACCTCCCTGAAATAAGCATCCACTGATTTTCCCTTCTTCTCACGAATATTCTCTACCGTATCCTGAAGAATCACTCTCCCGTCCCGGATAAAAATCACTTCATCCAAAACATTTTCTATATCGGAAATTAAATGTGTGGAAATCAGTACCGTTGCATTCTCATTATAATTACTGATAATGGTTCTTAAAATATAATCTCTTGCTGCAGGATCCACACCGGCTATAGGCTCATCCAATACATATAACTGCGCATCCCTGCTCATCACCATAATCAGCTGAACCTTTTCCTTAGTTCCCTTAGATAAGGTTCTAAGTGTTGCATTCTCCTCTATGTTTAAATTGGCCAAAAGCTCCCTGGCACGTTCCGGTCTGAAATCCTCATAAAAATCAGCAAAGAAGTCAATCAACTCCCTAACCTTCATGCCGCTTTGGAAATAAGTTCTTTCAGGAAGATAGGAAACCTGCGCCTTTGTTTCCGGTCCCGGCCTGCTGCCATTTATCAGGATTTCTCCTTCTGTTGCCACAAGAAGACCGCTCATCAACTTAATCAAAGTGGTTTTGCCGCTTCCGTTAGGGCCAAGCAGACCAATGATCTTTCCCCTTGGAATATTTAAATTAACACTGTTCAAGGCAAGCTTTTTCTTTTCATATACCTTGGTAAGGTTTCTTACCTGTACAAGCTCATTCATTTCCACCCTCCTGTTCCAGGAGCCTTACAACCTCTTCCCTCTTATATCCAAGCTCCTTCATCTTATCAATAAACTCATGTACCTGCTCTCTGGCAAGGCAATTTCTCGTTTCCCTGATCATTTCCATGTCCTCCGTCACCACACGCCCGCTGGTTCTCACCGAAGTAACCAGCCCGCTTCTCTCAAGCTCGGAAAGCGCCTTCTGCATTGTGTTGGGATTCACTCCCGCCTCTGCTGCCAGTTCACGCACACTGGGAATCTTTTCGCCCGGCTTATAGCTTCCTGCAATAATTCTGATTTGAATCACTTCAATTAATTGTGCATAAATCGGTCTGTCAGAATTCAAATTCCATGCCATCTGCATCTTCCTTTCTTTGTATTATTGTACTATCTAATTAATACAATAATATTGTAAAAGAATTTTGTCAAGTATGTTTTTTACATATTTTCGAATAATTGTAACCGTTCAGCCTTTCTGCGCAGTGCCATATCCGGGACGCGCAGGAAGGCTGAACGGTTACAAATACTTACAGACGATTAAGATTTTACCGCTGTGCCATAGAAAGCCACTGCCAGCATGGCTCCGATCATAATACAGAAATCCCCAATATTAAATATCACCCTGCGAAGCCCCCTAAAAGGCACATTAAAGCTCACATAGTCAACCACATACTTTCTCCTTAAGCGGTCATAGGTATTGCTGTAGGCTCCGCCCAGCATCAGTGTAAACGCCCATTTTAACAATCCTCTTCCTGCCATGGTTAAGGTTGCCGCAAATAAAACCGTCAGCACAAGTGTCATTACTACCGATAAAACTGCCACAAGCTGCCTCTTTCCCTGTCCTGCATTTAAAAAAGCGCCTCTGTTGTGATGCTTGCGTACCAGGAGAACACCGCATTTTTTCTCCGTTTCCCCCTCCTTTTTGTTTTCCTCTATATAATTTTTAATTCCAAGCTCCAAGCCGAAAATTCCAAGTATTACTGCCAGATACTGCATAATCATCCTTTCCTGTACGTGCTCCCATACCTGATATGCCCGCTATCTCCCAACCTGTACTTTAAGAATGGATAACAACTTTCATATGCACATTTTAACATGGGAGATAAGCCGCTACAAGCAAAAAGGCTCCTGCCAATGGCAGGAGCCCATAAAGATTTACCTTTGCATAATCATTTTAACTATTAAGGAAGCATATCTGTATCGCCAAATATTGCAGTCCACTTTTCAGCACGCTCATCCATAATAGCCTGACCGCCTGCGTTCATATAATCTGCAATTGCGCTGTCCCAAACGCTGTCAAAATCGCTTTCAGCTGCGATAACCGCATTGTCATAAGCCTGATCACGCTTAGCACTTAAGGTATCACCAATATTAGCTTCTGCCTCAATAGCGCCAACATTAACATTCTTAGCGGGAACTGCATCAGTTCTTGCAATATCATTTGCTGCCTGTACCAATTCAGGATCAATTCCTGCATAGCTGTATGCCATAGAAAGCTCTGTCAGTTCGTCAGTGGAAAGATGTAATCCGTTACAGGTAATGGTATAGTCAATGTTCATACCGGAGTTCATAATTGCATCACCGGTTGCAGCAACAGTCTGGATTGCACCGCTCTCCAGCTTATTGTGAGTTACACCCTCATCACCAATCTGCAGATACTCAATATGTGCAGGATCACTGATCCAGTCAAGATACAGCATAGAAGCTAAAGGCTCGTCATTGGTTGTCGGGAAGAAGATCTTACGATCTCCTGCAGTACTGGATACATACTTGGTATGTGTTCCCTTGGAATCATCAAAAGGATCAATTGCCACAAATTTAGCATCCTCGCTTATGTTTCTCTGCAGGTTTGCATTGATGCTGTCCTCACCGTTACGGAAAGGATAATCCCAGTTATGAGTGAATGCTCCCACATAACCAGCCTTCATCATATCATCTTCTGTGGTATCGCCGCTGCCATAGAGTGCGAAGTTATCCCACATTAAGCCTGCATTGTACCACTTGTTCAGAAGTCTTACTGCTTCCTTTGTTCCATTCTGTGTCAGCTTTCTGTCGTCAAATCCGTTTACATAGTATTCTTTGTCGCTGATGTCAGGATCGATAAAGGACTCGATCAAGGTAGCTGTTCTCCAGCCCACATCATAGCTTACGGAATAAGGAATTAATTTGTCTGCATCTGCGCCAAGAAGCGTATCAGCATTTTCCTGGAATGCAATCAGCATTGCCTCAAACTCTTCTGTTGTAGTAGGAGCCTGAAGTCCAAGTGCATCCAGCCAGTCCTGACGAACGAAGGTGTTAATACGGTTGCTGTTAGCCAGCTTACCTTCGATTGCCCAGATCGTACCATTTACAGGATCCTTATCCCAGTAGATATTGGTTTCACCAAGCCAGTTCCACAGGTTAGGAAGATCATCCTTGTAATCCTCTACATAACCGCTTAAATCAAGCACACCGCCCATATCAGCATAGGTCTGAATGGTAGGATAGCTGTAGGTTACACAGATATCCGGTGCTGTTCCTGCTGCAAGCAGGTTGTTGATTTCATCTACCTCAGTCCATCTGGGAACCTTTACGAACTCAACCTCTACGTTGTGATCCTCTAACATTCCCTTTTTAATGTACTCGGTGTACATGTTGTTGGTAGGGTCGGAGCCGCCATCGTTTCCACGGTCATAAACCTCAACTGTAATGTGTCTTGTCTCTGCAAATTTGCCATCTACCAGCTCACTTGCCGGTGCGCTTTCCTCAGCGTCTGCTGAAGAATCCTCTGAAGCCTCTTGTGAAGCATCACTTGTAGTTGTTGAAGAATCCCCGTTATCCGCACTGTCAGTACCGCTGCCGCATGCTGAAAGCATTACCATAGCACCTGCCAGAAGGATAGCAATTAATTTTTTCTTCATCCTTAATTTACCTCCCTATTTCTTGTATTTTATTTTGAATGAACGAACCTGTTTAAAAAACCGATTCGATTATTCCTTTACTGCGCCCATCGTCACGCCATGGATAAAGTATTTTTGCAGCCATGGGTATACACACAAGATAGGCACTGTTGAAAACATGACTATCGCAGCCTTCAAGGATGCGGAAAGTCCCGGTGTGGAGAAGCCCTCCTGGGTTGCAACCTCCACGGAGTTAATATTGTTCAAAATGTTGTACAAAAGCAGCTGCAGCGGATAAAGCTCTGTCTTTTTGATGTACATTAGTGCATCCGAATAACCATTCCAGCGTCCTACCGCATAGAACAGCGCCAAGGTTGCCATAACCGGCTTGGACAGCGGTACATAAATCTTTAACATAATCTGGATAAAGGTAGCTCCGTCTATCTCAGCAGATTCTCTTAAGCTGTCGGGAATTCCGTAGAAGAAACTCCTCATAATAATCATATTATAAACGCTTAAACAGCTTGGAACGATCAGTACCAACGGATTATCCAAAAAGCCAATGCTCTTCATAAGCAAGTAATTAGGAATGGTTCCTGCATTGAAAAACATGGTAATCGTAATGATGACATTAATGACACCGCGGCCCTTAAGCTTTTCAAAAATCAGCGGATACGCACACAAAATGGTCATTGTAAGAGAAACCAGTGTACAAACTAACGTCAAAAATACGGTCCAGAAGAATGCCCTGATATATTTTACATCACTTAAAACGGTAGCATAAGCGTCTAAGTTAAATCCCTTAGGCCAGAGGGAAACCGCATTTTTAACCAGATAATCTGTTGAGCTTAAGGATTTTGCAAGCAAATTCAACATGGGCACTACGCAGATAATACTAATCAGCACACAGATTATAACAAAACACCAATCGCCGATTTTGGCAGAAGTTGACTTTACCTTCATTACCAAATCCCCCTTTCTCCAAGCTTTCTGGAAAGCCAGTTAGCCGTCAGCAGGAAGAACACACCAACCACTGACTGGAACAGACCTACCGCAGTCGTCAGGGAAAATTGCAGTCCTTTGATACCGGTTCGATATACATAGGTAGAAATTACATCTGCAACATTCATAACCAGATTATTCTGGAATGCGAAGGGACGATCAAAGCTGCTTCCCAGAATATTACCTAAATTCATAATCAATAATACGACGATGGTGGGCTTGATACCCGGCAGGGTAATATGCCACATTTTGCGGAATCTTCCTGCGCCATCCACAGAGGCCGCCTCATACAGCTCCGAATTAATGCTGGCAATTGCCGCCAGATATACGATAGAACCCCATCCAAAGTTCTGCCATACACCTACACCAATATAAGTACCAACCCAGTGGGCTGCATCATTCAGGAACGGAATTGATGTTCCGCCCAAACGCTCAATCAACATATTGACAAGTCCCTCTCCGGGAGCAAAAAGCTGTAATGCCAGACTATAAATAATGACCCATGAAAGGAAGTGAGGCATATATGCAATCGTCTGCACTACCTTCTTAAAACGTTTGAAACACAATTCGTTTAAAATCAATGCAAAAATAATGGGTGCCGGGAAACCAATAATCAGATCCAGCAGATTTAATCCTATCGTATTGCGCAGTGCACGCCGGAAATCATTGCTTTTAAAGGCCTGAATAAAGTATTCAAAGCCATGATTCTTGGCCCAGGGCATCTCCCACACGCTTTCCACAATACTGTACTTCTTAAATGCAATCTGAATATATACCATGGGTATATACTTAAAAACTAAAAGATACAAAAGCGGTAAAGCTAAAAGCAGATAAAGCTGCCAGTATCTCTTCAGATACGCACGGGTAAATTTTTGTTTTGCGACGGCTGGTTTATTTGTTGTCGCCTTAGCCTTCATGGTAACACCTCCCAAAATCCTTCACTATTTCATTTTCCCATCCTAATCGGAAATACCGATTAATAAATTTTTCTTCCCTTTTCATCGGGAATACCGCTCTTGCGGTAAAAATAGGTATTGATTTGATCTCTCCATTCTCTGGAATGCTCCTTCTGATGCAAGAACCTTTCAAGCATTCTCCGGTAAGACTTCTCTGGCAGCTTTCCCTCTAAGCTTTCAAAGCGTTCCACCATCTCATCCACCAGCTCCACACCTTCAAAATGGGTATCATAAATATGCTGAATTACCGTCTTACCGCTTTGAAGCTTATGCGTGTATGGCATATGATGAAAGAATAACAAAAGCTCATCGGGGCAGCTCTTCGGACTGTCATACATAGAAGCATTCGGTTCCCTGTAGAGTCCTGCATATCCTGTTCCCTGGCGGCTTCTGTCAACACCTATTCCCTGATAATCAGCGCGGTGGTACGTTCCCCATCTGTCGTACTCATATCCATCCACATTGGGGCCGTAATGATAGTTTGGATTAACCATCCATCCAATTCCGAGAGGTGCATTATACATCTCATACGCCCTCCAGGAATTCATCAATATAAACAGCAAAACCTCTAAAACCTTCTGATCTTTGCCAAAGGTTCTCTCGATCCATTCCTCTGCCAGCTCCTTTGCTGTAGCCGAAGGCTCAAAAGCAAGTCTGCCAAATCCGTAAAGATTGGCTGCTGCCAGATCATGTCCGGTCCAGTTCTCATCATTGCCGGTATTGGCCACCGCTGCCATACCGCATTGCGTCTGTTTAAAGGTCTTACCTGCTACAATATCCTCTACCCTATCATCAGTCTCTGCTGCGTAGGTATGGAAGCCTAAAACCTCCTTAAACATCGGGATGAGGTAGCATACATGCCGCTGCTGTCCTGTATATTCCTGTGCGATCTGCACCTCCAGCATCTGATTGGTAGCTTTTAGGGCACCAAAAAGAGGATGTACCGGTTCTCTGACCTGAAAATCCATAGGCCCGTTCTTAATCTGCAGGATCACATTATCATGAAAGGTTCCGTCAAGCCCTATAAAGTTGTCATAGCCCGATCTCGCCCTGTCAGTCTTATAATCCCGCCAGTCCTGCCTGCAGTTATATACAAAGCAGCGCCAGATAATGAGTCCTCCGTAAGGCTCCGCTGCCCGAGCCAGCATATTGGCTCCGTCCGCATGCGTTCTTCCGTAGGTAAAGGGGCCGGGACGGCCTTCCGAATCAGCCTTGATCAGAAAACCTCCCAAATTAGGAATCCGCTCAAAAACAAGCTTCATCCGCTTCTCCCACCACTTCCTCACCTCTTCCGACAAAGGATCGGCATTGTCCAGCTCTCCCAGCTCTATGGGGGCTGCATAATTCAACGAAAGAAAAAGCTTAATGCCGTAATCCGCAAAAATTTCTGACATTTGGCGGAGTTTATCAAAATATTTATCCGTAATCAGCCATGTAGCGGCATCCTTTACGTTTACGTTATTGATCACCGTACCGTTAATTCCCACCGAAGCAAGTAATCTGGCATAGGTAACCGTCCGCTCATCCACAAGAATTTCATCCTTATCAAAGAAAAATGAATTTCCCGAGTACCCTCTTTCGATACTGCCGTCCATATTGTCCCAGTGGTTCAGCATTCTAAGAGGCATCACCGGTTCCTTTCGGATCTCTATGCCCCGATAGGAATTTCCCAATTGAAGCTGCCTGATCACTTCAAAGGCTCCATACAAAAATCCTCTGTCATCAGATGCCCCGATAATCAGAGCTCCTTTTCTTTCAAAAAGATGATATCCGCCCTCCCTAAGGCCTTGCTCCTTCTCAAAAAAGATACATCCTGCCATTTCCCCGCATGCTTCCTTTTCCGTTTTCGGCAAATCAGCATACAGTATAGGCTCCTTACCCGTTATTCCGGCAATCGCTGCCTTAAGCTCGGCAGCTGCATGCTCTGTAATACGTCCCCCACAGTCTGCGTAAATCGCATGGATACCGGACCACTCCGGGGAAACCTCTCTTGGCTCATAGGAAAGCCATGCCTGTTCAAATCCCATGCATTTTCCTCCTACTTCAGAACAAATTCCTGCTGTGCCTTCACAGTAAGCGATGCAACCTTCTTTCCTGTCAGCTTCTCGCTGCGGCTATCCGGCTGACTTCCGCCAATATATACCAGATAATTTCCTGCTAAAACTCTATTTACAGCCTGCTCATCATACAGGGCAAATGCTTCAAGGGGAAGCTTAACTGAGATTTCTTTACTTTCGCCCGGCTTCAGGGTTACTTTTTGGATGCCCTTAAGCTGTGCATTGGGCGTTCCTTCCCTGTCTGCCTTTACATATACCTGAACAGTTTCGGTACCCTCAAAGTGCCCGTCATTGGTCACAACTGCGCTTACCGTTATTCCGTCCTCACCTGCCACATCTGCAGAAGACTTCAGATTACTGTATGTAAAGCTGGTGTAGGATAAGCCGTATCCAAAAGGATATAAAGCTTCATTGGTCATATAACGATAGGTTCTGCCCTTCATGTTATAATCCGTAAACTCAGGAAGCTCCTCCACACTTCTGTAGAAGGTAACCGGCAGTCTGCCTTCCGGATTTTTATCTCCGAACAAAACTCTTGCAATTGCCTTTCCGCCCTGGGCACCGGGATACCAGCCCTGAATGATGGCCGGGATATGCTCATCCGCCCAGTTAACTGCCAGAGCGCTTCCTGACAGAAGGACCAGAACAACCGGCTTGCCGCTTTCATATGCCGTTTCCAAAATTTCCTGCTGCTTGCCGGGAAGATTTAAATTAGGCTTATCGCCGCTGGCATACTGATTACCCTCGTCTCCTTCTTCTCCCTCCAAACCGGAGTCAAGCCCTAAGCAAAGCACAACCACATCACTTGCCGCACATACACCCTTCACTTCCGAGATACGGTCTCTTCCCTTGCTCAGATTGCTGATGCTGTCCTTATAAAGATGGCAGCCCTCAGATACCAGCACTCTCACATCATCACCCACATAATCCTGAATACCTTCGGAAATCGTGTAATACCGGGATGCCGTTCCCTCATAATTGCCTACCAGTGCTTTACGGTTATCTGCATTAGGTCCTATAATTCCAATTGTTTTTATCTTCGATTTATCAAGGGGAAGCAGATTATTTTCATTCTTCAAAAGTGTGATGCACTTTTCTGCCGCCTCAAGATTCAATGCTTTCATTTCCTTGGAGTCAACCACAGTAAAAGGAATATCATCATAAGGCGTACTTCCCTTCTCATCAAATACTCCCAGCTTCATTCTTGCGGTAAACAGGTTAACCAAAGCCTCATCCAGTCTCTCCTCGGAAACCATTCCCTGTTTTACGGCCTCTGCCACATAGACAAACAGCTGTCCGCAATTTAGATCACATCCGTTGTTCACAGCCATTGCTACGGATTCAAGAGGTCCGCCTGTAACACCGTGGCCCTCATGGAAATCTTTAATCGCCCAGCAGTCGGATACTACATGACCTTTAAAGCCCCATTCCTTCCGCAAAATATCCTGAAGCAGCACTTTGTTTCCGCAGCAGGGAGCATCGTTGGTTCTGTTATATGCGCCCATCACTGCTTCAACCTTGGCCTCCTTAACACATGCCTTGAAGGCGGGAAGATAAGTCTCATATAAATCCTGCCTGCTTACCACTGCATTAAAGCTGTGACGAAGATCCTCAGGACCACTATGTACCGCAAAATGCTTGGCGCATGCCGCTGCCTTCATATAATTTTCGTCATGCCCCTGCAGTCCTTCTACAAACCGCACGCCCAGTCTGGAGGTAAGATAAGGGTCTTCCCCGAAGGTCTCATGCCCTCTTCCCCATCTGGGATCTCTGAAAATATTCACATTGGGGGACCAGAAGGTCAGGCCTTTATAAATATCCGTATCGTCATATTCCTGCTGCATGTTAAACTTGGCACGGCCCTCCGTGGAAATGGCATCTGCAACCTTTTCGATAAAGTCTTCATCAAAGGTAGCCGCAAGAGATATTGCCTGCGGAAAAACCGTTGCCACACCTGCTCTTGCAACACCATGCAGCGCTTCATTCCACCAGTTGTACGCTTTAATCCCAAGTCTTTCGATTTCAGCCGCCCCGTTAACAGTCTGGAATGCTTTTTCCTCCAGAGTCATCTGAGCTACCAGCTTACGCGCACGCTCTCTGTACTCTTCATTTTTTGCTTCATTTCTTACCAGTTCCATTCATACTCTCCTATCAAAATAAACTGTAACATTTTCTTGGCTATTAGCAATTTGTACATATTTCCCCACAAGTATAGTAAAATTATATTTCAATTTGCTAACCTTTTCTTCTTATATCTTGTTTTTTTCTCATCAAATATTGCTAAAGTTTCACTAATGATAAATTTACCCAAATAGTTTTTGCTATTTTTGTTTTACTTAAATTCAATATTTTTTTATAATTTTTATGTGATATTTACATTTATTCCGCATTTTTTTCATTATATGGATTTTTTTGATATGGTTTTTGTGTATTTTGACCACTTGTAGAATTAGCAATATTTGATTTGGCGCTTGCCAAAATTCAGGAATAGACTTACTATAAGAGTGCGAGCTGTGGCTGCACGGAGGTAATTATGATTAAAATATTAAACGGGATACATGAGACAGTTGCCTATGATGCCCTGAACGGTTTAAAGCTATATCATAATAAGGAAGCGGAAAACTATCCCATTCATTGGCATACCGCTCTGGAAATCATTATGCCCATCGAAAATGAATACACCGTAATCATAGACGGCACTCCTCATACCTTTCATGAGGGGGATATCTGGATTACACCCCCCGGAACCCTGCATGAGCTGATTGCGCCCGCTACCGGCGAGCGCCTCATTATGCTGTTTGACTACAGCCTGATCTGCAATGTGAAAGCCATGGATTCCATGCTCCACACCCTTCTTCCTTATACGCTGATTACCAAAGAGGAATATCCCGACCTTAACAGTAAGCTACAGTTTTATTTACATGAACTAATTCGGGAATATGACGATCCCATGCCATTTACCGAGGCGTGCGTCTATTCGCTGATGATCCGATTTTTCGTAACCTTAGGGCGCGCTAATTTTAACGCCAACACCAAATTCCCCGGCATAACCAACAACAAGCAGCATGAATATGTAGAAAAATTTATGATGGTATGCAATTATATTACCGACCACTGCACCGAAAATATTACCGTAGAACAACTGGCAGATTTAGCGGGCTTTTCCAAATTTCATTTTGCCCGCCTGTTCAAGCAGTTTTCCAACATGTCCTGCTATGAATATCTGACCCAGAAGCGCATTGCTCACGCAGAGCGCCTTCTTATTAACCCTAACATCTCCATCACAGAGGTTGCCATGCGTTCGGGCTTCAACAGCCTTTCCACCTTTAACCGAATCTTTAAGGCCGCAAAGAACTGCACGCCCTCCGAATATAAAAATCTCAACAAGACCGAACGGTAACGCACATTATGTAAACCGGAAGGATTTAAAATCAAAACAGCTTCCCGGCATAAATACAAATGTCACCGTAACCCTTCCCGTTACAGGCGCAAGGGAAAACGTCTTCTGCTCGTAGTCACCGCACTGTCCAAACTCTACAACCTGCTTACTTTCTCTCTCTCCGTCAAAGAACCGAACGTGAATCGTATTGCTTCCCCGCAGTGCCCGTCCGCAGAGTATAAGCCCTCCTGCTCCCTTTTCACCAAAATTCATATCCTTAAATTCCAGAGATACATTATTGCCGATTTCCTCTACTCTGTCTCCATTAATCCGGAAGCTGTCGCCATACACGGCATCCGCCGAAGCTGCATTCAGCTCCATCCATGCCTTTTCATAGCGTGTAAAGGAAAATCCTTTAATATGTATCTTCTGCCGCAGAAGAAAGCTGATCGTGCCAATTCCCTTCACCATCTTATTCAGCTTCCAGGTCTCCTGCTGATAAACGTTCCAGATTGACGGCTTCTGATAAACCACATCCGCTAACAGCTCCCCTTCCGGCTCACCCGGAATTCCCTGCCAAATCTGAATGGGATAAGCACTTCCGTCTAAGGCAAAAATAGGCACTGTTATCTCATCAGATCCTACCTCGCCAAAATCAATTCCGCTGTAGGACACCACGGTTTCACCATCTCTGGCGGTTGCCACGCCTCTTTCATTTCCGTTCCCCGCTTCCCCCTTCACGCTGGTATACAAGCTTCCCGATATAAAGTCATAGGGGTCCAAATAAGCCTTTCCCAAGCCCTGAATATGAAACTCCAGCTGTGAAATCAGGCGAATACTATCTGTTCCGCTTTTCGACATGCATCGCAGTCTGACATCTCCGTCTCCGATTGCCGTAAGAGACGCCTGACTGCCATCCGAAACCACCGTCACCAGATTAGAGGCTACGCCATGATCATTTACCGCCTGAAAAACAAGCTCCCTATCATCAGCATTCTCCGGCTCAATCACTGCCTTCACCGTCAAAACCTTCTTCTCCGGACCAAATTCTTTCCCTTCCCCGGCAAGCAATGTGATCTTACGAACGGGAATTTCATCCTCTCTGCCGGTGATCACAGGCATATCTTTATTTTCCTCACATGCGTCAAAGGGCTTCTTCTCCAAATCAGTTACACTGCGGCAGGTTAAGGAAGCACTTTTAAGCCCCTTTCCGGTCACCTTAACCAAAATATCTCCCGGCTCTTTACCAGATTGTACAATGGCCAAAAGCTTTCCGTTAAACAATCGGCGGCTTTTCCCCTTGTAGCTGTCGTAGTCCGTGCTGTCGCCATTGTCAAGACCGATCAGCCTGCCCGCTCCCTGCACCTCTACCCGTACCCGGTCACAGCTGTTCTCCACCGGATTTCCCTTTTCATCCAGTGTGCCGATTTCAAGGAACAAAAGATCGCGCCCATCTGCTTTTATCTCTGTATTTTCAGGATATATTACAATCTGTGCCGAGTTTCCAAAGGACCTTCTCTCATCTTCCGCAATCCTTTGATCATTCTCATCATATGCCAGAGCCGTAAGTGTGCCCTCCTCATAAGGCACCTGATAATCCGCTATGATCTGTCCACCGCTTCCCGGTTCGTGAGAAAGCAACTGTCTTCCTAAGCTTCTTCCGTTTAAAAACAGTTCCACCTTCGGCGCATTAGAACAAACCCGGACATCAATAATCTGCCCCGGATTAAAATCCCAATAGGGGAAAACATGCACCATAGGGCTCTTCCGATAATCCGTCCACGCTGACTGCCATACGTAATAGGAATCCTTTGGAAAGCCTGCTGTGTCAATCTGCCCAAAATATGAGTTTTTGGTATGGTATGGCGTAGGCTCCCCAATATAATCAAATCCCGTCCAAAGGAACTGTCCCATGGAAAAGGGTGTATCCCTGTCTATGGCGATGCAGGTCTCCATGGATTTCGCTCCCCAGCTTGTAATGCTGTTGCCAAGTGCAGAACACTGCAGATCATCCTCCGCCAAAATTCCCACCTTTAAAGGAAAATGATACACACCTCTGCTCTGTACAATGGACGAGGTCTCACTTCCGTATATCACCCAATCCGGATGCTCCCTGTGATGCTTTTCGTAATACTTTTCCGAATAATTGTAGCCTGCTGTCTTCACAATGTCGGCACACTTCTGCGCATTGTCCCAGGGCATATAATTGGAGCCTATGGTAACACGGGCATTGGCACACGGATCATACTGCTCCACCAGCCCCTTAAGCTCCTTCGTAAGCTCCAATCCCCGTTCATCCGCATGGGTATCATATATTTCATTCCCGATACTCCACAGAATCACACTGGGATGATTACGATCACGGCACACCCAGGATTTCACATCCCTCTCATGCCAATCCCGAAAAAACCTCCCGTAATCATAAGTAGTCTTAGACCGCTCCCACATGTCAAAGGCTTCCGAAATCAGCAAAATCCCCATCTCATCGGCAAGCTCCACAAAACCGGGCGCCATCATATTGTGAGAGCCTCGCACCGCATTCACGCCCATTTCCTTAAGCTTTCTGAATTTACGCCTCATAGCGGAGCGGTTGAAGGCTGCTCCCAGTGCGCCCAAATCGTGATGCTCGCAGACGCCGTTCAGCTTCAAATGTCTGCCGTTTAAGAAAAACCCCTTGTCAGGATCAAACTCCGTATAGCGAAAACCAAATTGATTATTTTCCTCCTGAATGATACGTTCTTCCGATACCAGACGGGTCTGCAGGGTATAGAGCACCGGAGAGTCCACATCCCACAGACATGGACTCTTTACCAGAAATTCCTGACAATTTTCCTGTCTGTCCTGAACGATAAGAGGGATTTCCTCCTCACCCCAAAACAGCCTGTGCACCACTTCATAGTCCTTCTCCCCGCAGGAAACATCAACAGCAGCTTCTACCCTGAGTACAAAATCCTCCTGCTGCCTTTTGGTGCTGATATAAATCCCATCTTCTTCAATACAAATCTGTTCCGTGGTTTTCATCCACACATTCCGATAAATTCCCGCACCGGAATACCACCTGCTGTTAGGACTTCTAAAGCAGGCGCTTACCATTATTTCGTTTTCACCCTGCCTTAAGAATGAAGTGACCTCCACCATAAAAGAGGAATAACCATATTTCCATTCTCCTGCCTTATTCCCGTTTACATAGACGGCACTGTCCATGTAGATTCCTTCAAAGACAAGAAAAGCCCTCTTCTCCCTTTCCTCTTTCCACTCAAACACCTTACGATACCATCCGGTTCCGTCCTCATACAGTCTTTCAGAATCGTAAATCAGCCAGTCATGCGGAATGTCCACAGGCACAAAATCCCGTCTGCGCATTACAACCTCTGACAGCTCCGTTTCCGGCTCCGTTCTCAAAAATGACCACCCATCATTCCATAAGCATTTCATAATAATCCTCCATATCAGCACAGTTTACTGCAACGGGAAAATAACCCATCTAAAATTCCATATAAAAAGGACTCATAGGAAAGCCTTCCTGATTGTAAATCAGCGCTCCCTTATTGGTATTGGCATAGCAATAGCGCACTGCTGCCGGTTTACCTTGCAGCTCTGCACAGGATAAAACAATTTCCTGACCTGTAATCTTTGCCTGTGCGCTCATCCAGTCTCCGCTCTCATCTCTAAGCTCAAAATCCCGGATAACGCTTCCCTTTTCCCTGCCCTCGGCATACAATCCGCCTTCTGCATTTTGGCAATGAAGCATTACCCGATATTCCTGCCCCGTGACAACCTTTTTGGTCTCTATATGATCAATCTGCGGTCCTTCGCACTGGCTCTTCACCCCATAAAGCTTTTTCGCCGCCAGCATGGCAAGACGCTTGCCGATATCCTTTTTGTTCAAGGGATGAAGGTCATTGTCCTCTCCCAGATCAATTGCCACCGCCATTCCGGTTCCCGGTATCTCAAGTGCCTTTCTTTGCAGCTCCCTGACTGTCGGCCAGCCCTGACCGGTCTCATCCGCATCACTGTCATAAATATCAATGGAAAAATTAGGAAGCTGTACATAGAGAAAAGGCAGCGTCTCATCCTTCCAATTCTTCCGATACCCTTCGATCATCCGCCTGGTTAAATTATAATATTCTCCCGGAACATGAGTGTTAGACTCTCCCTGATACCACAGAAAGCCTGCTATGGTATAATTGCAGCAGGGAGCCAGCATCCCGTTATATAGTGCGGTAGGCTTCCAATTCACAAAATCCGTAGGCTTTATCTGCTCGCAGACTGCACCGATCCGATAATACCACTGCCCCTGCAAATCAATTTCCTCTTTTTCATTAAAAACGGAATACCGCTTTCCAGGCGTAAACCTTCCATGTCCGTTCTCACATTTAACATGAATGGTGATGGAATTTTCTCCCTGCCGCAAAAGTCCCTCCGGAACGGAATACTTTCTTGGCGGGTACTGATAATCCGTATGGCCCACCTGAACACCGTTTATATACACCGTATCACTGTCCACAATGGTTCCGAGCCACAGCCTTGCCGCCTGACCGGCCATGCCCTCCGATACCTGAAAGGTACGCCGAAACCAGACGCTGCCAATAAAATCTCTAAGCGCCGTATCCCTGAAAAAGAAAGGGATATCAACTGTTTTCCATTCCCGGCAGGATACATCCTCCTTTTCCCAATGCTCCTTAAGCCCCATATCCAGCCCGTCCAGCTTCTCGTGCCACTGTTCGGTCTGCTTCTGATTCTGTAAAAGCACCTGCTCCACAAACTTGTCATCCGCATACTGATCTGCGGTTTCAAGCGCCTGCGTATACCCTGCAAGCATTTCCCTGCTCATCCATGACTCAATCCGCGAGCCTCCGAGACTGGTATTAATCAGCCCCACAGGCACTCCTGTCATTTGATACAGACAGTCTGCAAAAAAGTATGCTGTGGCAGAAAACTGCAAAATGGTTTCCGGCTGTGCCATCTTCCATTCTCCCGTTAGAAGCTCCGAAAGCGGTGCGTGAAATTCTCCGTTTTCCGTGATCTTAAAGGTTCGTATCCCAGAATTTCCACACTCCCTAATCTCCCCGGGATAACGATCCTTAACCCGCTCCATGGGGAGCTCCATATTGGACTGTCCGGCACAAACCCACACATCTCCTATCAAAATATCCGTCACCGCAATTTCATTTCCCGCATCATCACTGATATACATGGTATGAGCATCCCCCGGCTCACATTCCTTAAGATACGTCTCCCACATTCCGTCACTGCCGGTAACGGCAATATATTCCTCCCCTAAAAAAGAGACAAGCACCTTTCTTCCCGGCTCATCAAAGCCCCATATATGTATTTTTTTCTTCTGCTGCAATATCATTCCGTCACTGATCAGTCTCGGCAATCTCAGATCCTTCGTTTCCATGGGTCTCCTCCTAATCTTAGTAAATAAGAAATACCTTACACTTCCTTAACGTTGATGCCAGGCAATCCTGTCCCGAACATCAATATTAAGGTAAGTATAAGATATTTATCTAAAAATTTCTTTTCAATTCAAACGGAACGCTAATCAAATATTGCTTTCCTATGGCTCAACAATTGCTTTGCCACATTTGCAGGTTATTTTCAAAGAAGGTCTCCATCCTGCCCGTGTCCTTAAGCCATGCCAGATAGGACCGTACCGTGCTTCCCAAAAGCACATGCTGCTCAAAGTTCATAACCAGCTCATAGTCCGTAAAAAGAGCCTGCAAAACCTGTTCAAAGGTATGGGGCGTCTTGCAGATATCCATAATTTTCCCTGCCACCTCATGTACCTTATCTATGTTGAGCTGGGCAAGATCTTCTATATGCTCCGTAGCCCGGGCATGTGCCGGAACAAACATGCGTGCCTTAAGTGTTTTCACCATCTCAAGGGTCTGCAAATAAGCCTCCACATCATAGAGCACTCCTATTTGATATTTTTCAAGAGTCTGTTCACTGGAAAGGCAATCCGCAAGATAAACCACATCATCCTCCGTGCGAAATCCTACCATATCAAAAAAATGCCCGGGCAGCGCAATCATATTCATTCCGTCAGGAAGCACCTCCTCCGTCAGGTAATGGGCATCGCTTTCCTGTGCCAGCAAAAATTTGTGCCGTAAATCCTTCGGGGGAAATCCTCCGTATAGATAAGCAGGCTCCAAGATGGGATGTCTAGTAAACGCACATTCAATTCCCGGTGCATAGATTTGACAGCCGGTCTGGGATTGCAGATATTTATTTCCTCCGATATGATCCGCATTGGAATGCGTATTGAAAATCGCTTTTAATTTCCATCCGTTGGCATCCAAGATCTGTCTGATCTTTCTTCCTGCATCCTTGTCGCTGCCGCTGTCGATCAAATAAACATCCGAATCATTGCCAAGAAAAAGCCCTGCCTTGGCAGGACAGTTGATGTAGTAGCTTCGTTCTCCTGCCTGTTCTAATTCGTACATAATTGTTTTACTCTCCTTGTGTCTGTTCTATGTCCATCGTGGGGTCACCGCAGCTTCTGCCGGATTTCATCCGTAATGATTTTCCATCCTTTCTCTCTTCAATAAACACCATACATTTTTATCTGTTTTGCATTACCAAGCTCATCCGGCAAGAATAGTTCTGTTCCCTTTGAAAAAATCAATACTCTCCAAAGCAATAGTTTGCACTGCTTTAAATTTTACCATTTTTTCGCTGTCTTTACTACAAAATCTGTCTCTTAATTGTTATTTTCCCGTACTTCCGGCATCTGGTACTCTGTCCTGTTTTTCAGCATTCCGTAAATGATGTTGATTAGCCTACGGGAAATCAATATCAATGCCTGTGGCTTGGTCTTTCCTCTTGCTAACTGCCTATGATAATGATGTTACCACCCATATCAATTTGTTGTGCCTTTGCATATTATTAGGTAATTCACCTTACAAAAAAATCGGAAACGCTACATGGCTACAGCAGCCTATATATCATCTTCAATTCTGTATTTTTGTTCAGGCATATGAGAACTGTTCATCCCCCTTATGTCCCTCGTGGGTGCCATTGTAACATGAAGCTTTATTAATTGCCAAAAATATTACAAAATTGATACAGAAAATATTATGCCAATGCATCATTTAACAATTTCTCTAACAAACACTCTAAACTATTAAATACTTCATTTTCTCTTCCAGAAGGATTATCTAATTCACAATATTTACCTATTGATAAATCATAAACATACCAACTAATATTACTTTCCCCTAAAAAGATATATTGTTTTTGCCATTCATTTTCATACCATATTGTATTATATTCAATTAATCCATTAATACGTTGGTTTTGTTGCTTATTTAACAATTTTTGATCTATTCCATACAAAATAAATCCATTAAATTCTATTCCATTTACAACCTCCAAAATTTTTACATACTCTCTGGGTAAATCAATCTTTAGTTCGTTTTTTGTTTCTTTAATTAATAGTTGAATTTCTCCTTCTGTCGCCCCAATATTTACTTTTTCTCCATATAAATTCTTTTCCTGAATAATTTTTTGTAATCTATCTTTCCACATTTCTACGTTCTCCTAGTGTTCTGCTGGATAAATATTTCCATTAGGCATTGGCCATTGCACTGTTTGCACATCTCCAATTTCCATCTGTTTTGCTATATCATTTTGATAATTTGTTATAACTTTATGATATGGCTCATTCTGAATAAGAACCAAATTATCGAATGAATTTGTACCGCTATCATCCAACGGCAATTTGTGATGAACTTGCCATCCATCAGGAACTCTACCATTTTTAATTTTTAATATATCAGTTTCTGAAAAACCAGCATTTCTTAAATATTCAGCATTTTGCCCTAAATTCTCTAAGAATGACTTTCTTGTAGTTGTATTAAATTCATTCCGCAAAGTTTGCAGCTCTGTTGAACTACGTTTTACATAAGAAACATCTTGTACCTTTACATCATTCAATGTTACATTTTCTCCTCGTAATTTCCATGTAAAACTTGTATTACTACCACCCCCTAATATACTCTCCGAATTCCTCAGATCCAGTATATCCTGATAATTAATCTTCTTCAATGCCAGCAGCGTATCTATTTTCCTTATTCCTTCCAGTTCGGCACTCGTCAGACCTTCGGTGCTTCCTGTCTCCAGAAACTTCAGATATCTTTCTGCATCCTCCGGCGACATCAGATCTGCAAAGGATGTACTTTCCCGCCCTTATGTGTTATCCCCAGTATTTATAATCACTTTTATGAAACCACTTAGAAAATTCTTGTACAATTTCTGGAGAGTATAATGCTTGGGGTTGAACATTATGAATTTCCAATCAACCGTTCAAAGCATCTGACAACAAAAATGTCAAACAAATCCTTTTATATACCTGAGGGCAAATTTCCCCCTAAACAGTCCATTCCCTCTAGTAATGGACTAAAAATAACTGTATCACCTACATATCATTCACTTCGTGAACAGGTAGGTGATACAGTTATTTTTGAAAAGGGATTTAGGGAACTGTAAGTCCTAAAGTATAACCCTAATAAATTTTACTATTTCCAACGTTTATACAATTCAGCTAAATCCAACAATTCCATACCTAGTTTGTCCTGAAAATCCCATGAATCAACAATAATTCTAGGATAACTTAATGGTAAACACTTATTATTTAGCGTTTTCTCAAGTTCTTCCAATATCACACTTAGCTGAACAAGATTTTTTTTACTAAGTCCTTTTTTAATATTTTCCATTTCACTTCTTACATGTTGTTGAACATCCACATTATTTTTCTTATATTTTTCTTCTATTGACATTTAATTAAATCCTCCTTATTTGATGTATAGTTTTCGCATTCTCCTCTGTTCCTTTTAAAGACATTATATATGTTTTTTCTCTCAAATTTATTTTTGGTAACTGAAATTGCATTCATTCTATTTTTAGTCGTCCTCAGACCAGCTTCCTTCTGCCTCATTATAATAAACATCTCTATCCCAAAGCCAGTCCTCTTCACCCGCAACCCACACGGAACATTTATGTGTATAGCTTCCGTCCTCATTCACACTGCAGCCCTCGTAGACTAACAGCTCCGGAATTCCATATTCTATAAAACCAAAATAGAAATTTTCAGGCAGCTTTACTCCGGCAAGGCTGTCAAAATTGCTTTTGATCTCCTCTGTAGCATAGCAGGCCACGGGAAGCTCCCGATATTCCTTAAAATATTTCTCCGCAGCCGCCAAGAGCACCTCATCGGGTGTCTGCTTCGTCTCATAAAAGGTGTCATGAATAACGTAGTTATATCCGTACCCTCCCTCTATCGTCTCCGGCTGGTATACCCTGGCATAAACATCCGGAAGAACAAGCTCTTCTTCCTCCTGAAGCGTCCTCCACTTTTCCTCAAGCTCTCTTGCCACAGCCGACGCAGAGCCATCCCAATCTGCCAGAAGAAGCTTTCTGGTGCTTTGCTCCCATTCACCTGCAATGGCATAGAACCGGTAACTGTCGTTTTCCTTATTGTTAATTCTATAGTTATAGCCTGAGGTGTGAGTACAGTGTTCGATTTCAAGCTCCCACTTTTCTGCCATTTCACCGTTCTCATATTCATAGATATCGGTGTATCCCCAGCGCCAGCTGCTTCCGCCGTAAACCTGCACCACAAGCCTCCCGTCGGAAATCAGCATTCCCTGATAAGGGTCACCATACACGCCGCCGGTATCAGGTCCATAAATTCTAACGGGTGCAACAAGCTTATATCCTCCATCCGGCTGCGTGATGAAAGGATAAGCCTTTCTTCTGTCATCATAGACCTCATCTTCATTGGTTTCTGACAGCCCGACTACAACCACATCCTCTAAACCGTCACCGTTCAGATCACCCTTTACCATATCCTCCGCCGTAAGCTCCTTTTCGGAATAATAGCGATCCAGATAGCCCTGAGCCTCCTGCTGCAGTTCCTCATCCGCATCAAAACTGCCGCTTGCAATTCCCAAATTAGGAACAAAAATCAAATTGCCTAGATTCTGCCCCGGATTCCCCCCTACAGACAGATAAATAAGCTGATTCAGCCCGCAAATAGGCGTAAAATCCTTTATCTTATTATAAGAAAGACCCAGATACTCCAGCTTGGACATATCCTTTAAGGCGCTGATATCCTGTATATCATTATCGTCCAGAGATAAATTTTCAAGCTCTGTCAGCTTCTCAAGCGGTGTAACATCACTGATTTGATTATAATAAGCCCCCAGCCCTATTAGGCCTGTCTGCCTTGCAAGCGGAGTCAAATCAGAAACCTGATTATTATTGAAGTTCACCTTTTTCAAATTAGGAAGCCATTGCAGAGCTTCAATATTGGATATCCGGTTTTTCTCCAGTCCGATCTCCTCAAGCCGGGTAAGGGAAGCTAACGCCGTGATATCCTCAATATCATTACAGGAAAGGGATAATATCTTCAGCTTTTTACAACCTCTGAGGGGCCATATATTTTCAATGGCATTCCCGTAAAAGGAAATATCTGTAAGCTCCTTCTGACTCTGCACCGGAGAAATATCTTTAACCCCGCAGGAAATTACATACAATGAGGTTAACTGGGGAAGCTGCTCCAGAAATGCAATGTCTTTAAGCTCCACATTGCTGATATACAGTTCTCGAAGCTCCGGTGCCTCTTCCTTCGTCAGATCAAAGCCTACCCTCGCCTTATAATTACCCTCCAGACTAAGCTCCTTTAAATCAGGCAGCCTTTTCAAGTCCTGAAGGGTACTTATTATGTCAAATTCCTTTACCGTAAGATTTTCTATCTTCTCTATATCCTCCCACGGCGGAATGCCTTCCTTGCTTCCTGTAAGCTGCCGATATACCGCATCTCTGATTTCAAAGCTCTCCCAAAAGGCGCCGTCTTGCGGCAGCTGATCTCCCCACAGCAGCCAGAGCATCATCTCATACATGCTTTGCTCCGCACACTCCGTCTCCTCTTCCTCATCGCTTTCCCTGCCGGGAAGCGAGCTGATCCGTTCCTTTAACACCTCCATAGTATCTGCCGGATCCGTTTCCTCATCCTCTATTACAGATGCCTCCGCTGCACTTTTCTTTCTCTCTATCCGATACAGCATCTCATCCTGCTTCCAGAAGAAGCCCTGCCTCTCATCCCCGGTTCGGTATAACACGAACTCTCTTCCAATGACGCTTACCTCTCCCAAATGCCAGGTATAATGCTGCCAGCTGTTCTCGTCTCTTTCCCCCAGAATATCCCTGCACTGCTCCCAAAGCCCCGCACAGCTGTCCTCATACTCCTGCGTGCTGTCATAATCTGCCGGATAAATCCCTATGAAAACCGCTTCCTTTCCATCAGAAAGACATACCCGTTCATCCTCCATAGTAAGTTCTAACCGGTCTAATGCTCCGCCCTTGTTAATAAACACCTCCCAGATCAGCTCCTTAACCAGCTCATCTGAAAGAAGCTCTTTGAAGTCAGACTGATCATCTCCAGCATCCTTCGGGTGCCATGGAAGCATTTCTCCAAAAGCAGACACTCCTTCTGTCTGCTTTTGTTCCACAAGAAGGGAATACAAATCCCGTTCCTGCAATGCGGGAATTAAGTTCTCCTGTTCCTTTGAAAGCTCTATAATCTGTCCCGCTTCTGACATAAGCCATCCAGAATCACTAAGAACAAAGCAGCTGCTTGCCTTTTGGTCAGCAATGGCATAAAAACGATTCTGCATGTAAGGAGCGTCCGTCAGATCCGTAAAATTATAACAGCCTTCAATCTGTCCCTTATTGTCAGGACAGATTCCTGCTCCCCTTCCTTCCATCCATCCCCATTCCACATTGAATGTTCCGCCAAAACCGCACCGCTCAATTGTTCCTGAATTTTCACAGCAAATTCCTGCTGCCTTGTCCAGATAGGCATTCTTATCCTCTCTGTTACAGATCTCTCCTTCAAAATCACATCCGCTTATCAGCCTATAGTTTTCCCGGCAGATTCCACCCAGCGCTTCCTCCGCCTCACCCACAATCAGGGAATCCTTAATAGTAAGGCCAATGATCTGCCCTCTGTTTCGCTCCACCATCCCGTATCCGTTTTCGCTGTACAATCCATAAATGGTATGCCCGTTTCCATCAAAGATACCGTAGAAGAAATTCACCGCACTGCTCCGGTTTTCAGGCGGATTTTCGCTCCACTGGTTGTAATTTTCTGTATTATTGAGATAAATGTCTGCCACCAGACGTCCCCTGGCACCTGCCTCTGTGGAATTTACCTTGTTCCAAAAGGCACAATAATCCTCTGCGGAAGCAATCTCATAATATCCGTCCTGTGATACGGAAAGCTCTGTCTGCTTTGTTTTATCAGGAAGAAAGGTAAGATCCATACGCAGCTTGTTCAGAGGATAATTTACAAGGCAAATGCCTCCTGCAATAAGAGCCATCACCCCTGCTGCCAAAATGATTGTTTTTAATAATTTTTTAGCTGTCTGCATTGTCATATTCCGTTTCATTTCTGCACTCCGGTTTCATTCTATCCTTATCCCATGTATAAATTTCGGTAATTCTAAAGCAGCCTCCCGCATTCACACCCTGCACGTTTCCGGAACTGTAGGTTTGGATAACCAAATGATTCCCGGAAAGAACTGCCGTGCACAAAAGTCCATCCTTTAAACTGCTCCAATTATCTTCGTTCAGCTCTGTGGGCGCCGTCAGATAAATCGTTTGTATTTCCTCAAAGCCCTTCTCTGTTCCCATGAAAAGATAGGCCCTGCGCTCTCCGCCAAAAAACGTATCCTCTCCAAGTCGCACCGCTGCCTGAAAACCGACAACTGCCAAATCTTCTATGCCATCCTGATTAAAGTCTCCTGTGGCTGCATCTTCTATGTAAATATCCTCATTGGGATGAAACTGCTCTATGGCCTGCCGGGCCATTTCCTCCTCTTCCTCCGAATATCTGCACCCTACAGCCACGTCTGGAAGATAAATCAAATCCCCCCAGTTCTGCGCTTTATTTCCAATTAAATATAAGGATTCCAGCCCCCGCTTTTCCCATAAAGGCGAAAAATCCGAAATTTCATTCAAGGAAAGATCAATTACCTGAAGCTTCTTAAGAGAAGCAAGCACCTCAATATCCTCTATTCGATTTGCCCTCAAATTCAATTCCTCCAACCGGTTAAGTACTGCCAGATCAGAAATGTCTTCTATATCGTTAAAGGAAAGGGACAGCTTTTGAAGGCTTTTGCACTTAATAATATCATCCAGCCTGTTGATCTCACAGCAATCCAGGGACAACTCTGTTAATAAGGGCATATCCCTAAGGAAGGAGGTATCCTCCACCGTATCCGTATCAATATGAAGCGACCTAAGCTTATTTAAGTCTCGCAGTTCATCGGTATTTTGAAACCAGCACTGAATAAGTGTTAGACTTTCAAGTCCGGTCAATGCTTCCCAGACAACCCTGTGATCCCTGATCCTTGCTCCCTCAATAGTCAGTGACTTTAACTTCGGAAGGCTCTCCTTTGGATTAAAATGCAGCTCTGTTCTCGTCTCCTTGGATACTTCATCAAAGCCGTTTAAGTATAGCTCCGTAAGCTCCGGCATATACACTAAATCGTCAAAGCTTTCCACGCTTCCCGCACCCGTAATGGTCAGCCGGGTCAGCGCCATCACCTCTTCCCTGCAAAAAACCGGATTTTCCTCTTCCTTACCATAGAATATATTTGTTCCTTTTCCTTCCTCTATGAGCTGCCGGTATACCGCCTGCCGGACTCTTTCATCCTCCCACGAGATATTATCCCCGGCCTTTCGATCTGCACTTAAGCCAGCAAGTACCTGTTCCTGCAAACGGCTGCTTGAGGATATAATACGGTACAGAGTTCCTCCCACAGCATAAAAGAAACCTCCCTCCTCTTTCGTTTGATACAAAACCAGCATTTCCGGTTCCTGAAATGCTTCCAGCTCCTCCAACGTAAGATGATAGGTTCCATCCTTCCTTTCGAAAAATCTGGTAAGCCGGTAGGTTTGATGTAACCAGTCCCCGGCTTCCACCTCTTGCAAACACTCACTGCAGATTTTCATAAGGCTGTCATAATCCCTGGTCACTTCCTTTCCGGGATACGACTGTACCTCTATCATACTTTTCCTGAACGACAGTCTCACATGGAATCCCTGCTGCTCATTTTTCCCCGTCAAATCTTGAATTTCTATTTCAGCCAGATCAACCACTCCCTGTTCCGCCAGTCTGCGAATCAGCCGTGAAACTATCTGATCTGAAGGACCTTCTGCCCAAAGACTTAAGTCTCCCTTTATCAGTCCGGGAATTGCATAAAGCTGCTCCTCCTCCAGCTTTATGATGTGATTTCCCGCTGAAATATCCCAGCCTCCGTCAGCTCTCACATAACAGTTTTCCATTCCCATATCGCTGATAGCATAGGAGCTGCTATAATACGGATTTCGATTTTTAGTCAGATTATAGCAGCCTTCTATGCTGCATCTGTTCTCCGTGCAAATTCCCGCCATATCACCGGAGTAACTGTTTCCAAGATATCCGATTGTAATCATGACACCATTATATCCGCATTTTTCAATAAAACCGTAGTTGATGATACACACACCTGCAAGCCGCCCCGGCTCATCCTCCTTGTCAACCAGAAGCGCTCCCTCAAACCGGCAGTTAATGATTTTTCTATAATTGGCATAGCAGATGCCGCTGTTAGAATACCCTCCCGTAATCAAAGAATTCTTAATACTGAGATTTTTAATCTCTCCCGAATTTTCCTTCACAAGTCCATATCCATTCTCACTATAAAGTCCGTAAACCGTATGACCGTTTCCGTCAAAAACTCCCGTGAAGCACTCCACCGCAAGACTGGGATGCTCTGGCGGCTCCTCCTTCCAGTTTTCATAATCCGAAAGCTCGTTTAGGGTGATATCCTTAGTCAGCCGCCCCTTAATGGCCGTATCCCATGCTGCCCGTTTCCAAAAATTTCTGTATTCCTCAGGCGTGCTGATCTCATAGTAGCCATCTCTATCCACATGCCATTTTAAGTTTACAGCTCTATATACGAAAAGAAAGCAAACTCCCACCGCAAGGCAGATCATTGCGGACAAAAAAGCTTTACCTCTATTATGCATTTTCATCACCATGCCTTTTCTATCGTATCATTGTTTTACAGCTTAATCATAACCGCCTTGTGCATCAAATTAGCATCATTTTTGCATCAAAGTTGCATCATTTGGATTTTATATGCCCGCCAGCACTCCAAAGGTACCTGCAATATCAAGCTGTCCGTGTCCCCATTCTCTATTTGGATATGATATTTCATAAGAGCGCCTCGCCCCGCGTATCAGATAGCTTTTGAGCTCCCTACTTTCCACCCATGGGCGATTTTCCTCAACCACTGCCCACTGCATAAACTGCGCTGCGGCGCCCGACGCAATGGCGGCGGCTGCGCCGGCGCCGGTTTTAGAACCCAGAATTGTGCTGATATTAACCCCGGGAGCACAGATATCAGGCTTGATCTGTCCGCTCCTTGTATATCCCCTGCCCGATTCTGACCAGAAGCTCCCGTTGGAATCATCATAAGTGGATGTGGTAATGATATCTCTGGTATTGGACGGCTCTGTCAGAGTCGTATAAGGCGAAGGACGCAGGAAATAAGTATTTCCGTGTAAAAACTCAGTGATGGGAAGCCAGATATGAAAGGTACTTTCCGAGCTTCTGCCGCCGGTAATGGTTACCTGAACGGTCCATACCCCCGGTGTAGGGTCAATAAAACGGAAAAAAATCAGCTCCTCCCCCGAGCTTTGCTCCACCAAAAGGTGATCAACCTGAATTCTGGTTCTCTCAAAAATGAAATTAAATTCTCTCCTGCCCGGCTGCTTAAAATCCACTTTAGCCGTGACCTCTCCTCCCGGTGCCCGAATTGCTATGGCATGATTGGCCAAAATGCTTCCCCAAAGCTCCGCCACAAAACCCGCAGTTCCTTCTCCTACACGGATTTCCACATTATCAACCGTCTCCGCCATTCCTTCCGTAGAAATCCCCATATAATGATGAGCACTATTGCCCTCATTACCGCCGCAGACAATAATTGCACGGCTCCTCCGTGTACCGATACGGTTCATGTAATCCGCCAAAACGGAATGTCCTTCATGATCCCCCATATTGGTTCCCAGTCCAAAGCATACTACCAGCGGTCTTGCAAGGGAAATGGCATAGCTCTCCAGATACTTGAGCGCCACAATAAGATCTCCTTCCGCATAAGCGGGCACATCCTCCGGGATCAGATAAAATTCCCTTAAATGAGGCTTTGCCTGCCGAAGCTTTACCATAACAATATCCGCCTCCGGTGCAGCTCCCAAAAAGCGCAGCCCGCTTCCCAAAACACTTCCCGCCGCCACGCTTGCAATGGCAGTTCCATGTCCCAGCTCGTCATAGCTGGGCACAATTTCTCTGGAATTTTCGCTTTGCAGCGCTATGTCTATGATTTCCTTTGTATACTCCGTTCCGTAAAGAATGCCCGCAGGCGGCTCTCCGGTCTGAATGGTCTGATCCCAGATTCCTAAAATTCTGCTGCTTCCGTCAGGATTTCGAAAGACAGGATCATCATAGCGTATCCCCTCCGGTGTTAAATAAATGCTTTTTCTTACCACCCTCCCCCAAAACGAAAAGAAATCTCTATACGCTTATCTGGAAAAACCCGGATTTGTTCAATCAGTGCTGCCAGCAATTCCCTGCTCAGTTCTGATTTTTCATCAAATTGTATCAGTGTACGGAGGAAACAATCCTGATCTGCCAAAAGCTTATCCTGCTCCTGCAGCCGCCCCGCCTCTTCCTTCTGTCTTTCTCTCAGCTGTCCGATAATCCGCTCCTCCTCATCCTTCCTGTGCAAAAACTCTTCTCTGTCCATTCTGCCGTCCCGGTACTTTAAATACTGTTCGCTTACCTTTCGTTCCCTGCTCTCTATCTGCCTTTTGATATACTCTGAATTTCCTTCCTTCTCTTTCCTGCTTTTCTCCATTGTTTTATTCTTTTGATCAATCAGCTTATCAGGGCATAATCCGGTTAATACGGCCTCCTGCCTGAGCGCTGTCTTCAACAGCTGTATCAGCCCGGAACAGGTAATATATTTCCTTTCACAGGCCGGGCCGCCAATTTGGGATGATCCCAGGCAGTAATATCCGTACATTCTAATCCGCTCTCCGTTCCCCCGCTCCTTTACATGACTGACCCTTCTCATTCTTTTTCCGCACTCACCGCAAAAAAGCAGCCCTGCAAAAATATCCTCCTCCCTTGGAGCAGTCTTTGCACAGTTCTTTTTGTTGCTGCATGCCGCCTGCCGCTCAAACCGCTCCGCCACCCGAAAGAACTGCTCTTTGGCAACAATGGCCTCATGGGCATTTTCTTTTACCATATGGCCCTGCACCAAATGCCCCATATAAACGGGATTGGTTAAGAGGAATTTGACAGACCCCGCAGTCCATCCTAGGAGCTCCTCCCCTTCCCGCCAAAGGGCATGACCATACCGGCGATAACTTTTGGGGCTGTGTACCTTTTTTCCATAAAGCCACAAGATCAGATCCTTCATACTTTTTCCCGATGCATACATCTCAAAAAGCGTCCTTACAATGAAGGCGGTTTCCTGCTCTGCTATAAGGCATCTTTTCCCCTCTGCCTGCTCTGCCCGATATCCATAGGGAGGTGTGCCGCCGGTGTAGCTGCCCTTCTCCCATTGAACCCTTTTTGCACTTTTCACCTTAAGGGAGATGTCTCTGGCATACATTTCGTTGGCAAGATTTTTCAGATTAACTCCCAGTTCGTCTCCATTCGCATAAAGACTGTCAAATCGGTCAGCCACCGCAATAAATCTGACACCCAAAAAGGGAAATATTTTCTGAATATAGTTACCTGTTTCTATGTAATTTCTTCCAAACCGGGAGAAATCCTTAACAATAATGCAGTCCACCTTCCGAAGGCGCACATCTGCCATCAGCCGGTTAAATCCCTCCCTTCGAAAGTCCGTGCCGGTTTTGCCCAAGTCGCTGTAGCAGTCGAACAAAATCATATTCTGCTGCTTTTCCAAAAATGCCATGGCAATCTCGATCTGATTTTGTATGGACTCATTCTTCACATTTTGACTGTCCACGGACAGTCTGGCATAAATCCCTGCTGAATATACCTTTCTTCTCCCCACTTGCAACCTCCAGACAAATGCGTTTGTCCTCATACACCAAAATCCTGTCCACAAAGGCAAGCAGCATTTCCCGGTCAAGCACCTCCAGCCGGGGCCGCTTTTGGAACGTTTCCAGCCATGCCTTCCACTCATTTTGCAGCCGGACAAGCCCGGCAATCCCTTCTTCCTGCCTTCTGACTGACTTTTGTATTTCCACTTGCTGCTTTTCATAAATGCTCTGAAAGGTATAGTAGTCCTCCTGTGTGAGAATCCCCCGCTTCACATCCTCCCGGAGATCGTCTTTCAGGGACAAATACGTTTCCTCCTCCCGGCGAAGCCGCACTACCTCCTGTTCCCGTTCTTTCTGTTCTTCATCACTTACCGTTAAGGCCCCGACTCCGGAAAGTACCTTCTCATCCTCCAGAAAAAGCGCTGTTTGTAATTTCAGCCCGTTCAGCACCGCTTCCTTTAATTCCTCCTCCGAAATGCTGTGTCTGTCGCAGCCCCGGCCTTTATTTTGGGTGGAACAGATAAAATAAATTTTTTCCCCTCCCTGATATCGGTTTACTCTGCGTGTCATGGGTTCCCTACAATCGCCGCAATACAGCAGCCCGGAAAACATGTGGGCCTTTGTCTGTCCCTGAGGCGCCCTGATACCGGCTGCAAGAAGCCTTTGAACTCTGTCAAACTCCTCCTGCGTCACAATGGGCTCATGCGTTCCTTCAACCCGAACCCATTGTTCCTGCGGCCTGGGTCTGCACTCTGCCAGCTTATAATTGATCTTTTCACTTTTCCCCTGAACCATCGTTCCTGTATATACTTCATTGGTCAAAATACGCTTTACCGCTACCGCCGACCATTCCGCTTTGAGGCGGACGGCAAATCCCGTGCTGTAATTCTCCCCCTTTCGCTTCTTATATTCCATGGGCGAAAGCACACCCGCTTCATTTAATTTCTCCGCAATTGCAAGATTGCTCATGCCCTCCGTTTTCCATTTGAAAATATCTCTTACAATCCCCGCCGCATAGGGATCCGGAACCAGCCGGTTTTTATGCTTTTCCTCCCGCATGTAACCGTAGGGCGCAAAAGCCCCGATAAACTCTCCCTTCTCACGCTTCATCCTCTGGTGGCTTTTCACCTTATTGGAAATATCCCTGCAATAGGAATCGTTTACAAAATTTTTCACCGGAAGCACCAAAGTAGATTCATGATAATCCGCCGTCAGGGAATCAAAATGATCCGTAACGGCAATAAAGCGCACATTTAAAGCCGGAAAGGTCTTTTGTATCAACCTCCCGGCTTCAATATAATCTCGTCCAAATCTGGATAAATCCTTTACCACAATGCAGTCCACAAGACCCCCCTTTACATCCTCCATCATCCGTTTAAAATCCGGCCTGTCAAAGTTCGCTCCGGAATATCCGTCGTCCACATAGATATCATAAATATTCATGTCCGTACATTTTTCCACAAAGGCTGCGCACAGCTCTCTTTGGGAGGCAATGCTGCCTCCCTCCCCAAAAATCCCATCATCACGGGACAGGCGCAGGTAGATGCCTGCATGATATAATTCCTTCGCTTCCATGGTTCCCTCTTTAATCACTTAAGTCCGATCTTTTTGGACACATACTCCATCATGCAGTCCTCCAGTGTCTTGTCACTGTCAGCATATTGAAATTTTAAAATGTACTCTCCCGACTTTACCAAAAAGGGATTTTGAACCTGTTCCAGATAGCTTTTCATTCGGCTCTCCACCGGCTCGCTTTGGTCAATTTGAATTTCGCTGATATCCTTCAGCGCACTTCTGTCTGCCTGTCTGATATCAACCGCCTTCATATTTTGCAATTCTTCTGCTGTGGGAAGCATATGTCCACCTCTTTTCACCTTTACCATATGCGATGGGTGGATTGTCCAATTACCATTTCCGCCTTCCCATGAGAAACTTCTCCTATTTAATTCCGTAAATCAGTCCAATTCCCCTAAGCATCCACGGAGCCTGCACAAATTTAGGGATAAATCCCTGCTTTTCCACATTGGCAATATAGTGAATTACCTGAATGCCCTCTTTTTGCAGTTCTTCTATAAATTCCTCCATATTTCCGTAAAGCTGTGTCTGTGCAAATAAATCCTGAAAGGCAAAGGAACCGCCTTTTTTGACCACCCTTAAGGCTTCCCTGACCACTTTTCTTTTATCCGGCTGTGTCCGTACCTCATGAAATACAAAATTGCTGACTGCCGCATCAAAGCTTTCATCCTCAAAATCCAGCTTTGACGCATCTCCCTTTTGAAAATGAATTCTGTGATCCACCTGCTCTATCTTTGCATTTCGCTCGCACTGTGCTTTTGCGTAGCTCCAGGCCGATCCCCAAAAATCCATTCCTACAAGCTGTGCCTTCGTAAACTTCTTGGCACAGCGGATTGTCAGCGCACCGGCGCCGCAGCCAATATCAAGCAAGGTTCCCTGTCCGTTCCATTTAAGATGTTCCACCAGATACTCATGGATTTCTCCCATCAATCCACCCTTTTCAAAATCAAAAATATTTCTGCACCGCCACATATAAAGTGTGTACGCCAGTGCCGCCAGAAACAAAATTCCCACAATGATTGTCACGATATAATTGCCAAATACCGCAAAGACAAGTACCGCTGCCACAAGCAGAACTACCGTGGCCGCAAAGCACATCTTCATAACTGCCGCCGGAACCCAGTTTCCGTAATTTGTTTTTACTTCTTTGTTGTTTTCACTCATAATACTACCTCCTTAGATAACACTTGTGATGTTCTGTTATGTAAAAACCCTGAAGCGCTATGCTTCAGGGTTTACATATCTTGCTTTTTATTCTGTTTTGACTGCGGGGTTTTCGTTACCTCCAATAAACTTTGGAAGCCGCCATCTGCGTAATATCCAAGCAGTTCCGACAATCTTAAGACCTCCTCCAGGGGATAGCCTCCGTATATCAGCTCCATATAACCTTTTATCCTCATTTCCACTAAAACTCTGATCAGATTTTTATCTTCCTTAAAATTACCATACTTTTGAAAGAACAGCGAGAAGTTTGTTTCCATTTGAGAAAAAATCTCATCTTTAAACGTTTCATACCTTGTTCCTTCCGCTTTCTCCAAAAGCAGCTTCACTTCCCTGCGGTTATTCCACAAAAACTCCATTAATTTTTGATCGGAAGCGGAGCTTGAACTGCTACCTTCAAATTCCTCCGCCGTCAGCTCTCTTGCAATACTGTTCAGCTGTTTCACCGTTCCTGCCACAATCTGATGAAAGAGATCTTCTTTATTCTCAAAGAAAAAGTATACCGCCCCGGTAGTGACTCCTGCCTTTTCGCATATTTTTCTAAGAGATGCCCTTTCAAAACCCTTATCCAAAAATTCTTCTCTGCCCGTCTTTAACAGCGCTTCCTTTACATTATGGTCTTCCTTCATTTCAGCTGCCTCAATTTCCAATCAACTCATGATCCACATTGTGCAAATACTCCCACGCCTGCTCCTCCCGGAGGGAAAAACGCTTTACCAGCTTTGCTGCAATCTCCTCATCCGTTTTTCTTTCTTCAAGATTATCCAAAACAAAAATTTCTATACCTTTATTAATCCCCTCATTCATGCCCTCCTGTCTGAGTTCTTCTGCCCAATCTTCCACCGCTTTGCACATATTTACTCTGCCTCCTTCTTCGTTTCGACATTGTTCTTCTACATCCTGCAGACCTTTAAAATCCAACATGACAGTGATCGTATGATAGGTATCCTCATCCATATTTTGTATTCGTTCTTTATTCTTCCGGCAATATTCCTGCAGCTTCTCTTTGTTCTGCACGCATTTCAGAAAACCTATCAATTCTCTAAGCCCGCTCTCACACTTTTCTTCCTCCAAATTATCTAACGTGACCAGATTCATTTTATAATCCGCTGTATAGGGCTTAAAAATACTGTTTTCCCCTCCTAAGTCTAACATATCATGAAGATTGATACAACCATCATACTCACTTTTTCCATGATAAAACACGATTGTTATGACGGGATTTAGTTTATCTGTTTTTCTCATACCCGACAAAGGATACCTGACCGCCGTCTATCAGCTACTCCGGCATAACCACCTTTTCTCCATTGCAATTTTCTATTGGAAATTACAGGCGATAAGTGCCTGATAGAGAAATGCCAAACTGATGCAAAAATGCAGATCAGCTTCCACTAACCTGCATTTTACGCTATCACCGTCTTGAGCCTGGAGCTAATAAAGAATACCTGTCAATTGCTCCTCCTATGCTCCATAATATAGCTCAATAACTGATCCGCCACTTCCTCTTTACTCATAATCGGAAGCTGTATTGTATCCTCTTTGGACAGTAATGTTACTATATTGGTGTCGGTGCCAAATCCGGCGCCCTGTTGTTTTAAATTATTGGCTACAATCAAATCCAGATTTTTCTTTTCCAGCTTCTTACGGGAATTTTCTATCATATTTTCCGTTTCCATGGAAAAACCGCACAGGAATTGACCTTCTTCCTTATGGGCACCCAAAAATCCCAAAATATCCTCGGTTCTGGCAAGCTCAATGGTAAGATCATCATCCTTTTTCTTCATCTTCTCATCAGCAGTATTCTTAGGCCGATAGTCCGCCACCGCCGCCGCTTTGATGATAATATCCTGCTCCTTGGCCCGCTGTTTTACAGCCTGTGCCATATCTGCGGCACTTTCAATCTCCACCGTATGTACACCCATTGGCGGTACGATATCCGTCTTGCCGGTGACCAATGTTACATTCGCCCCTCGCATCATAGCCGCTCTGGCAATGGCGTATCCCATTTTGCCCGTGGAATGATTGCTGATATAGCGCACAGGATCAATTTTTTCTCTGGTAGGACCAGCCGTCACCAGCACGTTCACACCGGCCATATCCTTGGGCTGTAAAGCCTTGATAATGTATTCCAATAAAAGCTCGGGTTCGGGCATTTTCCCCTCTCCCGTATCACCGCAGGCCAGATATCCGGTGGCAGGCGTAATTACCTCCATACCGTAATTTTCCAGTATTTTCATATTGTCCTGCACAATGGGGTTATGATACATTCTGGTATTCATGGCAGGTGCAATCATTTTAGGGCATTCGCAAGCAAGCAGTGTGGTAGTCAGCATATCGTCAGCTAAACCGTGAGCTGCTTTGGCAATCACATTTGCGGAGGCCGGTGCAATCATAAACACATCCGTCTGCTTTGCCAGCGACACATGCTCCACGCTATACTGAAAGCTCCGGTCAAAGGTATCCACAAGACATTTATTTCCGGTCAATGTTTCAAAAGTGATGGGATTAATGAAATTGGTGGCATTCTGCGTCATAATCACGGTAACATCTGCCTTCTGTTTCTTTAACATGCTGGCAAGTGATGCGATCTTATACGCTGCAATGCTGCCCGTCACACCAAGTACAATATGCTTTCCTTCTAACATCCTGCTCTCCTTTCTAACCTGGCTTCCATGATGATTACCCTCAAACCGCCGGCTCCATGTTTTTCCGATAAATAACATCAAGCCCTTTCAAGGTCAGCTCATTATCATAAATAATCTCTTTCTTACAATAAGGTATGATGCAGCCTGCAAGACCGCCGGTTGCAACCACCGGTGCCTTGGTGCCAAGCTCCTCCCATATCCTTTCAATCATGCCGTCCATGCAAGCTGCCTGTCCCATGACAATACCGCTTTTCATACAGTCTATGGTATTTTTGCCGATAATCTTCTTCGGTGCCTCCACGCTGATTCTGGGCAGCTGGGAGGTACGGTTTACCAGCGACTCCAGTGATACCTTGACTCCGGGCAAAATCATGCCGCCGATATAATTTTTCTTTTCATCCACAACGCTGATGGTTGTGGCTGTTCCCATATCAATAATAATGATGGGAGCACCATAATATTTCAGTGCTGCCACTGCATTGACAATTAAATCCGATCCCACCTGTCCCGGATTATCCATTAAAATATTCAGTCCTGTTTTTACTCCCGGACCAACCAGAAGCGGAGAAATACGCAGAAGCTTTTCCATAGCAGTTTTCACAATATTGTTAAGCGGCGGTACAACGGATGCGATAATGCACCCTGTAATTTCCTTCACCTTGATTTTATATAGATCAAGCAGTGTCTTAAATTCCACCACATATTCAAGCTCTGTCTTGGAAATGTTGGTAGAAACTCTCTCCACAAAATAAACCTTTTCCTGCTCAATACAGCCGATTACTATGTTGGTATTTCCGATATCTACTGCTAAAATCATTGCTGCTCCTGCCTTTCCCGCGGGCATTCCTCCTGCGAGGCCCCCCTGAATATCTATTATTTCTCTTTTCTGTTTAACTCTTTAATAGGCTTTACATGGGTAAGAGCCAGACCCACACCTGCTATCAAAATTGCTGCAACCACTGCCTCGACAATACCGTTAAAGCTGACAACGCCTAATATTACGTCAATCACAGCATCTCCTGCAATGCCAAGAGCCTGGGCATAAGCATCCTTATACAGAATGTAAATGCCGCTCATAACAAACAGTGTATTGGTAAAAGCGCCTGTCAGGCCTGCATAGGCAAGGGCCACGGTTGTTGACGCTTTCTTTTGTACCGTCATGGTCAAAACAATAAACAATACGATACCCACAACAAGACCAACTACGGTTCCGATAACTGCACTGTTATCACTCTTTATTAAATTCATTAAAAATGCTCTGATGGAAATAAATAAGATAATCGATACCACCGCATTAATCACAACACGCCATACTTTCTGTTCGCTCTTTAACAGATTGCGAATCAAAATGTACACAAAATAGGGAATAATCCCTACCAAAATTCTTGGCACAAAGCAGATATACAGACTCTTAAATATGCCCGATACGCCAATCACATTTGCTGCCAGAACCGGCGAAAATACAAATGCGGAAGCAGTAGCTGCCTTGAAGGTGTTGTTGAGAAAGCTGGTAAAACCAAATACAAATCCTAAAAATGCACCTTTTTTCGGTCCTAAAAATAGTGCTCCTAAGATTACCGGGATGTGAATGATCGTTGCGTTGATAACAACTAACGGGATGTATCCCAGTGGTGTGAATGCCATTATGACAATAATGGCGGTGAACAGTGCTGTTAGCACAAGTTCGTTTGTTTTTTCATTTTTCATGGTACGTTTCCTCCTGTTATTATTCTCATACGAGATACAATACGGTGTAATCATACCACATTGATATTTTTTTGACAATGTTATTTTCAAATATTTTTCAGCCCTCATAACAATTCAGTCTTTCTGCACCGCCCCGGATATGGCACTGCTTCTTTGATAGCAGCTAAGACAGCTCCCGAAGCACCCTGCACCCCAAAGGAAGGGTTAAAAGAAAAGCGCAGATGTCGGCTGCAGGCTGAGCAATAATCACGCCCCATTCTCCCAGACACCAATACAAAATCAGCAGAAAAGGAATAAAGAAGATTCCCTGTCTGGCTGTCGTCACTAAGATCGCCTGAAAGAATTTTCGGATGTTTTGCAGCAGCATTCCCACGATGGTATAGTACCCTAAAAAGGGTGCAGAAATACATTGGCTTCTCAAAATCCGCACGCCCGCTGCAATCACATCCTCCTGTCGGGTAAAGCACTGCATAAGTATTTTGGCCAAAATCCAAAGCAAAACTGCCAGAACAATCAAAAACACAGTGGAAAACCGCACGCAGATATGGAATGCCTTTTTGACCCTGTCATAAAGCCCGGCCCCGTAATTATATCCGCATATGGGCTGAAAGCCCTGACCAAAGCCTATAACAACCGCAAATCCCACCATACTAATGCGCCCCGCTATGGTAAATGCGGCAATCATGCTCTCTCCAAAGCACCCTGCTGCCAAATTCAGCAGAACCGCCGCAAGACTGGAGATACCCTGCCTTCCAAAATTCGGTGCACCTCCTGCAAATATTTCATAGAAATACCTTTTTTCCATATGAATGCTCCGGTAAGACACCGGCACATTGCCATGCCGAAAGGTCAGCGCCCACAGAACCGCAAAGCTGCACACCTGTCCGCAAAAGGTAGCCCATCCGGCTCCCCCAATCCCCATACCGAGGCACACTATCAAAATTGGGTCCAGCACCATATTTAAAAGCATTCCGCTCATCATGCCGTTCATTCCGTCCTTTGCATTTCCCTGAAGCCGGAGCTGATTATAAAGGGTCGTTCCTCCGAGGGAAAAGGGCACTCCAAACAAAATGATACGCAGATATTCCCGGCAGGCTTCCATCATGCTGCCTGAGGTTCCGCCTCCCAGCAGCCGGATCAACGGACGGATATAAAAAAGTCCCGCAATCATGATGATGATTCCCACTGCCACAGACAGGAAGAAAGCCGTTGCCGCCATCTGAGAGGCTTCTCTTTCTTCCTTCTTTCCCAGCATTCTTGCAATATAATTACCGGAGCCATATCCAAACAGATAGCCTGCCGCCTGAATCACGGAAAGAAACGCAAACGCAATTCCCACCGCAGCTGTCAGCACCGTATCCTGCAGTCTGCTTACCCAAAAGGTGTCGGTCATGCTGTAAATTGTGGTTACCAGCATCCCGATGACGGTAGGAACCGCCATTTTGCAAAGCAGACCTCCGATTGGTTCTGTTGTAAGCTGTGTGTACCTCTTTTCCTGTAATTCCTTATCCAATCCTTCTGACCTCTCCCTTTATGCCATCTACCAAAACCCTGTCACCATCCTTTAAAACCGTTGTGGCGCTGCCTGTTCCAAGCACTGCGGGAATGCCGTACTCCCTTGCCACAATTGCCGCATGGGAAAGGGAGCCTCCCGTATCCGAAACCACTGCTGCCGCAAGAGTAAATAAGGGCGTCCACTCAGGGTCCGTATATTTGCACACCAGCACCTGTCCCTTTTGCAGCTTGTAAAACTCGTTGGGGCTTGTGACAATACATACCGTTCCTGCTGCTTCTCCACTGCTGCCGCCAATTCCCGTAAGGCTGTCTCCTCCGGTTTTTAATACCGTCAGCTGGGATTTCTCCCAGATTTTTTCCGCCAAAGGACGGTTCTTTCTGCGAAGCTCTATCTTGTCATACAATTCCTTGCTAAGGCTTCCCTTTTCACAAACAGCCATAAGCTCCTGAAAAAACAGGTACAGCAAATCCTCCTTATGCTCCAGTTCAGCCCCCACAAGCTCCTGTATCCTGCGGTAAACCCTTCTGCACTGCTCAAAGGCCGCCTCCCAGAGATACTGCGTTGCCTCTCTGTAAACATGCGCAAAACGGTAAAACGCAATCAGCTCCTCCAGCTTTTGCCCTCTGCTGCTGCCGGTTTTCTCCTTCATCTGCCTGGTCAGGGTAAGATATTTTTCCTTATTCTTCTCCTCCTTATTCCAATCGGTTCCTTCCCTCATGGCAAGCACCATGGGACGAAGCACCTTAAGCAGTCTGTCTTTGTCCTCATTCCACGATTTTGCAACCAGACAGTAACAGTTATAGTCCGATTTATGACCGTTTCTTGTAAGAAAATCCTTTAAATCCCCTTCTATTTCGGGATGTGTGCTTATTATTTCTCCATAACTTTTTCCATCCAGAACAGCCTCTGTCAGGCTGCTGCTTGCAAAGAATTTTCCGGCCAGTTCCTCTAAATCTTTATTAATCTGCGCTGTCTTATACTCCAAATCCCCCAAAAGATCATAGGCGGATAAAGTCTCGTCACACTTTTTAATCACTCTTCCCAGCTTTCTGCCCACCAGCATGGAAGGAAAAACTCCGTAACGAAATCTGGCATAGCCGTTGTCCTCCATCACCGCATAAAGCTTTTGAAACAAATCCCCGCATTCCTTCAGGGAGCACTGCTCCACACAGATGTCCTCCAACTCCTCCATGCGCTTTTGATTTGCTTCAAGGTGTGCTTTTCCGTCTATCTCATTCTGCTTACAGTCAAGCCATTCTCCCAGAGTTTTCTTAATACCGAAAATTCTGCTGTTTAAGCCAATTTTTCCGCTGGGAAGATACATGATGCCTTTTTCGTTGATTTTCATTTCCATGTCCATGTTAATTCCGGTCTCGGCAAGCAGCTCCTCCTTTTTAGTCCCCAGTATCATACCCAAATCATAGTCAAGGGGATAATAGGCAAAAGGATTCTTTTCCAGCATAAAGGTCATAAGGCTTTTGATCCGCTTGCTGACTTTGCCGATCTCAACATCCTCATATTGGTCGTCCCTGCTTAACGTGGTGATGGCTCTTGCCTGCAGGATATATATGATGCCGTCCTTAACCGCCCATTCGATATCCATAGGTGTCTTATAATGTTCCTCAACCTTTAACGCAATATCCACCAGCCTTTTTAACTCCTGCTGGGACAATACCCAGGCCTTCCTTCTTTCTTCGGAAACTGCAATTTCTCTGGTTCCGTGACTGTCATAGACAATTTCCGTCTCCTTGCTTCCCAAAAAGCTGCTTACCACAGTTCCGTTTCTGTCACAAATATATTCATCCGGCGTCACCTTACCCGATACCACTGCTTCCCCCAATCCGTAGGAGGCATTGATTTGTATTTCGTCCTTTTTCTGATTGGCGGGATTAACCGTAAAAAGCACCCCTGCCGCATCACTTTCCACCATCTGCTGTACCACAACTGCAAGCGCCACTTTATCGTTGTTATATCCCTGTCTCTGTCTGTAAACGGCTGCACGATCCCCCCAGAGTGAGGCGTAGCATTCCTTTACCTTTTGTAGCAGTTCCTCCTCACCGCACACATTTAAATAAGTCTCCTGCTGTCCCGCAAAGCTTGCATCCGCCAGGTCCTCCGCCGTGGCCGAGGAACGAACCGCTACCCGGGGACTTCCCATTTCACGATATTTCTCCAAAAGTTCTCCGGCTGCTGCCGGGGGCAGCTTTCCCTCCAGAATTCCCTCCCGTATGCATCGGGCTGCATGAAGCACCTTGGATGCTGCCTGCTCCCCTTCTTCCGCTGCTCCTTCTTCCGCTGCTCCAAGCAGCTGCTGACGTATCCATTCCTCCAACCCATTTTCCTTTAAAAAAGCCCGATAAGCTTCACTGGTCAGCACGAAGCCTTCCGGCACGGGAATTCCTGCCGCCGTCATTTCGCCAAGGTTGGCCCCCTTGCCCCCTGCCGTTTCAATGTCTTCTTTTCTGATTTCAGAGAATTTCTTTGTTATCATTTCTGCCCTCTTTTCTGCGTTGCTTTTGGTTTATCCGCATCCTACTCTACATTCTTCAGCGCATCACTCTTGGGAATTCTTCCGATCTTAAACATCTGCAGCGCCGCCACCACAGCATAGCTTGCAATGCCGTAGATTATCGTCTTCACATAGATGGTATTTGACACTATATAGGGAATGTAACCACTTATTTCCGTATAGAGATAGCTGCTAAACAGCCACCTCAGTATATAATTGCAAACGGGCATGGCAAGAAGCAGGGAAATCACCACTGCAACCGTAGTGGCAATAATATACAGGCCGCCGATCTCCCCATTGGAATAGCCCAAAATCTTCACCATGGAAATGGCTCCCGCATTTTTCTCAATAATCTGCTTGGATAACAGATACATTAACAGCAGGAACATAACAACCCCAAAATACTCAAACAGCACCATGAAATCTCCCATGGACACGGTAAGCTGCCTGGAGATCTTGGTTAAATCCTCCTGGGTGATAACCGTACTGATATAGGAATCCTCAATGTCATCAAGTTCCTTGTTGGAAAGATAGCCGCTGTAATAATCCTCCTTTTTATCAAATATCTCATTAAATTCCCTGCGGGGAAGAAATACCGCAAGAGCCGCCGGATACTCATATTCGCCAGCTACCGTAAACTCATAAATATCATCGCTGTATTTATCCTTTAACGTAATAATATCCCCATCCTTTAACCCATATTTGATCATATAGCCGTTGGATACATGGGCTTCTCCTTCTTTAAAATCGATATCCACATAATCACTGTCATCCTCAATCCCATATACCATAATATCCTCAGTCGGGTATTTATCCGTCGTGGTCTGCAGGGTAGCCACGCAATACTTTTCCGCTCCTTCTGTCTCCGTGTCCATCTGTGCCTTTAACACATACTGGTAATCGGCAAACATACTTGCATCAATTTCTTTGGCATAATCCTCAAACAGCGGCCCAAACATCATCCCAAATACCATAATCAGAGAGGCAAACATAATGCCTATCAGCAGGGTAATATAGTTGGGAATATTTTGAAAAATAATTCTAAGACGGAATCTGGTTAAAAAAGGAATTTTGGTATTTAACCGGAAGGCCTTCTTTTTGGTGCGTTTGCTTAAATCATGGCGCAGGAATTTAAGAGGCGACAGTTTCAGCTTGCTGACCAGAATTGCCAGATTAATGACCAGCATCAGCACAAAGGGCACTACCGTGGTCTCCACAAAAGCCTCCCCGTTCCACAAGGTCTCATAGGTTGGCAGACTGTAGCTTCCGTAATATAAGCCAACCATATACTCCTTCAACACCGTATAACCCAGGATATTGCCAACCACTGCCGCCAGCAGGGTTACCATTAAGGGGCTGATTAGATAATGCCGTATCAGTTCCCCTCTGGTAAAGCCGGAAGCCCGAAGGGTTCCGATCACAGACGCTTCCTCTGCTATGGTATTACTGGTGGTGATGGCAAATACAAATGCAATGATAACAACCACAATATAGAGAAACAGAATGAACATTGCCTTATCGCCGCCCATATCCTCTCCGGTAAACTGAATTGCCTGATTGGCATATCTGGGAATAAAGTTGGTGATGATAGCATTCTCTGCAATCACCTTCATGAAGTCATCACTGACCTCCTTCTCTTCACGCTCATCTGCAGGCTCTTTGTCATATTTCCATGCGTATGCATAATGCAGATGATCCTCTCCCAGACTTTCAAAGCCCGCATCCGTCATTACCGCCACACAAAAGGTCAGAGAATCAAACATCATATCTGTATTATTCTCAAACAGACAGCTGTAATCGGGAAGCGCCACCAATCCGGTAACGGTAAGCTGATTGCCGCCAAGGGTAACAGTATCTCCCACCGATATCTCATTATTGTCCGCATACATGCGGTCAATGGCAATCTCATCCGCCTGCTCCGGTATCCTGCCCTCCATCAGGCACGGCAGATTGACCTCCTCCCTGTTTTTATACACCCGCATAGTGGAGTCATTTTCCTCCACCGCTTCATTCACATAACGCTGGTCATAAACGGTAACTCCTTCCTGCTCCAGCGTTTCTATCAACTCATCGTCCGCCTCAAGCATCAGTTCAAAATTGCCGTTTTCAATGTTGTACTTTTCAAAGCCCTCGTTATAGGCTGCAATCATGCTGTTGTCCGCCACCAAAAAACCGGATACCAGTGCAATCAGCCCTGCTATAAAAAGAAAAATTACCAGATATTTTCCAAAATCGCTTTTAAACTCTCTGGGGAGACGTTTATGCAATGGATTTCTCATATGCCGCCTCCTTACCATTCCAGTTCCGCAGCGGGAATCTTGCTTTCGTTTACATAATTCTTTCGCACCATGCCGTCACGAAGCTTAATCACCCGATCTGCCATGTTCTTAATGGCATCATTGTGGGTAACCATGATAACCGTATTTCCATACTTTTGATTGACCTCCTCTATCAGCTTCAGGATTTCCTTGGAGGTCTTATAATCCAATGCACCGGTAGGCTCATCACACAGCAAAATATCGGGGTTTTTGATAATAGCCCGGCCTATGGCGGTACGCTGCTGCTGCCCGCCGGATAACTGATTGGGCAGCTTATGCCGGTGCTCGTACAGTCCCAGCACCTTTAAAAGCTCATCAATTTCCAGAGGATTGTCACTTAAATAGGCGCCAACCTCCACATTTTCCTTTATATTCAAATTGGGAATCAGATTGTACATCTGAAAAACGTACCCCAAATGCTTTCTGCGATACTGCGTCAGCCTCTTTTCATTCATCTCTGCCGTCTTCTCCCCGGCTATGGAAATATATCCCGCATCCGCATTGTCAATGCCGCCGATAATATTCAGCAAGGTGGATTTTCCCGAACCGGAAGGGCCCAGCAGTACACAGATCTCTCCCTTTTCAATCTCAATATCAATACCGTTTAATACCTCAACCCGGCTTTCCCCTTCTCCGAAATGCTTTTTAATTCCTTTAATTTCCAAAAACATATTCATCCTCCTCATAAAATTTATGTTATTTGTTTGTCCTTACTTTGGTTAGATATTTCTAACTAATTATATCACTTTCTAAAACCTTGTCAATTACTCTAAATACCAACTTACTCTAAATACCAACTGCGCTGCCAAAAAGCAATGCGCCAGATGATAGATTTTATCACCTGGCGCTTAAAGATAATAATTATTATTTAATCCCCTCTACCCAATGCATGATTGTATCCAGTGCAAGCTTCGTATTTCCGCAGTTACAGTGATCCTGTGCCTGCTCCTTATCCGTAAACAAGCGGAAGGTCAGACTCCGCACATTGGTGAGCATATCAATTTCTTTTCCTACGGAATGATAATTGATAAAGTGATCCTGATTGGCTCCCATAATCAGGATATCCTGCGTAATTTTATCCGCTATGGGCTCCATATCATAAAGCTTAAGCTTTCTGGCATATCCGTAAGCCGAGTCTGCCTCATAAGCATACATGCCATGCTTTAAGCCCCAGTCAATCACCGGCAGCTTCTTTGCCTCCGAGTTAAAAATCCAATTAATCAACCCCTTTGCCCGAATCTTCATCAGAAAATAAAATAGCTTCTGCACTGCAGGCGGCTCATCACCGATAATCACATCCAGAAAGCAGGGAAAAACAGACCATGCCACCACTCTGGTTATCCTTGTGTCAAAGGCTGCTGCTCTGGGTGCCAGATAGCCGCCTAAGGATACGCCGATAATGGTCACATCCTCCAGCTTAAAGTAGTCCAGCACGGCCTTCACGGGCTTTTCCCACTGGTAGGTAAAATGCTTGTTTTGAATTCTGACCACGCCACCCTGCCCCGGCCCTTCAAAAAGATATACCTCATACCCCTTATCTTTCAGATACAAAATCGGAAAGAAAAATTCTTCAAAATATGAATCGTTGCCTCCGTGGAGCAATAGCGTTCCTTTCTTTTCCCCCTGAGGAACCACATGCATAACCGGAAGCTTCACATCCTCATAGGGAACCTGAAAACACTCTACCACCGGGTTTTCACCGCTGCCTTCGGGTTCGAAGTAATCCCTGTAGTACTCATAAAACAGCTCCGTCGCCAGCTGATAATATTTCTTTTTGTCGGGGTCACCGTCATACATAAAAAATTCGCTCATGCGATAATAGGCAATGGCATTTTCTGTCCGTTCCTCCTCCATTGCCTTATCGCCCAGCGAAATTAAAACCTTCTTCCAGTCTGCGCTTGTTTTGATATTAGCCGAAACAGGCGCCACATCCTCAAGGCGTCCTCCGTCCCAGTTAATCACACGGTTTAATTGAAAATTAAAATTTGCTTCCTCATTCAGTTGATGCACGCCCTTTTTAAATTGTATCGGTGTATGTATATCGTATGCTTTCATGGCCGCTTCTCTCCTTCCGCTCACGCTTATCTGTTCTTCCTGTGTGAACAAAATCAAGTTTACCGCCATTTTTCCAAAAAAACTTTCAAATAGATGCTATTTTGTGCTTTTGATAAATTCTGAAAAGGAAAGCCCGAACATCCTCTTGCATGCTCCCGCCAGATGAGAGGGTGAATCAAAGCCTGCCCGAAGCGCAGCCTCCGTAATATTGCCGCTTTGCTGAAAATGCTCAAATCCCTTACGCATTTTCTCCAACACAAGGTATCTGTTCAGGGGAATTCCCACATCTGCCTTAAACAAATGCGACAACCGGCTCTGGGAAAGACATACCGCTTTGCACAGATCCTTCATCGTATCACCTGTAATCGTCTCCTTATGACGAAGGATATCCAACACCTCCGCCACCCGGGCATCCATAGGATTCCCTGCTTCCCGCCTTAGCCCGCAGGCCTCCAAAATTGCCCCGTCCAGTTTTTCAAAATTCTTCTCCGTCTCCCACAGCGTCCGAAGCTTTTCCACAAATTCTTCCTCCGGCACTGCACATGCTCTGCCCTGCAGCCAGACCTGTTCCATCGCCTTGGTATAGGAGGCCGCATGATCAAACAAAAACACCAGCATCCTTCCCGATTCCGGATAGATCGTGTGGGGAACATCGGAGGCGATAAACACAGCGCCGCCAAATACCTGCTCCTCTCCAATCATGCAGTGAAGCTTTCCCTCCTTTGCAATCAAAAGATGAGATGCCAGATGGCTGTGCATTTCCGGCGTTTTATAGTCTGCATAGAGCATCAAATGATCCTGTAAATAACAAAATTCCGTCATCCTAGGTCCTCCTTCAGGCAGCTGCTTCTCCCATTTGAAACAATAACTGCTGTCTCACACCCGAAACACCAAATGGAAACTCATGCCGTCCTCCTGCCTTTCTGCGAAAATTTCTCCTTCCATTTTCCGCATCAGTTCCCGGCAGATGTATAGGCCCAATCCGTTTCCTTCCTTGTTTCCCACATTGCTTCCCCGGTAAAAGCTGTCAAACAGATGAGGCATTTCCTCTGCTTTCACCGGACTTCCCGTATTCCTTATCTTAATCAGCTGACAGGCTTCCTCCTCATAAAAGGTAATTTCAATCCGCCTGCCATCCCCATACTTGAATGCGTTCTCCATAATATTTTCCACTACCTCAAAGGCACCGTCCAGGCTGCCCTTAAGCAGCTTATTGTCAAAGTCTCCTATCACAAGCTCAGTCAGTACCAGTCTGCATTTCGGCTCATAATACTCCCTCACCATCTCCATGAAATCCTTCAAATAGAATTCCGAATTTTCCACCTCAATGGGAACAATCTCCTCACTGGAGGTTTTGACAATATCCCTGACAAACTCTTCAATCTCCCCGGAGAGCTTTTCTATCTGCTTTGCCGAATTCATCTGCTCTTCCTTTGTGCTATATAATCCTTCCTGCAGCGCCTTTGCATACAGCTTAATAGAATTTAAAGGCGTTTTGATATCATGGGAGATCGATAAAAGCAGCAGCTTCTTTTCCTTTTCCAGCTTCAGCGCCTTTAGCTGTGAGCTCTTAAGATTATCCCGAAGCATGGCGATTCCCCAGACAAATTTCCCAAAGAAACGATCCTTGTTTTCCTCTATCTCCGTTCCCAGCCGTCCCTTTGACAGCTCATACGGCATGTCCCTCAGGGTCAGAAAGGGCTTTACCAGTTTATGTTTCAGATAAAAAAGCACCGCCAGCGTAAAGGCGCCCGACAATACCAGCATTCCCTCCGCAATCCAAAGCTGCGTTCCCGTATTGATACGGCTCCTGTAATCAAAACGCACCAGGCCAAGTACCCTGTCCCCTGCAATAAGGGGTTCCATATGTGTCTCACAGCCGTTTCTCTTACGAAAAAATTCCTCTGCCTTCGGCTTTGTAAGCTCTTCTCCCTCCGTAAACTCCAGAAAAGAAACATCCTCTATCTGTTCCGCCGTACGCAAATCAGGCACGAAGAAGTCTCCCTGCTCCTCCATACCGCTGATCATTCTGTTTACCTCCACCAGATATTCTCTGCTCTTTTCTCCGCTCTGCCCGCCGAAAAATACTCCGGTAATCAAAAGGGCCGCCGCATAGAAACAGATCACACCAATGATCAATAGATTAATTTTCTTCATATCTGTAGCCTACACCCCATGCTGTCTTAATTCTCTTTGGCCTGCCCGGCTCCTCCTCAATCTTATCCCTGAGCATTTTGATATGTACCGTGAGAGTCTGGCTTTCACTGAAGCTGTCAATGCCCCATATCTGATTAAACAGATATTCCTTGCTTAAGGTTCGGCCCGGATTTTCTGCCAGCAATAGCAACAGCTCGTATTCCTTCACGGTAAGAGAAACCTCCTGTCCGTGAAAGAACACCTGCTTTGCATCCTTATCTATGGAAACGGCGCCGGAATGAATCAAGGTATTTCCCTGCCTTAAATCATAATTTCTCCGCATCAGAGCACCGATTTTCGCCAGCAAAATATCCACATCAACCGGCTTCTCCACATAATCATCGGCTCCCAGCGCAAACCCGTTCATCTGATCTTCCTTGTCCACCCGGGCGCTCATAATGATAATCGGTGTATTGCTCGTCTTTCGCACATCTGCGCAAAAACCAAACCCATCCATCCCCGGAAGCATAATATCCAGAAGAATCAGCTTCGCCCTGTTCTCCTTAAGGAAAGCAAGCGCCTCCTCACCGCTTTCCTTATGCTCTACTGCATACCCATCCCGTTTCAGGAATGTGCCGAGAAGCTCTGCCAGCTCCCTGTTATCCTCCACAAGAAGAATATCAATCATTATTTTTCTCCCTTTTCTCAAGACATGTTACATTTCAGGAAGAATGCTCCTCTGGGAGCATTCTTCTTATGCGAGACTTAGTATCTCTTGGGCGGCGTTTTTTGACGCCTTAGAGATACTTCTCGCATTTCTACCATCCCATTTCCAAAAGCCATCCTGACAGCTTTCTCTCCCTTTCTCTTATTTCACTTTCCTCTTCAAATTTACCCAGCTTCATCTCACCCTTAATGGTTCCATCCTCAATATAAAGCACTCTGTCGCTTTTGGCCGCCACCTTACTGTCGTGGGTAACCAGCATGATCGTAGTACCCTCCCTGTTAATCCTGCACAGTTCCCGCATAACCTCCTTGGAATTCTGCTGATTTAAAGCACCTGTAGGCTCATCCGCAAAAATCATTTTAGGCTGGTTAATCAGGCTCCGGCAAATACAGGCCCTTTGCAGCTGTCCTCCGGAAACCTCCGTAATGTCATTTTCAGCAATCTCAATGATTCCAAGCTTCCGCATCAGCTCCTTCGCACGCTCGTTAATCTCCATGCGCCCCTTTTTTCCATGACCTTCATTTGCCTGGTACGCCGGTAAAATAATATTATCATAAATGGTAAGATTTTTTAACAGATACATCTGCTGAAAAATAAATCCCATTTCCGTAAGCCGTATTCTGCTCATTTCCTTCGCATCCAAGCTGTCTATTTCTTTTCCGAAAAAAATCACCTTTCCCGCAGTAGCGCTGTCCATGCCGCTAACGGTATATAACAGTGTTGATTTTCCCGACCCGGAAGGCCCCATAACAGCCACCATTTCTCCGTCTTCCACCGTCAGATTAATATTTCGAAGCACGTTATTCTGTCTTTTGTTTACTATATATGTTTTGCACAAATCCTTCACTTTAAGCTGATCCATTTCCCTGTTCCTCCTTTTATTCAATGGTATTGATTTCCTTAAGCTCCACCTTTTTCACTTCGTTGGCACACAGATATGCTGCAAGCCCCGTTACTGCCAGCATAATCAGCGGATAAATCACATACGCTTCAAGGGGTCTGGTGATCAGCTTAATATTGGTACCGCCCATCATGGCAAAAATAGGATCTAAGGTAACGGATGAAAGCGGCCCGGAGAGCAGAGCACCCAGAAATATTGCGGCACAAAGTACCAGCAGGATCCGCATGCTCTGCCATCCCTTTAAGGTTTTGTCCGAAAATCCAATGCTCTTTAGCATGGCAATCTCTCCCCGTTCTCTGGTGATCAGTGTCTTCATGGTAAGCACCGTAATCATAATATTAATGAAAAGCACCACACCGACAATCAACAGCTGTACATTGCCAAGCTGATCCTGCACATCACCGCTCAAACTATTTGCATGTTCACTACAGGTATCGATCTTATAATCCGGAAAGATTTTCTGAAGCTGTTCCTTGATTTCCTCATCCTCCAGATCACTGTCAATTTCAACCTGTATGCTCATCAAGCCGCTTAGATACGGATACGCAATCTCAGCATTCTTGCTCACACGAAGCCCTTTTCCCATGTTCATCATGGTCTGATAAATACCTGTGACAAGAAACTCATCTACCTTGTCAGCGTATCGATAATAAACGGTATCACCTATCTCCACTCCAAGCTCCTTTGCCGATGCTTCCGTAACCATTACCTCATTAGGCAGAACCGGGACCTTACCTTCTATCACATCATAATCATCTTCATCCCTTCCAAGCTGCTGTGCGGTATAATAGGTATACACCTTCTCCGAATCATCACCATAGCAGGGAACGGAATACATCATCTCTATCCAGACCTCTGCCCCAAGCCCATGCTCACTTAAAATTTCCTTCATTTCATTCAGTTCAGAGGTAAGAAGCGAATTGTCCTTTTCCATCACATAATTTTCCAGCCCGCCTGTATCAATAAAAACAGAAGAACTCTGCATATTAAAGGTTCGTATAATATCTTTATCCTCCAGGGTATGAATGGCCTTTAAAGGGATCAATATCAACAGCGTTCCGAGGCAAAAGATCAGCGCCAGCACCAGGTATCTTTTCCTGTTGCTGATCACATCATTTGCCGCCATATAAATGAAAGAAGGCATTCTTTTCCGCTTATGGAGCCTTAACAGGTTTCTTACCGTGTATCTTTCGCCGTTTCCTCCGTTTCGGATTGCTTCTATTGCAGTATACTTTTTCACTTTTCCCGTACTGCCATAACAGAACAGCAGGACAATCAAAATAATTGCCCCTGCACAGAACATATTAATCTGCGCTTTGCTTTCCACATCAGATACCACAAGATTGGTCATGGTCTGTGAAAGCAGCAGTTTCTCAAAGGGAAAGCTGAATCCAAGACCCGCCGCTGCCCCCAAAACAGCAATTGCAAAATATTTTAAAAGATAAATTCCCTTGATGCTGATATCCCTGATGCCGATTGCCTTCATGACACCGATTTCCTTATAGTCCTCCTGCAGCGTAAACACAATGGTAAAGCGCAGAATTAAAAATGAAATCAAAATCAGGCAGATACTTACCACGATCAAAATACCGGCAATCAACATATCAAATACATAACACATCCTTACAAGCGACCCGTCAATACTTGATATCACCTGAACATTATTTTTATTAAACTCTGTGGTAAAAGCTTCTTTATCCGAATAATTTACACCGTAAAGCAATGTATGAACCGCTGCCGCATCCTGATACAGCCAGTCATAATCCTCCTCGGAAATAAATATTCTTTTAAACCCCATGTACTGGCTGCCGAATACCGCATCCTTAACAATGGTCTTAACCGTAAATTCCTTTGCTTTTCCTTCACAGCTTATTTTCAAAATATCCCCTGTCTGCAGGTCATTGGCCTGTGCCTGCAGGCTTGGAAGGGCTGCCTCCCCCGGCCCCAGCACAAAGGGATTTCCTTCCTCATCAAAAACCTTCATAAAATTATCCGGGACAATTCCTACAGAAACCGTATTTCCCTTCTCATACTCATGCTTTTCCGGAACCAGAGCACAGGATACAATTTCAATTTCATCATCCATCAATGTATGCATGTCATAAACATCATACTCCGTCACGTATTCGCAGTTTTCAAGAAATTCTTCAATAGGCGCTTTTTCCCCCTCTCCCACTTCCAGCATGATAAGATCCGGCGTTTTAGCTATCTCCAGAAAGGAATCCACCGCCCCTTGTATGGTAACCAGATTATTGACACTGCTTGCCAGAAACGTAGTTGCCATAGTGATAAACAGAAGTAGTACAACATTCATGGTCCGTTTTCTTTTTAAATCCTTTTTTAATATGTGTAACAGCATTTTTTCTCCTTTTGCCAAGGCTTTATTTTTACCGGTATGAGGTTATTATAAAAGAAGATTATTAAATAATCCTTAAATGGACATAATTAATTTTTCTTCTTAAAATTTTCTTTTTGTTTGCAATATTCCGTTTTTCGTGATATGCTATTTTCATCTTTTTTATTTATATCTTTATTATCTTATTTGTCATTGGCTGTTTCAGCCATATTTTCAAGCACTTTTATTCTATTGTAAAGGAGGGATGCCTTTGATTGTCTGAAACTTATCTTGAAATGTGTTACTTGTCTAATAAAGATAAAGGTGCCAAAAGGTAACTTTCTTATTTTGAATTGACCAATTGTACAAAGCTATTACAAAGCCGTCATTGCGAAGGAAAATGAGATTTTCTTAATGTTCCGCTAAGTGTCAGCAATTTCGGGACAAGGATGTCCCGAAAAGCCCGTGATTTCGCCTGGATGGCGAATTGCGGGCGGTTGCGTAAACAAAAAAATCCCCCCCGGAACATATAGAAAATCCATTTGACGAAGCTGACGGTGCGTAATATTTTGTGCAATTTGTCATTCACAATCTGTCAAATTACCTTTTGTCACCTTAATCCTAACAAAAATACCATTCGAAAAGGAGTACTATGTCACAAACAATCTATCACATCTATGATAATATCTTCAAGAAAATATTGACCTTATCGTCTAAATCAGTTATCAACTTAATTAACGGTTTATTCGGAACCGACTATCCTGAAGACAGCACCATTCGGTACAATTGGACGGAATTTGTGGATGATGAGTTAAAAAAAATTTTGGCTGATACCATTCTCACCATTAATGAAAAACAAAGCTATCATCTGGAAGCCCAGATGACCAACGATGAAACTATTGTCCTCCGGGTTTTCGAATATGGCTTCTCCCATGCAAATCGAAATTCTATTATTCATGCGACCTATTCCGAATTGTGCTTCCCGGAACCGAAAATCATTTATCTGGCTCCTGAAGATAGCATTCCCGAAGAATATACCTTAAGACTTAACTTCGGTTCCCAGGGGCACTTTGACTACCGAGTAAATGCCTTTCTTTTCAATCAGATTTCCGTGGAAGAATTAAATCGAAAAAAATTGATTATCTTAATTCCCTTTATGCTGTTAAAGCTTCGGGACGTCATGTCGAAATCCCGTTTAAAACATAACCTCGAAGCATTGAAAAATCTGATACAGCATGATATACTGGAAAGCATAGAGGAAAACCTGCGGCTTGGCAATATCACCCAGTCAGATGCAAGGAAGCTGAAACGCTATACCCACAAGCTGTATGAACACATTTACTCCCATTATGAGGAAATGGAGGAATTGAATGAAATGACAGACGAATCTTTGATGCTGGATATTGATATCATTGAAAAAGAACACGAGCAGCAGCTGGCAGAAAAGGATCGGGAATTTGAACAGATCGTAAATGAAAAGGACAATGCATTAAAAGAGAAGGACAGTGCCCTTAGGGCGCAAAACGATGCATTAAAGGAAAAGGACTCACAAATCCTGGCTTTACAGGAACGCATTAAACAGTTGGAACAACAGACAACCTGACATTATATTAACACCATCCCCCGTATCAAGAAAACCGATAACTACACCCCTTCCTGTGAGATTTAGGGGGTCCCGCTGCACCTGCGTGATGCCGCTGCGGATTAGGGGAGTAGGATCAAAGGTCTGTCCGCTTCCCTCTTGAAGCTGCATCAACCCGTACACTTTAGGCCATACCGGATAAGTATATTCACTGATATTAAGCGGTGCTGCTTCACTTCTGTTTACATAGGTAATGCCAATTTCTCCCTCTATGGGCTGAAACACAAAATCTCGTACATTAATGTTACCCTGCGATGGGTGAATATAATCTGTAATCAGATCATAATAATCGTCGGAAATTATTTTTTCCCTGTCCGTCATATATAACCTACAGTCTTTTTCTTTACTATATGGATCAGGGTGTCAAAAGGTACTACCCGCAATTTCCTACTCCCTGCTGATACAACTGATAATACCGCCCCTTCCGAGCCATAAGCTCCTCGTGGGTTCCCTCCTCTTCAATCTTTCCCCTTTCTAGAACCAAAATGCGGTCCATATCCCTGATAGTGGAAAGGCGATGGGCAATCACAATGCTTGTCCGGTTCTCCATCAAACGATTAATCGCCTTCTGCACAATTTCTTCCGACTGGGAATCCAGTGCAGAGGTTGCTTCGTCCAGCAAGAGGATGGGCGCATTCTTTAAAAAGGCTCTGGCTATCGCCACACGCTGTCTCTGTCCTCCTGAAAGCAAATTGCCCCTTTCACCGACTCTTTTATCCAAGCCTTCGGGAATACTGTTTATAAAGTCTGAAAGATATGCATTATCAACTGCATTTTGGAGTTCCTCCTCACCGGCCTTTGGGTTTCCAACCATGATATTTTCCCTGATTGTTCCGTCAAACAGGTAACAGTCCTGAGGAACATAGGAAAAGAAGCTGCGTATCTGTACCTGACTGTATTGCTTCATATCATTGCCAAACATCTTAATCTGCCCCGCATCCGGCTCGATAAATTCCAGAAACATTTTCATCAGGGATGATTTTCCGCCGCCACTGCCTCCTGCAATTCCCAGCTTTTCGCCATTTTTAATGGCCACCGAAAAATGCTCGAACAAAGCAGAGTCCGATTCCGCATAACTGAAGGAAACGTCCTCTAATTCAACTGCATACTCCGCCGCATAAACAGGATCAGACTGCTCGGGCCTTAATTTTTCCTCCGGGGCATCCAGAAACTCAAACATTCTTCGTGCGCCTACAATATATTTCTGCATTCCGGATATTTTGGTTGACAGCTCTCTGATATAGGTTCCAAGGGACATCTGTAAAAGGGAAATAAACAGAACCGTAGGAATACTGGCATAATCTTTCGTACATAAATATAAACCGATTGCACAAACTGCCGTAAAGGAAAGGAAGCTTTGTGTATCAATTACCAGCGCCATAGACGACTTATTTCGGATCAGAGAAAGATTGTTCCGGTAAATATCCTCCGCATCCTTCTCATATCTTTTTACCAGCATTGATGTAAGTCCAAACATTCTGGATACCATCATTCCCGATAGGGAATCTACAATGCTTTGTGACGAGCTCTGGCTAATTACCTTGGCTTTGCTTTCCTTCCTGCGCATAGGTTTCACCATATACCGCATAATCAGAAAATTAGCCATTGTCAGAATTAGTGAAATTCCTCCTAAGAGAAAATTTTTGTACAGGATGACAGCCGCAATCATTACAATGGCAAAAATAAGGGCAAAAGGATTCCCCTGTCCCACAACCGGATATGCAATCAACTGAATGGCATCATTGTAGTCCGCTGTAATTTTGGTTACAAGCTCACCTGAATACTGTGCTTCAAGATAAGACGGCTTGGCCTTAAACGCCTTGGCAAGAAGTATCTTTTTAATCTCACCGGACATAAGTGAATAAGTCGTATAGACCAGACCAAAGCTGACAGGATATACAATAATCCCCAAAAGTAACATCATAAGCACTGTCACCACACTGTGAGCAAGCACATTCTGATCACCGCTGATACAGGCCTCGGTAAATTCCTCAACCAGAAAACTGTCAAGAAAGCGAAAATAAAATCTCGAAGTTGATCCTATTAAAAATCCAATATAAAATCGGATACGGTATTTCCGTATTAAATGCCACATTCTTATAATAATTGAAAATGATCCCTTTTCCCCCATACCTCTTCTCCCGTTTATACACATCCCATTTCCTGCTTCAAATATAAGCTTCGGTAAATGCCGTCCTTGGCAAGCAGTTCTTCATGATTTCCGCTTTCCGCTATCCTTCCATTCTCCATGCATAAAATCCTGTCTGCGTTGTAAATAGTGGATAACCTGTGCGCAATGGTAATACATGTCTTTCCCACTGCGAATTTCTCCACTGCCTGCTTCACATAATACTCGGATTCCGTATCAAGAGCCGCTGTAGGCTCGTCCATCAAGAGAATATCCGCATTCTTTAACAGCGCTCTGGCCACTGCTACACGCTGCTTCTGACCGCCGGAAAGCAGCACGCCTCTTTCTCCCACCGGAGAAAACAGATCCAGCTTATCAAGCCCCACTGCCTCAATTACCTCCAACACCTGCTGCCTTTGGGCATCCTTATTTCCCATCGCCACATTGTCAAAAATACTCCCCGGAAACAGATAGGTATCCTGCCCCACATAACTCATATGCTCCCGCAGCTTTTCCTTATCCCATGCATCCAAATCATTTCCAAAAATGGTAATGTTTCCGTTATCCTTTTCGTAGAAACCTGCCAGCAGCTTCATCACGGTAGATTTACCGGAACCTGAAGCCCCCACTATAGCAATATTTTCTCCTTCCCGTACCGTAAAGGTAACATCTCGCAAAACCATTTGATCCTCTTTGTATCCAAAGGATACGTTTTCAAACCTCACCGGTATGTTATCTCTCTTTTCCAAAAGAGTGCCGGTACTTTTCTCCTCCTCAATATCCCATATCTCAAAAATACGCTTTGATATTCCGATGGTATTATAAATATTGCGAACCTGCCAGGAAAGTCCCGATACAAAATCCAGTGCGGCGGTTGACAGCAGAATATAAGAAAACAGCATTCCGAGAGTCATTTCCTTTTGAATCACAAGCCGGCTTCCAACCACAAGAATTATAATATTGGGCAGATATCCCATAAGAAGCTGCAGGGGGTTCATGATAAATTCCAGTGAGAAGGATTTTACATTTGCCCGCACCGTCTTTTCAACCTGTCTGTCATATTTGGCTGACAGCGCCTTTTCAGCTCTGAATATTTTGATTAATCCAATTCCTCCCATCAAATCCATAAATAAACCGTTGGCTTCTCCTTCTGCAACGGAACGCTTTTGGCCAAGCCTTGCAATCGGCTTTCCCGTAAGGAACTGCAATATTGCCAGAACAGGCACAATGCCAAAGCCAATCAGCGTCAGCTTTGCACTGATCAAAATACAGGCGGTCATATACACCACAAACGTGACAAATCCGGCAAGCTGCCAGGTCATAAATGTATTCACCTGATCAACCAATGCATTCAGATCTCCGTTAATTCTTGAAACAATATCTCCCAGCTTATTTTCATCAAGCCATCTCATACTCGCTCTTGTTATTTTATGGTATGTATGGAGCCTAAGGCGTTTAACAAAGCTTTCACTGAGGAAGTTAACACGGAAATTTACCTGATATTCTGCCAGCAGATGAAACAACTGCATCAGGACCAAAATAACAATACATTGGCCAAACAGCTTAAAGTTCATGGCAGTAATCGCATCTGTCAGATTTCCCGCGGTATAATTGATATATGCCACCAGACCCTGATTGATAATCAAAAAGAGAATTGTTATCCGAAGAGCCGGTATATAGTCTTTATTAATGGACATAAATCTTTTTAACGTTTGATAAAACTCTTTCATGATTCCCCTTCATCTATATTGCACACAAACATTTGTTCCATTCAGTTTAACATAACCACTATATGAAATCAATGTCTCATTTCTCCCGGCTGATACCCTGCTTTACGAACAATCGCTCGCAATTCCTCCTCAGGTACCTGTTGTTTGGAACAAATCTGCACAGAATTCTCCTTCAAGTCCACCTTTGCCCAAAATCCTTCCTTTTCATTGAAGGCGTTTTCCACCCGCTTCTTACAATTGCTGCAGGTCATACCGTCTACCTTCATGCTGCAACTGTATGGGTAATGAGATAAATCACGATCCTGCACCTTTACCTTCTTAATCTCATCACCGCCGCTTCCACAGCACCCGTGGGCTATTCTCTTTACAGAGCTTCTAATACCTATAAAACAAAGCACTAACAAAATTCCACATATAATCGCAGTCGACATAATGCACCTCCCAATCAACCCTTTCCGGCACAGGGTCTGACCACAACACTTCTGATCTTCTGGTCACTTGCATAGCCACATACCTTAAGACCTTCCAAAATAACAGAATTCCACTTCTGTGCGGAAAGATGATGTACCGTATCATCATCCAGACTGATTGTGCAGGCATCCTCAACCGTACATTCCATTCCACAGGCAATCCTATACATATTTTTTCTGCTGATCGCTCCGATTTCCTCCAGCGTATTCACCATTCGATAAACTGTTGCCGCACCGATCCCCGGATCAACCTTTGATGCTCTGTAATAAATTTCCTTGCAGCAGGAGCAGCTTTCTTCCAAAATAACATCAAGCAGCATCTGCCTTTGTCTGGTGATTCTGCACCCTCTTTCCCTTAGCTTCTGGAGAATTATTTCCTTCTGCATCATGGTACGTTCATATTCCTCTTGCTCATAACAGTTTCTATGCTTTTTATTTTCTTCCATCTATGTATTCACCCCTTACAGCGCTTTCAAGCTGTCATCGTATTGATAACGATTTTCATTTCCATTAGTTAGTATAAACTAACCAGTTTTAGCTGTCAATAACTGTTTTTCTTGCACATAAAAACTGCCTAAAAACGATCTCCGTTCTCAGGCAGTTTACTTCACTAGTCACTTCTGCTCCTTATCCTCTATTACTTTCAATTGATCCGGATTCTCCCCGCTGACACTTCGAATGTCAATCACCGGTCCGCCGGTTCCTTCAATATAAGCTCTGGTAATGGTTACCCTGCCGATATTCTCATCCTTAGGTATCTCATACATAATATCCAGCATAAAGTCTTCGATAATGGCCCGCAGCGCTCTTGCGCCGGTATCCTTTTTCATAGCCTTTTCTGCAATTGCTTCCAAAGCATCATCATCAAACTCAAGCTTCACCTCATCTAACTCAAGCAGCTTTTGATACTGTTTTAAAATGGCATTCTTAGGCTCCTTTAAAATCTTCACCATCATGGATTTATCCAAAGCGTCCAGTGTGTAAATAACGGGAAGCCTCCCGAGGAACTCCGGTATCATTCCGAACTTTTTCAAATCCTCCACAGTAACCTGGCTTATGATATTCTTTTCCTTGTCAAAACGATCTTTAAGCTCCGCATTAAAGCCGATGGAGGTCTGCTTCTTCAGCCTTTGCTTGATAATCTCCTCCAGATCCGGGAAAGCGCCTCCACAGATAAAGAGAATGTTTCGAGTATTGATGGTGGTAAGAGGCACCATGGCATTCTTGCTGTTGGCGCCTACCGGAACCTCCACATCCGCACCCTCCAAAAGCCGCAGCATTCCCTGCTGTACGCTTTCGCCGCTGACATCCCTGCTGTTGGTATTTTTCTTTTTGGCAATTTTATCTATCTCATCAATAAATACAATTCCGCGCTCTGCCTTCTCCGCATCATTGTCCGCAGCGGCAAGCAGCTTGGAAAGCACGCTTTCAATATCGTCACCAATATAACCGGCCTCCGTCAAAGAAGTGGCATCCGCTATGGCAAGGGGCACATCCAAAAGTCTTGCAAGGGTCTTAACCAGGTAGGTCTTACCGCAGCCGGTAGGACCGATCATCAGCATATTGGACTTCTCAATTTCAATATCATCCATAGTCCCTGTGGCGACACGCTTATAATGATTATACACCGCCACGGAAATTACCTTTTTCGCATGCTCCTGCCCGATCACATAATCATCCAGCTGGGCTTTTATTTTATGCGGAGCAGGAATATTCTTAATATCCAATGCCGGCTCATCAGCCTGCGCCTTTTTTTTCTTTTTCACCCGCTGTTTATTGGGAATACCGCCCTCCCCTTGAAGATCGGCTATATTAACAAAGCGAATATTGGGAAAGCCCTGACCGTTCACATTTTTATTCAGATCATCCATAAAGGAAGGATTGTTAAGCATTCCCTGGTAGTCAAACTGACTGACCGTATCCATAGTCTTATGCATACAGTCATTGCAGACAGTGATATTATTGGGCAGCTTAAACATCTTTCCCGTCTTGCTCTCCGGGCGCCGGCAGATAAAGCACACATCCTCATAATCGCTTTCTTTCTTGTCTTTATTCTCCGATTTTACATCTGAATCGGAATTTGTGCTTTCAATTTCCTTCTCCTCTTCGCCCTTTTCGTTTAAATCTTTATCATCAAAATCCGACATACTGTTTCCTCTCTCATCTTCTTTTAATTACTTTTCAGCTTCTTTTCTCCCTATACCACTCTCCGAACCGACAAAATTTCCTTGTAGGTTGCATGGGTGATCTTAATTCCCGTCTTTTGGGTGCTGGCATGTACAATCTGTCCATTGCCGATATAAATTCCCACATGTCCCGCATAACACATAATATCACCGGGCTGTGCGTCGGCATAAGACACTTCGGTTCCGGTACTTCTAAGAGAATAGGAGGTTCTGGGAACAGTGTACCCAAAATCCTTGTAAACTCTCCACACAAATCCGGAGCAGTCAGCTCCCTCTGTCAGGCTTGTTCCACCCGGCACATAGGGATTTCCGATAAACTGGCAGGCATAATTGGCGATCTGCTGTCCCTTACTTCCTGATCCCGAATAGCTGGATGCGGAAGCATAGCTTTTAGAGGACGAGCTGCTCTTGGAGCTTCCCGAAGAGCTGCCGGAAGAGCTTTGATTTTGCTTTTGCAGTGCCAACTCCTGTGCCCTTTTGGCTTCCTCCTCCGCCTTCCTGGCCGCATCGATCTCTGACTGCTTGGCTGCCGATGCCGCCTCTAACCTTTTGATCTCATCATTCTGCTTTTTGATATTTGCTTTATAAACCGCTGCCTCCTGCTTGGCCTGAGCCAGCTGAACCTCGTAGTTATCATAAACCTCCTGCTTTTCGGCAAGCATAATTTCCAGACTTTCCTGCTCCTCCTGAAGTTCATGCTGCTGAGCCTCCAGCTCAGACATTTCTTCCTCCAGCTTCTGCTTTAATTCCTCCACTGCCTCTCGTGCCTTTTGATACTCCTCCAAAAGATTCCTGTCATACTCGTAAAGCTTTTCCACATACTCTACCTTATTGATCATGCTGCCAAAGCCCTGACTTTCCAGCAGAATTTCCAGATAAGTAGCATCTCCCTTTTCATACATAAACTGGATGCGGAGCTTCATTGCCTCATACTGCTCCTGCTCCACCTCCTTAGCCGCTTCATAATCTGCTGTAGTCTCCTCGATCTGATCCTCCTTAGCCGCAATATCCTCCTGTATCATTTCCACGCTTGCAAGGGTTTCAACCAGTGCAGCATCAATCTCATCAATTTCTCCTGCGACCTCATCCACATCGGACTGTATGGAATTGACCTTTCCCGCTGCATCATTATACTTTTCCTGTTCCTGGCTTTTCTTTTCGTCAGCTTCCTTTTTCTGCTGTTCAAGCTGCTCCTTCTCTCTTTCCAAATCAGAAATAGTGGTAGCACGCACCGGTTCTACCACTGATATCATCAATATCAATGAGGTAAAAATTGCAATTAACCTGATCAGCCTTTTCTTCATAAATAGCCTTTCTACTGCTGTGCATCTTCACTCTGGGCATCTTCTATAGTTTCATAAAGATAATCAAGTGTTTTCTCCACCAGCAGATCCTCTTTATAGGAATCCAAATCAATGTTTGCCGTATACTCTTCTACGCTGTAATTGTAGGATGCTGCATCCTGTGCAATCTGCTCATCCAGCTCCGTATCCGATAAGGCTATTCCCTCCTTATCCGCAACTGCTGCAAGCATGATATAGCGCTGTGCCATCTGGCTTGCATGCTGGCGAATAGTTTCCTCATACTCCTGTGCGGTTCCTCCGTAAACACTTGCAGTATAATCGGCAACCTCCGCACCATACAGTTGGGCATAATAACTGACATAGTCAAGCATAGTGTCACTCATACGATTAACTATGCCCTCCGGTGCCTCTTCGAAGGTGGTAATCTTCTCCAGTTCTGTTACGATCAGGTTCTTCTTGCTCTGCTTGTACTGCTCCATACGACTGCTTAAAAGATTATCGTATATATATACCTTAAATTCATCTACATTGGAGCAGCCTTCTATCCCCAGTCCTGTCACAAACTCATCATTAAGCTCGGCAGGCTCCTGGGTGCCTAAGCTGTTTAAGGTAACTGTAAACACAACCGGCTTTCCCGAAAGATCCGGATTGGTAGTATAAGGATCGGGGAAGGTAAGGTCCAAATCCTTAGTCTCTCCAATCTCCATTCCCACAACGCCATCCTCAAAGCCCTCTATAAAGCTCCCTGAGCCGAGAACCAAATCAAATCCGCTACCGCTTCCTCCGTCAAAAGCAACACCGTCCATCTTTCCGACAAAGTCAATATTGGCAACATCACCAAGCGCTGCTGCCCTTTCCTCTGTAATCGGCACCGTCACCGGCATGTACTGGAGGTATAAATCAATATTGCTTTCCACATCCTCATCTGTCACTGTAGGTGTCTCAATATCCAGTTCCATATTCTTATAATCCCCTAAGGTTACATATTCTCCGGCGTCAAAATCCTTCAAATAAACCAGTTCGCTTGAATCCTTCTTTCCGCATGCTGTAAGCGCCAGCATCATAATCAGACAAATCCCTGCCTTAATAGCTTTCCTTTTCATAGCTAACCTCCATTAGTCCATAGTTTGCAGGTTTGCAGCCACACAAACCCGGGACACTTTTCTTTTATATCATAAATCAATCGTAATCAAAAGCCCTTAGCCGCTTTTTAATGAATATTTCATATTTTCTTATAAAAGCGGTGAAAGCAGCCTGCTGACCTGTTCCTTGATACGAACCGGCAGGCTTCTTCCAAGATATATATTTCTGGTGATAAGCTTTGACTTCTTAAGATCCTCCTTAAAATATCCCGCCATCTCCTTTGCCTTATCCTCATCATATATAATGGCATTCACCTCAAAATTCAGTGAAAAGCTTCTGATATCCATATTGGCGGTTCCGTAGCTGAGCACCATTTCATCCACGATAATTCCCTTTGCATGAAGGAAACCATCCATATAAGTATAACACTTTGCACCCTGAAGCACCAGCTCGCCCACATAAGAATAGGTAGCCCAATAGACAAAAGGGTGATCCGGCTTGCAGGGGATCATAATAATAACCTCTACTCCGGAATTTACCGCAATTCCAAGCGCCGACATGATCGCTTCATCCGGAATAAAATAAGGTGTCTGAATGTAAATACTGTGCTTTGCCTTATGAATTAAGCGAAGATAAGTGTTCCTGATGCTTTGCTCCAGCGAATCCGGCCCGCTGGTAACAATCTGCATCGGACATCCTGCCCGAGGAGTAACATCCGGCTCCCACAGATATCCCTCAAAGGACAGCAAATTACCCTTCCATGCAAAATTCCAATCCAAAATAAATCTTACCTGAAGAGAGCTGACTGCCGAGCCCACAATGCGCATATGGGTATCCCGCCAGTATCCGAATTTTTTATCCAGCCCCACATACTCCCTTGCAAGATTAAAACCGCCCACATAACCGATTTTACCGTCTATTACCACGATTTTCCTATGATTTCTGTAGTTTACGCGAAGCTGCAGCCTTCCGAAAACCGCCGGGAAAAATTCGGCAACCTGAATGCCCTTGTCCCTAATCTGTTTCCATCTGCTGCTTTTAACGAAACGTCCTCCCATTCCGTCAAAGAGAATACGAACCTCCACACCCTCCGAAACCTTCTGCTCAAGTACCTCCAGAATAGGACGAAAGACCTCATCATCCTTAATAATATAATACTGAATATGGATAGAGCTTTCGGCTTTTTTTAAATCCTCCAAAAGAGAAGCGAACTTCTCCCTCCCATCCACGAAAAATTTCACCTCATTGTCATCCGTCAAAATCGCATTAGAAACATGCAGATGATACAGCACCAGATCCCCGTAATCCTTCATTTCGGGATAGGCAACTGCCAGCTCCTGATTCCTGATAATAGTCTCCTGATGCCTGATTGCATCGCTAAGCTTATCCTCGATCTCCTTGGTACGGAACATTTTCCGCTTGTGCATATCCGTTCCGATCAACAGATAAAAAATAAAACCCAGCACCGGAATGAAATACAAAATCAGCAGCCATGCCCACACAGACTTAGGATCCCTGCGCTGAAAAAACACAATAATCACTGCAAAAATCAGATTGATAATCAAAAGATGCCCAAAAATAAATTCAAATATAAGCCGTATATTCTGCCAGACCTCGCCCATGCTTTTCATTTCCTTCCTATTGCTAGATTATATACCAAACCCTTTTTCAATTCAATGAAACTACTTGCCTATTTTCATAAAGAATGCTAAAATATTTTTTGCATCGCCGCTGTCCGTTTAAAAAGAATTTCCAGCGGCAGGGAGGTTTATTTTGAATACTTTTACCATTGTTTTACTGGTTATCCTGGCAGTTCTGGTAATTGCCCTTGTAGTATTATATTTTCTGGGAAAGAAAGCGCAAAAGCGTCAGGAACAGCAGCAGGCACAGATTGATGCCATGAAGCAGACAATTTCCATGCTGATTATTGACAAGAAGCGGATGAAAATGAAAGATTCCGGTCTTCCGCAGACAGTCATTGATCAAACACCCAAGCTTATGCGCAACTCCAAGCTTCCCATTGTCAAAGCAAAGGTAGGACCGCAAATCATGTCCTTGGTCTGCGAAGAGAAAATTTTTGACTCTGTTCCCGTCAAAAAGGAAGTCAAAGCAGTTGTCAGCGGCATTTATATCACAGATGTGAAGGGGCTTCACGGCAAGCCTATCGTCTCTCCCGCCAAGAAAAAGGGATTTTTCAAGCGTGCCCTTGAGAAGGCTCAGGAAAAAGCCGGCGCTAAGCCCGTCAAATAAAACTGATGCAGCTGCAAATTTATATTGCATATTAAAAGCGCAGGTTAAAAGCCTGCGCTTTCAATTTCATTTCATAGCTTTCTCCAGCCTTTACTATGACCTTCGCACCTTCCTGCCGGTCACGGCATCAATTTCATTCCCGCCTCTCTGGGACAGATATTCATTTCTATCTTACAGTCTGCCAGAAACTGATAATTGGCTTCCAGCGTATAGGCAACCTGAACCTTAATCTGATCCTCCTCTTCCTCCAGCAGGAAAGCTCCGGTATCAATTCCAATCAAAATATTTCCATATGGGGTGGCATAGCTGGTCATATTCTTTTTATTTCTTTCAAATACCATATGTACATTCACAAGCCCCTTTTTGGTTACCTCCAGGGAGCTGTCCTGAAATTTGATCATGTTTTTGGTTACATCATCAAACCCCTCCATCACTTCGTCATATATAATATAATGGCTTCCGTTTTTCATATAATAGTCCGCAGGCGTAATAGTTTCCAGCTCCTGCCCGGCATCACAGCTTTCAAGCTGAAGCCCTTTTAGGGACAATAATACTTCTTTCGTCATGCTGTTCCTCATTTCTGCGCTTCTTATCAGTCTTTCCCTGTTTTTGCACAGCCTCCTAATACTCTTCTATATTAATAATTTTGGCTGACAGAATACCGTATTTGATAATCGAGTTGGCAAAGCTCTTAAACTTTTCCGCCGCATCGCTGACATAAAAACGATAACGGTTATCACCAAGCTGTGCCGCCTCCTCATTTAACATTCCCCGCTGCCCCAGCATTTCCTTTAATTCCCTTGCTGTCTCATAGGCCGGATTCACAAGCGTTACCCTATCGCCCATAACCCGTCCTACCGTAGAGCGGATCAGCGGATAATGGGTGCAGCCCAAAATCAGCGTATCAATTCCGATATCAATCAGCTCTGTCAGGTACCTTTTGGCAATCTCATCCGTAACCGGATCCTGCCACAATCCTTCCTCAACCAACGGCACAAACAATGGACATGCCTTTCCGATCACCTCCGCCTCCGGGTTGATCTCCTTTATGTAATGAGAATAAATTCTGCTTCCTATGGTACCCTCTGTACCGATAACCCCGATTTTCCCATTTGAAGTAGTCTGTGCCGCTACCACTGCTCCGGGCCTTACCACACCGATCATGGGAATGTCTACCTCTGTCTTGATCTCCTCCAAAGCATATGCGCTTGCGGTATTACAAGCCACCACAATCGCCTTTACCTCCTGCGTCTGCAAAAAACGCACGATCTGCCGCGAATATCTTGTCACGGTTTCTTTGGATTTGCTGCCGTAAGGCACCCTGGCCGTATCTCCGAAATAAACGATCCTCTCATTGGGTATCTGCCGCATAATCTCCCTGGCCACCGTAAGTCCGCCCACTCCGGAATCAAACACCCCTACGGGCGCATTATTATTCTTCATATCCTGTTTCCTTTTCTGGTTCTTCCTTTTCTTTTTCTCGATATACATATTCTATCAGCCGGCTTTTTATACGAATATCTCCTGACTTTATACCGCATTTTCCAAGGCTCTCCATAATTTTATCCGAAAGGGAAAGCGCTTCCGATTCCTCCGCATCTGCTGCGGCCTCCTGCTCACAGACCTCCGTCACTGCGGAAAGCTCCGGATACACAAAGCCCCACCATCCCAATGTTCCGATTAGTATCACTGCGGTTTCGTAAATTTTCTTCATTTCACCTTTATCCCTTCTGCCTTTTATTTCAAGCATCCTATGATAAAAGTGTTTCCGCTTTATGGCTGCTTATTCAATCTGCCTTCATTTTCTAATCTAATCTGACGGATAATGGATTTTTCCTGATTGTCAATATGAACCTTTGCTGCCCTTGCTGCCCTCTCCTTATCCCGTGACGCTATACTCTCATAGATTTCCCTGTGCTCTTTTACAAGATTGTCATGCCGGCTCTCTTCTCTGATATAGACAAACCGATAACGGTACATCTGCTCGGAAAGATTGTTCACAAGCTGCTGCAGCCTTAAATTTCCGGTAGCCTCCACAATAATGTCATGGAGCGCCACATCCGCCTTGGCAATCACAGAAGCATCCTTTCCTCTTGCTGCCCGTTCAAACTCCTGACAGGCCTCCCAAAGGCGCCTGGTATCCTCACTTGTGATCCGGTCACAGGCAAGCTCCACGCTTAAGGCATCAAGAGCTCTTCTCACCTCCAGCACATCCTTAAGACTCTTCTCGGTGATTCTTGCCACCTCTGCCCCACGCCTGGGAATCATGATGACCAGTCCCTCCAGCTCCAGCTTTCGGATCGCTTCGCGGATCGGCGTTCTGCTGACCCCCAGCCGGTTAGCCAGATGCACCTCCATCAAACGCTCTCCGGGCTTAAGCGTTCCTGTTAGTATAGCTTTTCGCAAGGTGTTGAACACTACATCACGAAGGGGTAAAAACTCATCCATCTCAATCTGTAATTGTTCTTCCATCCATTACCTCCTTACAAACATCCTCAACGTACATTGCAAAATCCGGTGACAAAAATCTGTTTTGCCAGCTCCTTAATCCGGATTTGCTCCGCTGCCATAAGGGCCAGGCCCCGATCTGTAAAAATCCCAAATACGGTAGGACCGCTTCCACTCATCAACGCATTTACGGCCCCCTCCGCCCTCATCAGGCCTTTGATCTTATCAATAATCGGATATTCTCCGACAGTAACCGTTTCAAGCACATTTCCCATACGCTTTGTAATCCCGTCAAGACTTCCCTGTCTGATCGCCTCTGCCATACCGTCAATATCAGGATGCTTTGTCAATCTGTCCGCATGGAGATTTTCATAGACAAATTTGGTGGACACGTTGATATCCGGCTTGGCAATCACAAGAATACACTCCGGCGGCGCAGGAAGCGGCGTCAGTATCTCTCCAATCCCCTGGGAAAGCGCCGTTCCTCCCATGATGCAATAAGGAACATCAGCACCGATTTTCACGCCCAGCTTCATCATATCCTCCATGCTCATGGAAAGGGAGAACAGCTCATTTAAACCGTGAAACACTGCTGCAGCATCCGTGCTTCCTCCCGCCATTCCGGCTGCAATGGGAATATTTTTCTGCAGACTGATGGCCACTCCGGCATCTATGCCTGCCTGCGCCAAAACAAGCCTGGCAGCCTTATAAATCAAATTATCTTCTCCCACGGGTAAATCCACACCGCCCACAGACAGCTCAATCCCCGCCTCACTCTTTCTGGTAAAGGTAAGCCGGTCCCAGATATCTACCGTCTGCATAATCATCTTCACCTCATGATAACCATCCTCACGGCGTCTTATTACATCCAGCCCCAAATTAATCTTGGCATAAGCCTTTCGCTCCACATAATTCATAGCATTGTTTCCCTCTGTTTGATTGTATACATTATACATATGGATTGTACTTAATTATATACAATCCTATATCCATTGTCAATTTACGTCCCCCTGCCAAAAAATTAAAAAATTATTTAAAAATTATGGCTAATTTTTTCAGCAGCCCTCTAATCTTTTTCCTTCGTATGTCCGATAATATTATTACAAATATAACCAAGGAGGGTAAATTATGAGTGTAAATGGAGTTACAGGTTCCGGCAATACCTACAGCACATACGCTGCATCGGCTAAAACCGCTGAACCCAAGACGGAAGTTAAGAACGAAACCACAAGCACTGCCGCTGAAACTACCGGCGTAGTGTACGAGCCTTCTGAGGAAGCAAAGACAGCAACTACCGCTAAGAAAACATACAAGACAGACGCAAACCTGGTAGCTAAGCTGAAGGCTGACGCAGAAGCAAGAACAGCACAGCTTCAAAGTCTGGTTGAAAAAATGCTGACCAAGCAGGGACAGACCTATAATACCGCAAACGATATCTGGAGCATTTTATCCAGCGGTGATTTCACCGTTGATGCTGCTACCAAGGCACAGGCACAGGCTGATATCGCAGATGACGGATATTGGGGCGTTTCCCAGACGTCACAGCGTATTTTGGATTTTGCAACTGCTTTAACCGGCGGCGATCCTGACAAGATCGAAGAAATGCGCGCCGCATTCAAGAAGGGCTATGAGCAGGCAGAAAAGACCTGGGGCGGAAATCTTCCCGACATTTCCAAGCGTACCTATGATGCTGTATTGCAGGGCTTTGACGATCTGGCTAAGGAAGCCGGACTTGATGTGGAAGACTAATCCAGCTGACCAAATTTAAACGCCTAATACGAAAAGGAGAGTACTTAAAGTGCTCTCCTTTTTTAACCCTTTTACAACCATAAATTTTAAATACTTAAATTCCCTTTACGATCAGTATCTTATCTCCTGCCTTTACCTCGTCACCGGATAATCCATTGGTCTGCCGGATAGCCGATACCGGTACATAATAACGCTTGCCAATGTCCCACAGGCTTTCTCCTTCCTTTACCAGGTAAACCGCTATTCCCGGAAGTGCGGCCATTTTCTCCATATCCGGCTCGGATACAATGATCTGCTCAACAATCTTTTCCTGCCAGCTCTTATAAATATTAGAGCGGAAATAAAGAACACACTTTACATCCACCTCTTTATTATCGATAACAGCTACCGTGATCTGGTCTATGCAGGCGTTTATCGGATAAATACAGTTTTCCAGGTTTCCTTCAGTCTCAAGCAGATATGTGAAAGGTACACTTCCCCTGATCATTCCATAGCTTTCCTTCTCATTACTACATTCAAAAAGGATTTGCAGCTCTACCGTTCCTACTATTTCTATGCCGCCGTCTACTACATTCTTTTCCGCAATCTGTAAATTACCGGAGGTATGCAGTATCCTGTGAATCATCATGCTTTCCTCCTGAGGCTTAAAGTGTCCGGAAACCTTGGACTTACCACTGCACTTAGCCTGCAATTTTCTGAAGTCTGCACTTTTCTCCTGAACGGTAACCTCCTTTACCACACCGTAAACATCTGACAGAATATCAACGCTGTCCTCCTCATAGATGCAAATATCCAGATCCAGGCATTGCTCAAAGGTAATGACCCTCTCCTCGCCGTCAAAATCAGGCCTTATCTCCACCTCCCTGTTTTCTGCCCGCAGGTGGATCTCAGGAATCATTCCTTCCTGACAGCCCGGACATTCCAGACTCCCGGCAAAGGGGATGGTGGTCTCATAATGGCAGATTTCCTCCTCCTCACCTTCCCCTCTGTACAGGAAAAAGGTTCGAAGCTCTCCCTGCAGTGCGATCTTATTCTCCAGCACCTTAAATTCCACAGGGCCCGGGACGATATCCGACCAGATCATGGATACAATATTGGGGAAGCTGCCCGGAATTTCCACCTCCTCCTTGATTCTGAAAATATCCTTCTTTTTCACAACCATAGTGGCAATATCCAGCGTCTTTTTTCGAAATTCTACCGGCTCCTCACTGCAAAGATCCACTGCCGTTTCCTCATCACAGATTTCCTCACAGGTAAGGGTAAGTCCCACCAAAGACTGTATACTGAGCTTTCGGGAATTAATCAGCCCGATACTCAAATCCTCAATCTCCCAATTCACGTTTACATTATCGCCGCCCCGCACCCCTTCCATAAATACCATTTCTTCAAAGGGGATGCTGCCCTCCATGTCAGCCACATCGCTTTTATTCGTATCTCCGCTTCCTCTTTCCGTCAGATAAAGAACCGAAAATTGAAGCTTTCCTTTTACCGTCACATGATCATCCGAAGTCTTTACCTCGTCTACCACTACGTTTCCTCTATCCATAATCAGCCTTGCAGCATCCGGTCTGGAATCGGAGATAATCACATCATCCTCCAGAGTCATCTGGGTAAAAGCCCTGCATCTTACACTGTCCATATGTATATTCCGCTTAATCAGCTCCACAAAAATACCTCCCTGCGTGTACTTATTGTAAATGTATGACGCAGGAAGGCAAAATAGACCAAAGCATCTTGATCCTTAAACGACTCTATTTGACTCTATTTGACTCTATTTGACGCTGCCAATCAGCTGGTTGACATCCTCCACACCATATTTCTTCATGTAGTCTTCTATTCCCCGGACTACCTCCACCGTAGTGTAGGGATTCACAAAATTCATAGCGCCCACGGCAACCGCACTGGCACCTGCTAACAGAAATTCAACAGCATCCTCCGCTGTTGCAATTCCCCCCATTCCGATAACGGGAATTTTCACTGCATGTGCTGCCTGATACACCATCCTGACCGCTACCGGCTTGATGGCAGGGCCGGAAAGTCCGCCTGTCTTATTGGCAAGGGCAAAGGTTCTCTTATGAATGTCAATTTTCATACCTGTCAGAGTGTTAATCAGGGAAATGCCGTCTGCACCCGCTGCCTCTGCCGCCTTTGCCATCTCGGTAATATCCGTCACATTGGGACTTAGCTTCATAATCACCGGCTGCTTTGCTTTAGCCTTGATCCGGGAAGTAATATCATATAAACACTCCGCCTTCTGGCCAAATGCAATGGCGCCCTCCTTTACATTGGGGCAGGATACGTTAATTTCCAGCATATCCACTGCAGTATCTCCAAGCTTTTCCACTACCTCAAGGTAATCTTCAACACTTTTTCCGCACACGTTTACCACAATTTTGGTATCATACTGCTTAAGGAAAGGAATATCTCTCTCCATAAACACATCGATCCCCGGATTTTGCAGTCCAATGGCATTTAACATCCCCCCATAGGTTTCCGCCACCCTGGGAACCGGGTTTCCCTCCCATGGAATATTGGCCACTCCCTTGGTTACCACACCGCCAAGCTCATTTAGATCCACAAAATCGCTGTATTCCATTCCCGAACCAAAGGTTCCTGATGCGGTCATTACGGGATTTTTAAACTCTACACCTGCAATCGTTACTTTTGTATTCATCAGATATCCACCTCCCTGGCATCAAAAACCGGACCGTCTGTGCAGATCCTTGCATTATTTACATGAGAATGATGATCCTTATGGGTGGTTTTGCACACGCATCCAAGGCAGGCTCCCACGCCGCAGGCCATTCGCTCCTCCAGAGAAATATAGGCAGTAATTTCTTTCTCCTGCGCATACCTTTTAATTGCCCGAAGCATTGGCATGGGGCCGCAGGCCATCATAACCTCTGGACAGATGTCTTCCTTCGCAAGGACATCCAGCACATTTCCCTTTACTCCCACGCTTCCGTCCTCGGTTGCCACGAAAACCCTTCCGTATTGTTCCAAATCCTCTTTTAAGAACAGCTTATCATCCCGGTAACCGATTACAATGGTTACCTCTGCTCCCTGCTCCTTCAGCTCCTTAGCCAACTCCAGCATAGGCGGTATCCCGATGCCGCCCCCTAAAAGCACTGCCTTCCTGTGAGCATTCTCCTTAACCGGAAATCCATTACCCAAAACGCCAAGAAGCGCCGTCTCCTGCCCCGGCTGCCAAGAAGCAAACTCTCCCGTTCCTGCTCCTGCAATCCGGTACACCAGACGCAAGGCCGACCTCTGCCGATCCACCTCACAGATACTGATGGGCCGCGGCAGAAGGTGAGACTTGTCCCCGGGGTAGACCCCCACAAACTGCCCTGCAGCGGCTTTGGCCGCAAGCTCTGTTTTCAGCCACATATCATAAATGTCCGGTGCAATCATCCTCTGTGAAAGCACTATTGCACCTGTTTTTTTCTTTCCGCTCATTCCATTCCTCCTTAATCCCTACACAAGCTCCCTCGGAACCTGCCGTAACGTCCTTTCTTCTTTCCGATACACAATTTTTCCGCCGCATATGGTGTAGTAAACCACGCCCGGCATTTCCTCCCCTACAAAGGGAGAATTGGAAGATTTCGAGGCAAATTCCTTTACAGTCCAACGCTCCCCCGGATCAAACAGTACAAGATCCGCTGCCGCCCCTTCCTTCAATACTCCGCCGTCTAAACCATAAAGGCGGCAGGGAGCTGTGCTCATCCTGTAAATTAACTGGGGCAGGGTCAAATATCCCTTATCCACCAGTTCCCTAATTCCAAGGGATAAGGCGGTTTCCAGTCCGATAATCCCGCTGGGCGCTTCCGTAATAGGACGCTTCTTTTCCTCTGTGCTGTGCGGTGCATGGTCCGTGGCAATCACATCAACGGTTCCATCCGCAAGTCCCGCTATGATGGCAAGCCGGTCCGCCTCCTCCCGAAGAGGCGGATTCATTTTGGCCAATGTCCCTTTCTCAATCACCGCCTGCTGGGTAAGGGTAAAATGATGAGGCGTTGCCTCCCCATGGGCATGAAGCCCCTTCTTTTTCGCCCCTCTTAACAGCTCTACCGTCTCTTTGGTACTGATATGCTGAATGACAATCTCGGCTCCCGTTCCCTCTGCCAGCTTTAAATCCCTTTCCACAAGGGAAATTTCCGCTTCTCTGGGGGAACCTTTGATGCCGTAATGACGGGAAGCCTCCCCTGCATGGATGCCGTTGTTGGTAATCAGCTCAGGATTTTCCTCATGGAAGCTGATGGGCTTTCCAAGCCTTCCCGCACGTTCCATGGCCTCTCTTGCCAGCGTCTCATCCATAAGCGGAATGCCGTCATCGGTAAAGCCTGCTGCTCCCCGCTTTGCCAAAAGCTCCATATCCACCAGCTCTTTCCCCTTCATCTGCTTTGATACATTGACGCAGGAATGAATATGAATGCCCGTGCTCCTGCCCTTATCCAGCACATAGGCTAAAGTCTGCTCATTGTCCACACAGGGCTTCGTGTTGGCCATCAGCACAATCTGGGTAAATCCACCCTTTTTAGCTGCCGCCGCTCCCGTTTCTATGTCCTCTTTATAGGTAAAGCCGGGATCCCGAAAATGTACATGGGTATCTGCCAGCCCCGGCGCTATCATAAGCCCGTCTGCATGAAGCACCTTAGCGCCCTCCGGTACCTTCCTCTCTTCCTGCTTCCCTTTCTCCCTCAGGTGGTTTCCTGTAAGGGAAGCATCCTGCACGGGAATAATCTTACCGATCTTCCCCTTCTCAATCAGCAGATCGGCAGGATAAATCCTTTCCCCTTCCGGGTCTATCAGCATACCGCCTTTTATATAAAAAACCTTTTCATCCATTTGACGGACCTCCGTTTTTCTGTTCGTAATATTATACAATAAAATTGTAGAATGAACAATTTTATTATATAATGTTAATATGTTTTAAAAATTAATGTGTAGCAATTGTACAAAGGAGGGATTACTTTTGAAATCAATCAGAACCAAGATTACACTCAGCATTATTCTTTGTGCTTTGATTTCATCCGTTTTTGTGGGACTTTTGAGCATCAATGATTCCCGAAAGGTATCCAACAGCGATGCCGAACAGATGCTTGCCTTAACGGTCTCCCAAAAGAGCGTTGAAATCAATTCCCTGATTACTGCCATTGAGCAATCTGTAGATACATTAAGCAGTATTGCATTGGACAGAATGGACTTTTCCAAATTTAAGGGAAGCAGCGCCTATGTAACGCAGTATACCAATGACATTATGAACGATTTTCTGAAATTCAGCGAACATACGGAAGGGGCCATCACCTCATATATCCGTTACAATCCTGACTTTACAGATCCCACATCAGGAATTTTCCTGTCGAGAAACAACACCACTGAGCCCTTTGGCAGTCTAACGCCTACAGACTTTACCATGTATGATAAGACTGATTTAGCTCATGTAGGCTGGTATTACATCCCTGTAGAAAACGGTGCCCCACTGTGGATGTCTCCTTATCTGAATGAAAACATCAATGTATATATGATCTCCTATGTGGTTCCTCTCTATGTGGACGGTACCTCTGTAGGAATTATCGGTATGGATATTGACTTTTCCATGATTACCGACATGGCAGCACAGACCGGAATTTTTCAATCGGATTACGCATTCTTATATGACTCCAACGGCTGTATCGTCAGCCATCCCAGTGTAGAAACCGGTACCGATCTGTCTTCCTTAAGCAATGGTTCCCTTACCGAATTGAAGACTTCCCTGCTTGATCCTTCCAAATCGGGAACAGCGCTTCATTACACCTATGACGGTGAAGCCAAAACACTGGTATATTATCCTCTGGACAACAATATGTACATTGCCCTTTGCGCTTTGGATTCCGAAATTTCCACCAATGCCAACAGGCTTTCCTGGGAGATAACCGCTGCTATATTGATATGCATGATTATTTGCATTGTTTTAAGTCTTATTATCGGACGCAGCATTGCCAATCCCATCATTAAAATTACCGATGTTGTCAAGCAGTCCGCACAGTTGAACTTCCAAAAAACTGAACATGGTTCCAAGCTCACCTCCAAGAAGGATGAGACAGGCGTTATGGCCAATGCCGTAAGTGAGCTTCGCGGTGTTCTAAGAACAATGATCGTAAGCCTGGAGCAGGTTGAAAATACCATTCTTGCCAACGTAAACCAGCTTGACCACATTATGCAGGAAAACAATGCAGCATCAGAGGATAACTCGGCAACTACCCAGCAGCTGGCTGCCGGAATGCAGGAAACTACCGCCAGCACTTCCATGATTGCCGAAAATGCAAACACAATAAAGCATAATGCTTCTTATATCCAAACCTTATCGGTGGAAGGACAGAATGCTTCTCATGATGTGCTAAACCGTGCTAAACACCTCCGGGATACCACAGCCGTATCCAGTGATAAAGCCTTGGCTATCTATGAGACCATGAAGACCAAAACTGCAGAAGCCGTGGAGCAATCCAGGGCAGTTTCCAAAATCAATGAGCTTACAGAGGATATCAAGCACATTTCCACCCAGACTAACCTGCTGGCATTAAATGCCAATATTGAGGCTGCCAGAGCGGGAGATGCAGGACGTGGATTTGCAGTGGTCGCAACAGAAATCGGCTCACTGGCAACCCAGACCTTCCAGACGGTGGACGGCATTAACGAAATTGTTATAGAAGTCAATAAGGCGGTCTCCAGTATGACCGAATGTATTCATACTATTATGGACTTTTTGGAAAATACGGTAGTAGCTGACTACGCTTCCCTAAGAGATGTGGGTGATAAATATGAAGAGGATGCAAACGCCTTTGCCTCATCTATGACTCAGATTAATTCAGAAATTACGGAGCTGACCCAAAAAATTAATGAGATTGCAGAAACCATCAATAATGTCAGCGAGACTATTCACCAGTCCGCAGAGGGCGTCAACATGATTGCTGAGAAATCCTCTGATGCGGTTGCACAGACCATCGAAGGCTACCAGCTGGTTAAGGAAAGCAAGGACAGCGTTGCCAAACTGAAAGAGATTGTTGACAAATTCCAGATTTAAGCACACATACAATAACTAAATTCAGTCCTCCTCCTGCGCCGTCCCGGGTAGGCAGCTGCTTCTTTGATAAACGCTTAGGACAGTCTTTCGTCAGATTTAAGAGAAACAGGCAGTACAATAATACTGCCTGTTTCCTTAAATACCGAAAGCTGTCATAGCTGCTATCAAACTTCCCTTTTAATTAAAAACCACCGGTTTATCTATAAACTCGGTCTTTATCACAATATAAGGACAGGAGGGCGTATTCTTCTTTCCTGCCGCCGGATCAGACGGATCAGGGCCAAGCAGAGTGGTATCCGCATAAATTGCATTTTCCGTCAGGTAAAGCGCATTAACCGCTATACTATAGCCTCCGCTTACCTGCTCACCATAACCCACACAAATGTATAAAAAGCCATTATCCTGATAAGTTACCTTAAAGGGAGCACTTTTCTTTTCCTCTATAACTGCCTTTAGCTCCTCCGGGACGTTTTCATCCGCCAGCACGGTAAACTCCAGATCCTTTATTTTCTCCAAGGGATCTTTCTTTTCACCGCATCCTCCCAATAAAAGAAATGCAGCAAATCCCAAAATGCAAACTCCATATTTTGCAAGCTTTTTTAACTGATTTTTCATTCCATCACCCACAAATTGATACTATTTCCTTTTTATCAATCTATGAGCCCCGGTTCCAAAGAATGCAAGCATTTTATTACGTTTCACATAACAGCTTTCATGCACCGTTAAATGCGGCACTGATTCTTTGACAGCGGCTTAGGACAGTCTTTCGTCAGATTTAAGAGAAACAGGCAGTACAATAATACTGCCTGTTTCTCTTAAATCTGACGAAAGACTGTCCTAAGCCGCTGTCAAAGAATCAGTGCCGCATTTAACGGTGCATGAAAGCTGAGCTTGATTACTGGCTCTGTGCCCCCAGCGTCACACTGATGGTTTGCTCCTCATAGTTGCCCGGCACTACAGCCATTACCATGACCTTAAGTTCAACGGTATCTCCCGCTGCATAGTAGGCAAGCTCCTCTTTAAGCTCTGACATGGATTCCACCTGTTCATCATTAATGCCTGTAATAATGTATCCTCTTGCAAGCCCCGCCGCATCGGCAGCCGACCCTTCAATAACCGAGGAAATATATACACCCTGAGGAACTCCGTAATCCTCCGAGTAATCTGATCTCACATCAACGCCTGTAATCCCCAGATAACCGCGTTTGTCCTCGTCTACACGAATGCGGGTCTCTTTGCTCATCAGGTTTTCTATGATAGGTTTGGCATCGGAAATCGGGATAGCATATCCCATTCCTTCTACAGCTGACCCGCCAATCTTATTGGAGTTAATGCCTATAACCTCTCCCTTCATATTCAGCAGTGCACCGCCGGAGTTACCGGGATTGATGGCTGCATCCGTCTGGATGAAGGTATTAATTTCTGTATCTGTTGCAGATACATCATAGCTCTGTGTGCTTGAACTGGGAATTGCCCTGTTTAAAGCGCTTACCACGCCTGTGGTCACCGACTGCCCATATCCCAAGGCATTACCGATAGCAATGGCAGGCTCTCCAACCGTAAGTGAATCGCTGTCTCCCAATTTAGCAATTGCAATTTCATTCATAGTCTCGCTGCTGATATCATTAAGCTGTACCGCAATCACTGCCAAATCCTTATCTTCATCGCTTCCTTTTATTTGTGCCTGCACCTGGGTACCATCCACGAACTGTACAGTCAGCTCCTCTGCTGCAGCTACCACATGATAATTAGATACCAGTAAAAGCTCTGTATCATTCTGACCTACAATAATTCCTGAACCTGTACTTTGTGCTTCACTGCTGTATTCCTGTCCGAAGAAGGACATCTTTTCCACATATTTGTTATTGATGGATACTACCGCAGGCATAACCTCCTTCACAACTGCAGTAACATCAGTAACTACCGCAGAAACCTGCTCTGTCTGATCTATTCCTGATGTCTGATCCGACTCTGCATCCGCCATGCTCTCTGTTCCTGCCTGCTCATCCGCTGCCGCATCCTGCTCAGGCTCCTCATCGGTCTGCTTAATCTGCGCATCCCCAATAATTCTTTCATTCAAGAAATCTCCTGCCGTATTCACTGCCCAAAAACCCATACCGCCGAAAATTCCAAAGCATAATCCGCAGCAGATCGCCACCGCAATTTTTTTCCCTATTCCGCTTCCATTCTTTTTCCCATTTGCCGGCCTTGTCACATTGCTCTGACCCATATGATTTGCCGTATTTTCTGTTTCATAATGATACGCACCGTTTGGATAATTATTCTCGTACATACAAACTACCTCTTTTCTATTTTAAACTCATTGCAGATACTTCTGCTTTTCTCTTAATTTATGAGTTAAGTGTATACGGTAATTGTGTTCAATCTGTGACAGCTTTTTGTTTTTTCTGTTTTTTATTGTTTCCAGTAGTCCTTATTCATAGAGCATGCCCTTACCAATGCCTTAGGAAGCTTCCTGAAATGCTTACCTAGGCAAAATCCTGCATACTTACAGCCGCTTTGCCAAAAAAGCTTACCAATCAGCATCGGATGTCCTTCCCTTATTAAATAAGAACAGGTTTGCCTGACCATTTTAATCCCTTCCGACTCCGTAGTAATTCCACCAAATACCTCTGGATGCTCCCCATGAGATACGCCCAAATCAAAATTTCTGCGAAACTGCTGAATCCCACTGTAATTATGAGAATGTATAACACAGGCATCGGCTGCATAAGCAATTCCATATCCGGCATCCAAAAGCTTCCTGGCATAAATCATGTCCTCATTAAATATAGTGCGGGAAATAAAGCCTCCCAGCATCTCAAAAATTTCCCTCTTATAAGCCGCACATACATTAGAGGCAAAAAAAGCCTTGATCCCCATATCCTTAATATTCTCTGCAAATTTTGTCCCGGAGCTTTCCGGGTAGTTAAAACCTCTGGTATATTTCTCCAATATTCCGCAATCTTTGGCGGGAAGCTGTCTTCCATAAGCCATTCCGATACGCTGATCCGAAAACGGTGCCAGAAGATGCTGCACAAGATACTCATCACATGGCATAGCATCATCCGTAAGCATTACAAAATAGGGGCTGTCTGACAGGGAAGCTCCGTAATTTCTTGTTTTCCCATGATCAAATTCCCTTTTGCTTATGTGTCTGATCACCAGATTTTCATATTTTTTTAAAAGCTCCTCTTCGCAGACCAATTCATTAAAGAAACATCTCTCCGTATTAATCACAATAATTTTCCCTATCTGAACAGTCTGCTTGTGCAGCATTTCCAAAAGCCTTAAAAAATTTTCCGAGGGCTTATAGACCGGAATGATCACATCTGCCCTTTCCTTCAATATGTCCATGTCTATCTCTCGACTTTCACTACGATTGCAGCACTTTCCTATTTCATAAATTCAGAAAAAGGGACCAGCCTCTGGTCCCTTTCCATATCTTTACTGCTGCGTTTTACTTTATATATCCGCTTGTATCCGCTTTGATCTTTTCACTGCATTCCTTAACCTGCTCAGAAGGCTCATACGCATCATCCTGGAACAGGAACTTGTGCAGCCACTTAACATTTTCTGCAAGATCCAGAGGTACAACACAGCTTCCCTTCGAGCCGATGGTTCCGGTGGTAAGCATATCCATCTCAGGGAATCCTGCCTGATCTACGACCTCATACTGGGTAATATTGCCCAAAAGCTCTAAAATTTCCGCCAAATCCAGGGAAGTATAAACCTCATTAAATACCTTATTTGCAATATCATTTAAGGTTGCAGCATCAGCCTTTTTGGCCTTTTCCGCAATGGCCAGCAGAACTGTTCTCTGGCGCTGTGTACGCTGGAAGTCATTGCCCACATGCCTGATACGGCAATAAGCAGTAGCCTGCAGACCGTTTAATGTCTGTCTTCCTGCCGTGGTAACCGGTATATAATCGGTTCCGGCATTCGCTGTAAAGTTCTTACCATCAGTGGTAGTACCCACCATACTGATCTGATAATTATTTAAGTGGGAAATTTCCGCTTCCTGAACGTCAATCTCTACGCCTCCTAAGGCATCAATGGTATCCCGAAGCCCTGCAAAACCTACCGTAACAAAATCTGTAATATTCATATCCAGATTCATGTTCAGCATATTGATTGCCTGCTTGGGTCCCCCTTTTGCATATGCGGAGTTACATTTATTATATGAATCATTACTTAAATTCAAATAAGTATCACGATATACACTTACAAGCCTGCACTCTCCGGTATCCAGATTGATAGACGCAATCATAATGGTATCGCTTCGGGTGTTCTTATCCAGTGCTCCCGTGGTGGAATCTACCCCAAACAAAGCAATGTTTCGATACCCCTTCATAGTGGTGTCACTATCCTCCAGCTTTTCCTTAACCTCGGGATTAATAACGATATCCTCCTCAGGGATGGTAACCTTCCCCACTTTTTCAGTCTTAAGAACACCGTAAAGCACTACAACCATCAAAAGAAGTACGAAAATCTCAACAATGAAAAGTAAAATCTTACCACGTTTCTTCTTTGCCTGTTTCTTTACTGATTTAGGCGGTGCCTTTTTCTTTCTTTTGGCACTGCTCTCGACATCATGTCTTACCGCTTTTTTCTTAACGGGTTTTTTAGATGCTGTTGCCATATGAATTAATCTCTCCCTTATTTACAAATTAAATGCTTTATGGGCTTTATCATTTGTGATCTCCCACAAGACATTATTTTCTCACAAATTCTACATTTAGGCAAGACCCTTGCAGTCTTTTTAATGTATCCTTAAGATTTGTAAATCCAAGCCTTAATATGCATTTTTATTGATAAAACCTTTAAATATAGTAAGAAACATAATTTTAATGTCCAATGACATCGTCCAGTTCTCAATGTAAAAAAGGTCGTATTCTATTCTTTTGCGAATTGACGTATCTCCGCGGTAACCGTTAATCTGCGCCCAGCCGGTAAGTCCGGGACGTACCTGATGCTTGATCATATAACGGGGAATCTCTTCTTTAAATTTCTCAACAAACTGAGGTCTTTCCGGTCTTGGCCCCACCAGGGACATCTCTCCCACCAAAATATTAAAAAGCTGTGGCAGCTCATCTAAGCTGGTACGCCGCAGAAATTTCCCCACATTGGTTACCCTGGGATCATCCTTCACCGTCCATGCCTTCTGTTCCGCCGAGGGCTTCTGCATCTCCATCGTTCTAAACTTATACATCTTAAAGGTCTTATTATGCAGTCCTACACGCTCCTGCTTAAAAATAATCGGCCCCCTGCTGGTAAAACGCACGGCCAAAGCAATTATCAGCATTATGGGGGAAGACAGAATTAATCCTACTGCCGAGCCTAAAATATCCACTCCCCGCTTTGCCATCCAATTTAAAGTATTGGTAAGAGGAACATAACGAATATTAATCACCGGGAGCCCCATCAGATCCTCCGTATAAGGATGACTTGGAACCAGTGAATTGTAGTCAGGTATAAATTTCGTATGAACCCCGGATTTCTCGCACAAATCCACAATATACTCCAGATGATCGTAATCCTTAAGGGCAAGGGTTATTGCTATCTCATCCAGCTTGTTTTCCGGCAGAATATATTTGATATTTTCCACCCGTCCCACTACCTTGACTCCCTTATAGATGGTACCACTGGGGATCCGGTCATCCAAAATTCCCCTAACCACATACCCCCACTGGGGATTGGCATTTATTCTGGTAATATACTCCTCCGCCGCCCTGGAATAACCTACCAGAAGAATATACTTAAGGTTATATCCCTTCTTTCGGAAATATAAAAGAGTATTTCGTATCAGGGTACGGCAGATCGTGGTTGCTACAACGTTAATTGCAAAAAATGCCCCCATCATGAACCGCGAAAAATGATTTTGCTTAATCATGTACAAAAACACGATGAAAAATACAATTCCCACCGTATTGGCCTTAATGATCGCCTCTATTTCATACTTTCGCCTGGTTGCACGCTTGGGCGCATACATATTAAAGAAATAGTATAGAATAATATATTCGGGTACAACAAAATAGAGGAAACTAAAATAGGTCCTCATATCAAGAGCGCCTGCACCGGGCTCCGTATCGGCAAATACGGTGCAGAACTTAATATACCATGCAAGCAAGTAAGAGATTGCCACTACAACGGCATCCACCAACAAGTGCAATCTATTAAAATACTTCTGATTGTCCTTTATCATATCCTGCTACCTTCTTGCAAATATTTTACAATATTCTCACAAAAAGCACAACTCAAAATTGGTTCTCAGCCTTTTAAGCGTCTTACCATATTATGCCACAGCTGCCCTTGTATCCACAGATAATTTTTTAGATTTTTCCATCGAAAGGCTACCTTATGACTGCGTCCCTCCATAGAAAAGGAAAGCCCAATCCCTTCCGCTAATCCGGCCACATAAACTCCTCCCAGTCCTTTAAGCGTAAAAAACAAAAGCTTTACAAGATGCCCAAGCAGCAAAAGGGGAAGATTTAAAATAACCTGCAGGATGGGCATATTTTTATAAATAAGATAGATACTGTTTCTGGCCGAAAGTCTCACCTTAAATTCATTATGTCTGGAACCGCTTGCCGCACTTCCTGCATGATAAACTACCGCCTCAGGGACATACCAATTAGGATAACCATAAATGTTGGCACGATACCCCAAATCCACATCTTCCAAATAGGCAAAATGATTTTCATCAAAAAGCCCCACCCTGTCAAACAGCTCTCTGCGATAAATCGCACAGCCTGCACATGAGGAGAAAATTCTGTCCAGAGATAAGTAACTGTCCTTCGGCTTGTCCTTTCCTCTTGCAAAGGCCCATCCCAATGCACAGTAGAAATCTCCCGCACCGTCCAGCCTGTCACGATCCTTTAAACTGATCATTCTCGCTGCCGCCGAAAAGCTTCCAATCCTCTCATCCATGGCTCTTTCCAGATATTCTACCATCTCAGGAGCTGCTACCGTGTCATTATTAAGCAAAAGCACATACTCCGTCTTGGCCGCCCTAATCCCTGCATTGACGGCCTTAGAAAAACCGGTATTTTCAGCAAATTCAATAATCTGTACCTGGGGGTAACGCTCCCGTACCAGCTCAAGGCTGCCATCCCCGGAAGCATTGTCCACCAGAATGACCTCTGCCGGTACGCTGCCTGCATATACAGACTTAAGACACTGGTCAATGTACTCTATTCCCTTGTAATTTGGTATTATCACAGTGGTTTTCATTTATTAAATCCTCATTTAGCACATCATTCCGATTTTTCCGTCATTTCCGGATCCCATACAATTCTCCATCCCTTTTGTCTAATCTTCTCACAAAAGCGCAGGCTAAGCTGCAGATAATCCACATGATCATTCAGGCAGTCTCTCCAGTCAAACCGCCCTGTTCTGGGATTCCTGAGATAAGGCAGTCCCAACATTTCCTCTAAGATTTTTTCTGCCGCAGGGGATACCTTCATGCACCTGATATCCACCGCTTCCGCCTCCTGCATCAGCGAAGCTCTGTGCATATAACCGCTGTACTCTCTGTGGAGTCCCAGGTACAGGGGATTTCCTTCCGAAGTATATATACCGCCCGTTATTTTATTTTTCTTGTCAAGCAGCTTTCCACCTACTACTGCGGTATCTAACCGATTGTTTAAAAGATCCGGCTGATAATTTACCCTGTAAAAGCCAAGATGCCTGATATGAGACACCTTGCCCTTCCAGCCTCTGGCTCTTACGAAGTCCTCAAGCGCCCTCTTACCCGCATCATAAGCATACTGCTTGCTTGCCGGGTTCTCCGCAGTAGATGCTTCATGGCATCTCCAGTGATAAAGAACCTTCGGGATATGGGCTATAGGCATATCACTTTTAAAGCTTCTCCTTTTATCCTTTCCCAGCATTACGCTTACTGCCCTGAGCACTAAATCATAGTCCTGAGCGCCGTCACACACGCTGCGAAAGCCCAGCTCCTGCATTAGTTGGCGCTTCATCACCAAAAAATGACATATATAATTATTTGATAAAGTTAAATCAAGATTGAATTCCGGTTTTTTGTTCACATCAAAAAATTCTGTTCCTTTTCCGTTGCATTTATCCTCATCAGAATATAACATCTGTAATTGAATATTTTCTTTTTCCTGCCTGTCAATCTCCTTCGCCATCTCATAGAGGGCATCCGGCGTCAGCAGATCATCATGATCCAGAAGCGCCGCATAATCTCCTGTTGCATACATAAGTGCTTGATTGGTATTGGATGAAATACCTGAATTACTTTTCAAATGCCTGTATTTGATCCTCTTATCAGAGTAGTCTCTGATCACCGTCTCCACCCGGTCACTTTCACTGGCATCTGCTATAATCAGTTCAAAATTGTCATAGGTCTGTTCCAAAACCGATGAAATCATAGCCCGCAAGTATTCTTCCTTCGTCTCATATGCAGGCACAAGAATACTAAAACGAACAGGTGAATCAAACTGCTCCTTTCGCTGTTCCAAAAGGACGGATTCCTGCGGCTGCTCATAGGTGTACTCCTCTAAAGCCGCACTTTCCATCCGTTCCCGGGCGGCATAGTATGTCGGCCTTATTCCGTTTTTCTTCAGATAATTCCATGTTTTCTTAAAATTACTGGCCCTGACTATTTTTCCCATGTGTTTAAACCTCATACCGCCGACATTTCGGCCATATACAGGAAATCGCCCTGAGCATACATCAGGGCGATTTCTATTTCTCAAAGTCTTTTAATCTTTACAGATAAGATTTTAATGCCTCGGTAAGCTTCTCCACCTTATCAGCCGCATCCTCAAGACCGGTTCCCTTTACACCCATATAGAATTTAATCTTAGGTTCCGTACCCGAAGGACGTGCGCAGCACCATGAATCATTGGTGAGATCAAAATAAAGTACATTTGATTTAGGCAGTCCGGTAGGTGCCTGCTCACCGGTTTCCATATTGGTTGTAACATCTCTGTCATAATCCCGAAGCTCCTTTACGATAAGCTCACCAAAGCTTTTAGGCGGATTGCTGCGAAGCTTATCCATCATCTCCGCAATCTGCTTGGAACCGTCAATACCCTTAAGAGTAATGGCATACTGTGTTTCCTTAAAATATCCGTACTGCTCATAAAGCTTTAACATCTGATCCCAAACGGTAATGCCGTTCTTCTTGCACCATGCAGCCACCTCACACAGACACATAACCGCTACAACCGCATCCTTATCTCTTGCATGGGTTCCTGCCAGACATCCGTAGCTCTCCTCCAAACCGAATACATAGTTGTTAGAGCCGCTCTGCTCAAAGAATTTAATCTGCTCACCGATATACTTAAATCCCGTTAAAACCTCGATAAACTTCACATGATACTGATTAGCAATAGCTCTTGCCATATTGGTGGTAACAATAGTGGTCACCAGCGCCGGATTTTCGGGCATAGTACCGGTAGCGGTTCTCTCTCTTAAAATATATTCCGCAATCAGCATTCCCGACATATTTCCGGTAAAAGGCATATACTCCCCGGTTTTAGAATCCAAAGCATAAATTCCCAGTCTGTCCGCATCCGGGTCGGTTGCAAGAACAATATCCGCATTCTTTTCCTTAGCCAGCTTAAGGGCAAGGGTAAATGCCTTGGGATCCTCAGGATTCGGATACTCCAGTGTAGTAAAATCAGGATCAGGAAGTTCCTGCTCGGGAACCACATATACATGCTTAAAGCCCAGCTCGGAAAGAATTCTTCTTACAGGCACGTTTCCTGTTCCATGGAAGGGTGAATAAACGATGCGAATGTCGTCCGCCACCTCCTTAATAATGTCAGGATGAATGATCTGCTTCTTCAATTCTTCCATATAAGCATCATCAATTTCCTTGCCGATCACCTGATACAGGCCCTGCTTTACTGCCTCAGCCTTGTCCATGGTTTTCACCTGATGATAATCGGTAACATTCTTAACCTCCGTAATAATTTCCTTATCTCTGGGAGCTGTTACCTGTGCGCCATCCTCCCAATAAGCCTTATATCCGTTATACTCCGGAGGATTGTGGCTTGCTGTGATTACAATACCGGAAATACAGCCCAGCTTACGAAGTGCAAAGGAAAGCTCGGGAGTAGGACGAAGAGCATCAAACACATATGCCTTGATTCCGTTTGCTGCAAGACAAAGAGCTGCCTCGTCCGCAAATTCAGGTGACATTCTTCTGGAGTCGTAGGCAATCGCTACGCCGCGATCCTTTCCTCCCTGACTGATAATATAATTGGCAAGACCCTGAGTAGCCTTCCTTACCGTATAAATATTCATGCGATTGGTTCCTGCACCGATAACGCCTCTCAGTCCGCCCGTACCGAATTCAAGCTCCTTATAGAAGCGGTCTTCTATTTCCTTTTCGTTTCCTTCAATACCTTTGAGTTCTTCTCTGGTCTTCTCATCAAAGTAAGCATCCGTAAGCCAAAATTCATACTGCTCTTTGTAGCCCATTTTCCTACCTCCTAGTCCTTTTAAATGATATTTATAAACCTCCGATGAAAACCCCTTTCGCTTTCATCAGACCAGTCCTATATAGTTTACCACAATATGGCTATATTTTCAAAGCAAAGTCACTTCTGTCTAGTGAAAAATTAGGATTATAATAAGGATCTCCCTTTTCAAGCGCTTCCTTCCACTTATTGCGGAACTGCTCAGACTCTCTGTTATAGCGCTGTGCCTTTTCTCCGTTATCATCCAATCCCCTTGAAACAGACTCTAAATGATAAAGTTCCGCAAAAGGCGTAAACACATTTAAATATCCCATTTGACGCAGCTTTAAGCAGAAATCCACATCATTCAGGGAAATTGCAAAGGACTCATCCAATCCTCCCGCCTGATCAAACAGCGCCTTCTTTACCAAAAGGCAGGCTCCGGTTACCGCCGACACGTCCTGGGCATAGCAAAGCCTTCCCATATAGCCCAGATTATCTCTGTGCTGTCCGTAATGACTGTGCCCCGCCGTCCGGTGCGCTCCCAGCGCCAGAACCACTCCCGCATGCTGAATAGTCTTATCTGCGTAGTAAAGCTTGGCTCCCACTGCTCCCACATCCGGTCTCTGGGCATACATAAGAAGCTCCTCCATCCAGTTGACGGTAATTACCTGAGTATCATTATTCAGAAGCAGCAAATACTCACCCTTTGCATGCCGGGCTCCCAGATTATTCACCGCAGAATAATTAAATGTGCCTTCAAAGGTTACAATTTGAATCTTGGGATTTTCCTTTAATTCCTCGTAATAGTCGAAAATACTCTGCTTGGTACTTCCATTTTCAACAATAATAATCTCGAAATTTTCATAGGTAGACTTTTCCAAAATCGAGGAGACGCATCTTTTTAAATCCTCCGTGTGATCCTTGTTGGCAATAATAATGGAAATCAAAGGACTCCCGATAATCTGATAGCGGATTTTAAAGATGGTCTCAAAGGCCCTGGTAGAGGTAATCTGAAAATGCTCAAAGCCATGCCTTCTCAAATGATCAGCCACTGCTCCCTTGGCCGCTTCTATGGCATAAGGCTTGGCCCCTATGTCGGCAGCCACGCTGCCCGGATGACTTCTCCAATAGTACAAAAGCTTAGGCACATGCACCACACGCCTTGCCCTGTCGGTCAACCGTAAAATCATATCATGATCCTGACTCCCGTCAAATCTGGAACGAAACAGCTCCGTGCCGTCCAAAAGCTCTCTGGCAAACACACTGAAATGACAAATGTAGTTATTGGCCCGAAGATTATCTATGGCATAATCCGGCTTAAAATGCATGGTCAGCATCTTGTTGATATCGCCGCTCTTAAAGGTGGTCTCATCACAATATATGTAGTCCGCCCCTTGTTCGTTAATTACCTTTACATATTCGTACAGCACGCTGGGGTGCAAAATGTCATCATGGTCAAAAAGACCGATGTATTCTCCCGTAGCAAGGGTCAGACACTGATTGGTATTGCCGGAGATTCCCTCATTCTTATCCAGCTTCTTATAAACAATCCTGCCCTTTTTGTCTCTGTCCTGATATTCCTTTACAATCCGCCCTACGTTTTCATGCTCCCCATCGGACCCGTCCGCAAGACAAAGCTCCCAATTCTCATAGGTCTGCCCGGTAACGGATTCGATCATCTCCCGTAAAAATTCCTCCGGTGTATTGTATAGAGGCACCAGAATACTGATTTTAACCCTTCTGGGAAATTCGGTATTTCTTTGTGCCTGGGCTTCCTCCGGCGTGGGAAAGCTGGCTGTGCCGTAGCGTTCCATGGCCTTGCGCTCAATCTTTTTGTACTTCAGCATGGCAATCACGCCGCGCAGATTTCCGCAGTTTTTAAGCCTTGTTCTCTGCCGGAGAACAAAGTGCATGCCCTTCCTGAAAGGCGCAGACATCTTCCACAAAGGATTGCTTTTGATCCTGTTTAGTTTGAAATTCAAGTCATCGCATTTCGCTTCCAGATCGGCTACACGCCCCGCCAGATCAGCATTGCGAAGGTGCTCCTTCTCATAAGCCTGACGGTAATCTATCGAATCATTATTGAAATCAGTCATTCTATGATTATGCTCCTTTCAACCTTTTCCTTTATCCTTTATCCTTTAACCTCCAGCGTCCAGTTACTCCAATTCACCAGCTTCAGCCTGGAGCATTGATCCTCCGCCAGCATACCGAACTGATAGTTTCCGCTGGGAATCATATCCGCCCGCACCTTAGCAGCAAAACCGGTTAAATCTACATTTAGCTGATCTGCCAGGTTCTTTTTGATATCCTCTCTGTACCTGTTGTCCACGGATATGGCAAAAACCCTGTCATTATCCCTGTTTTTCAGCAAAAGCGTCTTTTTGTAACATGCGTTATCAGAGCCGATCACAAAGGAATATCCCTGAAAATAATATCCCATTTCATCGGGATTAACGCTTCCGTCCTTCTCGGAAGCATCTACGCCGTATTTCCATTTGTAGATATCCATGGCACACTCCATGCCTACCACCAGACATTGGTCACATCTTGCACTTCCAATCAGCTTTTCACAGCTTTCCACCTTAGACCAGGGCATATCCAGCGTCACCTGATACCGGCTTGCAGGAGAATACTCTGTCTCCAGCATATCGGTAGTTAAATAGGGATGGTAAAAGGGATCCCTTCCATACAGTCCCTGATGCCTGCGGTAAAGAATATCCTTCTCCCGAAGAAGCCTCTGCTGCTTCTCCTCGGACTCCCCGTCCTTTCCTCTGCTTAAGGATTCATGATGATAAAGCACCACATCATTTCTCACTACATTATAATATCCCAGCTCATAAACCGTATAGCATAAATCCACATCATTAAAGGCCACTGCAAGCTCCGGGCTAAAGCCTCCGGCCTGCCAAAATACCTGCCGCCTCATCATCAGGCAGGCTCCCGTTGCCGCCAGCATGTTATGAACTCCCCGGTTCATTCCATAATAATGGTTCTGTTCATCACTTAAAAACTGCAGCTTATGTGCCGGTCCCACGCGAAGATTGGTAATACCGGCATGCTGAATAACAGACGTATCAGGATATAACAGCTTTGCTCCTACAGCCCCCACATAGCCAAGAAGTGCTTTCTCTGTCATAAGCTCAAGCCAGTTTGGCTGGATAATCTCCATATCATCGTTTAAAAACAACAACAGACCGCCGCAGGCCTGCCTGGCTCCCAAATTGCACATCACCGAAAAATTAAAATCCATAGGTTTATATAAATAACGTATGATATTTTTATCTTTGTTAAGCTTCTCCAGCTCTTCGCTGATCAGATGCCTGTTCTCTTCACTGCTTCCGTTGTCCACCACAATAATTTCCATCACTCCCTGAAACTGCGTCCTCTCTATCAGGGAATGAATGCAGTGAAACAATACCTTGGGATTGTCCTTAGAAGGAATAATAACAGATACCGTATTTCTATTCTCCCCCTCTGCATCTTTGCAAATTTGCTCTATCGGCATATGCTGTATCTGCTCCGGCAGCTTAAGCTCACAAACTTGATCATACCCCGGGTTTTGGCTGTGAAACAAAACCTGCCTGATATGAGCCACCGGCATCATTTCATCATCATTTTTTATATTATCACTTCTTTTAGAAAAGCCTCCGTAAAGCCTGATCATCTCATACAATAAAAGATACAATGCTTCCCCGGTGCCCCTGTCCTCTTCCATCGCATCAACAGATCCGGCATCCCGAAGCTCTTTCCATGTCCTCTCCAAGGCCTCTCTTCGAACTGCTATAAGACCGCCAAAATAAAAGCAGGACAGAAATCTGTCCGGCGACCAGTCCGGTTTAAACCAAGGCGCCGTTCTTTCCTTTTCTGTCCGTATATCCTCATCACCGTAAATCAAGATTAAATTTTCATCTTTTTGAAACTGTTCCCATATAAGTGGATACGCTATTTCGCTGACTTCTCCGTTATACATCGATATTAAAATAACATCCGCTTTGCAATTTTCCAAAACTGCATCAACATTTTTTATCAACATGGAAACGGAAAGCTGCACAATATATTTTTTCTTCTGATCACTGCAGTTTTTATCCCAAACTTCCATTTTTCGACAGGAGACGTCAAATTCTGAATGATTTCCTTCATTTTCCAATTTTTCTCCTCCATAAATCTGCTTCAGGAAATCATTTGTCAGACTTTTTTCATTGTTAAAAACAATAGAGGAAGCAATTCCAAGCTTACTCTCCTGCGCTTTAATCCATTCATCATACGAAAGATTCTTACTTTTAACTTCCTTCTCATATTTTTTATGCTGTCTGCAAATCAATATCTGCTTGACACTTTGCTTTAATGATGTCACTGTCATTCCCCGCCTTAAATAATTCAAATCATAAATAAAAGCTCTCTATTCTAAAATAGCTTTTTTACTGCAGAAGCCATTTCTGCCGCCATAGCTTCTGATACAGGCGCTACCTCCATCCTAATCTTAAGCGTATTTTCTCCCTGCATGGAAAGCTGTGAAATCCTGATTAAAATGTTAGGATCCTGTGTTGCAAAAAGATAGCAGCCCTTCCTGACAATCTTTCCGTTGGTTTCCACAAGCTTTTTTTGATAAGGAACCTCCTCTCCATTGAAGGTGAGACTCTCTATCTTAACCACGCAGCTTCTGTCCGCCGGATCAATTCGAAGGTTTCTCACATTCCCGTCTACTGGAATTTCTGCCTCCAAAACATTTTCCGACAGATAAACATCCGGTATATAAACGGAATCTGCCTCCTGAAAACCGCTTCCCCTGTCAAAATACACCTGTATTCTTTGATCAAGAATTTTCTTAAGCTGCTGTTCCATCAGCATTTTAGGATCAACTGCATAGGTCCCCATTAAAGCTCTAAGCTCTCCCATAGCCTTGCGCTTTCCTGTTACCTGCTTTTGGAATTGTCCTTCCTTTTCCTGATAATCTTCTGCCTGACTTTGGCTTACTCCCAGTTTATTCAAAATCAAATCAAGATTTATTTTATTTCTCTTTTCTTCCTCCAGAATGTAGCAGTAGATGGCACGAAAGGCTATTTCCGATGAGGGAACCTGCCTTTCTACTGTCCACTCATAGTCAATCACCGTCCACCGATCTCCTTCCACCAGTATATTGGCAAAGATCAAGTCATAATCAGCAACAGGCTGCTGCTCCCCATATGAAATCAGCTCAAAATAGCGGTCAAACAGTCTGTAAAACTCCTCAAGATCGTCTCTTTCCAGACACTGATCCAAAAGCTCCTCCAACGTTACACCCTTCTCAAAGGGAAACTCCACACATCTTCCATCCTCCGCCAGCCGACAGGGATTAATGGAAAGTCCGCTGCCCTCATACCGCTTCTTTAACAATTCATAGGAACGGGCCATCCTTGCAACATGAGCCCCCGCCTCCTCATTCATTGGAAGCTTTCTGACTGCCCTTCCACCCTTTGTATCCGCAATTTCCGTCCGAAGCTCATATTCCCGTGCCCTGTCATTGGAATATTTCACATAGCTGACCTGGGGCGCTGCTCCAAGCACAACCATGTAGGAATTGGAGAAAAGATCAAAAAGGTGATCCCTGATGATTCCGTCAAAAACATACTTTTCATTGAACAGAACCATCCTGTCTCTATCAAAATTACGCATGTTATTTATTAATTCTCCCTGATTCGGAAGTCTCTTATCAGAAAAAATGGTAGTAGGAAATTTGTAATCCGGATAGGGATAATAAAAAGAATATTCCTCCACACCACATGCCTTAAAAATTTTTTCCAGACCTGCACGGGTAAAGGTTCTGGCATTTCCTCCCTCAGGATATCCCTCTAACCCGTCAAAATAAGCTCCTGTATGATCTTCCTTGCAGCCGGCCCAGTATTTCAGCCCAAATTTATTTTCAATTGCAATTACAATACGCCCGTTATTTTTAACATGCTTCTGCATGATCTTCAAAAAATCCTCATAGGGCGTTTGGGTATGAATATAGGCCTGACCATACTCAAACACACCAATTAAACAGGCATAGTCATAGTCCGTATCTAATACCGGTTCAATATCGCTAAAATTTCCCACATAAATTTCAATATTATCACGATCCTGATTTCTGTATGCGTTAATCAGACTCCGCTTTGCGGACAGATCCACGCAGGTGACCTTCCCCGCCTTTTCAGACAGCTTTTCCGTAATCGCACCGCACCCCGCGCCGATTTCAAGCACCTTATCGCTATCTTTAATAGGCAGCCAGTCTACAATATTCCCTCTAAGCGGTGAAAGATGATACAGGATGGGCCAGCTCTTCTTTTCCTCAATAATTGCAGGATATTCCACTCTGGAGGCTTCCTTCACGATACCAAGTATTTCATCCTCAATCGTGCCGTCACTGTATAAATCCTCTCCGGGATAAAATTGATAATTCAGGCTAACCCTGCCAACCTGGCCGGGAAGCTTCGAGAGAAGCTCATCCTCTGATAAGTGAATGGTCTGCGGTCTTTTATTGTTGTCCATAGCTCTCCTTTTCATCCGTCACTGTGATGGATGAATTCATATCATAATAGCCTACCGTATCTTTATCGGAAATCACCGTTATATTCATCACATCATACAGTCTGTGATATACCTTAAAGTCTTCCTTTTCATAGCCCGTCACTCCTAAAGAAAGCAGATACTCTCCCCCCTGAAGATCCAGTCTTTGCGTAAAAACTATTTTCTTTACGCTGCCTGCCTGTACCGGACTTAAGAACGCCTTTTCCACCATGGTATTAGTTCCCGTAATCTCAACACCCTTAATGTTCTTGATGGTAAATGCAAAAATCGGTGCCTGAATATCCTGCATAAAGCGCACCCGCATATGCACACTGCACTCATGCCCCTTTAAAATAGCACTGGATTTCCGGCCTTCTCCATCCGTAATATAGTAGTCCTCTATCAGTGCTTCCTTGGTTCCATACTCTAATAAATCAGGATTTACTCCGTCATCCGTCTCCTCCACATCCAAAAGAGAGTTGTTTCCCTCTTCATCCGGCAGCGGATACTGTCCTACCAAAACCTGCTTATATGCGTCTATCATCTCCTTGGGTGCTCCCTCGCCAAGCTTAACACCCTGATTTAACAGAACCACTCTGTCACAATACTTGCTGATACTGCTAAGATCATGACTTACAAAGAGAATAGTCTTTCCCATCTTCTTAAATTCTTCAAATTTGTGATAGCACTTGGCCTGGAAAAATACGTCTCCCACCGAAAGAGCCTCGTCCACTATCAGAATTTCCGGATCAATGTTGATCGCCACCGCAAAAGCAAGACGCACAAACATACCGCTGGAATAAGTTTTTACCGGCTGATATACATATTCTCCGATATCCGCAAAGCTTAAGATATCCTCCATGCGCTCATCAATTTCCTTTTTGGTAAAGCCGATCATGGTACCGTTCAAATAAATATTTTCAATTCCGTTATATTCCATATTAAATCCGGCGCCAAGCTCAAGCAGCGCGGATATTCTGCCGTTCACCGTAACCGTTCCACCCGTAGGATTAAGAACGCCCGTGATAAGCTTTAAGATGGTGGATTTCCCGGAACCGTTGGTTCCGATGATACCTACGGTTTCCCCCTGATGGATGGTCATGTCCACACCCTTTAGGGCATAGTGCTCCTTATATCTCTTTTTACGGGAAAGTCCCAATGCCTCCTTTAACCGATCCGAAGGCTTTTCATAAAGCTTATAGGCCTTTTCCAATTCCTTTACCTGTATGGCAATTGCTCTTTCTTCCATTACCCGTCTCCCGCAGCGTCTCTTTCCATTCTGCCGAAATTATTCATTCCGCATAAGCCTTCAGCTACAGCACATCGGCAAAATGAACTTTAAGTCTCTTGAATATCAGCGAACCTACGCAGAACAAGGTCACCGTAAAGATCCAAAAATAGGTGGATGAGTAAAAATGCTCAAAAAACCATTCATTTCCGTAAATGGCATTCCGATATCCGTTGACAATATAAACCAGCGGATTCAGCTTGAAAAGTGTAATAATATTATGATCCTTCAGCATTCCGATATCCCACAGTATCGGAGTAGCCCACATTCCCACCTGGAGTCCAATGTTGATAATCTGCGCCAAATCCCTGAAAAACACCACAATTGCGCAGGTGCAATAGCTCATGGCAAGTACCAGTATAAACATACAAAAGCTGTAATAAACCACCTGAGTCGTATATATCGTGGGATAATAGCCGTAAACCGCCGCTACCACAAGAAGCACCCCCACAAAGAACAGATGGATAAAGGTAGCCGCAATCAGCTTGATAATCGGCAGAATACTAATGTTAAACACTACCTTTTTCACCAGGTAGCTGTATTCCAAAAGTGCATTGGTTCCGTTGGTGATTGCCTCTGAAAAGAAAAACCAGGGCACAAGTCCGGCAGTCAGATACAGCACATAAGGCACCTCCACACCGCTTGCAACCATCTGCGCTCTGGTCTGGAATACCCTGTCAAACACAATATAATACATCACCACCGTCACCACCGGTTGGACAAGAGCCCAAAGAAAGCCAAGATAAGAACCGGCATAGCGCTTCTTAAAATCATTCTTAGCCAGCTTCCAGATCAGCTCTCTGCTCTGAAAAAGCTCTTTGGGAATAATGAACATTCTGTCATAATAGATACCGAAAATAATGCATGCCAGCGCAAGCAGCGCACAGGCACAATATTTCTTTAAATCCTCTGTCCGCTGATCCGGTGCAAGAGGGTTGTTGTGAGTCAGCACAATGATCGCCACGATAATACAAATCCCATAAAAAATACCAATCCCCAAGGGCTTAGGAAGAGGCTTTAGCCTGTGCTGCTTCTTTTTCTTCAAATCAGTAACCATGTCTTTTCCTCGTCTAACAAATTTCAGACCTGCTCCTGGTATATTCCTTAATGCCGCACCAATTCCGATCCCTGTCAACCATGACAGGCTCCTGTCCCGGTGCAATAGGCCATTCTATGCCAATATCGGGATCATTATACAAAAGTCCGCCCTCATCACCCGGGTGATAAAAGTCGGTGCATTTATAAGCAAATTCCGCATAATCGGAAAGCACCAAAAATCCGTGGGCAAAATTTTTAGGGACAAAAAACTGCTTCTTATTTTCCGCAGAGAGAATAACTCCGTGCCACTTTCCATAAGTAGCCGATCCGGGCCTTAAATCCACTGCCACATCAAACACCTCTCCGGATATTACCCTCACCAGCTTGTCCTGGGGATGATTAATTTGAAAATGCAGTCCGCGAAGTACATTCTTCACAGAAGCGGATTGGTTATCCTGTACAAATACCTGATCAATCCCGGCAGCCTTAAAATCATTATAATTGTAGGTCTCCACAAAGTACCCTCTCTGATCTCCAAACACCTGAGGGGTGATAACCTTCAGCCCTTCAATCTCACATGTTTCCACTGTTATTTTTCCCATTTATCATTTCTCCCTTCCAAAAATCCGTATTATACTCCTAATCCTTCCGCAACCTCTTTCATGTACCTACCGTAATCCGTCTTCATCAGCGGCTCTGCCAGCTTAAGAAGCTGCTCCTTATTGATAAAACCTCTCTTGTAGGCAATCTCCTCAATACAGGAAATATAAAGGCCCTGCCTTTTCTGAAATGCCGCAACAAAATCCGCTGCGTCAAGAAGAGAATCATGATTTCCCGTATCCAGCCACGCAAAGCCTCTTCCCAAAGTTTCCACCATCAGGGTTCCTCTCCTTAAATACTCGTTATTAATACTTGTAATTTCAATTTCTCCTCTGGCAGAGGGCTTAACATTTGCAGCAATTTCCACCACATCATTATCATAAAAATAAAGTCCCGGAACCGCATAGTTGCTCCTTGGATGCTCGGGCTTTTCCTCAATAGAAAGCGCCTTGCCCTTCTCATCAAATTCCACTACTCCGTACTCTCTGGGATCTCTTACATAGTAGCCAAAAATGGTAGCTCCCTTCTCTCTGGCAGCCACTTCGCGAAGCACTCTGGAAAAGCTCTGTCCATAAAAAATATTGTCTCCAAGCACCAGTGCCACCCTGTCTTTTCCAATAAAATCGGCGCCTATGATAAATGCATCGGCAAGTCCTCTGGGCTGTTCCTGAACGGCATAGGAAAAGCTCATTCCAAGCTGGCTTCCGTCTCCTAAAAGCTCCTCAAAAACAGGCAGATCTCTGGGCGTTGAAATAATAAGAACCTCCCTGATCCCTGCCAGCATCAATGTGGACAGGGGATAATAAATCATAGGCTTGTCATACACCGGCATGATCTGCTTGCTGATTGCCTTTGTAAGGGGGTACAATCTTGTTCCAGAGCCTCCCGCCAAAATAATTCCCTTCATATTTCCTCCATTCCCGACTTCTATACTTAAATGTATTTCCATGCGTGTTCGCCAGTACCGAATAGTATCAAATTTTAGTACGCATAGCTTTTATTAGTATACCACAAAATGGGAGTGATTGTAAATCACTCCCATCCTTCGTTTCCATTTTCCTTATACTTCAATCTTAGCGGTTCTTATACATAGCATCATAATACTTCTGGTACTGACCACTGGTAGCATTTTTCATCCAGTCCTCATGCTCAAAATACCATTTAATAGTCTTCCTGATGCCTTCCTTAAACATTGTCTCCGGCTCCCAGCCAATCTCAGCCTTAATCTTGTCCGGTGCAATGGCATATCTTCTGTCATGTCCCTTACGATCCGCTACATAGCTGATCAAATCATCACTGACTAACGCCTTTCTGGGATCGGAATCCGGCAGCATTTCCCTTAAGGTATCTAAAATGATATGCAGGATTTCAATATTCTGTTTTTCATTATGTCCACCCACATTGTAGGTTTCAAACAATCTGCCCTGCTCCTGCACCATATCAATAGCTTTCGCATGATCCTCTACATAAAGCCAGTCACGCACATTCTTTCCGTCACCATACACGGGAAGCTTTTTGCCCTGCAGGGCATTGTTGATCATCAAGGGAATAAACTTCTCCGGAAACTGATAAGGCCCGTAATTATTAGAGCAATTGGTAATGTTAGCCGGGAATTTGTAGGTATCCATATATGCCTTTACCAGCATGTCCGAGCTTGCCTTACTTGCGGAATAGGGGCTATGGGGCGCATAAGGGGTAGTCTCATAAAAATATCCACCGTCCTCCTCTAAGGAACCGTAAACCTCATCCGTAGATACATGAAGGAATTTCTTCCCTTCCTTAAAGGTTCCGTCCGGATTTTCCCATGCCGCCTTGGCACAGTTAAGCATCACCGCAGTTCCCAAAACATTGGTCTGTACGAAAACCTCAGGATTTTCTATACTTCTGTCTACATGGCTTTCCGCTGCAAAATGAACCACCCTGTCAATATCGTTCTGGGCAAATATTTTAGATATAGCATCCTTATCGCAAATATCAGCCTTTACAAAGGTATAATTACTGCGGTTTTCCACATCCTTCAGATTTTCAAGATTGCCTGCATAAGTCAGGACATCTACATTGATAATACGGATTTCATCACCATACTTTTTAAACATATAATGAATATAGTTGGAACCAATGAATCCGGCTCCTCCGGTTACCAGGTAAGTTCTCATATTTTCAACCTCTCTGCTATTATTTTTGTTTATACTATACTCTATTTTAATCCCAAAGGCAATTTTAATATCCCATATAGCTGATGTTCATATCAACATCCGTACTAATTCCAGACACCTTCCCCTTTGAAGAATACTGCCACATATCATATCTGGTTCTGGAATAAGAAGGCGCTGCCGCATACTGTGCCAGCCAAATCTTGTAACCGGTCAGGCTGGGAGCATCTATTTTTTCATTAAACCATGTCTTATTCGCATAGATACCTGCCTTGTAGCCGGAATTCTGAACGGTCTGACAGAATGCCTTACATACAGCTGTTCTGGTTGCAACATTGATGCCATCTGCACGTCCGCCGCTTGGCTCCACATCAAGGAATACAGGATAGGATATATTATACCCCTTGATCAATCCCACTACCATGGAGGCTTCTTCTACCGCTTCCACTTCATTGGTGGCCTGTGTGAAGAAGTAAACCCCAACCTTTAAACCTGCCTTGGTAGCACCCTGTATGTTAGTTCTGAACGTAGGATCTTCAATCAACGCTCCTGTGGTGGAGCCCCGGTAACCGCAGCGGATGATTACATAGGAAACTCCGCTGTTCTTTACCGCATTCCAGTCAATAGCTCCGTTCCATTTGGAAACATCAATTCCCATATTTCCCGAGCTCTTCTTTAATGATCCATCGCTGTTGAAGCTGTACTTTGCTCCCTGAATAACCTGATCTCCGGTAACCTTGTTTCCATTCTTGTCAAAGAAGTAGGTCACGCCGTCGATCTGCTGCCATCCGGTATAACGGTATTCTCCGGTAGTCTTGCTTATTTTGCGGTAAAACTCCTTAATGTTCTTGTCATAATAGTCTTTATACTTTGCCTCCCGGAAGCTGCCGTCGGACAGCTTAACGTAAAGTACCTCTCCATCTGTGGATTTTAAAGGAGTCTTATCATCGCTTGCCGCCTTATTGGGCGTTGCTGTGGGCGTTACCGACGGTGATGCCGTAGGGGTTGTCTTCGGTGTTGCCGTAGGGGTAACTGACGGTATCGCACTCGGAGTGGCAGTTGCGCCGGGAGTTGCCGTAGGGGCATCTGTCGGCTCTGATGTAGGGGCATCTGTCGGCTCTGATGTAGGGGCATCTGTCGGTTCCTCGGTAGTCTCCGGCGTGGTTTCCGGCGTCGGCTCTGCGGTAGGCTCTGATGTGGGAGCATCTGTCGGTTCCTGGGTAGGTTCCGATGTAGGCTCTTCAGCAGGAACCGGTGTGGGGTCTGCTTCAACAAGCAGTCTGAAACCGATAGCCGCCTTGCCCGGGTCCGCCACCTTACTGCTGTCTACCTTCTCATAGCTTTCCTCATTCTTTTCCGTTCCCTCGATAATGGTTTTCGTGGACTCTACCCATTCCACGGTATCCGCATTGGCAGACTCTACCACCGTTTCGTTAACCTTAGTATCCTCCACTGCAACATTGACCTGAGCCTCGGTTTTCACCTCATCCGCCACGTCAATCTTCTTGTACTCAATGGTATCTCTAACCGTAATCGTTACCCTTTCGGAGGAAATAAGATATTCTCCGTCTGAGGAAGGCGCGGTAATCTTAACCTTATACTTACCGGGCGTTAAATCCGTCTGATAAATAATACCATCCTTATCCTCATCCTTCTTGCTGTAGGTTTCTCCCGACGGCTTCTCAATTTCCACCTCAAAGGCAATATTGGAGATCAGCTTGCCTGTTTTGCTGTTTACAAATTTAATTTTCAAGTCCTTTTGTACAGAAGTAAGGTTCATTATGACCTCTGCTTCTTTTCCGTCATCCTCTTCCTCTTCCTGCTCTTCCTCTTCTTCCTCCATGGTAGCAGCCATTAATTTAGCGGCCTGGGCATCTGCAATTGCTACAAGTCCCTTTTCACCGATTACATTAATATCCTCAAGGCCTACACCTATATCCACAAATGCCTCTACCTGTTCTTTTGTACTCCTGGCATTTAAATACATTGTTCCCGTTATGATTGCCAGTACAAGAACAGCAACTCCCGTAAAGGCCACGGCATAGTCCGCAGCCGGAAGATGAGTCAGCTTATAAATGACTGCGCCGAAGCCCCTTCTCTCATTGTAATACTCCTCATCATCTTCATCCTCATCGTAGTCTTCATCTTCGTAATCTTCGTCTTCGTAATCTTCGTCTTCGTAATCTTCGTCTTCGTAATCCTCGTCTATCTCATCATCCTCATATTCCTCGTCCTCGTAATCCTCGTCTTCGTAGTCCTCGTCTTCGTCTACCTCATCATCCTCATAATCTTCGTCTTCATAATCCTCATCCTCGTCTATCTCATCGTCCTCGTAATCCTCATCGTCTTCATAATCCTCGTCTTCGCAGTCCTCGTCTACCTCATCATCCTCATAATCTTCGTCTTCGTAGTCCTCGTCTACCTCATCATCCTCATAATCTTCGTCTTCGTAGTCCTCGTCCTCGTAATCCTCGTCGTCCTCGTAATCTTCATCTGCATAGTCATCATCATCAAAATCCAGCCACTGAAGCTCGTCCAATTCCGCTTCACTTTTGCCTCTTTTATTCCTATGAAAAATTCCTGTTTTTCTTTTCATTTATGTAAACCCCTCCAAATTTAACATTTTTGTAACATTTCTCTTCACAATTATAACATTTATATGTGATTAACACAATTGTTTTAATCATTTCATCTATTAAAAAATCCTTAATAATTCATTTTTTGATAGTTTACATAATTTTTCGACAAACCGGAGTATTATTGACCCTTTTGTGTTACCATAAATGTTATTGACTTTTCCCCGAAAAACGATAAACTGAATTGTGCCGATACATAGAACAGTATACTGCTCCTTAGAACTCGCATCTATTTGTAGAAAGGATATAATTTTTGTTATGATGTATATGCACTACTGCAAACGATGTCATCGCATATTTATGCTGAACGGGCACAAGATGATATGTCCTAAGTGTACAGAACCATTAGCAGAACTTCAAATATCATATCTTGACTATGTCAATCTTGATATAGAACAGCGAGAAGCTTTCAAAGAAGCCTGTGCAGATGAAAAGAAACTTCAAAAACTAAAGACCACATACCGAATGTATAAATACAGCAAATGGTACAAAGAACTTCAATCGCAAAACACAGGTGGTCGTCCTATTACTTCCCTTTTAGCCGAAATCGCCAGACACAACATCAGCAGTGATGATATAACTCAATCAAAAGACACTGTCTCCTAATCCTATTTGAGGCAGTGTTTTTATTTCACCCCAACCCCCTGCTACATATAATAAACGAAGATACCGCACATAATTACCGCCATCCCCAACAGCTTTCTTTTCGTAATCTTCTCCTTAAAGAAAAAATACCCCAGAAACATTACCACAACATAACCCAGAGACTCTATCACAGGTACGTTCGTAAAATCAAGTCCGCTGTATGCCATAATGGTGACAAACATGGACAAAAACATAAGCCCGTAGCCGCATATTACATATATGTTCAAATATTCTCTGATAGGAGAGCTGTAGGTCTTGGATGCGCTTTTCTTTAAGAGAATCTGCGCAAAGGATGCCACTACAACGGAAATAACTAAAATAATCAAATAAATATTCATGCTTCCTTCTCCCCTCCCATATTCAAAATAAATATTCCAATCATAACCAGCACGATCCCCATCACCTTTCCAATGGTGATCTGCTCATGAAATATGACAGTTCCCCACACCAGTGCCCACAGTAAGGTAATCGCCTTGTTGGCATATGCAACGGACAACTCAAACCTTTTGATCACCTGCTGCCAGAGCAATGCGTAAATCCCAAGCACCATGACATCCAGTCCGTAGAATAAGATGAACTCAAAGCTAAAAAGCTCCTTGCCTGATGCAAATTTAGATACCACACTGGATATACTGTATATCACAAAAACCGCCTGCAGCATCAGTATATCCTTCCACTTAATACTCTTTTTCATCGTTCCTCACTTTTCCCTCAGTGCCTTTATGGCTTATATTTAAATACCAAAATATCTTTTATTCTATCACAGGACTTGTCCTTCGTATATTAAATTTTTATGAATATGTGGATTTTTACTTCAAATAATAGTAGAATAATCACAGATTACCCAAAAGAAAGGCATGGTTTATTTATGGAAAACACGGAAAACAAGGAAAATGAAATCATAGATTTAAATACCGAGACCAAGGAGGAGGAAAGTACTTCTACGCCCCGCAAACCGCGCCTGCGCATGAACCTTCATATTGTGTTGATTGCTGCAATTGTGATCATTGCCGCAATTTCCGTATACCGGCTGGACCGTTGGAACAAAGGAACCGTTCTCGATACCGATACGGAGGATGTTGATACCTCACAATTTGACATTGAGGTTCTGGATATGATCCTTCCCATGGATGCTTCCCTCCTGGAAGGACGGGAAGATGACGGCGTGAACACGATTTTATGTCTTGGAAACAATCCTTTTTCAGACGACAGGGATAAAACCGGACTGGCTGAACTCATTGCCTCCAAAACCAATTCGGTGGTTTATGACTGTGCATTCCCCGATTCCTCAACGGCATGTAAGTATCCGGTCTATAATCCCGAATATACAAAGGATCATTTCAATTTTTATTATGTAGTGGAATGCTTTAGAAATAATGAATTTACAGCTATTTCCTCCATTGCAGGAGACGAGCCTGACCCCAGATATACCGAGACGGTAGAGGTCATGAAGACAGTGGATATGGATAAGGTTGACATGATTGTCATTATGTATGACAGTACAGACTACAATATCGGAACTCCTTCCGACAATCCCGATAATCCGCAGGATGTTACAGCCTTTACCGGAGGTTTAAAGGTAACCATTGAAAACATCAAGAACACTTGGCCTTATATCCGCATTTTCCTTATGTCACCTACCTATGCACAGGCAATTGATGAGGAGGGAAATGTTTCAAACGGTACCATCACCGATATGGGAAACGGTTCTCTAAATCATTATTTCATCAAAGAGGCAGACGTGGCAATGGATTGCGGTGTTTCCTTCATTGATAACTATTACGGCACCATCAATGAGGATAATTATGCAGAATATATGGCCGATTACATGCACTACAATGATGCAGGGCGCGAAAAACTGGCTGACCGCATTGCCGAGATCATTAACCTCTGCATTACCCCCAAGGATTCAGACGCTGAGTAGGTGTAGCAGTTCAGCCTTCCTGCGCCGTCTCGGATATGCCACTGCTTCTTTGATAAACGCTTAGGACAGTCTTTCGTAAGATTTAAGAGAAACAGACCGCACAATAATACTGCTGCCCGATAGGCTTGTCTGAAAAGTCAATCATAGAAAAAAGCACTTGATCCTATAACAAATTTTGGAAAAATCTAAGAAATCCGTTTTAGATATGATATTAACACCCCAGTTTCAAAACTTGCTTCGCTTCAAACATTGAAACTGGGGTGTACATTTTC